>Ga0073904_10002743_pt1 | contig 13279 bp, 12 predicted proteins | sample KloWWTrecipitate_FD_66668 | JGI IMG/M metagenome (GOLD analysis project Ga0073904, IMG submission 66668) | Active sludge microbial communities from Klosterneuburg, Austria, studying microevolution and ecology of nitrifiers - Klosterneuburg... | ecosystem: Engineered > WWTP > Aerobic digester >...
CGGCGACGTCCAACGATGTCCCCCAGACGTCCGACACTGACGATGAGGGTCGTGATCGCCAGCAAGTAGGCCAGCACGACCCACTGGACGGCCTGGAAGGACGAGCCGAACACGCGCACGAGAGTCGGCAGACCGACATTTGCGATGCTGGTGGCCAAAGAGGAAAGCAACATGACCAGTGACAGGCTGGCCATGGCCCAGGGAAGCGCCGCATTGGTGCGCTTCTGGTCGAGCTCGGTAGCAGGGATCGAGAGGGACACGGCACTCCTCCAGGCAGCTTTCGATGAGGTGGTGCGAACAGTCTGGGTCCATGCCACATATGGCGGAAGACGCACTTGTTGCACACTATTCGTGCATCAAACGCTATGCCTCACGCGTTTCGTGTTACTTATGGGGGATGGCCGGACTTGATCTGAATCTGCTCGTCACGCTCGATGTACTGCTGGCCGAGGGCAGCGTCGTGGGCGCGGCCCGACGCCTGCAGCTGAGCGCATCGGCGATGAGCCGTGCGCTTGCGAGGCTGCGCAAGGTGACCGGGGATCCGCTACTTGTCCGTGCCGGGCGCGGACTCGTGCCGACGCCACGTGCCCTTGAACTGCGCGATCGCGTGCGGTGCGTCGTGAATGACGCCGAGGCCGTACTTCGACCCGCGATGAAGCTCGACCTCAAAGCGCTCTCCAGGGTGTTTACCATCCGGAGCAGCGAAGGCTTCGTCGAGAATTTCGGGCCACGATTGATTGCGCACGTCGCCACGGAGGCGCCCGGCGTGCGCCTCTGGTTCCTGCCAAAGCCCGACAAGGATAGTCTGCCGTTACGGGACGGAACTGTGGACCTCGAAACCGGTGTCATCGGGCCGTCGATGGGGCCCGAATTAAGGACCGTGGGTCTTTTCCGGGACCGGCTCGTCGGCGTAGTCCGGAGAGGTCACCCGTTATCGAAGGGCAGGATGACGGCGGAAAAGTATGCGGCAGGAGTGCACGTGATGATCGCGCGCCGGGGCCTGCAGATGGGCTCGATCGATGAATCGCTGGAAAAGCTCGGTCTTGCCCGGAACGGAGCGGCGATCGTGAGCGGATTTTCACCTGCCATCGCTCTCGCGCGGGCATCCGACCTGATCGCAACGGTTCCGGAAAGACACACCGGCAGTCTGTGCGAAGGCATGCACCGCTTCACCCTTCCGCTGCATCTGCCGGATTTCACGATCTCGCTCTTCTGGCATCCGCGGGTGGACGCGGACTTGTCCCATCGCTGGCTGAGGTCGCGGATTCTGGATATCTGCAGCGGCGCTTGAGGCGCGATGAGAGATGAATTACTCGCGCCGTTGCCTTCCCGGCCCGCGTGCCTCGGTGAGCTGCTCGAAGAGCCGTCGCATGCGCCGATAGCTTTCGTAGCGGCGCGCGGGCAACTCGCCGCTCACGGCCGCCGCCGCTACTGCGCAGTCGGGTTCGCGCATGTGGCGACAGTCGAGGAAGCGGCACTTCGGCGCGAGCCACGCGATGTCGGTGTAGCCGAGCGTGCCGGGCTCGAGGTGATCGATCGCGGGTGAGAAGTCCCGCACGCCCGGCGAGTCGATCAGACGCCCGCCGTCCGGCAAGTCATAGAGACGCGCGGCGGTGGTGGTGTGGCGGCCCTCTTCGGTCTGTCGCACGAGGTCCGCGGTCTCGATCCCGGCATCCGGCACGAGCGCATTGACGAGCGAGGACTTGCCGACACCCGACTGCCCGACGAGCACCGCCGTCGCGGATTTGAGCAATGCGCAGAGGCTCGCGAGCCCGTCTCCGCTGGCCGCGGTGCAGGCAATCGTCGTCGCGCCCGTCGATTCGTAGACAGCGAGCTCTTCGCGCAGCGCCGGCTCGTGGCCAAGGTCCGCCTTGTTCGCCACCAGCACTGAGGCGATGCCGCTCGAGGCCGCGGCGGCGAAATAGCGGTCGATGACGAAATAGTCCGGCGCAGGACGGGGCGCAATCACCGCGACGAGGTGCGAGATGTTCGCAACGACGAGTTCTGCAGTGCCGCGCAGGTTCGAGCGCCAGAGCGCCGTGCGGCGCGGCAGCACCTCGGTGACATGCACCTCCTCGTGCTGCATATCACGTGCACAGCGCACGCGGTCGCCGCAGGCGATCACGAGCCGGCGGCCCTGCGGGCGTGCTTCGTGCTCGGTACCCTCGGCGTCGCGGACCCGCACGTGCCGACCGAACGTGGCGGTAACCTCGGCTTCGAAGGGGGCTGCGGCTGTCATGGGGCGCGGCGGCAGCGTAGCGTTTGCTAGAATTTGCGACAACTTTTCCGTATCGCGACCTCATGGGCAACACCAACCACTTGATCTGGATCGACCTCGAGATGACCGGTCTTTCGCCGCAGAGCGATGTCATCATCGAGATGGCGACCGTAGTCACCAACGCTGAACTCGACGTGATCGCCGAGGGGCCCGTGATCGCCATACACCAGCCCGAGGAGACGCTTGCGCGCATGGACGAGTGGAACCAGCGGCATCATGGCAGCTCGGGGCTGCTGGCGCGGGTGCGCGCGAGCAACGTGACGACCGCTGATGCGGAGCAGAAAACGCTCGATTTTCTCGTGCAGCATGTGGCGCCAGGCGCCTCGCCGATGTGCGGCAACAGCATCTGCCAGGACCGCCGTTTCCTTGCACGGCTGATGCCTGCGCTCGAGCGCTTCTTCCATTACCGCAACCTCGACGTGAGCACCGTGAAGGAGCTCGCGAAGCGCTGGGCCCCGCAGGTGGCAGCGGGCGTGGCGAAGCAGAACGCGCACCTCGCACTCGCCGACATTCACGACTCCATCCGCGAGCTGCGCCATTACCGCCGGCAGCTTCTCGCGCCGGAATTCCGCGGTGAGTGAAGACCTGCCCGACTTCGCGGCAGTGGTCGCGGCGGCGGGCAGGCTGCAAGGGCGCATCCGGCGCACCCCCGTGATGCGTTCCGACCGCTTCGATGAACGCGCGGGTCGCCGCGTTGTCTTCAAGTGCGAGAACCTGCAGCAGGGCGGGGCATTCAAGCTGCGCGGCGCCCTGAATGCGTTGCTCGCGCTGTCGCCTGGTGCCGGCGTCACCCGGGTCGCGACCCATTCATCGGGCAATCATGGCAATGCGCTCGCACTTGCCGCCCGCTCGCTGGGGCTCGCCTGTACGGTGGTGGTGCCGGAAGGCTCATCGCGCTCGAAGGTGGCGGCGATCGAGGCCGCCGGTGCGCGCGTGGTTTTCTGTGCGCCTGGGTTCGCTGCGCGCGAGGCTGCGCTTGCGGGGCTGATCGCGCGCGAGCCAGCCCATGTCGTGCATCCCTTTGATGATTGCGACGTGATCGCGGGACAGGGGACCGTGGCGCTCGAGCTGCTCTCCGAGCCGATGGATTTCGACACGCTCATCGCGCCCGTGGGCGGCGGCGGGCTGATCGGCGGCACCGCGCTCGCCGTGCGCGGCATGGTGGATAACTGCACGGTCGTCGCGGCCGAGCCTGCGGCGGCCGACGATGCCTGGCGTTCATTCACGACGGGTGTGCGTGTCGGCTGCGGTGCGCCGGATACGATTGCGGATGGCCTGCGTGGTTCGATCGGCGCACGCAATTTCGAGTTGTTGCGTCGTCACGTCGATGAGGTCGTCACCGTGAGCGAGGCGGAAATCGTTGCGGCGATGCGCATCGTGCTCGAAGACCTGAAGTTGCTGATCGAGCCTTCGTCGGCCGTGGCCGTCGCCGTGCTCCTGGGTGGCCGCGCGACGCGCATCGGCGGGCAGGTCGGCGTCATCCTCTCCGGGGGCAACGTCGATCTGGACCAGTGCCCGTTCCTTGCGGGGCGTGCGTGATGGAAGAGTCGCTGCTCGTCGTGCACCGCGGCGGCTGCATACGGCATCTGTCGCATCGTTGAGCGCAGTGACAGCGGCGCGTACTACTGGCGCATCTGCTTGAGGATGCTCTCGAGCGGGTTGCCTGCGCCCGGAGCGGCAGCGCCACCCAGCAGCCCACCGAGGAGTCCTCCGAGACCGCCGGCCGGGGGCGCGCCCGGCGCTGTGGTGTGCTGCTTCGCCATATAGCCGGCCACCACCATGGCAAGTACAGGAAGCATCTTCTTGAGCAATGCCGGATCGAGACCCGATGTTGATGCCGCATCTTGCGCCACTGCGCGACTCACGTCCTTCGAGCCGAAGATCTGGCCGAGCACGGTATTGCCGAGTCCCACATCGGTGGGCTGAGGGCTGAGTACGCTGTCGAGCAGGCCCCCACCGCCGAGCTGGCCCAGCAACCCCCCGAGTCCGCCGAGCCCTCCGGCCTGTGCTTGCGCCTGTTTCGTGAAGCCGCCCAGAATCGCGGGCGCCAGCGCCGCTGCGCCGGCTGCCACCTGCGATTCGCCGATGCCGAGCTCGCGCGCGATCGACTTGAGGCCGCCCACCTCGTTGAGGATATCCGTGAGTTGCATGCTGCTCTCCTCTGGTTGATCTGCCTTCCCGCCGGGTAGAGTACCGAGTGCCTCGTCCCGTGGACAGCGGAGGGAACTCATGGACCTGCTGGCGGATATTGTCGTCGCGCTCGTTGCGCTGCTGCACCTGTACTTTCTCGTGCTCGAGATGTTCCTGTGGGACAAGCCCGCGGGCATGCGGGTGTTCGGTCTGACTCCAGAGGCGGCCGCGTCGTCGAAAGTGCTGGCTGCGAATCAGGGTCTCTACAACGGCTTTCTTGCTGCAGGTCTCATCTGGGGCCTCCTCGCGGGAGCGAACGGCACATCGATCAAGCTCTTCTTTCTTGCTTGCGTGCTGGTTGCCGGCCTCTTTGGTGCCGCCACCGCGAGTCGCAGGATTCTCTTCGTGCAGGCGCTGCCTGCCGCGGTCGGGCTGGCGCTCGTGTGGCTGACGCGTTGACGGGAGCGCCATGAGTACCAGTGGCTCCCCACCCGACAACGCACCAGACCGACTGCGTCAGGATGCGCTCGACTACCATGAGTTTCCGGTTCCCGGAAAGCTCTCGGTCACCGCAACCAAGTCCATCTCGAACCAGCGTGATCTGGCGCTGGCGTATTCGCCCGGTGTCGCCGCCGCCTGCGAGGCAATAGCCGCTGATCCTCGCGCAGCACACCGCTTCACCGCGCGCGGCAACCTGGTCGCAGTGATCAGCAATGGCACAGCGGTACTGGGCCTCGGCGCGATCGGCCCGCTGGCGGCCAAGCCCGTGATGGAAGGCAAGGCGGTGCTGTTCAAGAAGTTTGCCGGCATCGATGTCTTTGACCTCGAGATCGACGAGCGCGATCCACAGCGGCTGGTGGAGATCATCGCCGCACTCGAGCCGACGTTTGGCGGCATCAACCTCGAGGACATCAAGGCGCCCGAGTGTTTTGCAGTCGAGCGCGGCCTGCGCGAACGCATGAAGATCCCGGTGTTCCACGACGACCAGCACGGTACTGCGGTCACGGTTGCCGCCGCGATCCAGAACGGGTTGCGGCTGGTCGGCAAGGACATCGGCGGCGTGAAGCTGGTCGTCAGCGGAGCGGGCGCGGCCGCGCTCGCCTGCGTCGACCTGCTCGTCGAACTGGGGTTGCGGCACGAGCAGATCTGGCTGACGGATCTGGCCGGCGTGGTCTACGAAGGACGCGCCGAGCTCATGGACCCGGAAAAGGCGCGCTATGCGCGGCCTACCCGCGAGCGCAGCCTGGCCGAAGTCATCGTTGCCGCAGACATCTTCCTCGGGCTGTCAGCTGGTGGCGTGCTCAAGCCACCCATGGTCGCGCGCATGGCGGCGCGTCCGCTGATCCTGGCGCTCGCCAACCCGACGCCCGAGATACTCCCGGAGGAAGTCGCCGCGGTGCGCACTGATGCGATCGTTGCGACCGGGCGTAGCGACTATCCGAACCAGGTGAACAACGTCCTGTGCTTCCCGTATATCTTCCGGGGCGCTCTCGATGCAGGGGCAACGCAGATCACGCGCCCGATGAAGATCGCGGCAGTGCACGCGATTGCCGAGCTCGCCCGCCAGGAACAGAGCGATGTGGTGGCAGGCGCGTACGGCATCGATGATCTCAAGTTCGGTCCCCGATATCTGATCCCGAAGCCGTTCGATCCACGGTTGATCGTGAAGATCGCGCCGGCGGTAGCGCGTGCGGCGATGGAGAGCGGGGTTGCGACCCGGCCGATCGCGGACTTCGGTGCCTATGCGCAGCAGCTCCAGCAGTTCGTCTACCACAGCGGCACGTTCATGCAACCGGTGTTCGCGGCGGCCCGCAAGGTTGATCCGGCCCGCTCATGCATCGTGTTCGCCGAAGGCGAGCGCGAGCGGGTGCTGCGCGCTGCGCAGGTTCTCGTCGACGAAGGGCTCGCGCGACCCGTGCTGGTGGGGCGGCCTGGGGTGATCGAGGAACGCGTGCACGCGTTTGGCCTGCGCTTGCGGCGCGACGGGGATTTCACGATTGTCGACCCGCAAGCCGAAGCGACGACCCTGGTTGCGGCAAGGCTCCTGAAGAATCACGGGGCCGACGGGATGATCTGCGGCACGATCGGCGCGACGACGCACCACCTGGGTTACATCGAGCGGGTCATCGGGTTGGCGCCGGGTGCAAGTGTCTTTGCCGGCATGAGTGTCCTGATGCTGCCTGGCCGACAACTGTTCATCGTGGACACGCACATCAACCAGGATCCCGATGCCGAAGCACTCGCGGAAATCACCCTGATGGCTGCCGAAGGCGCGCGCCGCTTCGGGGTCGAGCCGAAAGTTGCGCTGGTGTCCCACTCCGATTTCGGCAGCAGCGATGCGCCCTCGGCGCGCAAACTCCGCAAGGCGCTCGCCCTGGTGCGCGAGCGTGCGCCGCAGCTCGAGATCGATGGCGAGATGCATGGTGACTCCGCGTTGAACGAAGCCGTGCGGCGCGCGTCGTCACCGGAGACAACTTTGAGCGGTTCGGCGAACCTGCTGGTGCTGCCGAATCTGGATGCAGCGAGTATTGCCTACAATCTCCTGAAGACGGCGGCGGGCAACAATGTCGCGATCGGGCCGGTGCTGCTCGGCTGCGCGGCGCCCGTGCATATCCTGACGCCCGCCGTGACCGTGCGGCGCATCGTCAACATGGCGGCGCTTGCGGTCGTACAGGCGAGCGTGAAGCGCGCCTGACTGGTCAACCGTGGTGTCGGCTCAGAGCAGCCGGCGTCGCGTCAACCCGAGTCCGAGGAGCCCGAGGCCGAACAGCGCCAGGGTGCCGGGTTCCGGCACCGACGTGGGCGGTGGCGGTGGCGGCGGGTTGTTGCAACCCTCGCCCGTCGGATCGATGTCGCAGGGCGGAACCTCTGCGGCGGTTCCCTGTACGCCAACGGTGAACCCGTTCCAGTATTCGTTGGACTGGCTGCGCCACGTCAACGTGCTGAATGCGCCGAGGAAACGGATGGTGCCGTGGGGCTCGCTCCCACCGACATTGCTGGCGTTCAACTGGTACTCGAATCGTCCGCCGCCGAGATCGACGATCGACTTGGTGATCCCGCCACATCCCCAGTACCCGCAGGCGTTGCCGCCCTCGCCACCGACGCTCAGGATCTCGAAATCCTGGTCGAAACCGTAACCATTGAAGTTGAGGCTGACGAAGGCAAAAACCGGATTGGCAATGGCTTCGGTGAAGCTCAGCGTCTGACTGCCCGCGTACTGCAGCGCGATGATATCGGTGCCGGTGGGCCGATTATCAACGAGCGTGCTCTCATACGGCGAGGTGCCTGCACCGCGGTTCGTGTAGTAGTCGGTCCCGCCAGTGGCCTGGTAGAAGCCGACGCCCCGGGCGTTCGTATAGGTCACGCCGATCGTGGAGGTTGGGGTTGTCATCGACCCCTGCGCCTGAAACCCGGCCCCCGGATCGAGGTCAGACCCCGTCCAGTCGGTCCAGTAGTACGGCACTGCGAATGCCCCGGTGCTCATCAGCGTCAAGCCCAATGCACCCAGCACGCGGGTACCAGCGGAAATACTCCCTGACATGTGCCTCTCCTCTTGCGGGAAGTGCGACGAATCCTCCCGATAGTTGTGCAATCTTCGAGCCACGCGGCGTTGATTCGAATCAAATCAACTATCTGGCTCGGGGGCAGGCGAGGTATTTCGAGGCAGGTCGCGGATTGTGTAAATTCTTCCGACTGCCGCCCGGCTCATTCACCTGGCGCCTGCTTCTGCCAGGAACATCCAGGTTTCGACGACCGTGTCGGGGTTCAGCGAGAGGCTGTCTATGCCCTGTTCGACGAGCCAGCGGGCGAACTCGGGGTGGTCCGAGGGTCCCTGGCCGCAGATGCCGATGTACTTGCCCTGGCTGCGGCAGGCCTTGATCGCCATGGCAAGCAGCAACTTGACCGCCTCGTCGCGCTCGTCGAATTGCTTTGCCACGAGGCCCGAGTCGCGGTCGAGGCCGAGCGTCAGTTGCGTCATGTCGTTCGAGCCGATCGACATGCCGTCGAAGAACTCGAGGTACTGCTCCGCGAGCAGCGCATTGGTCGGCAGCTCGCACATCATGATGAGCTTGAGGCCGTTCGCGCCGCGCGCGAGGCCGTTCGCGGCGAGCAGTTGGGTCACCTCGCGTGCCTCGCTCACGGTGCGCACGAAGGGCACCATGACCTGTACGTTCGTGAGCCCCATTTCGTTGCGCACGCGCAAGAGCGCCTGGCACTCAAGATCGAAGCAGGGGCGAAAGCTCGTGTCGACGAAGCGGGCAGCGCCGCGAAAGCCCAGCATCGGGTTTTCCTCGGACGGCTCGTACTGGCGACCGCCGATGAGATTCGCGTATTCGTTCGACTTGAAATCCGAGAGGCGCACGATCACGGGCTCCGGCGCAAACGCTGCGGCGATCTGCGAGATGCCCTCCGCGAGCTTCTCGACGTAGAAGCGCACCGGATCGGCGTAGCCAGCCATCTGGCCGCGAATCTGGTCCTTGAGATCGGCCGATAGCCGGTCGAACTCGAGCAGGGCGCGCGGATGCACGCCGATCATGCGGTTGATGATGAACTCGAGTCGCGCGAGACCGACGCCATGGTGCGGAATGCCCGCGAAGCTGAACGCACGATCCGGATTGCCGACATTCATCATGATCTTGACGGGAATCGGCGGCAGCGCATCGAGCACGATCTGGCGCCGCTCGAAATCGAGCAGCCCCTCGTAAACGTAACCCGTGTCGCCCTCGGCGCACGAGACGGTGATTTCCGCACCCTCCCTGATGCCCGAGGTCGCATCGCCACAGCCGACGACCGCGGGGATGCCGAGTTCACGCGCGATGATCGCAGCGTGGCAGGTGCGTCCGCCGCGATTGGTGACGATCGCGGCGGCGCGCTTCATCACCGGCTCCCAGTCGGGATCGGTCATGTCCGCGACCAGCACGTCGCCCGTCTGCACGCGCGCCATCTCCGCGACGTCGCGGATCACGCGAGCGGGACCGGCGCCAATGCGCTGGCCGATGCTGCGGCCGGTGGCGAGCACCCTTGAACGGTGCTTGAGCGTGTAGCGCTGGATGGTGCGTCCCGCGCGGCTTTGCACGGTCTCGGGGCGCGCCTGCAGGATGTAGATCTCGCCCGTCGCGCCGTCCTTGCCCCATTCGATGTCCATGGGCTGGCCGTAATGCGCCTCGATCAGGAGCGCCTGCTTCGCGAGCGTGACGAGGTCGGCATCGTCGAGCGAGAAACGCTGGCGGTCGGCGCGCGGCACGTCGATGGTCTTGACGCGCTCGCCGCTGCCCGGCTCACCGTAGACCATCTTGATTGCCTTGCCACCCAGGTTGCGGCGCAGGATTGCGCTGCGGCCCGCCCGCAACGCGGGCTTGTAGACGTAGAACTCGTCCGGGTTGACCGCGCCCTGCACCACGGTCTCGCCGAGGCCGTAGGACGAGGTGATGAACACGACATCGCGAAAGCCCGAGTCGGTGTCGAGGGTGAACATCACGCCGCTCGCGCCAAGGTCGCTCCTGACCATGTGCTGCACGCCGGCCGAGAGCGCGACGAGCGAGTGATCGAAGCCCTGGTGTACCCGATAGGCGATCGCGCGGTCGTTGAAGAGCGAGGCGAACACTTCGTGCATCGCCGCGAGCACCTGCTCCTCGCCACGCACGTTGAGGAAGGTTTCCTGCTGGCCCGCGAACGAGGCTTCAGGCAGGTCCTCGGCGGTGGCGGAGGAACGCACGGCGACCGCGATTTCGCGGCCGGCGCTCATGCCTCGGAACGCTTCGAGCACTGCGTGCCCGAGCGCGACAGGGAAGGGGGTCGCCAGGATCCACTCGCGGATCTGCGCGCCGGTTGAGGCGAGCTTCTGCACGTCCTCGATGTCAAGGTCGGCGAGCGCCGCGCGGATGCGCGCATCGAGCCCGCCCTGCTGCAGGAACTCGCGGTAGGCGTCGGCGGTGGTGGCGAAGCCGCCCGGTACCCTGACGCCGAGCTGCGCGAGCGCGCCGATCATCTCGCCGATCGAGGCGTTCTTGCCGCCGACGATCTCGACGTCCTGTTTCTTCAGTGTCCCGAAAGGGAGAACGTAGGTGGTCAAATGAAAGCTCCGGAAATCCGCTGCAGGCTACTTGCGGGGCACATCGGGCAATGAAAGACTCGGTCGCGTGAATCGACGAACAGTATTCTTCGTTTCCGATCAGACCGGGGTGACTGCGGAGACCATGGGTCACAGTCTCCTGACGCAGTTCGATGGTCTCGAGTTTCGGCCGGTGACTTTGCCATTTGTATCGAGTGTTGACAAGGCAGAAGAGGCGTCAAGAAAGATCAATCTCGCGGCCGACGAGACGGGTGTGAGGCCCATCATATTTTCAACGCTCGTGCACACCGAAGTGCGCGATATCGTCAAGCGCAGCAATGGCCTCTTTCTCGATTTCTTCGATGCCTTCGTCGGCCCGCTCGAAGCCGAGCTCGCCACGCGCTCCACCCATCGGACGGGGCGCGCTCACGGCATTGCGGATCTCACTGCCTACACGGCACGGATCAACGCGACGAATTTCGCGCTCGCAAACGACGATGGCAGCGGCCGCGATTACGACGCCGCTGACGTCGTCGTCGTCGGCGTCTCGCGTGTCGGCAAGACGCCGACCTGCCTCTACATGGCCCTGCAGTACGGCATCTTCGTGGCCAACTATCCGCTCACCGACGACGACCTCGAAGGCGGCCGCCTGCCGCGCGCAATCGGGCCCTTTCGTCACAAGCTCTACGGGCTCACGATCAGGCCGGAGCGGCTCCAGCAGATCCGCCACGAGCGCCGCCCGGACAGCCGCTATGCTTCGCAGCAGCAGGTGCAGTACGAGATCCGCACGGCCGAGGCGCTGTTCGGGCGCTATGCCATCCCGTTCCTCGATACGACCGAGTGCTCGATCGAGGAGATCGCGAGCCACATCCTCGAAAGCGCGGGCATCGAGCGTCGCGTCCGGCCTTGACGCGTCCGACCTTGAGGACGGTCACATCCTGCCGCTTCCATCCCTTGCGAAGACCCATGCCTGCGCTATAGTCGGGCGGCATGCAGACTGATGCACTTGCCACGGTTTCCTGGCGTGCCCGGCCACAGAGCTTCGTCGCGCTGATGGCGCTTTACGAAAGCAATTTCCTGCGCCTCGGTTGGCTCGGCGGCGATCTTGCCGCGCTTGCCGATGTTGCCGAATCCCGGGTCGCGGGCGATTGCGAACTGCGCCTGCGGGTGCTCGAACGCTCGCGCTACACGACCACCATCGAGTTGACCTACGCGCCGCTTGCACTGCCGGATCTGCGTGTCCGCGTCTACCATGACGCACACGTGGCGGAAGCGCAGGGCGCGGGCGAGAGCACGCAGGAGCGCTGGGCCCGCAACATGCTGCTGAACAAGTGGCTCGAATACTGCGCCGACCGGGGCCACCGGTTTGCATGAAAGCCCTCACCAACCTGCGCTTCGGGCGCGAGCCTGAGAAGGAGGCCGAAGAGCAGCGGGTCGTGCAGCTCTTTCGCAATCGCGCCGAGCTCAAGAAGGCCTACGCGTCGCTGCAGGACGAAATACACCGGTTGCAGGACCGGCTGAAGCAGCAGGAAGGGGCAACGGCGCGCGTGCAGGAGATGCTCGAGGCGCTCGAGGCGCGTCTCGCGTTGCCCGAGAGCGCGTATCCGGCGCTCGTGTTCTATCACTTGCGCAGCCTGTGGGCCGTGGGGCGTGAGCTCATCAGCCAGCTTGTCGCCGACCTCGCGCGCCAGCAGGAAGAGAAGGAACGCCGCCAGCATCTCACCGAGTCAAATCGCCGGCTGTTCGCGCGGCGACAGGCGCTCGAGGCGCAGCAACGCGAGGCCGAGACAGCCGCCGCAGAGGCCGCGATCCGCCTTGCAGAAGCGAAACGCAAGCTCGCGGGTCTCACGAAAATCTGGCATTACTTCCAGCGCCGCGATCTCGCACACCGCTTGCACGCGATCGGGGCGAATGCGCAAGCCACTGCGGCGGCGCTCGAGGAAGCGCGTGGCGCGCTCGATGCACTCGCCTCGGAACAGGCCGGCGAATTTCCCGGGTTGTCGGTCGAGGCGCGCCGTGCCATCAATCTCGCCGCGATCGGCTATGCCGAGCTGCTCTGCCTGCGCCTCGCGCGCACGCCACTCGTGGCGCAGGCGAAGGACGCGGCCGCCCGGCGCGAAGTGATCGACGATTACGGCTCGCGTGAGGAATGCGAGCGCCTGATGGCGGATATCGCGCGCGCCAGGGCGGTCCTTCTGCATCGCGCGCAACTCTCGCCGGAGCTGCGGGCGCGCACCGATCGCCTGCGCCAGCTTGCGCGCTATCGGGACAATGCCGACACCGTGCCTACGCCCGACTCGATCGGCATGGCCGAGGGTGACGTGCTCGACCGCGGCGCCCAGGGCGCGAACGCTGCCCGCCTGCCGAACGTGCTGGCGGAAGACACCTGGGATCTCTTCAGGACTGTGCTTCGCTGAGTCCGTCGGCGCGTGTGTGCGCCAGGAAGCGCCCCATGGCCGCGATCGCGTCGTCGAGCCACTGGTAGAACACGGGCACGGCAAGCAGCGATGTCGCCGCGCCGAACACGAGCCCGCCCATGATCGCGCGCGCCATGGGCGCGTAGGAAGGGCCCGCGAGTCCCACGGCGAGCTGCGCATCGCCGAGCGCGAGCGGGGCGAGGGCGAGCGAGGCGGTGAGCGTGGTCATCAGGATCGGGCGCAGCCGGTCGCGGCTCGCCTGCAGGATTGCGTCGAGCCGTGCGGCGCCGCTCGAGCGCAGATCGTTGATGTGCGCGACCAGCACGATGCCGATGTTGACGACAACACCCATCAGGATCTGGATGCCGATCAGGGCCATGAAGGTGAAGGTCGTGCGCGTGA
>Ga0073904_10002748_pt1 | contig 13274 bp, 16 predicted proteins | sample KloWWTrecipitate_FD_66668 | JGI IMG/M metagenome (GOLD analysis project Ga0073904, IMG submission 66668) | Active sludge microbial communities from Klosterneuburg, Austria, studying microevolution and ecology of nitrifiers - Klosterneuburg... | ecosystem: Engineered > WWTP > Aerobic digester >...
CCCGAGGCGAAGGCACTGATCGAGCACGCGCTGCAACTGGCGCCCGGTGAGCCTTTCATCACCGACAGCCTCGGCTGGGTGGAATACCGGATGGGGAACCAGGCCGAAGCGATCAAGCAGCTGACCCGCGCCTACCAGTCGCGCCCCGACCCTGAAATTGCAGCGCACCTGGGCGAGGTGCTGTGGGTCAGCGGTCAGCGGGACGAGGCACGGCGCGTGCTACGCGAGGGCACGCGTCGCGATCAGGCCAACGATGTATTGCGCGAAACCGTCACCCGGCTGAAAGTCGATTTGTGAGATTCGGGGTATGCGCTGCTGCCTGCCTGGCACTGTTGACTGGCTGCGCCTCCCTGAAGGCACCGGATGAGCCGGCGCCTGCCGATCTCCTGACCGGGAGGATGTCGGTGCAGGTGGCCGCAACCGAAACCACTGAAGCGCACAGCATGTCGGCGGCCTTCGAGCTGAGTGGAACCCCGGACCGGGGACGCCTCGATCTGAACACCCCCATCGGCAGCACCGTTGCGCGTGCACGCTGGAAATCGGATTCGGTGGTGCTCGATACGCCGCAAGGCCAGACCCGCCACGCGACACTGGCCGACATGACTCGCGCCGTGGTCGGTGAGGAACTGCCGGTACCGGCGATGTTCGACTGGCTGCGCGGTCGGCCCTGGCCGGCAGCCGAAAGCACCCCTTCTATGGCACCAGACCCGACGGGGTTTCGCCAGTTGGGTTGGACCGTCGACCTGTCCCGATTCGACGAAGCGCGCATCCTCGCGCGCAGGGATGCACCGCCGGCGGTGACGGTTCAGGTCAAGCTGGACAAGCCGTGAGTGCGCCGCAGCGTCCCCGCCGCCGCGCGGCAACTTGCAGCGCGGAGCTTGCCCGATGACATTGCGCACGCTGCTCGACGTGCCGGCGCCGGCCAAGATCAACCTGTTCCTGCACGTGGTCGGCAGGCGCGCCGACGGCCATCACCTTCTGCAATCGGTGTTCGTGTTGATCGACTGGGCCGACACGCTGCATTTCGAACGGCGCAGCGATGCCCGACTGGCCCGCCATGACCTGACGGAATCGCTGCCTGCCGACGACCTGTGCCTGCGAGCAGCGCGCGCACTGCAGTCGGCCAGCGGCACGGCCTGGGGTGCCGACATCAGCATCACCAAGCAGGTGCCTTGGGGCGCAGGACTCGGGGGCGGAAGTTCAGACGCTGCAACCACTTTGCTGGCGTTGAACCGGCTCTGGGGGCTGAACTGGTCGCGATCGAAGTTGCACGCATTGGGTCTGACGCTGGGTGCCGACGTGCCATTTTTCATAGGCGGGCAAAACGCGTGGGTCGAGGGAATCGGTGAGCAACTCAGCCCGATTGCCGTGCCCGCGCAGACATTCATGCTGATCAAGCCGTCTGTGTCGATCGAGACACGTGCAGTTTTTACCCATCCCGGGTTGGCTCGCGACACTCCCCGCGCTATACTTGAGGGCTTTGATGCAGACGCATTTCAAGAACTCGTCGCTCCGAAAGCCGGAGCAGGCTGGGGTAGAAATGACTTGCAGGTCGTGGCCGAGTCGTTGCACCCTGAGGTGCATGAGGCGGTCAGTCAGCTGCAAGCGCGCTTCGGCAACGGCCGGATGAGCGGTTCTGGCAGCGCGGTGTTCGCGCGCACCGGAACGAGCGGGGTTGATGCTGGAGAGCTGGAGGGCGGTCTTCCTGCGGGATGGATCGGCCGAAGGTGCCGCAGCCTGGTGGAACATCCACTGCGCACCTGGGCAGCGGATTGAGAGATGTAAGGTTTTGGGTACGCGGCTTCGGCGGCGTACCGGTGTAGGGGAGTCGCCAAGTTGGTTAAGGCATCGGATTTTGATTCCGACATGCGAAGGTTCGAATCCTTCTTCCCCTGCCAGATTCATTGGATTCCCGGAACGTCCTGACAACAGGCCTGGGCTGGACTGAAAGGAAGCGTCATGCTTCCACAGAGCCTCGTTGGAGGGAATGTGCTTTTCAACACCGTGCTGTTCACTGGCAACGCCAATCCGGTGCTTGCCCAGGAAATTGCAACCCATCTGGGCGTCGAACTGGGCAAGGCCTCGGTCGGTCGCTTCTCCGACAGCGAGGTTGCTGTCGAGATCGAACAGAACGTGCGGGCTCGTGATGTGTTCGTGGTGCAGTCGACCTGCACCCCGACCAATGAGAACCTGATGGAACTGTGCATCATGGTCGATGCGTTGAAGCGCGCCAGTGCGCGCCGCATCACTGCCGTGATCCCCTATTTCGGCTATGCCCGGCAGGATCGCCGGCCCCGCTCGACACGCGTGCCGATCAGCGCCAAGGTGGTGGCCAACATGCTGGAAGCCGTCGGCGTCGAACGACTGCTGACCATGGACCTGCACGCAGACCAGATCCAGGGCTTCTTCAACATCCCGGTCGACAACATCTATGCGTCGCCGGTACTGCTGTCCGACCTGCAATCGAAGCAGTACGAGGATCTGGTCGTGGTCTCGCCCGACATCGGCGGCGTGGTGCGCGCGCGCGCGCTGGCCAAGCAACTGAACTGCGATCTGGCGATCATCGACAAGCGTCGGCCCAAGGCCAATGTGTCGGAAGTCATGAACGTCATCGGCGAAACCGAAGGGCGCAACTGCGTGATCATGGACGACATGATCGACACCGCCGGCACACTGGTCAAAGCGGCAGATGTGCTCAAGGCACGCGGCGCGAAAAGCGTCTATGCCTATTGCACGCACGCGGTGTTTTCCGGCCCGGCCATCGAACGCATACGCTCATCGATGCTCGACGAAGTCGTGATCACCAACACCATTCCGATGACCGACGCCGCCAAGGTGTGCCCGAAGGTGCGCCAGCTGTCGGTGGCATTCCTGTTTGCCGAAACGATCCGCCGTATATCCGACGGAGAGTCGGTCACTTCTTTGTTTGCCGAGCAGAACAGCAATTTCTGATCGTCGAACACTGCGTCCGGCAAGCCAGCCGGGCGTCCTACCGGGTCGAAAGGCCTGTTTCGAAGCACCTGGTCGCGGGGCTTCACCACTTTGGGAGTCAACATGAAATTCGTCGCATACGAGCGTACGTTGCAGGGGACCGGAGCGAGCCGCCGCCTGCGCAACGCTGACAAGGTACCAGGCATCGTTTATGGCGCGGGTACACCGGCCAAGATCGAACTCGATCACAACGCGCTCTTCTTCGCCTTGAAGAAGGAAGCCTTCCACTCGTCCATCCTCGAGATGGAACTGGCAGGCAAGACCGAGCAGGTCCTGCTGCGCGACTATCAGTTCCACCCGTTCCGGCCGATCGTGCTGCACGTCGATTTCCAGCGTGTCGATGCCACGACCAAGATCACGAAGAAAGTGCCTCTGCACTTCATCAACGAGGATGAGTCCCCGGCGGTGAAGGTCGACAAGTGCGTCGTCAACCACGTCGTGACCGAGTTGCGCATCCAGTGCCTGGCATCGCAGTTGCCCGAGTTCTTGACGGTGGATCTGGGTCAGCTGGTCAAGGGCCAATCCCTGCACGTCAATGACATCTCCCTGCCTGCAGGCATCAAGGTCATGACGCAGGGCAAGCCGAATCCGGTGCTGGTGTCTGCCTCGATGCTGACAGCCGAGGAAGAAGCCGCTCCCGTGGTCGTGACCGCTGCCGCAGCAGCGCCGACCAAGGGCAAGAAGACCGAGAAGCAGAACAAGAAGTAAGCCGGGGTCCGCTTCCGCTCCCCCTTCGGAGCCCCACCACGGTGGGGCTTTTTCATGGGCGCCTCAATTCGATAATCGAAGCATGATTCGACTCATGGTGGGTCTCGGCAATCCGGGGCAGGAATACGAAGGAACGCGGCACAACGCCGGGTTCTGGTTCATCGACGAGGTGGCTCGACACCTCAAGGTGACCCTGGCCCCGGACAGGTCGTATTTCGGGCTGGTCGCACGCGTGAACCTGCCCGGCGGCCCGCTGTGGCTGCTCGAACCGATGACCTTCATGAATCTGTCGGGCAAATCGGTGGCACCACTGGCGCGCTTCTTCAAGATCGAGCCGGAGGACATCCTGGTCGCCCATGACGAGCTCGATCTGATGCCAGGTCAGATGAAGATGAAGCTCGGTGGCAGCCACGCCGGTCACAACGGACTGAAGGACATTCAGGCCCAGCTCGGCTCACCCGGCTTCTGGCGCCTGCGGCTTGGCATCGGGCACCCCGGAGTCAAGGCTGAGGTTGTCAACCACGTGCTGCGCAAACCGCCCCTGGCGGAGCGGCAGGCCATTGACCAGAGCATCGCGCAGGCCTTGGGCGCCCTCGATCTGATGATTGCTGGCGACATGGAGCGGGCGATGGTGAAGATCCATGCTCGTCCGCCACGGCCGAAGAAGCCTCCCGAATCCAACGAAAGGCCCGCATCATGAAGTTGCTCGCGATGTCTTGTGCCCTGTTGCTGACAACGGTCGCCAGTTGGGCGGCGGCTGGCGAAATCTATCGCTGCGGCCCGGCCGGGGCCGAGTTTTCGCAGGCTCCCTGCGCGAATGGGGCGCGCATCGAGGTGTCTGATTCCCGCACCGCTGACCAGTATTCGCAGGCGGTGGTGCTCGCAGCGAAATTCGAGGCTTGGGGCTCGGCGATGGAGCGCGATCGGTTGGCGACCGAGGCCTCTTATCGTCCCACCTTGGCGGTCAGCTTGAATTCATCGGCAAGCGGCTCAACCGAGTACCTGCCTCGGTCGGCCTCCCAGCCCAAACGCAAGCGTGTCAAGGCCGTGTCGGCTGGCGTTCCGCTGTTGTCACTCGGTCGGCCCAGGTTCGACCAGGATCCAGGTGCCGACTTCAGTCGGCGATAGCACTGGCGGTGCCATTCGAAGCCTCGGTGCGAGCCGCGGCCTGAAGTCGCCGGTACTTGATCCATAACGACTCATTGGACTCGACGTGGTCTGGATGGACAGGGATGCAATTCACCGGGCAGACCTGCACACACTGCGGCTCATCGAAGTGCCCCACGCATTCAGTGCAGCGCGCCGGATCGATCTGGTAGATCTCGATGCCCATTGAAATTGCCGAGTTCGGGCATTCGGGCTCGCACACGTCGCAATTGATGCATTCGTCGGTGATCAGCAGTGCCATGTCGTGAGCGTCGAGCGTTCAGGCTTCGGTGTACTTGACTCGCGAGCGCAACCGCTCGAGCACCGACGGTGACACAAATTTGGAAACGTCGCCGCCGAGTGAAGCGATCTCCCTGACAAAGGTGCCGGAGACGAACTGATACTGATCACTCGGCGTCAGGAACACCGTCTCGACATCGGGCATCAGTTGGCGGTTCATCCCGGCCATCTGGAATTCATACTCGAAGTCGCTGACCGCGCGCAGACCGCGTACGACGACCTTGCCGCCGATGCCGACCACGAAGTCGCGCAGCAGGCCGCGGAATGCAATCACCTCGACGTTGGGATGCTTGCGGGCCAGTTCCTCGGCGATGTCGAGGCGCTCTTCGATGGTGAACATCGTGCGCTTGTGGTGGCCGGCAGCCACCGCCACGATCAGTCGCTCGAACAGCCGACTTGCGCGACGCATGAGGTCCTCGTGGCCGAGTGTCATCGGATCGAAGGTGCCGGGATAGATTGCCGTCAGTTTGGTCACGGAAGTCATTCGATCCCCCTGTCACGCGGTGATGGCCGCAGTGTAGTCAGCCGCGGCACGCTGCAGCAGGTGCGCATGGACCAGGCCGGCTCGGAAATGTCGGTGCACCGTCAGGCCGATCGGTGCGACTTCCTCCCCGCTGTAGGCGTGCGCTGCTTCAAGGTAGATGTAACCCTGCGGAACAACCAGGCGAGCAGCCGCAGCGAGGGCCGGGCCCAGCAGATCGCTGCCGAAGGGCGGGTCGATGAACACCAGTTCGAATGATTCGGGCACGCAACGGCGCATCCACGACAACGCGTCGGTGGCTTCGATGCGCAGCATGTCGGCCTTCAGGCGCAGCTTCGATTCACCCAGACTACGCACCTGCCTCTGTTCGCGCTCGAGCATCACCACGGACGCAGCGCCGCGCGAGGCGGCCTCGAAGCCAAGCGCACCGCTGCCGCCAAAGGCATCGAGACAGCGCCACCCACTCAGATCGGCCCCCAGCCAGTTGAAAAGCGTCTCTCGGACGCGATCCGGCGTGGGCCGCAGGCCGGGCAACAGGCTGACGGGCAGTTTGCTGCGCTTCCACACGCCGCCGATGATGCGGACCTCGCGGGGCAGCGATGCCGTATCGGGCGCGACCGGCGGCTTGCCCACCGCCTTCTTGCGCGCCTTCTTGACGGAAGGCGGCTCTGTGTAGGCACGACTGCCAAACCGGAGGCTGGCCTTGGGGTCGGCTTTCGCGGCAACCTTGGCGGCAGCTTTCGGCTTGGGCACCGATTTGCTGATGATCGACGCCATCACAGCCGCACCGGAATGCCGTCACGCGCCATCAGCGCCTTCGCCTGGCCGACAGTGAACTCGCCGTAATGGAAGATGCTGGCTGCCAGCACCGCGTCGGCACCACCGACGCGTATGCCCTCGGACAGGTGCTCCAGCGCGCCGACGCCGCCGGAGGCGATGACGGGAACCTCGACCCTGTCGCTGACCGCTCGCGTCAGTGGCAGGTCGAATCCGGATTTGGTGCCGTCGCGATCCATGCTTGTCAGCAGGATCTCGCCGGCGCCATGCTCGGTCATCTGCGCCGCCCAGTCGACCGCATCGAGACCGGTGTTCTTGCGGCCACCATGGGTGTAGACGTCCCACCCCGGGCCTCGCAGGGTCAGGTCATCACCGACCCGACGCTTCGCGTCGATCGCCACGACGATGCATTGCGCGCCATACCGACCTGATGCGTCGCGAATGAGTTGAGGATTCGCGACCGCAGCTGAATTGAAGCTGACCTTGTCGGCCCCCGCGTTGAGCAGGCGACGCACATCCTCGACCGAACGCACCCCGCCTCCGACCGTCAGCGGGATGAACACCTGCGAGGCCACCGCCTCGATGATGTGCAGGATCAGATCACGGCCGTCGCTGGTGGCGGTGATGTCGAGGAAGGTCAGTTCGTCGGCACCCTGGTCGTTGTAGCGCGCAGCGATCTCCACTGGATCCCCGGCGTCACGCAATTCGACGAAGTTGACGCCTTTGACGACACGACCGCCGGTCACGTCGAGGCAGGGGATGATGCGCTTGCAAAGCATGTGCGGTCGCCAACTGCCATCGCAGGGCGTCGAGAGGGGAAAAGGTGCGGGGTCAGGTCCCGCTCAGCTCGTCAGCTCGCGTCTGGGCCGCAGCGAAATCCAGGTCACCCGAGTAGATAGCCCGCCCGCAGATCACGCCATCAATGCCTTCGAACTCGACCGCGCACAGGCGATCGATATCGGCCAGGTTGCTCAGACCGCCCGAAGCGATGACCGGGATGGTCAACGCCTGCGCCAGCTTGACCGTCGCTTCGATGTTGATGCCGCTGAGCATGCCGTCGCGGCCGATGTCGGTGTAAATCACGCCTTCGACGCCGTAGTCCTCGAACTTCTTCGCCAGATCGACGACCTCGTGGCCCGTGAGCTTGCTCCATCCGTCGGTCGCAACCTTGCCGTCCTTCGCGTCAAGGCCGACGATGATGTGACCTCCGAAGGCGCTGCACGCATCTCGGAGGAAGCCGGGGTTCTTGACCGCTGCCGTGCCGATGATGATGAAGCTCAGGCCGTCGTCGAGGTAGCGCTCGATCGTGTCGAGATCACGGATGCCGCCACCGAGTTGCACCGGAATCTCGTCGCCCACCTCGGCGAGGATGGCCTTGATGGCCGATTCGTTGACCGGCTTTCCTGCAAAGGCACCGTTCAGGTCGACCAGATGCAGTCGCCGCGCACCGGCGTCGACCCAGCGCCGCGCCATCGCAGCCGGATCCTCCCCGAACGTCGTCGAGTCGTTCATGTCGCCTTGCTTCAAGCGCACACATTTGCCGTCTTTGAGGTCGATCGCGGGAATCAGCAGCATGGCCGGGGCGAACAGTTGAAAAAACAGATTATTTCGGAGGCAGCGATGACTGCAGCCGGTTGAAGGGGACAACCCCTGAAGAGTGCCTGATATCGGCGCTCATGGATTCCAATGGAGGAAATTTCGGTAGACAGCCAAACCATGCAGGGCGCTCTTTTCCGGGTGGAATTGCGTCGCAAAAATATTATCCCGCCCCAGAGCGCAGGTAAAGCGCTGCCCGTAGTCGGTTTCGCCGATGCTGTGTGCACGATCTGCGGGACGCGCGTAGAAGCTGTGCACGAAATAGAAGCTCGCCCCGTCGGGCACGCCAGCCCAGAGTGGGTGCGGGCGGACCTGGATCACCTGGTTCCAGCCCATCTGAGGCACCTTGTAGCGGCTGCCGTCAGGCTGCAGCTGTCCGTCGAGCCGGAACCGGATCACATCACCCTGCATCAGCCCAAGCCCGGCCGTGCCCTCGCCCGGCGGACCTTCCTCGCTGTGCGAAAGCAGCATCTGCATGCCGACACACACACCGAGCAGCGGCTTGCGGGCTGCTGCATCCAGCACGGCCTCCTTCAAGCCGGAATCGCGCAACTCGCGCATGCAGTCGGGCATCGCACCCTGCCCCGGCAGCACGACGCGCTCAGCGGCGTAAACGACATCGGGATCTGCTGTCACCAGCACCTCGAAACCCGAACCCTGCGCTACGTGCATCACGGCCTGCGACACCGAGCGCAGGTTGCCCATGCCGTAGTCGACCACGGCAACCGTTTTCCCCATGATCAGAGACTGCCTTTGGTCGACGGAATCACGTTGCCCATGCGCGGGTCAATCTCCAGAGCCATGCGCATCGCACGTGCAAACGCCTTGAAGATCGTCTCGCATTGATGGTGCGCGTTGTCGCCGTGCAGGTTGTCGATGTGCAGGCTGACGCCGGCGTGGTTGACGAAGCCCTGGAAGAACTCGTAGACCAGTTGCGTGTCGAGCGCACCGATCATGCCGCTCTTGAAGTCGACGCGCATGTGCAGGCCGGGACGACCTGAAAAATCGATCACGACTCGCGACAAAGCCTCGTCGAGCGGCACGTAGGCATGCCCGTAGCGGCGCAGGCCGCGCTTGTCGCCGACCGCAGTCGCCACCGCCTGGCCCAGCGTGATGCCGATGTCCTCCACGGTGTGGTGGCCATCGATGTGGAGATCGCCTACCGCCTCGACGTTCAGATCGATCAGGCCATGACGCGCGATCTGGTCGAGCATGTGATCGAGGAATCCGATGCCGGTGGCGAGCTGCCCCACGCCGGTGCCGTCGAGGTCGAGGCGAACGCGAATCTGCGTTTCAGCGGTATTGCGCGCCACTTCCGCGCGGCGGTGTGACAAGGCCGGGGCTGTGGTGTCTGGGCTCATCGCGGACTCGCTTCAAGGGAGGACTTCAAGGCGGATAACAGGATGTCATTCTCTTCCGGCGTGCCGACCGTGAGGCGCAGGCAATCGGCCAGCAGGGGGTGCAGATTCGAGACATTCTTGACGAGCACGCCGCGATTCTTGAGTGCACCGAACAGCGCCGTCGCATCGCCCACGCGAGTCAGGATCATGTTGGCTTCGCTCGGATAGGGATGCACACCGGGCAAGGCGTGCAGTGCCGAAGTCAGCCGCGATCGCTCGCTGCGCAGCACCGCAGCCTGCCGGTCGAACTCGTCCGCGTGCTCCAGCGCGAACATCGCGGTCTCGCAGTTGAGCACGCTGACGTTGTAGGGCGGCCTCACCTTGTCGATCTCGGCGATCAGTGCCTTGGGGCCCATCAGGTAACCGAGCCGCACCCCCGCCAGCCCGAACTTGCTCAGCGTGCGCATGACCAGCACATGACCATGGCGAGCCACGCGGTCGATGTAGCTGCGCGATGCGAACGGCTGATAAGCCTCGTCGATCACGACCATGCCTGGCGCGGCCTCGATGACGCGCTCGATGATCGCGTCATCGAAGAGGTTCGCCGTCGGGTTGTTCGGGTAGGCGATGTAGACGATCGCGGGCTGATGCTGCTGCATGGCGGCAAGCATCGCCGACTCGTCGAGTTCGAAGTCGGGCGTCAGCGGCACACTGATCGAGCGCAAGCCCTGCAGCCTCGCCGACACGTCGTACATCACGAAACCTGGCACCGGGGCAAGCGCGCTGGCTCCCGGGGTTGCGCACGCCAGACTCAGCATCGAGATCAGTTCGTCAGATCCGTTGCCGAGGATCAGGTCGAAGCCCTCGGGCAAGCCGGCGTACTGCGCAAGTGCACAACGAAGATCGTTGTTTCGACTGCCCGGATAGCGATTGATCGCGACCTCGGCCAGACGCGCGCCAAGTGCCGCGCGCAGCGGTTCGGGCAAGCGAAACGGGTTCTCCATCGCATCGAGCTTCACCAGTCCGTCGCTCGGCTGCACCGCGTAGGCGTGCATCGCCCGCACGTCGCCGCGGATGTGCCGCTGGATCACGTCGGACGTCGTCGGAGGGCTCATCGAGGATCGCCGCTTCGGCTCTTCAGGCGCATTTCGGCCGCCTGGGCGTGCGCCTGCAGGCCCTCGCCGTAGGCGAGTTCGGCAGCGACGCCACCGAGTTTCTGCGCCCCGGCCTCGCTGACCTCGATCAGGCTGCTGCGTTTCTGGAAATCGTAGACCCCCAGCGGCGACGAGAAGCGCGCCGTGCCCGAGGTCGGCAGCACGTGGTTCGGCCCGGCACAGTAGTCACCCAGGCTTTCGCTGGTGTAAGCCCCGAGGAAGATTGCACCTGCGTGCCTGAGCAGCGGCTCCCATCGGTGCGGGTCGCGCGAGCTGACCTCGAGGTGTTCGGGCGCGATGCGGTTGCTGATTTCGCAGGCCTCTTCCATGCTGCGCGTGCGGATCAAGGCGCCGCGGCCTTCGAGCGAGGCGCGGATCACGTCGCGTCGCGGCATGCCTTCGATCAGGCGATCGATCTCGGCCTGCACGCGCTCGATGTAGGCCGTGTCCGGACACAGCAGGATGCTCTGTGCGAGCTCATCGTGCTCGGCCTGGCTGAACAAGTCCATCGCAACCCACTCGGCCGGCGTGCTCCCGTCGGCCAGCACCAGGATCTCACTCGGTCCGGCGATCATGTCGATGCCGACCTTGCCGAACACACGGCGCTTGGCACTCGCGACATAGGCGTTGCCCGGACCGGTGATCTTGTCGACTGCCGGCACCGTGGCCGTGCCGTAAGCCAGCGCCGCAACCGCCTGTGCTCCGCCGATCGTGAAGACACGGTCTGCACCGGCGACTGCGGCAGCAGCGAGAACCAGCAGGTTCTTCTCGCCCCGCGGCGTGGGAACGACCATCACGATCTCACCGACGCCGGCCACCTTGGCGGGCACCGCGTTCATCAGCACGCTGGACGGATAGGCCGCCTTGCCGCCTGGAACATAGATGCCGACCCGGTCGAGCGGCGTGACCTTCTGACCCAGCAAGGTGCCGTCTGCATCGACGTAGGACCATGAGCGGCCACAGGCTTTGAGCTGGCGCTGGTGGTAGTCGCGCACCCGATCCGCGGCGAACTCGAGCGCGCTGCGCTGGGCCGGCGTGATGGCGGCAAGCGCGGCGTGCAACTCGTCGTGCCCGATCTCCAGCGCGGCCACCGATTCCGCCTCGACACCATCGAAGCGCCGGGTGTACTCGAGCACCGCTGCATCGCCGCGAAGCTGCACATCGGCCAGGATGGAGGCCACCCGCTGCTCGATTGCATCGTCGGTCTCGGCCGACCAGTGCAGAACACGCTCGAACTCGGCGGCGAAGCCTGCTGCGGATGTGTCGAGGTGGCGGATGCGAACGGTCATGGTGGAACAGCTCAGCTTTGAATCGCGGAAGCAAACGCGTCGATGATCGCGCGGATCGGTTCGCGCTTCAGCTTCAACGCAGCCTGGTTGACGACGAGACGGGCCGAGATCTGCATGATCTCCTCGACCTCGACGAGATGATTGGCCTTCAATGTGTTGCCGCTGGACACCAGATCGACGATCGCGTCGGCCAGCCCGGTCAGCGGAGCCAGCTCCATCGAGCCATAGAGCTTGATCAGGTCGACATGCACGCCCTTGTCGGAGAAGTGCTGCTGCGCCATCAGCGTGTACTTGGTCGCCACGCGGATGCGCGAACCCTGCTTCACCGCACTGGCGTAGTCGAAGTCGGCACGGGTGGCCACGCTCATGCGGCACTTCGCGATCTTCAGGTCGAGGGGCTGGTACAGGCCCGAACCACCGTGCTCGAACAGCGTGTCCTTGCCGGTCACACCCAGGTCGGCTCCGCCGTACTGCACATAGGTCGGCACGTCGCTGGCACGAACCAGAACGACACGGACGTCGGCTCGGTTGGTACCGATGATGAGCTTGCGCGACTTTTCCGGATCTTCGGAAACCTCGATGCCTGCCGCCTGCAGCAGCGGCAGGGTCTCCTCGAAGATGCGTCCCTTGGACAGTGCAAGCGTGATCACGTGTTGGCCCTCATTGAACGCGCTCGATGTCGGCGCCGATGCCGCGCAGCTTGGCTTCCATCCGGTCGTAGCCGCGGTCGAGGTGGTAGATGCGATCGACGCAGGTCTGGCCGTCCGCCACGAGGCCGGCGATCACCAGGCTGGCCGATGCACGCAGGTCCGTCGCCATCACGGTCGCACCGGACAACTTCTGGACGCCATGCACAACCGCCAGGTGACCGTCGATGTCGATGCGCGCGCCCAGCCGCACCAGTTCATTCACGTGCATGAATCGGTTCTCGAAGATGGTCTCGGTCACCTTCGCGGTGCCGTCGGCGATGCAGTTCAGCGCCATGAACTGCGCCTGCATGTCGGTCGGAAACGCCGGGTACTCGCTGGTGCGGAAACTCACGGCCCGCGGCCGCTGCAGGCTGCGCACCCGGATCCAGTCGTCTCCCGACTCGATCGTCACACCGGCCTCGCGCAATTTGTCGATGACCGCGTCGAGGTGGTCGGCGCGCGCACGGCGCAGCACCACATCGCCGCCAGTCGCAGCGACTGCACAAAGGAAAGTGCCTGCCTCAATGCGGTCGGGAACGATCCGGTGGCTGGCAGCTCCGGACAATCCGTGCAGGCGATCGACGCCGTGCACCCGGATTCGGCGCGTTCCGTGTCCCTCGATGCGGGCACCCATCGCGATCAGCATGTCGCCCAGATCCGCCACCTCGGGCTCCTGCGCCGCGTTCTCGAGAACCGTCTCGCCTTCGGCCAGCGTCGCGGCCATCAGCAGGTTCTCGGTGCCGGTGACGGTGACCATGTCCGTCGTGATGCGCGCACCCTTCAGGCGGCTCATGCCTGGACCG
>Ga0073904_10002751_pt1 | contig 13267 bp, 11 predicted proteins | sample KloWWTrecipitate_FD_66668 | JGI IMG/M metagenome (GOLD analysis project Ga0073904, IMG submission 66668) | Active sludge microbial communities from Klosterneuburg, Austria, studying microevolution and ecology of nitrifiers - Klosterneuburg... | ecosystem: Engineered > WWTP > Aerobic digester >...
CGCCGGCCGCGAGCGCCACCGAGAGCCAGGGCGCCGGCCGCAACGGGAGCTTCACTTCGGGCTGCAGATCGAAGCGGCCGTAGCCGGTGCTGTAGGAACCGGAGCGCTCCGTCGAGAGGTAGTTCGCGGTGGCACCGAGCGAGAGATAGAGCGGGCTCGCGCCGAGCCTGCGCTCGCGCAGGCGGTAGGCGATCTCGGGCAACTGGCTCTGCAGGACGGTTTCCTGGTTGTCGCCGAGGAAGGTCTCGCGCCGGTCGGCGAGGATGTTGAGCGAATGCGCGCCCCAGTTGCCGGAGACGAAGGCATTCGAGTAGACGTACCGCCGGGTGTTCTGGCTCTCGCTACGCTCGAAGTCGCGGAAAACCTCGAAGTCGCTGTAGTGCTCGATGGCGACCACGCCGCGCATGCCGAACGGCAGGGCGTCGGCGACATGGGCCCAGTCGAACCGCCAGGCGTCGTCCTGGAGCTCCTCGTTGTGGAAGTAGTAGAACCGGGCGTTGCCCTTGGTGGTCTCCGAGGGCCGGTAGCGGAACTCATCGCCCGCGCCGTAGAAGCCCTCGCTGTACCCGTCGACGTAGACGGTGTTGTCGTAGCTCGGACCGAGGACCTGATACCAGGCGAGCCCGAGGTACTCGCCGCGCCGCCTCGAGTAGCCGATGTTTGGCACCAGGAGCCCCGAGGTGCGCTCGGTCTTCGCCGGCCAGAGCATGTAGGGCCAGTAGAAGACCGGCAGCTTCTTGACCCGCAGCCGGGCGTTCTTGACGCGCGCGTAGCCTTCGACTTCGACCTCCGCCGAGGACATCGCGAAGCTCCAGTCGGGCGACTTGTCGCCGGTGCAGGAGGTGAAGATGCCGTTGTCGACGGCGAAGTCGTTCGGTCCGGTCTTCGAGATGATGTCGCCCGAAAAGTAGTAGTCCGGGTGGACGAAGGCGGTCGCCTGCCAGAAGGTCCCGGTGCGCTGCTCGAGGTCGAAGTCGAGGCGCTGGCCGGCGATCCGCTGCGGCCCCTGGTCGAAGACCACGTCGCCCTCGGCCTGGACCGTCATCGTGTCGCGGTCGAGCGACAGCCGTTCGGCGTGCACGATAACGTCGCGGAAGTGGATCTCCACTGCGCCGCGGGCCGTGACCTCGCTGTCGCCGAAACTCTCGAGCTCCGCCGCCGAACCCGAGATCGTGCCCCCACCGCGCTCCTGGGGAACCTTGAGCTCGAAGGTGATGCGATCGGGAGCCGGAGTCGCCGGAGCCACCGGAGCCAGCGGAGCCAGCGGAGCCGGCGGAGGCGTGGCGGCCGGAGACGGCGACGGGCGAGGCTGCTGAACCTCGGCGCCGGAGATCCCCGGCACCAGCACAGCGTTCACTGCCAGCGCGGCGAGCGCGGCGAGAAGAATCCGGCCGCGAGGATGAGCCATCAGGCGAGCCGTTCGACCACCACGGCCGTCGCCTCGCCGCCGCCGATGCAGATACCAGCGCAGCCCCGCTTGAGTCCGCGCTCCTCGAGTGCGGCCAGAAGGGTGACGAGGATCCGCGCGCCGGAGGCGCCAATCGGATGACCGAGCGCGACCGCTCCACCGCGGACGTTCAACTTCTCGTGGGCGATCCCGAGGTCGCGCATGCAGGCGAGGGCGACCACCGCGAAGGCCTCGTTGATCTCGAACAGGTCGATGTCCGCAACCGCAAGGCCGGCGCGCTCGAGAGCCTTGCGGATCGCCGCGACCGGAGCGGTGGTGAACCATTCCGGCTTCTGGGCGTGCGACGCCTGCGAGACCAGGCGTGCGATCGGCTTCACGCCGAGGCGCTTGACCTCATCGCCGGTCGCGAGCACCAGCGCCGCCGCGCCATCGTTGATCTTGCTGGCGTTGGCGGCGGTCACGGTGCCGTCCTTCTCGAACGCCGGCTTCAACCCGGCCATCTTCTCGAGATCGGACTTCCCCGGTTCCTCGTCACGGTCGACGACGGTCGTGCCCTTGCGCGAGACGATTTCGTACGGGACGATCTCGGCAGCGGAAAGCCCCGATTCCTGGGCGGCGCGGGCGCGGGCGTAGCTCTCGCGGGAGAAGGCGTCCTGCTCCTCGCGCGTCAGCTGGTACTCGCGGGCGCAGACTTCGGCGCAGCTGCCCATGTGCTTGTCGCCGTAAGGGTCCCACAGGCCGTCGTGCACCAGGGAGTCGACGAGCTTGCCGCCGCCGAGCCGCAGCCCGTCGCGGACGCCCACTGCGAGATAAGGCGCCAGGCTCATGTTCTCCATGCCGCCGGCCGCGACCAGCGAAAAATCGCCGCAGCGCAGGTCGTTCGCCGCCGACATCACGGCGCGCATCGCGGACCCGCAGACTTTGTTGAAGGTGATCGCGCCAGTCGACTCCGGGCAGCCGGCGCCGAGCGTCGCCTGCCGGGCCGGTGCCTGGCCGATGCCGGCGGCAAGGACGCAGCCCATGTAGACCTGCTGCAGATCGGCGGGGGCGACACCGGCGCGAGCGAGCGCTCCGGCAATCGCGCGGGCGCCCAGTTTGGGCGCCGGCTGGTCGCGAAAAACACCCTGAAAAGCGCCGATCGCAGTTCGCGCGCCGGCGAGGATGAACACTTCGTGCATCTTCCTTGTCCTCCGGGACTTGCGAATTGCGTGGAGCGTCCTTCAAGATCTCCGCAAGGACGCCGGACAGCGCAGGAATGCTAACACAGGCGCTTCTGGGGTCCCGACCATGAGAGCTCTCGGAATCGACTTCGGCGAACGCAGGATCGGGGTAGCCATCTCCGATCCGGAGGGCACCTACGCGCTGCCCAGCGAGACCCTCGCGCGCACCGACGACGCCAGCGCCCTTCTCGCCATCGCGGAGATCGCCCAGCGCGAGGGGATCGCGTGGATCGTGGTCGGTGAGCCGCTGCGCAGTGACGGGTCGGCCGGCCCGCCGGCCGTGCGGGCGCGGCGCTTCGCGGCCCGCCTGGGCGTCCTCTGCGGCTTGCCGGTCGAGACCATCGACGAGACGCTCACCAGCCGCGCGGCCGACGACCGCCTGCGCGAAGCGGGGGTGCCGCCGGCACGGCGCCGGGAACGGCGGGACGCGCTCGCCGCCCAACTGCTCCTGCAGGAAGCGCTCGACCGCTGGCGGAAGCGGCCGGCTTGAGCGCAACTCCCGCTCCACCCTCCGCTCCGCCGCCGGCGGCGACCCGGCCGCGACGCCGCTTTCGCGCCCTCCGGCTCCTCGCCGGGCTCGTCCTGTGCGTCCTCGCGGCCGCCGGCGGCGGCGCCCTCTGGGGCTGGCACGCCCTGCACCGCCCGGGCGGCGGGCCCGCCGGCGCCACGGCGACCTTCGTCGTCGAGCCCGGCGAGAGTGCCGGCCAGATCCTCCGCCGCCTCGAACGCTCGGGGCAGATCCGCTCCGCCCTCCTCGCGCGTGCCTGGCTGCGATGGGGTCTGGGAGCCCCTCCGCTCAAGGCCGGCGAGTACGACCTTGCTACCGGCCTCTCGACCGTCGAAATTCTCGGCAAGCTCCAGCGCGGCGAGATCCGCACGGTCGCGGTCACCCTCATCGAAGGCCTCACGGCCGACGAGACGGCGCAGGCGCTCGCTGCCGCCGGCCTCGGCGAGATCGGCCGGCTGCGCGCCGAGTTCTCCGCTCCCGGCCGGATCGCCGACCTCGACCCGGCGGCCGGCCATCTCGAGGGGTACCTCTTTCCGGACACCTATCGCTTCGCCCGCGGCACGGGAGAGCGCGAGATCGCCGACACGCTCGTCGCGGCCTTTCGCCGCCAGTACGAGAACCGGGTCCGGCCCCGGCGCGCTGCCGACGACGCCCGGCCGCTGCGCGAACTGGTGATTGTCGCCAGCCTGGTCGAGAAGGAGGCGAAGCTCGACTCCGAGCGGCCGCTCATCGCCGCGGTCTACGCCAACCGCCTGCGGCGCGGCATCGGCCTCTACGCCGACCCGACCATCATCCACGCCCTCAAGCTCCTCGGTCGCTGGAACGGCAACCTGACGAAGAACGACCTGCGGATGGATTCGCCCTGGAACACCTACCGCGTCTCCGGCCTGCCGCCGGGACCGATCTGCTCCGCCGGACTGGCCAGCCTCGAGGCTGCGGCGCAGCCGGCACGGGTCTCCTTCCTCTACTTCGTCAGTCGCAACGACGGCAGCCATGTCTTCGCCGACACCCTGGCGGAGCACAACCGCAACGTCGAGCGCTGGCAGAAGCGGCCCTGGCGCGCCGCCGGCGCTGCCCGTTAGCAGCCCGCCAGCCGCGCACCGCAAAGCGCGGCAAGACCGGCGGCGGGCGCGCGGCGGTTCGAAGTTCGAGATTGACAGTTGCCGCGATCCGCTGTGGAATAGCCCACAGCAGATCATCGATAACCGGGCCATCACCGTCGCGGCGCTCGCGCGAGTGCCGTGCCGCCGGGCCTAGGGGGCGGAATGAACACACGCGACCAGTTCGGCAATTACCTTCTCCTCAAGAAACTCTCCGAGGATGCGCTCGGCGAGACTTTCCGCGCCGGCAAGCTCGGCAAGCAGGGAGTCGAGAGGGTCATTCTCCTGCGCGTTTTCAACGGCCAGGGCCTTGACGGTGAGAAGCTCGCCCAGCGCATCCAGTCGCGCGCGCCGCTGCAGCAGGCTCTGAAGAGCCCGAACCTCGGCCTCGGCCTCGACCTCGGACAGGTGCGCGGCGTTCCCTATGTCGCCTACGACTACATCTCGGGCAAGACCCTCGCGCAACTCCTCGAGCAGGCGGCGAAGAAGCACTCGCCTATTCCGCTCGACCATGCCCTGCTGATGACCGAGCGCATCGCCCTCGGTCTCGCGGTGGCCTACGAGACCCGCATCGGCGACGAGCGCGTTCAGCACGGCTTCCTGACGCCCCACCTGGTGATCGTCTCCAACGAGGGCGAGCTGCGGCTGCTCGGCTTCGAGGCTTCGAGCGGTCTGCGTGAGGCGGCGAACCACCCGCTGATCAAACAGTCCGCCGGCCGCTACCTCGCGCCCGAGGTCCTGGCGGGCGCCGCGCCGGCCAAGTCGGACGACGTCTACTCGCTCGGCGCAATCCTCTTCGAGCTCCTGACCGGGCGGGCCCTGCCGGTTTCCACCGCCGGTGGCCAGGCGGCGCTCATCGACCAGGCGGTGATCGCGGCAGACGGCGGGAATCTCCATCCGGAGCTCGCGAATCTCCTCAAGCGGAGCCTGGTCGCCCGCGAACAGCGGATCGGCGATGCCGTCACCTGGCACAAGACCCTCGCCAAGATGATGTTCGAAGGCCAGTACAACCCCACGACGTTCAATCTCGCCTTCTTCATGCACAACCTCTTCCGCGAGGAGATCGAGCGCGAGACGCAGGAGCTCGAGCTCGAGAAGACCACCGCAATCCCGGTCGTCGCCGCGCCGGCGTCGGCGCCGCCCAGGACGCAGGCGCCTTCGTTCGGGCAGAGCGGCGGCGCCGCGGCGCGCGAGACCGCCGCGCGCGAGGACACTGCGGTCGGCCGCGAGCGCCAGGGCATGGAGGCCAAGCCGGCGAAGAACAACACCATGCTGATCGCCGCCGGGGTCGGGGGGCTCATCGTCCTCGGGGGCCTCGGCTACATGCTCTTCGGCCGCGGCTCCTCGACACCCTCCACCGCCACCGACGCTCCGCTTTCGGCGGCACCGTCCGACACCGGCCCCGCACCGGCCGGTCCTACGCCGGAGGAGATCCAGGCGCAGATCCAGAAGATCGTCGACGACAAGATCAAGAGCTCTTCGGCACAGTACGAAGACCAGTTGAAGACCCTGCAGAAGCAGCTCGACGACGCCAAGAAGGCCCAGGAGCAGCGCGCCGCCGTGGCGGCAAATCCGGCCCCCAGGCCGGCGACGATCCCGCAGGTGACACCACCCCCGGCGCAGGCGACGACCGCCGCGCCGGCGCCTGCAGCTGCGACGCCGGCGGAGAGCACGGCGGCTCCGGCGCCAACCGAAGCGGAGCCCAAGCCCGCGCCGCCGGCGGCAACCACGGTGGCGGCGCCGGTGCAACCGGCCGGCGACGGCACGGTCCGGGTCGGCGACCTGGTCACGATGGGCGCCGGAGTAACCCCACCGAAGGTCGCCCGTCGCGCCAGCCTGCGCTACCCGCCGCTCGCCCAGCGCATGAAAAAGGAGGCGACGGTCACCGTTCGCGTGCTGGTCGACGAGACGGGTCGCGCCGCCGACGTTCAGACGGCGGGCAGCCCGGCCGGCTTCGGAATGGACGAGGCGGCGATGGAATACGCACGTGGATGCGCCTTCACTCCGGCGACCAAGAGCGGCGTGGCGGTGCGGATGTGGATGGAGCTCAAGGTGGCGTTCAACCTGACCGGGAACTGACGCCGGTCGCAGGGGCAACCCTGGCGTCGCAACTGCCGATCCGTTGCAGCAGCAGAGGCAGCAAAAAAAGAGGCGCCCTCGCGGGCGCCTCTTTCTGTTTGCGGCGTTGATCGCCCGGCTTACAGGTCGGCGGCCTTGATGCTCGCCACGAGCTGCATCACGACCGGCTTCATGACCTTGTCGAACTGGCGATCGTCGTAGTCGACGCCGCCACCGAAGCCACCGATGTTGAGCTTGAACTTCGAGTCCTCACCGCGGGCCTCGTCGGCCCAGAGGATTTCGCCGGTGGTCGTGTCGATGATGCGCGCATTCGCCGCCGCGGTGAACGTCTTCTTGCCACCGTGGAAGCCCGGCAGGCCGCCAATGCCCGGCGCGCTCGCCGACGTGCCCTGTGCGCCGTACTCCGTCACCGCACCGGTGAGGAAGTACTGCACACCGAGGAGCTTGCCCGCCTTGATCGCCGTCTTGGGGTCGACATCGCCAGCCAGCGAGAGGTTCTTCTCTGCCATCAGCGCCGCGAGCTGCTCGCGGTCGATGACGCGGAACTTGCCGCTCTTGACGAGCTCGGTCACGAAGACGTCCTGCATGGCCGCCGCGCCGCCGTTGTACCACCACTGCCCGTCCGCCTTGTTCTTGAACTCGAGAACCGCGATGCGGGGCTTCGTGTTGTCTGCCGCCTGCACCGGAACCGGCGCAACCGCCAGCAGCAATGCCAGAACCGTCGACCATCCGATGATGCGCTTCATAGTGTGACCTCCAAGGGTTGATGGGGGATTCTAATGTCCTATTACGGCAATCCTCAACGTCGGGTGCCAAAACCCCCGCCGGACCCTCTCCCAGGCCGAACGACGGGAGGTCCCTAGCCCTTCGAGGCCTCGTATTCCTGCGCATCGACGACGCAGAGCGCGGCCATGTTGACGATGTCCGACACCTCCACACCCCTTTGCAAAACGTGGACCGGCCTCGCCATCCCGAGCAGAACGGGCCCGATCGCCTCGGCCCCGGCCAGGCGCCAGATCAACTTGTAGGCGGTATTGGCCGAATTCAGCTCAGGGAAGATGAGAACGTTCGCCGGTCCGCCGAGCTTCGACCAGGGGTAGGTCTCCTGAAGCACTGAAGCCATGACCGCCGTGTCGGCCTGCATCTCGCCGTCGATCGCCAGCTCCGGGGCGCGCTCCCGGACGATCTCCACCGCCCGGCGGGCTTTCCTGGCCGAGGGGTGGGAGTTCGACCCGAAGTTCGAGAACGACAGCATCGCCACCCGCGGCTCGACGTCGAACCGGCGGGCGAACTCCGCGGTCAGGATCGCGATCTCCGCCAGGGTCTCGGCGTCCGGATCGATGTTGACCGTGGTGTCGGCGAAGAAGAAGAGCCGGTCCTTGAGGATCAGGATGTAGGCCCCGGCGACACGATTTACCCCCTTGCGGGTGTGAATCACCTGGAGCGCCGGGCGGATGGTGTCGGCATACTCATAGGTGAGGCCCGAAATGAGCCCGTCGGCATCCCCCTCGGCGACCATCATGCTGCCGAAGTAGTTCCGCGAGCGCATGCGCTTGTAGCCGTCCTCGAGGGTGACTCCCTCCCGTCGCCGTTGGTCGTGGAACCGTCGAGCGTAGCGCTCGTACTGCGGCGAACTCTCGTTGTGCACGATCGTGATCTTGTCCTCCGGCAGCCCCAGTTCGGCGAGCTTGCCGGCGATCTGGTCGCGACGGGCCAGCAGGATCGGATGCGCCAGCCCCTGGTCGACGAGGATCTTCGCGGCGCGCAAGATCTTGTCCTCCTCGCCCTCCGGAAAGACGATGCGCTTGGGGTTCTCCTTGGCGCGATCGATGATTCCCCGCATGAGCTCGAGGCGCCGCGAGACCAGGTGCTCGAGCCGGTCACGATAGTCCTCGAAAGTTCCCACCGAGACGCGGGCGATTCCGCTGTCTTCCGCCGCCTTGGCGACCGCCGGAGCCACGGTCAGGAGGACCCGGTAGTCGAACGGTTTGGGGATGAGGTAGTCACGGCCGAACTTGAGCGACTTGAGCCCGTAGGCCTTGAGCACGGAGTCCGGCACGTCCTCGCGCGCCAGCGCCGCGAGGGCGCGGGTCGCCGCGAGCTTCATCGCACCGTTGATGTCGGACGCCCGGGTGTCCAGCGCCCCGCGAAAGAGGAACGGGAAGCCGAGGACGTTGTTCACCTGGTTGGGATAGTCGCTGCGACCGGTCGCTACGATGGCATCGGGGCGCGCTGCGAGTGCCTCGTCGTAGCCGATCTCCGGCGTCGGGTTGGCCATGGCGAAGATGATCGGGTTCGGAGCCATCTTGAGCAGCATCTGGGGCGTGACCGCGCCGGCGACCGAGAGCCCGACGAGCACGTCCGCACCCACCAGCGCTTCCTCGAGGGTCCGGGCCGTGGTCTCGGCGGCGAATTCCATCTTCTGGGCGTCGGTGTCCTTCGGGCGGCCGCGATAGATGACGCCCTTGCGATCGCAGAGGATGATGTTCTCCTTGCGGATCCCGAGCTCGAGGTAGAGGCGCAGGCAGCCGAAAGCGGCGGCACCGGCGCCGGAGAGCACCAGCTTCACATCCTCGATGCGCTTGCCGGCGATCTCGAGCGCATTGACGAGCGCTGCGCCGGAGATGATCGCCGTGCCGTGTTGATCGTCGTGGAAGACCGGGATGTTCATCTCCGCCTTGAGGCGGCGTTCGATCTCGAAGCACTCGGGCGCCTTGATGTCCTCGAGGTTGATCCCGCCGAAGGTCGGCTCGAGGAGCTTGACCGCCCGGATGAACTCCTCGGGATCCTCCGTCGCGACCTCGATGTCGAAGACGTCGATGCCGGCGAAGCGCTTGAAGAGGACGCCCTTGCCCTCCATGACCGGCTTGCCGGCCAGGGCACCGATGTTCCCCAGCCCGAGGACGGCGGTGCCGTTGGAAATGACCGCCACCAGGTTGCCCTTGGCGGTGTATTCGTAGGCGAGAAGGGGGTCTTTTTCGATCGCGAGGCAGGGCTCGGCGACCCCTGGCGTGTAGGCCAGCGAGAGGTCGCGCTGTGTGGCCGTCGGTTTCGACGGCAAGACTTCGATCTTTCCTTTGGGAGCGCGGGAGTGGTACTCGAGCGCTTCTTCGCGCGTGATTTTGTCCATGGGAGAATTCTATCGCCCCGTGCAACATCCTTCCGGGCGGGGAAAGCGTCTGCGCGCCTTCGGTTGGGAGCCTGACCGGGGTAGGGTTGCCGGCTGGGAGGAGGCATCGGGATGATCGTGACTACGGCGCCGCCGGGCAGCCGACTCGTGACCCAATCGGACCACGCGCGCTTGGCGGCCGACCTCCTGCGCCTGTTTCGCCTCCCGGACCTCCTCGAGCATCCGCGGCGAGAGCTCCTGCTGCGGGCGATTGCCGAGCACGACAACGGATGGTGGGAGACCGACGCGGCGCCGCGGCTCGACGCCGAGCGGGTGTCGGCGCTCGATTTTCGCGCCGTTGCGGCCGACCTCCGGCAAGAGATCTGGCGCCGCGGTGTCGAGCGCTTCGCCGCCGAGAGCCCCTACATGGCTGCCCTACTGGCCACTCATTGCCTCCGGCTGCTCTCGCCCTGGGAGGCGGATCCTGCCTGGGAGAGTTTTCGGTGCCAGATGCTCGAACGCCGCCAGGAGCTGCTGGCGGCGGCGGGAGAGAGCCCCGCCTCCCTGGAGGTCGACGACCCCTGGCTGGCGCTCGCCGACCGCCTCTCGCTGGCGGCGTGCACCGGCCAGGCGGCCTGGGTCGAGCTCGCGCCGTGGCGCCTCGAGGTCGCCACCCGAAAGGGTGGCACCGCCTCAGGCCCTCCCGGAGACGAACCGGTCGAGATCGCGCTGCAGCCGTTTCCCTTCGCAGGGGTTACCGCGTTCGAGCTCTCCTGTCGCTATCTCGCCCCGGGGCCGTTCGTGTCCGCTGCGTCGCTTGCGGTGGAGCTCGCCGCTTCTCCTTGGCGGCGCATCCGGGTGCGCGTTCGCCCCCTCTGACCGCCGCTCCGGACCGCCTCAGGTGGACGGGCCGTTGGCGTAGGACTCGAGCAGTCCGCACCTCATGCACCGCCAGGCCTGGATGGGGAGCTTCCGGCGCCCCTTCATTCTCAGGATGCGCAGGATCCAGTACTCCGGTTCGCCCTCGGCCCAGTGCCCGACCCGGACCGCGTTGTGCGCGCTGTCGAGAAGGAAGCCTTCCTTCTGAGATCCACCGCACTTGCCGCACCGCCTGTCGCTCATCACTTTCCTTCCTTTTCGTTCGCTGCCCTTTCGGGAGACTTCCGCAAAGGATCACGCGGCGGCGTCTGGGACCGTTCCCTGCCCGACTCGCGGAGCGCCCGCCGCAAGAGGTACTCGAGCTGGGCGTTCAGGCTGCGCAGCTCGTCGGCGGCCCAATGTTCGAGGGCCGCGTGGAGCTCGCGGTCGAGCCGCAGCAGGAAGGGCTTTCGTTCCGCCAGAGGGCCGCCGTCAGCCGTTGTAGAGCGTCCCGGCGTTCACCACCGGCGTCGCCGCGCGCTCGCTGCAGAGGACCACGAGGAGATTCGACACCATCGCCGCCTTGCGCTCTTCGTCGAGTGAGACGATCCCTTTTTCGGAGAGGCGTTCCAGGGCCATCTCCACCATTCCAACCGCGCCTTCGACGATCTTCTGGCGCGCCGCGATGATCGCCGTCGCCTGCTGGCGCTGCAACATCGCCTGAGCGATCTCCGGCGCGTAGGCGAGGTGGGTGATCCGGGCCTCCTGCACATCGACCCCGGCCTGCACGAGGCGGTCGTGGATCTCCCGCCGCAGTTGGTCGGCGACCTCGATGGTGTTGCCGCGCAGCGACTTCTCGTTCTCGGCATGGGAGTCGTAGGTGTACTGAGTGGCGAGGTTGCGCAGCGCCGACTCGGACTGGACGTGGACGAAGTCCTCGTAGTTGTCGACCAGGAAGACCGCGTCGAAGGTATCGATGACCCGCCAGACCACGACCGCCGCAATCTCGACCGGATTGCCGTCGGCGTCGTTGACTTTGAGATGCGCGGTTTCGAAATTGCGCACCCGCAGCGAGATCGCCCGCTTGGTCATGAACGGGTTCGCCCAGCGCAGTCCGGCGCGCCGCTCACTGCCGCGATAGGCACCGAAAAGGGTCAGGACACGCCCCTGGTTCGGCTCGACCATGAAGAGACCGGCGAGCAGGAACACGGCGGTCACCGCACCAACCAATCCCGCCACGATCCGGCCGGGAGCGCCGCCCTGCACACCCAAGACGACCATGGCGATGCTCGCGCCGATGGCTGCCAACAGGAAAAGGAGCATCGTCAGGCCATTCCACGTTGTCGCTTGCCGTTCTTTCATTGTGCCCTCCTAGGCTAGCGTTAGGATATCATAAAGCAATCACCCGTCGGGTCCGCTTCCACCCCGGGGGTCCGGGTTGGAAGCCAGCTCAATTTCTTCAGGTGAGAGGAGGACGGCTAGGGAGTGGTTGCAGCGAAACTCAAGGCGCCGTTGCGATGTGGAGATCCTCGAAGACGATTCCGAGCTTCTGCGCGCCGTTGTTCCGGCAGAGATCCATGAAGTTGACTACCTTCTCGTAGGAAAGCTCACCGTCGGCGGCGAAAAAGGCGAGCTTCTTCTCGCGCCCGCTCATCGCCGCCCGCAGCCGATCGCCAAACTGGGCCATCGGAATCTCCGTCTTGTTGATGAACGTCCGGCCGTCTTCGTCCATCCGGATGATCACCTGGTCGCTGACCTGGGGCGGCGGTGTCGCAGATTTCACTTCGGGCGGGGTCTCGACGGTGTAGCCCACCTGCAGCATCGGCTGGATCACCATGAAGATGATCAGCAACACCAAGACCACGTCCACCATGGGTGTGACGTTGATCGACGCTTTGACGCCCCCGCCACCACCTACGTTCATGCTCATCGTCCTGTCCTCCGGTCCGCCCCGCTCAGCCTTCTAGTTTCTCGCGCTTGTCCGTCACCAGCCCGGCACCGTCGAATCCGGCCTGATTGACGAGCTGCATGATGCGCCGGACCTCTTTGTACTTCAGGCCCTTGTCCGCCTTGATCACCAGTTCCTTCTCGGGCGACTTCTCGTACAGGTCCTTGAAGTAGCCGAGGAGGTTCTGATCGGGGATCCAGACCCCGTCGATCACGACTTCGGCACGCACTGTCATCGAGATGGTCTTCTGCTTCGGCCCCTCCGGCATCCCGGGAGGCCGGTCGGTCAGCGGCAAGTTGACGTCGGCGCCGGCACGCAGCAGGGGAGTGACGACCATGAAGATGATCAGCATCACCAGACAGACATCGACCAGCGGCGTGACGTTGATGTCCGCCGCAACGTCGCTCTCGCTGTCTGATCCCGTCTTCTTCTTAAACGCGGACCCCAACTGCATCGCTGCCTCCGTGCTTCTTGATGAAGAAGTCGACGAGCTCGGACGAAGAGTTCGACATCTCGACACTGAAACGCTCCAGCATGCCGCTGAAGTGGTTGAACATCCAGGCCGCCGGAATGGCGACGAAGAGACCCAGCGCCGTCGTGACCAGCGCTTCAGCGATACCGCCCGAGACGGCGGCGATACCGCCCGCACCGGTCGACATGCCGCGGAAGGCGTTGATGATGCCGACGACGGTGCCGAACAGACCGATGAACGGCGCGGTCGTCGCGATCGTGGCCAGGGAGCCGGTACCCTTCTTGAAGTCCGAGTAGGTGATCAGCGTCTCGCGCTCGATCGCGCGGCGCGCCGCCTCGACCATATCCGCGCCCGAAAGACCCGCGGTGCGGGTCGAGTCGAGCTGGAACTCGATCAGGCCGGCGCGGGTGACGCGCGCCAGGTGGCTGGCGGGGAACTTCCTTGCCACGTCGATCGCCTGCTGAATCTGGTCCTTGGCCAGCGCCGCGGTGGCCTGCTTCGCGAAGTCGAGAGACTGCTTCTTGGCCTTCCTGAAGAATAACCAGCGATCGATCACCACGTACAG
>Ga0073904_10002754_pt1 | contig 13262 bp, 11 predicted proteins | sample KloWWTrecipitate_FD_66668 | JGI IMG/M metagenome (GOLD analysis project Ga0073904, IMG submission 66668) | Active sludge microbial communities from Klosterneuburg, Austria, studying microevolution and ecology of nitrifiers - Klosterneuburg... | ecosystem: Engineered > WWTP > Aerobic digester >...
TGCCGAGGGCGATGCCGTTGAAACCGTTGCCGGAGATGACATTGCGGCCGGCCGCGAACGTGCTGCCGATGGTATGCCCGCCGGTCAGCGACCGTATCCCGCCGCCGGCGTTGCCCAGGCCGGCGGCTCCGGTCGCATCGACGCCGATGTTGTTGCCGTGAATCGTCCAGCTGGCGGAGGTGTTGTCGAGATCGATCCCCAGGCCACCGTTGCCGGAGATGGTATTGCCCCGACCGGCGAGCGCCCCGCCGACGAAGACGCCGGTGCCGCCGGTGCCATAGATGCCGTTGCCGTCGTTGGGCACCGCAGCGGTGCCGGCGGCGTTGGTGCCGATGCGGTTGGCCCGGATTGTCACGTTGTTGCCGCCGGCCTGCACCAGAATGCCGCGCTCGCCGTTGCCCGAGATGACGTTGCCGACGTTGGCGTTGCCGATCGCGCAGTTGGCGCCGGAGAGGCGGATTCCCGACAGTCCGTTGCCGGCGTCGGTCGTGCCGTCGAGTGCCAAGCCGACGTAGGACCGTGTGACGACCGTCGTCGCGCTCAGGATCTCGAGACCGTGGCCGGGAAAGCCGGTGACCGCGAGGGCCGAAATGCTCGAGGAAGAGGCGCCGGCGGCGAAGCTCAGGCCGTTGCCCGAGGCGAGACCGGCACCATCGATCCGCACGACCGGCGCGCTTGCCCAGCCGGGCGCGGAGGTGCCGTTCACCACCAGGGACCCGGTGATCTGCGGCAGAGCGCTGCCGGAGATCGTGAACAGGCCGGCAACGCCGAAGGTGATCGTGTCGCCGCCGGCGGCGGCGTTCGCGGCGACGATCGCCTCGCGCAGCGAGCAGTCGGCGTCGCAGACGCCGTCGTTGGTGTCGGCGGTCTTCGACACGGCGAAGGTCGCCGCCCGGGCAGGCGAGGCCGGTACGACGGCGGCGAACAGCAGGGCGAGGAGGCAGATGGGAGTGCGCCCTCGGCGGGCAGAGTGGATCATCGTGGGCTCCAGGGATCGGGTCAAAGTCGCGTGGTCTGCAGATCGTAGGCAGCCGAGGGGAACATCGGCCATCGCATGGAGATGCGAGAACGTCGAGAAAAAGTGCCAGAGCCTCGCGGCACCAGCTGTGGCATCCTGTGGTCGCGCTCACCGCAAAGGGGGCGCCGGGAGAGAGCCAGATGAGCAGCGACATCGTCGTGATCGGCGCCGGAATCCACGGCTGTGCGACCGCCCTGCGGCTGGCGCAGGCCGGCGCGCAGGTGACCGTCCTCGAACGCAGCGTCCCGGGCGCCGAGGCGTCGAGCGCCGCCGGCGGGATCCTCTCGCCCGGCGTCGAGGCGCAGCACGGCGGACCGCTCCTCGCGCTCGCCCAGGAATCGATGCGGCGCTGGCCGGGCTTCGCCGCCGAGCTCGAGGCTGCCACCGGCATCGACCTCGCCTATCGCACGCACGGCACCCTGCGCATCGTCTTCGGCGAATCCGAGGCGGCGGTCTGGCGCGCTGATCTGCCCCGGCTCATCGGCCTCGGTGTCGCTGCCGAGTGGCTCGACGGCGCGGCGCTCTGCGCCCTCGAGCCGGCGCTCTCCACCGGGGCGAGTGGCGGCTTCCTCTTCCGCGACGAGGCGTGCCTCGATCCGAAACCACTCCTGCGCGCGCTTGTCGCCGCCGCGTCGGCCGCCGGAGTCCGTTTCCTCACCGGGCAGGTGCGGCGCATCGCCGTCGAGAACGGGCGCGTCGCCGGCGTCGATCACGTCTCGGGACGCCTCGACGCCGGGGCGGTGCTCCTCGCCGCCGGCGCCTGGGCCGGCCTCGTCGAGGGCAGCGGCCTGCCGGCGGGCGCCGTGCGACCGGTGCGCGGCCAGATGGTGGTCCTCGAGGCTCGCCCGGAGCTCGTCTCCCGCGTCGTTTTCTCGCCCAGGGGTTACCTCGTGCCGCGCCCCGACGGCCGGATCCTCTGCGGCTCGACGATGGAAGAGGCCGGCTTCACGAAGGTGGTCACGGCCTCCGGGATGCTCGGCATCCTCGGTATGGCGATCGAGACCGCCCCCGAGCTCGCTGCGGCGCCCGTCGTCGAATCGTGGTCGAACTTCCGTCCAGCCACGGCCGACGGCCTGCCGATTCTGGGAGCGGGAGCCGTTCCGGGCCTCTTCTACTCCACCGGCCACCACCGCCACGGCATCCTGCTCGCCCCGGCGAGCGCCGACCTCGTCGCCGCGAGCCTCCTCGGCGAAGCGCCGGCGCTCGATCTCTCGCCTTACTCGGCGGCGCGGCTGGGCTGAAACCGGCAAGACACCAGGGCGCGGCCCGCGCTTTCGCCATCTCGCGTCCGAATTCGGACGATGCCGACTGGTAAAGTCGGCTGAGATGCCTGCCGCCACCACCATCGACTTCGCCAAGGAACTCAACTCCGACCAGCTCTCCGCCATCACCCACGGGGACGGTCCGCAGCTCGTCCTCGCCGGCGCCGGCTCGGGCAAGACCCGCGTCATCACCTACCGCGTCGCCTGGCTGGTGCAGGAACGCGGCGTCGATCCGGCGTCGATCGTCGCCGTCACCTTCACCAACAAGGCGGCCGGCGAGATGCGCGACCGCGTCGAGCGGCTGCTCAACGTCTTTCCCCTGCCGACTTTCGTCGGCACTTTCCACCGCTACGCCCTGACGCTGCTGCGACGCTACGGCGAACGAGTCGGGCTGCCGCGCGACTTCGCCATCCTCGACACCGATGACCAGAAGCGCCTGGTGACCCAGGCGATGCAGGCCGAAGGCGTGTCGGAGACCAGCTTCCCGCCGCGCACCCTTCTCGCGGCGATCTCCGGCGCCAAGAACCGCCTGCTCACGCCGGCGCAGTACGAGCGCGAGGCGAAGGACTTCTTCGAGCAGCGGGTCGCGCGCGTCTACCGCCGCTACCAGTCGCTGGTGGCGCAGGCTTCGGGAGTCGACTTCGACGACATGATGAGCCTCGCGGTCAAGCTCTTCACCGAGCACAAGGACATCGCCGACCGCCTGCGCAGCCGCACCCGCTACCTGTTGGTCGACGAGTTCCAGGACACCAACCAGGCGCAGCTCAAGCTGGTTTCCGAGCTCGCCGGCACCAACGGCAATCTGACCGCCGTCGGCGACGAGGACCAGGGCATCTATCGCTGGCGCGGCGCCGACGTCACTCACATCCTCGAGTTCGAGCGCCACTTCCCGGGCGCTGCCGTGCGCAAGCTCGAACGCAACTACCGTTCGACCGGCACGATCCTCGACGCCGCCAACGCGGTGGTCTCGCACAACGTGCTGCGCCGCGGCAAGAAGCTGTGGACCGCCGCCGGCAAGGGCGAGTCGATCGCGCTCCATCGCGCCGGCGACGAGCTCGAAGAGGCAGCCTGGGTGGTCGAGACCCTCACCCGGCTGCGCGGGCGGCACGCGCTCTCGGACATGGCGATTCTGGTGCGAACGAACGCCCAGACGCGGGCGTTCGAAGACGAGTTCTTCCGCCATCGGATCCCGTACACCATGGTCGGCGGAATGCGTTTCTACGAACGCGCCGAGATCAAGGACCTCGTCGCCTACCTCCGGCTGCTGCGCAACCCGCGTGACAGCTTCTCGCTGTCGCGCATCCTCAACGTTCCGCCGCGCGGCATCGGCAAGACCACGGCCGCGATGCTCGAGGAACGGGCGGCGAAGCTCGGGGCGACACTGTGGGACGTGCTCGAGGTCGATCCGCTGGAGAGCTTTCCGGCCCGCGCCGCGACCGCCCTGCGCGCCTTCAAGGCGCTCATCCACCAGCTGCGGGCGGTCGCCCTCGAGCTGCCACTGCCGGCTCTCCTCGACGAGCTGCTCGCCAAGACCGGCTACACCGACATGTACCGGCGCGAGAACGAAGAGGAACAGGCCAAGCTCGAGAACATCCGCGAGTTCCTCTCGGCGGCGCAGAACTTCACCGAATCGAAGAGCTACGGCAGCGGCGAGGACGACGATCTTCTGACCGCATTCCTCGACCACGTGGCGCTGGTCTCCGATCTCGACTCCTGGGACGGCGAGAAGGGCGTCAGCCTGATGACGCTGCACAGCGCCAAAGGTCTCGAGTTCCCGGTGATCTTCCTTCCCGGTCTCGAGGACGGCCTGCTGCCGCATTGGAACTCGCAGGGCAAGAGCGAGGATCTGGAAGAAGAACGCCGGCTGTTCTACGTCGGCATGACGCGGGCGAAGGAGAAGCTGCACCTCTCCTGCTGCCGGCGGCGCCGGATCGCCGGCGCCTACCAGGACCAGCGCGAGTCGCCGCTCCTCGCCGAGGTGCCCGAGAACCTCCTCGACGCCTCCGCCAGCGCCCGCCTCCATCAGACCGAGCGCACGCGGCCGATCGGGGAATTCTACGGCCGCCCGCCGGCGCTGCCGCCGCTGCCGTCCGCCACCACGCGCGGGCCGAAGCGCGGCAGCCGTGTCCGCCATCCGACTCTGGGCCAGGGCGTGGTGCTCGAGCTCGAGGGCGAAGGCGACGACGCCAAGTTCACCATCTTCTTCGAGCGCGCCGGCAAGAAGAAGCTCATCGCGCGCTACGCCACGCTCGAGCTGCTCTAGCCCGGCAGCTCAGGCGCGCTCGCGAGCCAGGAACTCGTCGCGCAGCAGGGCGTAGAGAAAGTTGTCGATCCGGCTGCCGTGGAGCGCGAAGTAGCTGCGCAGCCGGCCCTCGCGCAGGAAGCCGAGCTGCTCGAGCACGGCTGCCGAGCGGCCGTTCTCCACCGAACAGCGCGCCTCGAGGCGCTCGATGCCGACCGCCACGAAGAGCTCCGGCAGCAGCTGGCCGAGAGCCTCGGCCATCAGCCGCATGCCCTGATACTCGGTCGCGAGCGCGTAGCCGATCTCGGCCAGACCGTGCTCCCAGGAGAGAATCGCGAGCGTGATCCAGCCGGCCGACTCGCCGTCCACCATGACGATCCACTGGAAGCGCTCGCCGCGCCCGCGATAGAGGTCCTCCATGCGCTGGCGCGCGAGGTCCGCGCGGAGCTCGCCGGCGCTCGTCTCCTGCAGCGGCTGGTGGCGGCGCACCGACTCCTCCTGCCGCCAGGCGTAGAGGCTTCCGGCGTCGCCGGGAAGCGCGGCGCGGATCGCTACCCGTCGCGAGCGGGGTTCGCGGTTGGCCACCATGGCGACGATCCTATCCAAGCGCGCCCGATTCGGCGGCGTTGGTCGCGCGCTTCGGCACTCGAGGATAGGGGGCGGGCTCTTAGCAGGCGGGTCGCCCACCCCCTATCCTCGAGCGCCGGCGCTCCGCGGTGTGACGTTCTTAGGGGACAGTTGTTCGGGACAGTCACCGACGAGTGTCCCAAACGTGTGTCCCAGGTCGGTCCTGAGGGATGATCCCGGTGTGACGAGTCTGCCGCCCTTCGTCGACGACCGGCCGCGCGAGCACAGAGTGCCGGAGGGTCACTTCCGCTACCGTCTCGACATCGCCTATGTCGGCACGGAGTTCGGCGGCTGGCAGCGCCAGCCCAATGCCGACACCGTGCAGGAGCGCGTCGAATCGGCGCTTTCCGGGTTGGTCGGCGAGCGTGTCGCGGTCGTCGGAGCGAGCCGCACGGACGCCGGCGTACACGCCCGCGCCCAGGTGGCCCACGTCGATCTGGCGCGGCCGTTTTCGCTCAAGGGCCTGGTCTTCGGCACCAACCACCACCTGCCGCCCGCCATCCGTGTCCTCGCCGCCGGCCACGCGCCCGAGGGCTTCCACGCGCGCTTCTCCGCCTGCGCCAAGGAGTACGCCTACCGCCTGCGCCCGGGGCGACTGGTGCCCCCCGACCTCGCACCGTTCGTCTGTCTCGTGCCGGAACGGCTCGACCTCGAGCGCCTGCAGGCCGCCACCCTGCGGCTACCCGGCCGGCACGACTTCTCCTGCTTCGCCCTCGCCGGCGGCAGCCACAGCTCGCCGGTCCGCACCCTGTTTCGCGCCGCCTGGGCCGAGGAGGCGACCGGTCTCACCCTGCGGATCACCGGCGACGGCTTCCTGCGCGGCATGGTGCGCGGTCTCGTGGGGACCCTGCTCGAAGTGGCGCTCGGCCAGCGCTCACCGGCCGGGTTCGAAAGCCTCCTCGCCGGCGGTGAACGCGGCGCCGCCGGGCCGACGGCGCCGGCGCATGCGCTCAGCCTCGAGCGCATCGACTACCCGACCCGCTTCTGATTCCGCCGCGGGCCCGCCGGCCGCGCGCTGTGGTAGCTTGGCTCGAATGTCCGAACCGTCGCTCCTGGTCGAACCCGGATCGCTGGAAGAGACCCTGCTGCGCCGGATCGACCGCGGCCGGCTGCCCCGCCACATCGCCATCATCATGGACGGCAACGGGCGCTGGGCCGGGAAGCGCTTTCTGCCACGCATCGAAGGCCACCGCGCCGGCGTCTCCGCGGTGCGCGAGACCGTCGAGAGCGCTGCCCGGCTGGGCGTCGAGGTCCTGACGCTCTACGCCTTCTCGGTCGAGAACTGGAAGCGGCCGCGGCACGAGGTCTGGACGCTCATGAACCTCCTCAAGGAGTTTCTGCGGCGCGAGATCCGCACCCTGGTCGACAACGACATCCGGCTGAACATTCTCGGCCGCTGGCGCGAGCTCGACCCCTCGGTGGTCGCGACGCTCGAAGAGGGGTTGGCGAAAACCGCCCACGGACGGCGCATGGTGTTCAACATCGCGCTCAACTACTCCGGACGATGCGAGCTGGTCGACGCCTGCCGCAAGCTGGTCGCGAGCTCGGCAGCGCACCCGGACAGGGTGATCGACGAGGCGGCGATCGCGAGCGCGCTCGAGACCGCTGGCCAGCCCGATCCCGACCTCCTCATTCGCACCTCGGGCGAGATGCGGGTGTCGAATTTCCTGCTCTGGCAGATCGCCTACTCGGAGATCGTCGTCACCCCGACCCTCTGGCCCGACTTCCGGCTGCAGCACCTGCTCGAGGCGATCGTCGCCTTCCAGAGCCGCGAGCGCCGCTTCGGCGGCATCGAGCCGGAGAACGGCGCCGCGTCTGCCGAACCGTCAGGCGAGGCCCTGAGATCCGCCTCGGCGGCCGCGCACAACTCGACCAAGAGCTGACCCCCGAGAGCTCCGGATCCGATCGATGAAACGCCTCCTCACCGCAGCGATCGGTGTGCCCGCCGCGCTCTTCGCGGTCTTCCGCTTTCCCGAGTGGGCTTTTCTGCTCCTTCTCCTGGTGGTCTTCGAGTGGGCGGCGATCGAGTTCCTCGCCATGGTCCGACCGCTCGCGCCGGAGGCCCCTTGGAGGCTCCTCCTGGTGAGCGCTCCGCTCGCCGCGGTGGCCATCGAGCGCGGACTCTCGGCGGGCCTCTCCCGCGGACTCGCGCTCGACGCGCACTGGTTGCTGCTGCTCGCTTCCGCGATCGCCATCGTGCCTCCGGTAGCGGTGCTGCTGGCCCGCACGCCGATCGAGCAGACGATCCCGGCGACCGCGATTCTCGCCTGGGGCACGCTCTATTTCGCGGCGCCCGTGGCCAGTCTCGTTCTGCTGCAGCAGCTGGATCCGTGGATCTTCTTCCTGCTTCTGGCCATCGTCTGGCTCGGCGACACCGCGGCCTACTACGTCGGCTCGGCGTGGGGCAGGCACCGTCTCGCTCCGGTCGTGTCGCCGAAGAAGTCGTGGGAAGGCGCGATTGCCGGTCTCGCAACTTCGCTCGCTGCGACCGCGATCTGGTCGCTGTGGAGGCTGGACGCCGTCGATCCGGCGCTACTCGCCGTCGCCCTCGCGACCGCGATCGCCAGCCAGTTGGGCGATCTGGTCGAGTCGCTGGTCAAGCGCGCCGCGAACGTCAAGGACTCCGGCGCCATCCTGCCCGGCCACGGCGGAATGTTCGACCGCTTCGATGCCATGTTCCTGGCGGCGCCGGTCATGCTCCTCGGGCTCTGGATCGCCGGCTTCGAGCTCGCGCGATGATCCAGCGCCTCGCGCTTCTCGGTGCCACCGGCTCGATCGGTGCCAGCACGCTCGAGGTCGTGCGGCACCATCCCGACCGCCTCGCCATCGCCACCCTCGGCGCCCAGGGCAGGAACCCCGACGCGCTCCTCGCTCTCGCCCGCGAGTTCCGCCCGCGGCTGCTCGCCGTGGGCGACCCGGAGGTAGCGCGCGCGCTCCGGTCGCAGATGCCGCCCGGCGTCGAGCTCGCGGGCGGCCCCGAGGCGCTCGTCGCCGCTGCCGCGCACCCCGAGGTGGACAAGGTCGTGGCGGCGATCGTCGGCGCGGCGGGCCTCCGGCCGGTCGCCGCGGCGCTGGCGGCGGGCAAGCCCGTGGCGCTCGCCAACAAGGAGTCGCTGGTCGTCGCCGGCCGCCTGCTGACCGACCTCGCGCGCCGCACCGGCGCTGCGATCGTGCCGATCGACAGCGAGCACGTGGCGCTGCACCAGGCGCTGCGCGCGGGGAGCCGCGAAGAGGTTCGCCGGCTGGTCCTGACCGCCTCTGGCGGACCCTTCCTGCATCGCGATCCGGCGACCTTCGCCAGCATTCGCCGGGAGGAGGCGCTGCGCCACCCCACCTGGTCGATGGGCGCCAAGATCAGCATCGACTCCTCCACCCTGATCAACAAAGGGCTCGAGTTGATCGAGGCCTCGCATCTGTTCGGCATCCCGCCGGGCGCCATCGACGTGGTCATTCATCCGCGCTCGCTGGTGCACTCGCTGGTCGAGTTCCGGGACGGCTCCTGGCTCGCCCAGCTGTCGCGCAACGACATGATCTTCCCGATCCAGTACGCGCTCGCCTATCCCGAGCGCTGGACGAACGAGTTTCCCCGCCTCGAGCTCGCCGAGCTCGGCACGCTCGAGTTCCTGCCCCTCGACAATCTCCGCTTCCCGGCGGTCGAGCTGGCGCGTGCCACCCTGGCGGCCGGCGAGAGTGCGCCGGCGGTACTCAACGCGGTCAACGAGGTCGCGGTGCACGCCTTCCTCGACGGCGAAATTGCCTACCCGGAAATCCTCGCGACGATCTCGGAAGTGCTCGCCAGCCACCGCCCCGAAGCGCTCGCCGACCTCGATGCGGCGCTCGAATGGGATCGCTGGGGGCGCCAGCGCGCCGGGGAGGTGCTTTCCAAGCGCCGGCGGGCGCGATAGTCTCCGGCGCCCCCATGCTCCACCTCGCCTCCAACACCGCTGCCTTCATTTTCGCCCTCGGCGTCATCATCTTCGTTCACGAAGCCGGCCACCTTCTGGTCGCCAAGGCCTTCGGCATGAAGGTGCTCGCCTTCTCGCTCGGCTTCGGCAAGCGCCTGTTCGGGTGGAAGGTCGGAGAGACCGACTACCGCATCTCGCTCGTTCCGCTGGGCGGCTACGTCAAGCTCTCCGGCGAGGAGCCGGGCGAATCGACCGACGACCCGCGCGACTTCCTCAACCAGCCGCGGTGGCAGCGCATCCTGGTCTACCTCGCCGGCCCGCTGATGAACGGAGCGCTCTCGATCCTGCTCATCGCCGGCCTGTTCATGGTCGGCATCGAAGTGCCGGCGCTGCAGAGTGTGCCGTCGGTCATTGGCACCGTGGAGGCCGGCTCGCCCGGCGCCGCCGCAGGACTCGAGCCCGGCGACGAGATCGTCGCCATCGACGGCAAAGAGGTGAGCCGCTGGCAGGACGTCGCTTTCGCCGTCCTTACCGGCATCGGCAAGCCGCTCGAGTTCGAGGTCGAGCGCGACGGCGCGCGCAGCCGGATGCGCGTCACGCCGGAGAAGCCGGCCGATTTCGACTTCGGCGACGCCGGTATCTACCCCAAGCTCCTGCCGCGGATCGGCGACATCGTCGCTGGCGGACCGGCGGAAGCCGCCGGATTCAAGCTCCACGACGAAGTGCGCAGCGTCGACGGCCGGCCGCTGGGGAGCCCGGGCGACTTCGTCGACTACATCGAGCAGCACACCGGCAAGTCGGTCGTGGTCGAGGTTCTGCGCGACGGCGTGCTGACCCGGCTCGATGTCGTTCCGGCCGACCAGGGGGGCAAGGGCCGTATCGGCGTGCGCCTGACCGTCGCCCAGCGCTATCCGCCGCTCGCCGCCCTGCGCGAAAGCGTACGGTTCAACTACGACATCGCCGCGCAGACGCTGGCGGTGATCGGCAAGATCTTCAAGCGCGAGGTGGCAGCGAAGAGCGCCCTTGCCGGCCCGATCGAGATCGCCGCCCAGTCGGGCGCCGCGGCGCGCACCGGCTTCAAGAACCTGCTCTACCTCATGGGCGTGCTGAGCCTGTCGATCGGACTGCTCAATCTCTTCCCGATCCCGGTACTCGACGGCGGCCAGATCACCATCCTGCTGGTCGAGAGCGCCATGCGCCGCGACCTCTCGATGGCGGTCAAGGAGCGCATCGCTCAGGTAGGGCTCGCCCTCGTCGTCCTGCTGATGGTGACGGTGCTCTACTTCGATCTGTCGAAGAACCTGTTCGGCAAGTAGCTTCCGCCCCGCCGCTAGAGCAACCCGCGCAGCACGGCGAGATCGCGCGCGTGCCCCTGCTCGTCGTCGCCGAACGGCGTCTCGAGGATCATCGGCGCATGGCCGAAGCGCGGCTCGGCGAGCAGCCTGCGGAAGGGCTCGACCCCGAGAAGCCCTTCACCCAGATTGGCGTGGCGGTCCTTGCGCGACCCGAGCGCTCCGACCGAGTCGTTCAAGTGCACGCAGCCGACGAGGCCGAAGCCGATCTCGGCATCGAGCTCAGCGAGGAAATCGTCCCAGCCGGCGGGGCTGTCGATCGCGTACCCGGCGGCGAAGGCGTGGCAGGTGTCGAGGCAGACGCCGAGGCGCTCCCGGCTCTCCGCCTGCGCCCGGATCGCGGCGAGGTGCTCCAGGCGGCTGCCGAGCACTGTGCCCTGGCCGGCGGTGATCTCGAGCAGAATCCGCGTCGGGCAGCTGCCGACCTCGGTCGCGACGGCGTCGAGCGAGCGGGCAATCGCCGTCAGTCCCGCTTCGACGCCGGTTCCCAGATGCGCCCCGGGGTGGACCACCAGCGCGGTGACTCCGAGCGCCTCGCAGCGCCGCAGCTCGTCGGCAAGGGCGGCGCGCGACTTCGCGAGGATCTGCGGATCCGGGGCAGCGAGATTGATGAGGTACGCCGCGTGCGCGACGACCGGCCCGATCGCGCTCGCTGCGTGCGCGGCGCGAAAAGCCTGCGCATCCTCCGCAGCGAGCGGCTTGCTCTGCCACTGGCTCGGGCTCTTGACGAAGATCTGCAGCGCTTCGCAGGCGAGGCCGGTGCCACGCCGGAGGCCTTCGACGAACCCTCCGGCAACCGAGACGTGCGCGCCGAGCAGCGGGGACTGCCCCCGCTTCCCTGGGGACGGTCCCCGATTCTCTGTCGCTTTCATGGCCGCACTCTAACCGCAGCACAGGCCGGTTCAGCCACCATACGCCTGCTAGACTGCGCGCACCGTGCTTGGGCGTTTCGTGCGGCTCGTGCAAAGTCTGCTCTGGGGGGTCGTGCTGCTGGCGGTGTTCGTCGCCTCGGCCTATCTTTCGTTCAACCTGTTCATCCGCCGTGGCGCGATGACCGTGCCGGAGCTCGCCGGCCTCACTGCCGAAGAGGCCTCCCGCCTGCTCACCGACCAGGGCCTGCGCTTTCGTGCCGCTGAGCCGGCGGGGCGCTGGAACGCCCAAGTCGAAGAGGGTCGGGTCATCGAAACCCGGCCACGCGCGGGCGGCTTCGTCAAGCGCGGCAGTGCGGTCGAGGTGGTGGTGTCGCTGGGAGTCCGCCAGGCCAGCGTACCGAATCTCGCCGGCAAGGCGATGAGCGCCGCACAGGTCACCGTCCACGCCGAAGGACTCGAGCTCGGCGAAACGCTGGCGATCGCCAGTTCGGCCGGCGAGCCCGGTACCATCGTCGGCCAGGACCCGCCACCGGGCGCCAGCGTGGCGGCCGGCACCCGGGTCGATCTGCTCGTCGCCCTCGACGCACCGGCCGACACCTTCGTCATGCCCGATCTGGTCTATCGACGATACGAGCCGGTGCGGGGTTATTTCGAGCGCGGCGGATTTCACATGGGAGCGGTCAAGTTCGAGCCCTACGAGGGCATTTCGGACGGAACGATCCTGCGCCAGAATCCGCTGCCGGGGCATCCGCTCCGCCGGCGGGACGTCATCTCGCTCGTCGTCGCCGCCTCCCAGGGAGCCCTGCCGTGATCGAGATCGCCCCTTCGCTGCTCGCATCCGACCTCGCCGACCTCGCCGGAGCCGCGCGCATCTGCGAAGCCGGCGGCGCCGACATCCTGCACGTAGACGTCATGGACGGGCACTTCGTGCCCAATCTGACTCTCGGTGCTCCGGTGGTTGCGGCGCTCGCCCGCCATACCCGTCTGCCACTCGATGTCCACTTGATGGTCTCCCATCCCGATCGGCTCGTGGATTCCTTCCTCGACGCCGGCGCCGCACGGATCAGCGTCCACTGGGAGGCCGCACCCCATCTCGACCGGCTCCTCGCCCAGATTCACGCCGGCGGAGCCAAGGCGGGCATCGCGATCAACCCAGCGACCCCGGTCGAGCTCCTATCCGATATTCTCCCCGCAGCCGACTTCGTGCTGCTCATGTCGGTCAATCCGGGATTTGGCGGCCAGGCGTTCCTGCCTTACGTGCTGGACAAGGCGCGCCGCTTGCATTCGACGATTCTGGCGCGTCGCCTCGAGCTCTTTCTGGAGATCGATGGCGGCATCGGGCCGGCCAATATCCGGTCCGCGGTCGAAGCCGGGATAAGTACCCTGGTCGCAGGATCGGCGGTTTTCGGATCGGACGATCCGGTCGCAGCACAACAGCAGCTTCGAAGGCTCGCGGAGGGCAGCGCTTGAACACCCTACAGATCCGGCGGCTCGCAGCGGTGGTCATGGTCTCGGCAATTTCGAGCCTGGCGATCGGTTGCAAGTCGAACATCCAGAACGATCCGATCCTCCGGCTTTCGGCCGCCGAGTCCCTGGCCGAAGGCAAACGCCTGTTCGCGCTCGAGAAATACGAACGCGCTCGCCCCTACTTCTCGCACGCCTTCGAGGTCGAGCCGAATTCGAGCTCCGGCCGCGAGGCGCTGCTGGCGGTCGCCGACTGCTACTCCCTCACCGGGAGCGATGCCGACCTGATCCAGGCGGAGGCCAAATACCGCGACTTCCAGAATCGCTTTCCGACCAGCGATCGCGCGCCCTACGTGCAGTATCAGATCGCCGCCTCGCTCGCCCAGCGCATCGAAAGGGCCGACCGCGACCAGGCCGCGACGGTGAAGGCGCGGGAAGCACTCGAAGACCTCATTCGCCTCTACCCGACCAGCGAGTACGCCGAGAAGGCACGGGAGCAGCTCGTGACCGTCGTCGACAG
>Ga0073904_10002755_pt1 | contig 13260 bp, 10 predicted proteins | sample KloWWTrecipitate_FD_66668 | JGI IMG/M metagenome (GOLD analysis project Ga0073904, IMG submission 66668) | Active sludge microbial communities from Klosterneuburg, Austria, studying microevolution and ecology of nitrifiers - Klosterneuburg... | ecosystem: Engineered > WWTP > Aerobic digester >...
CGAGCCCGATCACATTCTCATCCAGGCGACCCGCCGCGACGCCGCCCGCGGCCTCCTCGATATCGAGCGGCTCGGTCACCTGCTGAAGCGCATCCGCAAACACATCGTGCACAAACCGCTCGACCGAATCTCGCCTTTGGCGGTACCGGTACTGGTGGATATCGGCAAAGTCCCGGTCTTCGGCGAAGCGCGCGACAGCGCCATGGCCGATGCGGCGGACGAATTGTTGCGCGAGGCACTGGGCACCAAGTGAGCTTTGACACCTCGGCGGTGCGGACCGCCGTCCATGAGGATTCGGCGACAGTGTTCCTGCGTTTTGCCGGCCAGATGTTCGAACCACTCCCCTCCGGCGGCCTCTACTGGGTCGCGCAGAAGACCCTGCTGGTCGCCGACCTGCACCTCGAGAAGCTCTCCTCCTACGCCAGGCGCGGCTCGCTCCTGCCGCCCTACGACACGGCGATGACGCTGAAACGCCTCGCCGATGACATCGAGCGCACCGGCGCCGAACACGTCATTGCGCTCGGCGACAGCTTTCACCGTGACGAAGGCACTTCGACCCTGCTCGATGCCGATCGCCTTCGCCTCATTGCCCTGATGGGCAAGACGCACTGGACCTGGATTTCGGGCAACCACGACCCATCGCCCCACGCCCTCGGCGGCACCTGCGTCGAAACCCTCACGCGCGATACGCTGACCTTCGAGCACCTGCCGCGCGCTGGCGTTCCCGGCCTCATCGCCGGCCATCTGCATCCCGCCGCCCGCGTCGTCGCCGAAGGCCGCTCGGTGCGCCGCCCGTGCTTCGTCCACGACAACCGCCTGATGATCCTGCCCGCCTACGGCGCCTCGACAGGCAGCATCAACATCATGAGCGCCCCCTTCATGGGCCTCATCGATTTCGGCGCCATCGAAGTCACCATGATCGGCCGCGGCCGCGTTTACCCGGTCAGCCCGAGACGCCTGGCAGGTGGCTGATCCCGTTCCTCGTGGTTCGACAAGCTCACCACGAAGAACTCAGAAGCCGCAACACGCGCTTCCTCTCCCGCGAAGCGGTGGAGGGGGCGGCCCCGCACGCCGAGTCCTCAGTAGCCTTCATGGTGAGCCTGTCGAACCACGAAGGCGTGCCCCCAAGCCCCGCACCCCGAGGCCCAAAACCCTACCGCCGGAACACCACCCCGCCCAGCCAGCCGGTAAACAGCGCCAGCAGCACCGCGCAAATCCCGTACAGCAACGGCTGCTGCACCGCCGCGAGCCCGAGGAACCGCTCGAACCCGGACTTGCGCACCGAGAACCCCTCAGAGCGCTCGGCCACCAGCTTGCCGTCCTTGAACAGGTAGGTGTGCGCCAGATACGGCCCCGGCTGCACATCGCTCTGCAGCACCACCTGCGCCGAATAGAACGTGTTCGAGCGGAACAGCACGCCCTGTTCGTTCACTCCGAAGCGCCCTGCTTCATCCATCAGCCGCACGATCTGATCGCTGAAGTAGAGTGCCGCATACCAGTTGCCCTGCGCCGCCGCCTGCGCCTGTCGCGTGGGCGAGATCATCAGGTCCGACAGCGTCGCCTCGTTGGTGATGTTGGTCAACTTGGTGTCGCTGATGACGTGGAAATACGAGGGCAGGGCCTCGAACAGCACCTGCGCGCTGTTGAGCCAGATACCGAAGAAGTTGCTCTTGCGCCGCGCCACCCGGTTCTGCAGCGGCCCGGTCACGGCGATCACCACGTGATAGGGGCCACTCACCGATGCCGGGTCGGCGCCCGCGTCCGGCTCGATATTGCCGAACAGCGTCAGCGTCTCGCCGTCAAAGCTCGAGGTGATCAGCACCTCCGGCCGCGACACGCCCGACACCAGCCGCTCCGCCTGCGCCGGCAGCGCCACCATCATCAGCGCGAGGGCTAGTAGCAGCGCGCGCATCAGCCCATGCCTCCGGCGCCGACAACGGCGGTGGAGTAGATGTCGTCAGGCGTGAGGATCAGCGACAGCCCGAACCGGATGGCGACGGCAAGCACGAGGATCGCCAGCAGCGCCCGCAGCTGTTCGCCGCGCAGGTATTTGCCCGCCGATGCACCGAACTGCGCCCCCACCGTGCCGCCCACCATCAGGCAGAAGGCGAGCAGGATATCGACGGTCTGGCTCGAAATCGCATGCAGGATCGTGGTCGCGGCCATCATCGCCACCACCTGCAGCAGCGAGGTGCCGATCACCATGTTGCCCGGCACCCGCAGCAGGTAGACCAGCGCCGGCACGAGAATGAAGCCGCCGCCGATGCCCAGCAGCGAGCCGACGAAGCCGATGGCCATGCCCAGTGCGATCACCGGGATCACGCTGATATAGAGCCGGCTCTTCTTGAAGCGCACGCGCCAAGGCAGGCCGTGGAACCAGTTGTGCTGGTTCGGCAGCTTGTCGCGCGTCACGATACCGGCCCGGCGGCGCACCAGCGCCCGCACCGACTCGATCAGCATCAGCGTGCCGACGAACCCGAGCAGCACGAGGAAGCCGACCGAGATGACGAGGTCCAGCTGGCCGGCGGCACGCAGCACCGAGAAGGTGGAGACACCGCCGATGGCGCCGAGGATGCCCGACAGCACGAGATAGAGCGACATGTGCAGGTCGATCTGCCCGCGCCGGTAGTAGCTCAGCGCTCCCGACGTCGAGGCCGCAACCACCTGTCCGGTGACCGAGGCCACGGCCACGGGTGCAGCGACCCCCGAAAAAATCAAAAGGGGCGTCAGCAGAAATCCGCCACCCACCCCGAACAGTCCGGACAGAAAACCAACCGCGCCGCCGATCCCCACAAGGAAGAACAGGTTCATCGAAAGTTCGGCGATGGGCAGGTAAATCTGCAACTGGCGTCTCAAAGCATTCCGCATTCCCGTGCGCGCCAATGGGCTGCGGCGGAAATGCGACCGTCCGGAACTCCTCCTGCCTTAGCAGCAAAATGCAAAGGGTTGATTGATGGATTGCCGTTTTCCGGCAGAGCCATCCACAGGCATACGCGGGTTCGCCCGAATCCCGCGCCAAATGTGCACTGTCAGACCGGCTGGCTGTTCAGGACCGCCAGCAGCCGCGGATTGACCGCCCCGGTTTCGCTCATGCCGGTCGCCCGCTCAAAGGCGCGGATGGCGTCGGCGGTGCGCGCCCCGGCCACCCCGTTGGGCACGCCCACGTCGTAGCCCAGCACGTTCAGCGCAACCTGTACGCCCTTGACCACGTCGGCGTCGGTGATCGTCTGGCCGGGATCGAAACTCGCCGACCAGGTGCCGAGCGGCGCAAAATTGGCGGCGAGGTCGATCGCCGCCGGCTTGAAGGCCGCGACTTCGCCGTTCAGCCGCTCGACGGTTGCACTGTCGAGCGATTGGGCAACATCGTCGCGCGCTCTCGCCGCGTCGGCATCGCCGCGCAGCGCCGCGAGCGAAAACCACTCGTAGCTCTGGCGCAGGTCCTTGGCGACACCGAGGCCGCGGGAATAGAGCATGCCGAGGTTGTACTGGCTGTCCCGCATGCCGCGCTCAGCCGCCTGCCGGAACCACTCGGCCGCCGCAGCGAACTCCTCGGTGCCGAGTTCGCCCGAGGCATAGAGCGCCGCGAGGTTGTGCATGGCCATGCGGTTGCCCGCCTCGGCGGCGCGCTGGTACCACAGCTTTGCCTGCGTCAGGTCCTTGGCGATCCCGCGCCCGTACTCATAGAGCGTGCCCAGCCGATACTGCGCCGGGGCAAACCCCTGCGCGGCGGCGCGCTCGTACCAGATCGCCGCCGCCGCGGCGTCCTCGGTCACCGCGCGGCCCTCGGTATAGATGGTCGCGATTTCGAACTGTGCGCGGGCCTCGCCATTTGCCGCGGCAAGGCGCAGCGCCTCGGGACCGAGCGCCGCGGGCGGCATCTCGACATGCACCGGGCTTTCCATCGCCGGCGGCATCGCGCCAACCGCACCGCTGGCCGCACGGGTGCCAATGGCGCCCGTTTCCAGTTGGTCAGTCTCCTCCGCCACCGCACCGGCCCCGGGAACGCTGAAGGCACCCGGGAGCGTGGTGAGCTCGGCGCGCGGGGTAAACCCCTTCGCCGCAGACGGATCGACCGAGCCCGTGGTCAGCGGATCGTCCATCGGCACGATACGCGGCGCCGCCGCCGTTTCAGCCGGCTGCGCCCCGCCGGGCTGCGCCCCGCCGGGCTGCGCCGCCGGCGCGCCCGCGCCGGTGGCCGCGACCTGCGCATCCGGAACCGGCCGCTGCGTCATCAGATTGAGCGTCAGCAGCGACAGAGCTGCAACGGCTCCGGCCAGTACAAACGGCATCCGGTGACGCACGAGAAAATTGCCGCCGCTCACGGCCACATCGGCCGGTCCGCGCGTGCTCTGCGCGCCCCGTCCGGCGTCCCGGTCATCCTGCTGCTGGCGCTGCGCGGCGCGCCGGGCGGCCGCAATATAGCTTGTGGCGCGCGGCGGTGACGCCGGCATCGCAGCCGCGACAGGCTGCGGCGCGGCCTCGGCGACCGGCTCGGGTTCCGCCTCGGTATCGAAGCTCGACACCGGCCGCGGCGGCCGCGCGACGCTCTGGGGATCAATGCCCGTCCGCAGCGGCGCACGCTCCTGGAGCCGGGTCATGGGCGCATCGATCGAACCGCCCGCTGCCGCTTCGGCAAGGAGGCTCGGACGCTTCTGCGGCATCGCCGCCGGCTTGCTGCCCGACCGGTCGATGAGCGGCGCATCAATGCCGGGGTTGAACGGCATCGCATCGGTCAGGTCGGCCCCGCGTGGCGGCGTCCTGCCGACCCGTGCGTTGGGCGGCGCGATCGGCGTGTCCGGCCGCAACGTGTGCACTGCTCCGGCCGAGACCGGCGCCGCGGCGACAGGCGCGCCGTCGTCGCCGCGCCGCACCAGCGAAGTCTCGAGCCGCGCCAGGCGCTCGTTCACGTCCCGGATATTCTTCTCGATGCTCAGCAGATCGTCCGACGGTTTCTCCGTCTGTGCCTCGCGCATCAGCCGCGACATGCGGCGCTCGATCTCGTCGATCCCCGCGGCATCAACGCTCAGCGCCGCACCCATCCCGCCGCTGCGCTGGGCCAGCGCCTCCGCTGCCCGCGTCGCGACCAGGTCGGCCAGCGCGTCGAGATCGATTTCGGCCTCGCGCTCGGACGGCTGGCTATAGAGCCGGGCAAGCCCGGTGAGCTGCTCGCCGGTCTGGTCCATGCGCTCGACCAGCTGTCGCACCTGCGCCTCAAGCTCCGCGATGCTGGCGGCCGGCCGCTCGGCGACCCGCTCGCTCAACGCTTCGATCTGCGTTTCGATCGCGGCGAAGCGCGGCTCCACCGCATCGACAACGGCGCGCCGCAGCGCTTCAGCGTCGGCCTTCAGCCCGCCGACCTCGTGGTGGCGGCTTTCGATCGAGCCGATGCGGCGGATCAGTTCCTCGACGAGTGCGATCAGCCGCTGCGGCTCGGGCGGGTCCTGCAGCGCGGCAGCAAAGCGCGCCATTTCCGCCGTCAGCCGGTCCATGTCGGCTGACGGGATGGCGGTCTTCTGCTCGATCGCATCGATGCGATCATAGATGTTGCGGACGCCGGCCTCGACCGCGTCCATCCCGGTCTTCAGCCCCGCATCGAGCGCGCCGATGCGATCGCGTAGACCCATCGAGGCCTGCGTCGCGCCATCGACGCGGTTGGCGAACTGCACCTGCAGGTCGGCCAGCCGGCCCATGGTGGCCGTCACATCATCGAGCCGCTGGTTGATCTCGGCGGTCTCATGGCGCTGCGTGCCCGCCTGACCCTCGTGTGCGAATTTCATGGTGTCGAGGCTGGTCGCCAGATCGTCGAGGCGCAGCGTCAGGGTCGACAGATCAACCGGGGTGCCATTGGTAATGAGCGCCGCGAGCCCCGCGATCTGCCCTTCGAGCCGGCGAACCTGCCCGGTCTCGCCCACGGCCCCCGCTAGCAGTTCCACCACCTGGCTGAGTTGGCCGACCTGCTCGGCGATTTCCTTGACGTTGCCGGTCTGGCTCTTGCCCTGCGCCTTGAGCTCGACCTCGAGCCGCTCCAGCCGCCCGGTGATGCCGTCGGCGGCCTGCGCAAGTTCATCGAAGCGCGGCGGGTTGGCCTGATGACGGGGCAGGGCGCCGCCGTGGCGCGCACGGATTTCGCTGATCGCCGATTGCAGCAGGTCGCGCGGGTTGACCTCGGGAGCCGCCTGCCGCCCGCCATAGGGCGCAGCGCCGTAGCTGGGGGCGGCGGCATAGCTGCTGGCCGCCGTCGAATAGGAAGATGTTCTGCCCTGCGTCTCGTCGCGCTCGCTGAAGCGTTCGACGGCGAGCTTCACCTGCCGCAGCGCTTCGCGCTGGCGCAGATCAGGCTCGGCCTCCGTCACCTGAAACCTCAGGTCGCGCATGCGCTCGGCAAGGCCCGTGAGGTCGGGCTCCTGCCGGCGGGTACGGGCCACCTGGGTCTCGACCTGATCGAGCAAAGCCACGAGCTCGCCGCGCAGCGCCTGCCACTCGCTGCTTCGGGTATCCTGCCCGTAGTCGTGAGACTGGGCGGGGTATGCTCGGGTCATCTGCCGCTTCCAAACCGGAATAGAGAGTCCCGCGGATCATCGAACACGGGTCGTCCACTCTTGGGAAAACATGGTTAAAACCGCGTTAAGCGCGATGCAGAATGCAACGGCCGGTTCACCATCGCTGTCCCCGCCGTGCTCCGTGCCAGCCGTGTCGACGCGCCGGTGCAACTGTGCCGCCGGGTATCGCTCCTGCACCTCGTTCGATGCTCTCCCCGCCGCATCATGTTCGCACGCGACACGCACCGCAGGCGCGCGTGACGATCACCTGATGGCTCACGCGAACCCGTCGGCAAGGCATCGACCGAGCTCGTCCGGCACGCACGATGCGAACCTCGTCGATGGTCTCGTCAGCGATACCATGGGGGCATCGCGGTGACGTCGCCGGAGTCACTCAGCACCTCGCCCGTGACCCGTACAGACCCGACTCAGTTTTGCTTCAATACTGTCGGAGCGGTCTTTCGAGACATCCGTACCGTCACCCAGCGTCGCTCTCGCGAGGGGGACAGACGAGGCGGCGGCGACGTGCGGCGCACACCGGCGCTCCATCGAAAGTTCTCAACGCAGAAATACGAGACGAGCGTCTCAAAATTTTCCGTCAGGTGCATCAAGGCAATGCTTGGTCTGAGACGCGAGAAGCGTATCGCACTATGAGTGCGCGACAAAAACACCAGCAACTCCGGGCCGTTCAGCGTGTTCATTGGTGAGATGCGCGTATCAAAATTCTATCTGAAAGCCCCGGCGTGGCGCCGTCGAGTGTCCCTGGTATCATCGCTCCGTTGCCATGCGAGGGGCCATAATCCTTAACGAAATGGCAATGGCTCGGGTGCATTGTACGACCCTGTTGAGGGTGACGTGTCATGCCTCATCGAGCGTAGTGCAAAGCCCGTCAGGCGAGCCATTGCATTATCGCAAGAAGTAAGAGAATCTCGCCGCGTGCGAGTCGAGCGTAAGGCCACAACCAAGGAGAGCGATCCGGTGGCAGGTTTGCGTGAACGTGGCACGTCCTTCCGACAGTCTTGCGACTACGCAGCGAAGGACCGTGCCGTTGATCTCGCGACTGATGCCTCCATCACCTCCTTGACCGTCGATGATGTCCTCGCGCGCATCGGCAATGGCATCGACTTCTCAGTTCTGTTCGTAGTCGAGAGTAACCCCACCGCTGCAGCGGTCCCGTCACTGACCGCTGCATCCGGGAGGGGACTAGCCACGCTGAATGGCGTGAACATCAACGCGATGGTGTGACGTCACACTCATCGTTAATTCCTGGTCGTGAAGGGGATCAATTCCATGACTGAAGAAACCAAGACCGTCGCCATGGCCGCTGCCAAGGCACCGTCCGTCGCCAAGAAGCCTGCCGCTGCCGCCAAGCCTGCCGCTGCCGCTAAGCCGGCCGCTGCCGCCAAGCCGGCCGCTGCTCCGAAGGCAGCCGCCAAGGCCGCCGCGCCGAAGGCCGCTGCCAAGAAGGCTGCGCCGAAGAAGGCCGCTGCCAAGAAGGCCGCGCCGAAGAAGGCCGCTGCCAAGAAAGCCCCGGCCAAGAAGGCTGCGGTGAAGAAGGCCGCCGTGAAGAAGGCTCCGGCCAAGAAGGCTGCCGCCAAGAAGGCCCCGGCCAAGAAGGCCGCCGCCAAGAAGGCCCCGGCCAAGAAGGCTCCGGCCAAGAAGGCCGCCGCGAAGTAAGCAGGCGATATCGCCACTGGAAGTGACAGCCGGCGTCCCCTCAGGGGCGCCGGTTATTGTTTGCGAACACAATAGGAGAAAATACCTCTTGCGGAATGAGCGATAGGGATATATCCCTCACATCAGGGAAGCAAAGTAAGTAGCATAAGTAAGTACGCGGATGACAAACCGCAGAGTGCCTCCCTAACTACGCAAGGGTTTCACCTGACCGCTGGGGAGCGGTAGAAATCGGCCTTGGGGGATAAGCATGAGCGACGAGTTATACTACAAAGCGCCAGTCAACCGGGACCGGTTGATCCACATTCTCGACGCTGACGCCGCGACCTGCGAAGCGCTCAGCGTGCTGTTTCGACTGGAGGGGTACCAGACGGCCTTTTCGCTCGATGCGGTCAACTTCTTTGCGGCGTTGGAGCGCCGCCGTGCTGACGTGCTCGTCATCAACCAGCGGATCGGCAGCGACGATGGCCTCGCCATGCTGCGCCGCCTCAGGGTCGCCTATCCGGCGGTTCCGGTCTTCATGCTCGAGGACCGGCCGCACGTGGAGGCGGCGGTGCTGGCGATCAAGAGCGGCGCGGTCGATGTGATCACCAAGCCCATCGACACCGAGTATCTCGTCCGCGCCGTGCGCGCAGCCCTCGCAGAGCGCGACGCTGTCGTGCCGGATATCGTGCGCACCCTCACCGAGGTGCGCAGCTTCTCGCAGCTGACGCCGCGCGAGCATGAGGTGCTCAAGCTCATCACCAACGGCCAGTCGAACAAGGAGGCCGGCCGCGAGCTCGGCATCTCGCCGCGCACCATCGAAGTGCACCGGGCCCGCGTCATGGAAAAGCTTGGCGCACGCAACACCGCCGACCTGATGCGGATCGTGCTGACCCGCTGAAGACTTATCCCCGGCGCCAGTAGCCGGGCGCAACCTGTGCTCCAGTCTCGGAACCGGAGCACAGGGCATGGGTATCTTCATCGCCGTTGGCAAGATCGTCATCGACTGGGTCGCTCGTCTCATAACGAGACGCGCATCCCATCCGCAGCCGGAAACGCCGGCCAAACCGACACTTCCCGCGCATCCAGCGGCAAGCCGCAGCCGCTTCGGTGGCCGCGCCTGGCATGTCGATGCGCACGGCGTACATGCCGATGGGCGTCTCTGGCGCACCCCGGGCGAACCCATCACCTGCGAGGCCATCCTGGCGCTCCACCGCGATCTCATCATGGCGATCGGCCAAAAGCACGGTGTCGATCCGGCCCTCATCGTCATGACCATCGCCACCGAGGCAGGCGCGTTCCGGCGCGACCGCTTCACCGGCCCACGCAGCTTCCGCTGGGAGAAGCACGTGCTCAACCGCGATGCGGCCCCGCCATTCCGCGGCAGCTATTCGGCCGGACCGATGCAGGTCCTCGCCACCACGGCGCGCGATCTTGTGACCACCCACGGACGCCGCTACGGCCTCGCACACGCGCCGTCCACGATCGCGCCCGCCTATGCGAAGCAGCCGAAGCCCGCGCCGCAGAACCTGCCGCTCTATGCGCCCGAAGTGAGCATCGATCTCGGAGCGGCCGTCATTCGCCGCGGCCTCGCGCTCACCGGCAACGATCCCATCCTCGTAGCGGCCGCCTACAACAGCGGCGGCCTCTATGAGAGCCGCGCCAATGCCTGGCGCCTGCGCTCGCACGGAGATCACCTCGATCGGGCGGCGCGGTGGTATGGCGATGCCTGTTTCGTCCTCGCCCGCGCCGGTCTCAGATAAAAAGTCATCCCCCTCATCCGCCGCCCCGGCATACTCCTCCCATCCCCGCGCAATTGCGCGATCATGACGAGTGGTTGGTGCGGGGGGCCGGGTGCCGTTGGAGTCGTCTGCGGCACGATACGGGTAGGCAACCGGCACCACCACAAGTGGGCTCGACCGCTCCCCGGACCCGATACGTAACGCCCGGCGTTCGAGGCGGGATTCGTCCCGATTTGTTTCGCGAAGCTTCGATCTGGGATCGTCCCGCCTCGAGCCCGCAGTCATCGCCATATCCGGAGGCCGCGCGGCCGTCCGGATGCAAACGGCCGCCCGTAAGGGCGGCCGTTCTGCGTCTGCAACAATACTGTGAATGCGTGCCGGTGGCTCAGCCGCCCGCGGTCGGGATCGTCAATTCACCCGCCGCCACCTGCGTCTCGGGGCGCTCGCGCGGCAGTTCGAGGCTCGCCCACACGCTCACCAGCGCATGGCGCAGCGCGATGATCATCTCATCGGTGTGCAGCGGCGTCGGCGTGATGCGCAGCCGTTCCGTCCCCTTGGGCACGGTGGGGTAGTTGATCGGCTGGATATAGATGTTGTGCTTTTCGAGCAGCAGGTCGCTCGCCGCCTTGCACAGCCGCGCGTCGCCCACGATGAGCGGGACGATATGGGTCTGCGTCGGCATCACCGGCAGGCCGGCTTCGCTCAGGATTTCCTTGGTCAACTGCGCCTGCCGCTGGTGCTGCTGGCGCTCCAGCGGGCTCGCCTTGAGGTGCTCGATCGAGGCACGCGCCGCGGCGCACAGCGCCGGGGGCAGTGCGGTGGTGAAGATGAACTCCGGCGCATACGAGCGCACGGCGTCGACAATCGCGCGATTGGCGGCGATGTAGCCGCCCATCACGCCAAACCCCTTGGCCAGCGTGCCCTCGATGATGTCGATGCGCTCCATCAGCCCATCGCGGTCGGCAATGCCGCCGCCGCGCGGGCCGTACATGCCCACCGCGTGCACTTCATCGATATAGGTCATCGCGCCGAACTCTTCGGCGAGGTCGCAGATCCGCTCGATCGGCGCGATATCGCCGTCCATCGAGTAGACCGATTCGAACACAATCAGCTTGGGGCGCTTACCGGCCGCGCCGAGCAGGAAGCGCAGGTGCTCGACATCATTGTGCCGGAAGATGCGCTTTTCGACGCCCGACTGGCGGACGCCCTGGATCATCGAGGCGTGGTTGAGCTGGTCGGAGAAGATGACGCAGTCGGGCAGCAGCCGTGCGATCGTCGAGATCGCCGCCTCATTCGAAACGAAGCCCGAGGTGAAGACCAGCGCCGATTCCTTGCGGTGCAGGTCCGCGAGCGAACGCTCGAGTTCGACCAGCGGACGGGTGGTGCCCGAAATATTGCGGGTGCCGCCGGCGCCGACGCCGAGCTTGCCGGCCGTCTCCTGCATCGCGGCGATGGTCACCGGATGCTGGCCCATCCCCAGATAGTCGTTGGAGCACCAGATGGTGATTTCGCGCGCGTTGTCAGCGGTGTCGCGATACACCGCCTGGGGAAACTTGCCCGCAATCCGCTCGAGGTCCGCAAAGACCCGGTAGCGCTTCTCGCTCCGCAGAGCGTCAACCGCATCTTCGAAAATGCCGCGATAGTCCATGAAATCCGTCCATGCCCGCCGGGCCGAAAGTCCCGTGCCACTCGCGACACGGACCATAGTTCCCCACCATTTGTCTTTGATATAGGTCAATTCGCCGCGTCAGGTCACCATCAAAGCCTTGTCGCGCCTGCAATTGTTTCCCGCAGTCTGGAATCATCCCAATGTCCGGCGCCAAGTTTCGCCACGATCCTGCCCGTCCAGGAGCGCCCTGCAACCCACCCGGCTGGCTCGACGTTTCAGATCATGTTCATGTGCTGTTCATGGGGCGAGAGTCATTCCTCTTGATATATCAATGCCTGTCGTTGTCCGTCCGGCAGGAAATAGGCGCAGGATCATGTTAACGGCGTGAGGGTGATTGTGTTGACCCAGACCCCCAGAACGTTACACTTCGACCACGATTTTGCCGGAATCTGCAGGGGTTTCACGCCGTGAAGAGTTTCTCGTCTACCAGCTTCGCCAACGATCATGCCCACATGCTCGAAATGGCGCTGGCAGCGGTCAACAAGCACCCCCAGGCGCTGTTCACCGATTTCCAATGGTTCCTCTATGAGGGCAAGGACACGGTGTTCTTCACCGCGTTCTCGCGCGATCAGTTCGATCAGGAAAGGCTCAACAACGTCGTGGCCGACATGGTGGCGCTGGCGCCCCAGTTGACCCACGGCTTTGTCGGCGCCCGCCCGGGCCAGCCGTTCCCCAAGCACCTGATCGATGCGATCACCAATCTCGAAGTGGTCGACAGCTTTGACGGTTATCCTGACAAATGGCTCAGCAAATCGGTCGATATCTTCGATCGTGACGACCTGCCGCTGTTCCGGGTGCAGGTCGCAGTGCTCCGCAACGGCCCCGACGCCGACGGGCGCGCCTCGATCATTCAGGTGCGCGCCAGCCATGCGCTGCTCGAAGGCTCGGATTCGGCGCTGCTGACCCGTTCGCAGTCGGCTGCCCACGGCGTCATGTCCGACAAGAACAACAAGGTCGCCGTCTGGTCGCGGGTGAAGGGGTTCGTTCAGGGCCAGTTGATGACCTGGACCTACATCATCCTCGCCAACATCCTGGCGCCCAAGGAAATGCCTTGGGGCTTCAAGACGCTGGCCATCAAGCGCCATCGGCTGCGCCTCCTTGCCAATCGCATCGGCGTGCGCCAGCGCTCGCTCTATTTCGCGCTCGTCACCTACGCGCTCAACGGCGAGGGGCCGGACAAGCGCATGAGCAAGAAGGTCATCGGCGCGGCCTACACCATGCTCGATGGCAAGCGCCACAATGCCGACGACGACTTCTTCCGCGTCCGTGCACTGCAGGCCAAGTTCCTCGTCGATGACGACTTCATCACCTTCGTGCGCCATATCGACGACACCGTCGCCCAGATCGAGCAGAAGGACGTCACCAATTTCCAGGTGATGATCAACGGCATGTTCAAGACCCTGCGTGGTCTGAACCGGCTGTGGAAGGGCATTCCCGGCCAGCGCTTCTGGCGCTTCAACGGCGGCGCGCACATCGTGCTCACCCTCGTGCCGCCGCATCGCACCTATGGCCCGATGACGCACGGCATGGTCGAGCCGATCTATTGCGGCGCCTGGCACCCGGCGGTGAACATCGCCACCTTCTGCCCGGGCCGCGAATACGTGACCTTCAACTTCTCGATGGAAGAGCGTCACATCGCCAACGTCGACAAGAT
>Ga0073904_10002757_pt1 | contig 13256 bp, 8 predicted proteins | sample KloWWTrecipitate_FD_66668 | JGI IMG/M metagenome (GOLD analysis project Ga0073904, IMG submission 66668) | Active sludge microbial communities from Klosterneuburg, Austria, studying microevolution and ecology of nitrifiers - Klosterneuburg... | ecosystem: Engineered > WWTP > Aerobic digester >...
CCACTCGCATCCCGACGCGGCGCGGAGGTCGAGCGCCACCGCCAGCGCGTCGTCGGCCCGCCCGCGCACCGCGGGGTCCGTGAGCGTCGCGCGCGCCCGCTCGCGCGCCTTGGGGTACTGGTGGGCGTACGCGCCGTACGCGAGCTCGTAGAGCACGTCGATCCCGTTCGCGCCGAGCTCGCTGCGCAGCGCCGTGAACGCCTCGTCGGCCGCGGCCTCGCCCAGGGCCAGGTCGCGAGCGACGACGAGCACGTCGACCCCGCTCCGCGCGCGCGGCGACCTCTTCACGAGGCGGTTCAGCTCGACCAGCGCGCGCCGAGGGTCCGACTCCTTGAGCGCGGTCATGAGGGCTCGGTGCACCTGCGGCGGGCAGTCGGCGTCCCCCGAGCGTGGCCCGAGGAGCGCGACGCCGCGCGCCGTGTCGCCCGCCTCCATGGCCGCGAGGCCCTCGCGCAGCTTCGCGTCGGTGATCGCGGGCTCGACGTCGGCGTCCGGCGTGAGCAGATCGAGCTCGAGCTTCCCTAGGGCCGCGTCGTCGCTCGCGCTCGCGACCGCGATCGCGCTCGCGCTCGCGTTCGCGTTCGCGCTCGACTGCGTGGCGTCCGCGTCCACCTCGGCGGGGCGCGGTCGCGTGAGGGAGAAGACGAGCCCCCCGAGGAGCAGCGCCCCCACAGCGACGCCGGCGAGCACGCGCCGATTCAGCTGCGGGCGGAGGCCGAGCGGCAGCGCCGGCGAGATCGCGGAGGGGTGGGAGATGGCGTCCACGGGCGCGCCCGCGCCGAGGAAGCCGGAGGGCGGCGTGCCCGCGCCGAGGGTGCTAGACGGCGCGCCCGCGCCGAGGGTGCTGGAGAGCGGCGCGCCCCCGAGGATCGTCGGGAGCTTCCCCTCGAGGCGCCCCGAGGCCACGAGCAGCGTGGTCAGGCCGTCGAGCTGCTCGAGCAGGGTCTTCGCGTCCGGAGTGCGGTCGGAGGCCTCCTTCGCGAGCAGCCGGAGCACCACCGCCGCCACCTCGGGCGGGACCTCGGCGCCGCCCATCTCGGACATGGGCGGCACGGGCGCGGTGACGTGCTTGCCCAGCAGGCGCACCTTGCTCTCGTCGTCGAACGGGCGCGCGCCGCAGAGCATCTCGTAGGCCATGATGCCGAGCGAGTAGAGATCCACGCGCGCGTCGATCTCCTGCCCGAGGGCCTGCTCGGGCGCCATGTACTCGGGCGTTCCGTAGACCATCCCCGCTTGCGTGAGCACCGGCGCTCCCGGCGACTTCGACGAGGAGCCTCGGGTGAGCTCGCCCACCGGCACCTTGGCGATGCCGAAGTCAAGAACCTTGACGAAGTCGCGCTCGCCGTCGCGCTCGACGAGCATCACGTTCTCGGGCTTGAGGTCGCGATGCACGATGCCAAGGCCGTGCGCGCGGACGAGCGCGGTGACGATTTGCCGCACGATGCTGAGCGTCCGCGCGAGCGACAGCCGCCCCCGCGCGAGCATCTCGCGGAGGTTCTCGCCCTCGATGTACTCGAGCGCGAGGAAGAACGAGCCGTCCGGCAGCTTGCCGAAGTCGGTCGCCGCGGCCACGTTGGGGTGCTCGATGTGCGCCGCGGCCATGGCCTCGCGCTCGAAGCGCGCCACCACCTCGGGCAGGTGGGTCATCTCGGGGTGGAGCACCTTGATCGCCATGCGCTTGTGCATGTGCGTGTGCTCCGCGAGGTAGACCGCGCCCATGCCACCTTCGCCGAGGAGCGAGAGCACGTGGTACCGATCCGAGAGCACGACCCCCACGAGGGCGGCGGCGCCGATCGGGGCGGGAGGCGCCACCGAGGCGGGCTTGACGGTCTCAGCTTGGCTGCCGCTCGCGCCGAACGAGTCCCCCGCGAGGCTCGTCACGTCGGACACGCTCGACACGCTCGAGAGGCGCTCGAACGGCGCGTCCCCGCCCGACGCCTCCTCGGCGTGCGCTCCGGACGGCGGATCGGCGGGAGGAGAGGGCGGCATTCTTCTCTCCAGGCCTACCACATCGGGGCCACTACCGCGGGCGTCAGAAGTCGACGAGCACGCCGAGCGCGAACGCGAGCGCGACCGTGTCTTTGCCTGCCCCGGTGGCGTACGCCGCGCCGTGGTGGGCGGCGCCGAACGTCGACTGCAGGTCCGCGAACAGAGAGACGGGACGCCGAAGCTTGTAGCCTGCACCTATCCCGACGGGGATCTCCAGGAAGCCGCCCGAGCCCGCGGGGGTCGACAGCGCGCGCGCGTAGCCCGCGCCCACCGAGAGCCACACCGAGAAGCGCTCGGTGCGGGGCAACGGCGAGATCGCGCGAGCGTGCAGCCCGAGCGACCCGAGCGTGCGCCCGGAGCCCGCCTGCGGGGCGAACGCGAACGCGCCGTACGCGCCCACTCGGACGAACGGGAAGGCCGCGAGGTGGCCGCGGAGCTCGGCGCGGACGCCGGGATCCGCGTCGGACACGCCCGCCGCGCGCCCACCGAGGAAGCGCTTCTCGACGCCCACCTGGGCCGAGGCGTCGGCGTGGAGCTGCGCCCGCGCCGCGGAGGGCGACACCAGCACGCCGAGGCCCAGAAGAGCGGCCGCCGCCTTCAGCGGCGAGGCGACTTGGCGAGAACGCGCGCTCGCGGGGACCAGGGTCGGGGACACGCCGGACACGCTACCACGCGCACGAAGGCACGCTGGCACGCACCTCTAGCCTGGCTATCGCCGGCGACCGCCTCGGTGGCGCGGGGCGCGCCTTCACCTGCAGACGATCCCGTCACGGGCGCAGCGCAGCGCGCGCTGGGCCTCGTAGAGCGACGGCGGATCGAGCGCGACGCCTGGGCTCTCGGTGAAGTCCTGCGGGGCGCCCTGGTCGAGCGCGGCCCACCCGGAGTTCGAGAAGCTCGTAGGGCAGAGGAGCGCGGTCGCGCCCGGGGCCGCGGTCGACCCGAGCAAGTAGCCGTGCCCCCACTGCGCGCTCTCCACGGCGCACCCGCGCGCCGTGGGGTGGTTCCTGAGGACGTGCGGGTTCCAGAACACGAAATCGGTCGCGGTGAACCCCGCCCCGGAGCTGGTGGTGCCTCGGTTCACGGCTTGGAGCCACGCCCCGTCGAGCGAGGCGTTGTCGAACAAGACCGCCTGCGCGAGGAACCGGTGCGCGTCGTCCGCGTAGCGCGTGTCCACGCTCGCGTCGCGCAGGAAGACCGCCCCGCTCACCGCGCTGCTGAGGATGAAGGCGTGCCGCGAGCGCTCGGAGCGCGAGTCTCGCACCATCGCGTCGGCGCCCTGCACGAGGAAGGTGTAGCCGTTGCCGCCGCCGCCCCGGTAGAGCGGGAAGCTCATGTCGCAGCTCGACACGCTCACGCGGAAGGTCGCGGTGTTCACGAAGATGCCTATCGACAGGAGATGTGCGTTCGTCGTGTTCACCGCCGGTCGGTAGCTCGCGACGTCGTGAATCCATGCATCATGCACGCGATCGAGATCGATCGCCCGCGAGGAGTGGACCTCGTAGCCCGTGGTGCCTGGCACGTCGTAGTCGAGGTCCGCGGCGGGCTCGGCCACGCTCGACGTGAGGTTCTCGGTCATGCCGATCGCGAGGGACTCGAGCCCGACCTCCTCGATGAAACCCGTGAGCCTGTAGAGCCGCGCGGCGTCGCGCACCGCGACGGGGTGACGTGTGGGCGCGTCGAGACCCACGCGGCCGCCGCCGACGCTGGTCACTCGGCGCGGATAGACAAGGCCCAGGAACGAGGCGCTGGGCCAGAGCCCGGCGACGCCCGAGGTCGCCTCGTCCATCCGGTGGTCGGCGCGGAAGGCGTCGGTCACGTCGGTGCGCACCGTGACGTAGTCGCCCACGGCGATGGGCCCGGTCGCGGCGACCGGCACGGACATCGAGGGCTCGGGCACGTCCGCGGTGAGGGGGTAGGTGGTCGCGCCCACCGGGTCGTAGAGGCTCCCCGCGCCGCGGAAGAGGATCATGGCCCGGCTCCGGGCGTTCGTGGGGTCGTCGAGCCAGAGGTGCGTGCTCGCGCGCCCCGCGCCCCGGATCACCACGCGGCTGCAGGTCACCGAGAGCGCCGGCCCGGTGGGCGCGGGGAACGTGAGCCGGAAGGTGCCGGGCGGCAGGAGCACCACGCCTCCACCGGCCGCGCAGGCCGCCGCGATGCCCGCCTGGATGCCGGCGGTCGCGTCCACCACGCCGTCGCCAAGCGCCGCGCTCACGGTCGCGACGACGGTCCCGCGCCCGATGGGTGGAGGCTCCACGCCCTGGTGGTAGCCGGCGTAGGAGAAGTCGGGGAGCGCGCGCCCCTCCGCGTCGCGCGCGCCGCCGGCGTGCACCGGCCGCCAGCCAAGCGGGAAGAGCACGCTCCGCGGCCCCGCCGGCGCCGCGTCGGGGGTCGCGTCCGCTTCGGCGTCGGTCGCGTCGGTCGCGTCGGTCGCGTCGGTCGCGTCGGTCGCGTCGGTCGCGTCGTCGCCGGAGTCTTTGAGGCCCGCGCCTGCGTCGTGCGCGGCCGCCTCGGCGCTCGCCCCGTCGGCCGGGGGCGCCTCGACGCCCGCGTCGGAGGGCGCAGGCGGGCCGTCCGCGCCGCCACACGCCGCGAAGACCGCGAGCGCGACGAGCGCGACGAGCGCGCCGCCGCGCGATGCGTAAGAGCACCTCATCGAGCGATGGTGGCACGACGGCGAACACGCCACAACGACGGCGCTCCGCGGCGCAAGGAGCGTGTATTCTGCACCCCAGGGAGGCCCCGTGCCCACACGTCGGGCGAGCGCCGCGCCGCCGGCGTGTGACTCGTGTGTCAGGTGGCCTGAGGAAAAAAAGTGGGGGCCCATCGGGTCGCGCCGAAGGATGTCAGGCACTTCCGCAGGGGGCGCGCGATGGCGCGGTTGGTGCATTCCAGGTGGGCTCGTAGGGACCACGAAAAAGGCCACTGGCGTGGCGCCCGAGAGGGTCGGTGGTGTCAGCCTCGGTTCGATTCCGGGACCTACGACCGCTCACTCCGCTCCGCTCCCGAACCGCCGACCGCGCCCTCGCGTGCCGTGGCGTACATTTGGAGTCTCGAGCCTCGGAGAGCCCGCGGCGGTTTCCGTGAGCGGCAGGCGCCGGGGATGGTAGCCACTGGGCGATGTCCCTCGTTCGCATGAACCTCGAAGTGAGCCCCGAAGGGGCGAACGGTGGTCTATGGCGGCCCCGAGCCGAAGGCGAGGTGTCGCCATGAACGGTGGTCTATGGCGGCCCCGAGCCGAAGGCGAGGTGTCACCATGAACCGCGCCGTCGGCGCCCCGAAGAAGCTCTCCAGCGCCGCGGCGAAAGGCGCGCGCGCACCTGCAGCGCGCGGCCCCGCCGAGGCCCGCGCGATCGCCCTCGACGTGCCCTTCGCCATGCGCGGCGTCGCGGCGGCCTGCGGCGCGCGCTGGAGCACCGAGCACGGCGTCTTCGTGTGGCGTGGCGTCGAGCTGCCCGAGGGCCTCGCGCCCTTCGCGCCCGCGCCCTACTCCTGGGAGGCCCACGTGCAGCGCGAGCTCGACGACGAGGCCGGCTTCGCGCCGCCGGCGCCGCCGCGTGCCCCCTCGAGCGGGCTCGTCCCGCGCCCCCACCAGGAGCAGGCGATCGCCTCCGTGCTGGCGGCGCACCGCGCCGGGCGTCCCGGCTTCTTGCTCGCCGACGACGTGGGCCTCGGGAAGACCATCAGCGCGTGGGAGGCCATCCGGCGCCTCACCCCCGCGACCCCTTCGCGCCCCGCGCGGATCCTCATCGTCTCCCCCCTCGCGGTGCTCGCGCACTGGCGACGCACGATTGAGGCGATGGGAGGCCTGGGCGGGGACTTGGGCCACGACATCGTGCTCATGAACTACGAGCGCTTGGGGAAGCTCTTCGAGGTGACAGCGAGCGCGCGCCGCGCCATCAAGAGCAAGAAGGGGCTCGCCCGCAAGGGCACCGCCGCGGAGCTCGACGTCATCGTGTGGGACGAGAGCCACAAGTGCAAGAACCCCACCTCGGCGCGCTCGAAGCTCGCCGCGAAGCTCACCGCCAAGGCGTCGTTCTGCCTCTGGCTCTCCGCCACGGCGGGCCAGAACCCGCTCGAGCTCTCGTACCTCGCGCCGCTGCTCGCGAGCGTCACGGGGGCCCGCGCCGCCGATCTGAAGGACTTCGAGGCGTGGTGCACGAGCCAGGGCCTCGGCCTCGGTCGCGGCGCGTTCGGAAAGTGGGAGTGGCGCGGCGACGCGGCGGACACCGCGAAGGTGCGCGCGCTGCTGTTCGAGCCTCGCGCCGACGGAGCGCCCGCCGCCGGCCTCCGCAGGCGGCCGGAGGACATCGCGGGCTGGCCGGAGCTCCAGCGGATCCTCGCGCCCATCGGCCTCCAGCCCGAGGCACGTGCACTCTACATGGAAGCGTGGACCGCGTTTCGGCGCGAGCTCGAGCTCGCGCCCCGCGGTCGGGATCCCCGCTCCGCCTTCGCCGCCGCGCTCCGCTTTCGCCAGAAGGGCTCGCTCATTCGCGTGCCAGGCACGGCCGAGCTCGTCCGCGAGCTGCTCGACAATGGCCAACAGGTCGCCGTGTCGGTCGCGTTCGTCGAGACCCTCGAGCACCTCCGCGACGAGCTCGCGCCGGCGGGCGTCGCCCTCATCCACGGCGCGCTCCCCGCCCGCGAGCGCGAAGAAGAGCGCCTCCGCTTCCAGCGGGGCGAGGCGAGGGTCGTGATCTTCACCGTGGAGGAGGGCATCTCGCTCCACCAGGGCGAGCACAACGACGCGCCCCGCTCCGAGGTGATCCACGACCTGCGGTGGTCGGCCATCCAGATGGCGCAGATCGAGGGGCGCTGCCACCGCGACGGGCGCTTCGCCCAGGTGTACTGGACCTACGCGGACGACACGATCGAGGAGCGAATCGCGCGCGTCGTGGTGCGCCGCCTGGTCTCCATGAAGGACCTCGTCGGTGACGATCTGGACACGGTGAAAGAGATCGAGCGCCTGCTCGGAGAGGGCACGGCCGACGCCGCTGATGGCCTCGCCTGAGCGTGCGCCCCCGGGCGTGCGGCGCGGAGAGCTCGGCGGCGTCGCCGCGCCTCGCGGACCGCGCGGCGCACGCAGCACCCACGTCTGCCCACCCCGCCGCACGTGCGCCTCGAGGGCGCCTTTCGCGCGGGCAGTTGCAGGGGCGCGCGGCTCTCCCGTCCCGCGCACGCGCGTTTGGTATATAGCCAGGGCGTGGACGTCGTCTTTCTCGAGCCGTGCTTCCCCCAGAACCAGCGCGAGTTCGTGCGCGCCCTGCACGCCGTCGGCGCGCGCGTGACCGGCATCGGCGAGCGGCCGAAGTCGTCGCTCGACCCCGACCTGCAGCGGTGGCTCACCCACTACGAGCAGATCGGCAACGTCACGAACGAGGCCGAGGTCGAGAAGGTCGTGCGGTGGCTCCAGGGCCGCGTCCGCGTCGAGCGCCTCGAGGCGGTGATCGAGGCGCACGTGATGACCGCCGCCAAGGTGCGCGAGCGCTGCGGCATCGAGGGCACCAGCGTGCAGACCACCTTCCTGTGCCGCGACAAGCCCTCCATGAAGGAGGCCCTGGTGCGCGCCGGCGTGCCCTGCGCGCAGTCGATCGGCAGCGGCGATCCCGCCGAGATCCGCGACTTCGCCAAGCGCATCGGGATGCCCGTCATCGTCAAGCCGCGCGACGGCGCCGGCGCCTCCGGCACGCGCCGAGTCAGCTCCGCGGCCGAGCTCGAGGAGGCCATGGCCGCCTTCGGCGTCGGGCAGGGGCGCAGCGTGGCCGTCGAGGAGTTCATCGAGGGGCACGAGGGCTTCTACGACACCATCACGATCGACGGCCGCGTCGCGCACGACTTCGTCTGCCACTACTTCCCGAACGTGCTCGAGGCGATGCGCACGCGGTGGATCTCGCCGCAGTTCATCGCGACCAACCGCCTCGACACCTCGCCTGCGTACGCCGAGGTGCGCGCGCTCGGAAAGAAGGTCATCGAGGTGCTGGGAATCCACACCTCCGCCACTCACATGGAGTGGTTCTTTGGCCCGAAGGGGCTGAAGTTCAACGAGATCGGCTGTCGCCCGCCGGGCGTGCGCGCGTGGGACCTCTACGCCGCCGGCAACGACGTCGACATCTATCGCGAGTGGGCCATGGCGGTCGTACACGGCAAGACGAGCCAGCGCCTCTCGCGGCGCTATTCGGCGGGGATCATCGCCCTCCGGCCCGACCGCGACGGCCACATCACCGGGTACGACGGCCTCGAGGAGATCGAGCGGCGCTTCGGCCAGCAGCTCATCGATCGCTACCTCCCGCCGCCTGGCACCCCCACGCAGCCCGTCGAGGCGGGCTACATGGCCAACGCGTGGCTGCGGCTGCGTGCGCAAGACTACGACGACTGCCGGGCCATGCTCGACATCGTGGGTCAGACCCTCAAGGTGCGCGCCGGATGACCTCGCGCCGCAGCACGAAGCTGCGCGCCGCCAGCGAGGCGCCGCGCAGGCCCGAGCGCAGGACCCAACCCCCGCCCAGCGCGTCGAGCGCCGCGGCTCGTGGCCCACGCGCACTCGTGCTCCTCGGCGCACAGCGCTTCGACCCCACCCTGCGCGACGCGGTGGCGGAGCACGGTGTCCACGGCAAGATCGCGACGGTGACCGCCGGCTGGCAAGAGCGCGAAGACGACGACGCCGACCTCTCCGAGCACTGCGCGGGCGGGGCGGTCAACCTACGCCTCCACGCGCGCGCCGAGCGGGTGTTCGCGAGCGATCCGGTGTTCCACGAGGCCCACCGCGAGCGTCAGTCGCTCCTGCGCCACCGCCAAGACTTCTACCGCATTCGCCTCGAGCACCTCCTCGACGCCGAGCAGGTGCTGAAGAACCGCCGGGCGCCAAAGAACATTCTGGAAGACGAGGAGCGCGCGTCGCTCGCCGCGATACGCGACCTCGACGCGCAGCACCTGTCGCGGTGCGCGCGCGATCGACGCACCTTCGAGGAGCGCTGGCGTCCGCTCGAGCGCGCGGTCGTCGCGAAAGAGCGGGCCGAGGTCGCCGAGATCGTCGCGGACTGCTCCGCGATCGCCATCGCCGGCGGCCACGTCGCGTCACTCCTGAACCGCCTGGCGCTGTTCGGCATTCAAGACCTCATGGCCGACAAGGTCGTGTTCGCCTGGTGCGCCGGGGCCATGGCGCTCAGCGATCGCGTGGTGCTCTTCCACGACTCGCCGCCTCAGGGGCCTGGCGCCGCCGAGGTGCTCGAGCCAGGCCTCGGCCTCGCGGAGCGCGTGGTCGTGCTCCCACAGCCGGAGTTTAGGCTCCGCCTCGAGGACACCGAGCGCATGGGGCTCATGGCCAGTCGCTTCGCCCCCGCGCTGTGCCTGGGGCTGCCGGCGCGCTCGTGGGTGACCTGGCGCGACGGGGCCCCGAGCGACGCGCACGGGGTCTTCGAGCTCACCGAGCCTGGCGCGCATCGCCCGCTCGGCCGCCCTATCCCGCCCCCGCGCGGTGACGCGCCGAGGAGCGAGCCCGAGCCCGTGCCCGTGAGCCTGCTCACGAGCCCAACGATCGAGGAGGCCCAATGAGTCCACATGGCACGCCGGCGCAGCTCGCGATTTCATCGCTGCTCGACGGCCACGCGAACGGCGAGAAGGTCGACGCCTTCCTCGCGGGGCGCGCGTTCCCGCTGGTCGAGGGCCCCAGCGTCACGTTCGTGTATCGCGGCGAGGCCGAGGGCGTGAGCCTTCGGCACTGGATCTTCGGCCTCGAGTCCTCGAACTCGCTGTCGCGAATCGCGAACACCGATCTGTGGCACCTGACCCTCGACATCCCGCCCAAGTCACGGGTCGAGTACAAGCTCGAGGTCCACCACCACGGCGGCAGCCAGTGGATCGAAGACCCGCGGAACCCGAACCGCGCGCGGGATCCCTTCGGCGCGAACTCCGTGATGCACAGCGAGGGCTACGAGGTCCCGCTCTTCACCCAAGACGATCCCGAGGCACGGCCCGGCCGCCTCGAGCCGTTCCGCTTCAAGAGCCGCGCGCTCGGCGGCTGGCGCGCGGGGCACATCTACCTGCCGGCGAGGTTCCGTCGCACGCGCCTCTACCCGCTGCTCGTCGTGCACGACGGCGCCGATTACCTCAACTACGCGCGCATGAAGACGGTGCTCGACAACCTGATTCACCAGCTCGAAATACCCGATCTCATCGTCGCCTTCACCGACTCCCCCGACCGCCTCCGCGAGTACGCGAACGACGAGACCCACGCGCGCTTCCTCACCGAGGAGCTCTTGAAGGACCTCACGCGGCGCCTCCCCATCCTGGACAAGCCCCAGGCGCGGTGCCTGATGGGCGCGAGCTTCGGCGCCGCGGCGGCGCTCTCCACCGCGTGCCGCTACCCCAACGTATGGGGCCGCCTGCTCCTCCAGTCGGGGTCGTTCGCCTTCACCGACATCGGCAAGAGCAACCGTCGGGGCCCGCTTTTCGATCGCATCGTCGAGTTCATGAACGAGTACCGCCGGAGCCCCGCCGCGGTGAGCGAACGCGTGTTCATGAGCTGCGGCGTGTACGAGTCGCTCATCTACGAGAATCGCTCGCTCGCGCCCCTGCTCGACTCTACGGGAATGCAGGTGAAGTTCGTCGAGTCGCGAGACGGGCACAACTGGGAAAACTGGCGCGATCGACTGCGGGAGGGGCTCTCTTGGCTCTTCCCTGGTCCGCTGATGTTCATCTACGAGTGAGTCCACAATGGCAGATCTGACAAGGCATATCGGTCTCTCCCTGGGCGCGGACGTCTGCTGGCCGCTCTGCTACGAGGCGCTCATGGAGCGGCTCGATCTCCACCTGCCCATCGGCGAAGATCGAGTGAGCTTCGACGTCGAGCGCGTCACCATCGAGCCCTACGATCTGCGTCAGTCGTGCAAGTACGACGTCGTCATCGACAGGCTCACGCACTGGTACCACACGAGCCGCGAGTGGATAAAGAAGTCCATCGTGATGAACGATCTCTACGTGTTCAACAACCCGTGGAGCGTGCAGTCGAACGAGAAGCACACGAGCTACTGCGCGATGATGAAGCTCGGGATGCCCATCCCCGAGACGTGGATGATCCCGCCGAAGAGCTACGAGCCCGGCAACCCCGATCTCAAGCCCACCCTCACGCGCTACGCCAAGCTATTCGACGTCACTCGGCTCGGCAACCGCATGGGCTGGCCCATGTTCATGAAGCCCTACGACGGCGGCGGCTGGCGCGCGGTCACCCGCGTGGCCGACGAGGCCGCCATGGCGGCGGCGTACGAGGAGAGCGGCAAGTCGGTCATGCACGTGCAGGCGGCCGTGAGCGACTTCGATCGCTTCGTGCGCTGCATCGGCTTCGGCCCGCAGACCCACTGCGTGCTCTACGACCCCGACGCGCCGCTCCACGACCGCTACACGACCAAGAAGGACTTCATCAGCGCGGCGGAAGAGGAGCACCTGCGCAAGGTCACCCTCACCATCAACGCGTTCTTCGGCTGGGAGTTCAACTCCTGCGAAGCGCTGCGCAAAAACGGCGTCTGGCACCCCATCGATTTTGCCAACCCGTGCCCCGACTCGCAGGTCACGTCGCTCCACTACCACTTCCCGTGGATGGTGAAGGCCTACGTGCGGTGGTCGGTGTTCTGCGCCGCGACCAAGCGCAAGATGCAGAAGAACCTCGACTGGGATCCCTTCTACGAGGTCGCGGCGATGGACCTCTCCTACGAGGAGAAGCTCGACAAGTACGCCGCCCTCGCCGACGCCCACTTCGAGACCGCCCGCTTCGAGGAGTTCTGCGCGACGCACCTCGCGCACCTCGACGAGGTCGCGTGGGAGTTCTTCGGCACCGACCAGGCCAAGTCTGCCGTGCAGCAGAAGGTGACCGCGCTCTTCCCGCCGCACGAGATCGAGCGCTTCACCGAGCTGTTCTGGGGCCGAATCCAGATCTGGCGCAGCGAGCAGGGGTAGACCCCCGCCTACCCCCGCCTGGCCCCCGCCTGGTCCCCCCGTGGATATGTAGAATACAAGCAGCTTCCCCACGCGGGGTACGTGGAGCGCCCGGCGAGCCCGCGTGAGGCCGCGCGGGCTTGGGCCTCGGCCGCCCAGCCCGCCTCGCGGTCGACCCCGGTGATGCGGGCGTCGGCGGGCAGCATCGGGGAGAGGAGCGCGCTCCAGTGCCCAACGCCGGCGTGAACGCCCTCAGTTCAGCGCGCGCCTCGACGCGGCGCCGAGGCGGGTGATGTGGGCGCGGAGCACGGCCGCGTCCTTCGCCTCGGGCTCGAGCTCGAGCACCCGCTCGAAGTCGGCGCGCGCGGCGGCCGTGGCGCCGAGCTTGTCCGCCAGGCTCCCGCGCTCGCGGAGCGCCGAGGTGGCGCTGGGCGTCAGGCTCACGATGCGGTCGAGGGCGAGGTGCGCCCTCGGGAGGTCGCGCCGCGCGAGGTGCACGAGCTTCAGGTTCGTGAGCATGCGCACGAGCGTGCCTCGCGGGCTCGCCGGCAACAGGTGGAAGGGCGCGAGCTCCGCCTTCTCGCCGAGCGTTCGGCGGAGGAGCCCGAGCAGCGCGGGCCGCTCGATCACCTCCCCGGCGAACGGGTCGATGAGCGCCGCGGGCGCCGCCCGCGGACCGTCCGCGAGGGCGGCCGGATCGTCGACCCGCACCAGGAAATGGCCAGGGAACGCCACGCCGCGGGCGAGCACGCCGGCGCGCGCGCCGATCTCGGTCGTGACGAGCGCGAGCGTGATGGGGATGCCGAGGCGCCGCTCGAGGACGTCGGAGAGCAGGCTGTTGCGCGGGTCGTGGTACTCCCCTTCGTTGCCCCGAAAGCCGAGCGTGTCGCGCACGTGCGCGGCGAGCCGCCTCGCCTGCTCGGCCGCAGCGAGCCCCGCCATGGCCGACGCGGGGAGCCCGTCGGCGAGGCGCGCGAGGCGCGTGAGGAGCTGGTCGACGTCGACCTGGCCGTAGGCGTCCCTGGCGATGAGGGCCGCGCCGGTCGCGACGTCGAGCTCGGCGTCGCTGAGGCGCGCGAGCTCCTCGAACGTGCGCGGCCTTCGGGAGAGACTTCGGCTGGGCTCGAGGGGGCGGCTCATTCCCCACAGGTTTTGCCCCTCGCAGGAGATTTCCGCAAGGCGCGCTTGACGTGGACCGCCGTCGCGAAAAAGAGTGCGACCACGATGGCGAAGTCAACGACCGACAAAGGCACCGCGAAGCGCTCAACAAAGGCCACCACGAAGGGCGCCGCGAAGGGCCCGCGGCCCCCGAGCAAGCCGAAAAAGGCGACCGACAAGCCCGC
>Ga0073904_10002759_pt1 | contig 13246 bp, 14 predicted proteins | sample KloWWTrecipitate_FD_66668 | JGI IMG/M metagenome (GOLD analysis project Ga0073904, IMG submission 66668) | Active sludge microbial communities from Klosterneuburg, Austria, studying microevolution and ecology of nitrifiers - Klosterneuburg... | ecosystem: Engineered > WWTP > Aerobic digester >...
AAACATTTTCAAAATAACAAATTTTTAACACTCAAATATCTGATAATAAGAAACATACTAATAATAATTATTAAAAGAAAAACACCTTTTAGTTTGTAGCTAAAAGGTGTTTTTTATAGGTGAAATAGTTAGAAAATAAACAAATTAGTACCAACGTTTTTTATTCTGTTTAGATGCGTCTGATTTTCTTGATTTGTGAGCGCCACCGCTTCGGTTGGAGTTGTTTGGTTTTGTAGATCCTCCTGGAGCAGTTTCTGGATTTCCAGAATGCCAAGGATATGGATGACCGCTTATGATTTTTACATCCACTTTGATTAGTTTTTGAATATCTTTCCAATATTGATGCTCGTCTTTACTACAAAAAGAAATGGCAATTCCCTCATTTCCTGCACGACCGGTTCTTCCAATTCGATGCACATAAGTTTCAGGAATATTAGGCAAATCAAAATTGATCACATAAGGCAATTGGTCTATATCGATGCCACGAGCTGCAATATCAGTAGCTACAAGAACGCCAACTTCTTTATTTTTGAAAGCATCTAAAACGCGTTGTCTGGCATTTTGTGACTTGTCTCCGTGAATGGCTTCGGCAGGTATATCTTTCTTGCGCAAAGCTTTCACTACATTATCGGCTCCGTGTTTGGTTCTCGAAAAAACCAATACATCCGATAAGTTTTGATTTTTTATTAAATGATACAACAAGTTTCTTTTTTCGCCTTTTTCGACAAAATAAACGTGCTGTTCTACATTTTCGGCAGTGGAGGAAACGGGCGAAACTTCTACTTTTTCAGGATCTTTCAAAAACATTTCGGCTAATTCTCGGATAGCCATTGGCATTGTTGCCGAGAATAACAAAGTTTGTCTGTTTTTTGGCGTAAGCTTTACAATTTTCTTGACGTCGTTTATAAATCCCATATCCAGCATTTGGTCGGCTTCGTCAAGGACTAAAGTATGTAAATGGTCTAAATCGATAAAACCTTGTTTGTGTAAATCGAGTAATCTTCCTGGTGTTGCCACCAAAACATCCACTCCTTTGCGAAGTGCATCTACTTGAGGAACTTGTGAAACGCCTCCAAAAATAGTCAGTTGCACTAGATTGGTATATTTGCCATAAGTGTCAAAACTTTGTCCAATTTGAACCGCTAATTCTCTTGTAGGAGTGACAATTAGCGCACGAATCTCTTTGGCTTTTTTTGATGAACCGACAATTCGGTGCAATTGATGTATAATGGGGATGGCAAATGCTGCCGTTTTTCCTGTGCCTGTTTGTGCGCAACCTATCAAATCTCTTCCTGCTAAAACTAGCGGAATGGATTGTTCTTGAATGGGAGTAGGGTTAGTGTAGCCTTCTTCAAATACGGCTCTTTGTATACTTTTTGAAAGTGGTAAATCTTCGAATAACATATTTTTTGTATTAAATATCTAGTAATTAGTACGTAGATAATCTTGCAAAGATAGGTTTATTATTTTTGATGGAAATTAATTGGTGATTTTTGCACGGCATTCGCTTTTAATTTTTTAGCCACGAATTTCACGAATTAGCACAAATTCATAAAGAATAAAAAATAAATGAACACTAATTTTCTCTTGATTAAAATGAATTTGTGTAATTTATAAAGTGTAAAAATTCGTGTTCATTGGTGAAATTCGTGGCTACTTTTTTTAAGTGAATGCCCTATGATTTTTGGCCAATTTCCAGAAGATTCAATACTTATAAAACCTCTATACTATTATTCGATTTTATAAAATCGGTAACCAAATAACCAATGAGTTTACCAATTAAATGATTGTTTTTTTCATAACATAAATCAGGAGCGCCTTCGCAAATATGTAGATAAGCTGCATTTTTATTTTTTCCGAAGAAAGTAACAAACTGACGTAATTCTTCAATAGAAAAACCGCTTAACGTCATTGCACTACTGGCAATATTTGGAATGGCATCTAAATCGACTTCAACTCCGTAAAAATCATTTTGGATGAATTGTGAGGCGTTAATAAGTTCTTGATTGAAGTTCTTTTCCTTTCGAATATTGATACTGTCATAAGTAGTATAACGCACTCGATCTTCAATTTTTTTGATAATATCTAAGACACTTTTGGAGGTATAATTTTCGTGTAAACCAAAAATAAAATACTTTTTAAGAAAGCCTTCTTCAAAAGCATAAGAAAATCCATTTCCGCTATGGCGTCCTTCGAGGATTCTAAAATCAGAATGAGCGTCAAAATTTACAGCATTGATGGGTTTTCCTTTGGCAAGTGCCGTTCCCTTTATATTTCCGTAAGAATTATTATGACCGCCACCAATAACAATTGGAGTTTTTCCTGCTTTGATGATATTAAAAATGATATGCGAAACATCTTTATCAATTTTTTCGACTAGCTGACTCAATTTAGACCGATCATCAATGTCATTAAAATCTAAATGTTCCACTTCTTTCATCTCTTCACAGACATTCAATCGCCCTAAAACTAATATTTGGCTGCCTTTACAGAAACGATTGTGTTGAATGTTTGCAATACTGGCTATGGCACATTCCCAAGCTGATGCTGCTCCGGGTCTTCCAAAATTGGCTCTAACCCCGATATCTTCTGGAATTCCAAACAATACATATTTTGCTTCACAGGTTTTTAAAAATAGAGCAATATCTATTCCTTTAGGAATAGTTAACATTTTTTCCCCAAATTTTATTTCGCCACTGCGGTGGTTTGTAACTTTTGCAAGGTCGTTTATTGTGAACGGTATTAGTTTTTCCATATAAATTTAAATCCCTCCAAATATAATATAAATGTTTAAAATCCGTTATAAAGTCATATTATATTATTAAATTTGTATAATAAATTTTTAATTTCTACCACAAAAAGCAAACAAAATGGAAGATCAACAAAACAATTCGAACTCAAGTCTGAAAATTATTATCGGTGTTTTAGCTGTCCTATTGATAGGAAGTTTATTTTATATCTACAAGATTTCATCCGATGCAAAACAAGTGCAAACTGAATTAAAAACTACTATGACTGAAAAAGAGTCAGTTATGAAAGATTTGCAAGAATTAAAAGCGACTTATGATGCTGCAATTGCCGAAAACACCTCAATGTCCGAAGAATTGGTTAAAGAAAGAGACAAAGTAGTGAATTTGATGAATGATATTGAAAAATCAAAAGGGGATGTGTCAAAATACAGATCTCAATATCAGAAATTAGAAAGCAATATGAAGGCTTTAATGGCTGAAAATGAAAGCTTGAAAAAACAAAATACTACACTAACCACACAACGCGATAGTACTGTTGTAGTTTTGGGAGAAGCTAAGAAATACAATGAGGTTTTAGTAGGTCAAAACGAGGAATTGTCTAAAACTGTCGAAAAAGGTTCTAAACTGTCTGTGTTGAATATGCAAACTGCTGCATACAAAATTAGAAGTTCAGGAAAACAAGTTGCCACTGACAAAGCGGGTAGAGCTGATGTTCTAAAAATTAGCTTCACTATTGCCGAAAATCAAATAGCAAAATCGGGAGACAAAGAATATTATGTTCAAGTTATCGACAGCAAAAATAATGTACTTGGTGACAAACAAACTGTGAATTTTGATGATAAAACATTAACTTACAGTTTTATTTCTAAAGTGAAATATGAAAACAAAACAGTTAATGTTTCTGAAGATTTACCAGGAAAAGATTTTGCAAAAGGAACTTATTTTGTAAATGTTTTCGACAAAAGCGAATTGGTTTCTAAAACAAGTTTTACTTTGAAATAAACGTTCAAGATTACAATTTAAAGAGGAGCATTTTTGTTCCTCTTTTTTTTTATGCAAAAACTTCCCCTTCAATAATTACAAAATCAATGAGGTTACTGCCATAAGCATAAGGCAATTGATAATAAGAGGAAATAGGTTTTGTGATAATAAGATTGGCTTTTTTGCCAATGGCAATGCTTCCGTGGGTTTCTGAAATTCCCATCGCATAAGCTCCGTTTAGGGTTGCGGCGTTTATAGCTTCTTCGGGAGTCATTTTCATTTGGATACAAGCTGTAGAAACCACAAAATTCATATTTCCGGAAGGAGTTGTACCGGGATTAAAATCGGTGGCGAGTGCTAATGGTAAGCCTTTTGCAATCATTTCACGAGCAGGAGTATATGGAATTCTCAAGAAAAAAGAGCAAGAGGGTAAAGCTACTGGCATTGTTTCGCTATTTTTTAAAGCTTCAATATCTTCGGGATTCATAATTTCCAGATGATCTACAGACAGCGCTTTGTATTTAATTCCAGCCTGGATTCCGCCAATGGAGTTGAATTGATTCACATGAATTTTTGGTTTTAAACCAAAACGAATTCCTGCTTCCATAATTTGTTCCGTTTCTTCAACAGTAAAATAACCAGTTTCACAAAATACATCGATGAAGTCTGCTAATTTATTTTTGGCAATTTCAGGAAGCATTTCGTTGATTATTAAATCGATATAACCTTTCCTATTTTCCTTATATTCCAATGGAAAAGCGTGAGCACCAAGAAAAGTGGCTTTTATGGTTATGGGATAATTTTGCGACAATCGATTGATTACTCGCAGCATTTTTAGCTCTCCCTCGACAGTAAGTCCGTATCCCGATTTTATTTCGACTGCACCAGTTCCCAAATGCATAACTTCTTCGAGTCGAAGTTTGGATTGGTTGTAAATTTCTTCTTCGGAAGTTTCGTTGAGTATTTTAGCCGAATTTAATATGCCTCCACCACGCTTGGCGATTTCTTCATAGGAAAGTCCGTTGATTCTATCGACAAATTCTCGCTCCCGATTGCCTGCATAAACAATATGAGTATGTGAATCACACCAACAGGGAAGGACTATTTTTCCATCAACATCGATACATTTTTCAGGATTTATATCTTCTGGTAAATCATCCATAGGACCAAAATCGACAATCAAATCATTTTCAATGACCAAATAGGCATTTTTAATTGCAGGAAGAACCGCCATTTCATCGCCTGAAACCTTCAAAATCAAAGAATCTCGAACTTGAAGTAATTTCTTAATGTTGATGAGTAGCGTTTTCATTTAGCTTGAAAATTATTCCGAAACTTTGATTTCGAACATTTTGTCCCAGTTTTTGCCTGTAACAAAAATGGTTTTGGTTTTTGGGTTGTAAGCGATTCCGTTGAGCACATCAGTATCGGGAAGTTTAGTAATTTTCTTTTCCAAATCGGCAAGATTAATTATTCCTTCCACAGCTCCCGTTTTGGGATTGATGACGGCAATCGCATCTTTTTGATATACATTTCCATAGATTTTTCCATTAATCCATTCCAATTCATTGACTTTTGGTACTTTTAAATCCAAAGAATAAACATTAATATGATTTAATTCTTTGAAAGTTGTTGGATCTAATATGTGGATTGTTTCTGTACTATCGGTCATATACAAAAGGGTACCATCGCTTGTTAATCCCCAACCTTCCATTTGTTTGGGATATTGAAAAGTTTTTTCTTTTTTGAAAGTATCTGCATTATAAACATAACCTTCATTATTTTGCCAAGTCAATTGATAGACTTTGTTATTAAGAATTGTGATTCCTTCTCCAAAAAACTGCTCGGCTAATTCTACTTTTTTATACACTTTTCCAGTTTTATAATCGGTTTTTCTTAAACTTGAAATCCCTTTTTTTCCTGTGGTTCCTTCACCGTTTCCAGTTCCTTCATAAAGTGTGTCGCGGTAAAATTCTAATCCCTGAGTGTAAGCTTCTATGTCGTGCGGATAAGTGTTTACAATAGTATATTTTAATAATTTAGGTGTCACATTCGAAACCAATTCTATTTTCATTGAGGCTTCAGAATTATCTCCATCGAAATAAACGACCGCTTTCAGGTTTTGATTTCCAAATTTTTGGTCTTTTAAATTGAAAACTAATTTGTCAAGACCTTTTTTAGAACCAATTTTTACATCATTGTTAAAGTAAACTACGCTATCCACTTCTTTTGAATTAGCATTTAAAATTCCTAATTCTATCGATTCTTGAGGCTGATATTGTTGTTTTAGTTTCGAATCATCGAAAGTAAATATAGAATTTTCACCTTTTTTTTCACTCCCACAATTAGCCAAAGTGATTCCTAATAAAATGATAAATAGGAAGTTATAATTTTTCATAAATTTTATTTTTGATGATGCAATATACAACGATATTTTATAGGAGCAAAGTCCTTGCAAAAATATAAAAAGAGTGTATATTTGCACCGGCAAGTCCTACACGACCAGCTCCTGCAAAATCCCCCAGGATGGGAACATAGCAAGGGTACGTGGTTGAGCGGTGCGATGTAGGTCGCTTGCCATTTTTTATTTTTCAGCAATCTTTTGCATATTTATCACGCTTTTTGGCGTGATTTTTTTATTTTTGGATGATTCTAATATCCAAAATTGTCACCCTGAGCTTGTCGAAGGGCTAAATCTAAATTCAAAAAATGAATAAAGTAGTTCTAATCACAGGCGGTTCTTCGGGAATAGGGAAATCTATTGGTGAATTTTTGCACCACAAGGGATTTGTGGTTTATGGAACAAGCCGGAATCCAGAACGGGTTTTGAACTCGGTTTTTCCATTAATTGCTTTAGATGTTCGAAATTCAGATTCTATTCAAGTGGCTGTCGCCAAAATTATAGCTACCTCAGGACGACTCGATATTGTTATTAATAACGCTGGTGTTGGAATTACAGGGCCTTTGGAAGAAATTCCGACTTCCGAAATTCGGAATAATTTCGAGACCAATTTCTTTGGACCCATCGAAGTGATGAAAGCGGTTTTGCCACAAATGCGTTCCCAAAAATCAGGACTGATTATCAATATCACTTCCATTGCAGGTTATATGGGTTTGCCGTATAGAAGTGTTTATTCGGCTTCGAAAGGAGCTTTAGAATTAATTACCGAAGCTTTACGAATGGAGGTGAAATCTATGGGAATTCAGATTACAAATGTGGCTCCAGGGGATTTTGCTACTAATATTGCGTCGGGACGTTTTCATGCGCCTTTAATCAAGGATTCGGCTTACGAGATTCCGTACGGAAATACTTTGAAATTGATGGACGAACACGTAGATAGCGGTAGTAATCCGAATGAAATGGCGGAAGCGGTTTATAAAATTATCCAAAATCCAAACCCACGAGTTCATTATAAAGTGGGTGCTTTTATGCAGAAATTCTCGATTGTTTTGAAGCGAATACTTCCTGATAAAGTCTATGAAAAAATGCTGATGAATCATTATAAGTTGTAAATTGGCATCGATTTTTGCGTGAAGGATAGAAGTGAAAAGCCCACAGTAAAGTGGAGCGATAGCGGAACTTTGCGAGGACTTGTAGCGAATAGCCTGACCCTTGGGGCACGCCCAAAATAATTAAATACACAATTAAATAATATAGATATGAAATTTTTTATTGACACAGCAAACTTAGCTCAGATTAAGGAAGCACAAGCATTAGGCGTTTTAGATGGCGTAACGACAAATCCATCCTTGATGGCAAAGGAAGGAATCACAGGAAAAAACAATATTTTGAAACATTATGTTGACATTTGCAACCTTGTAGATGGCGATGTAAGTGCCGAAGTAAACGCTTTGGATTTTGAAGGAATGGTAAGAGAGGGTGAAGAATTGGTTGATTTGCACGAACAAATTGTGGTGAAATTGCCAATGACCAAAGAAGGAGTAATGGCTGCTAAATATTTTTCGGATAAAGGGGTTAGAACAAATGTAACTTTGGTTTTCTCGGCAGGACAAGCTTTATTGGCTGCTAAAGCTGGTGCCACTTATGTTTCGCCTTTTATTGGTCGTTTAGACGATATTTCTACGGATGGATTGGCGCTTATTGAAGAAATACGATTGATTTATGACAATTACGGATATGAAACACAAATTCTTGCCGCTTCGGTTCGTCATACGATGCACATTGTAAACTGTGCCAAAATTGGTGCCGATGTTATCACTGGTCCACTTTCGGCTATTTCAGGGTTATTGAAACATCCATTAACGGATATTGGTTTGGCACAATTTATTACCGATTTTGAAAAAGGAAACAAATAAAACAAAATAAAGATGAGGAAACTTGCATTATCAATAGCATTCTTACTAACAAGCTTAGTTATCAATGCACAAGTCCCAAAAATAATTACAACGGTAAACGACGCCGGAGATGTAGCTAGTTTTGAGTTGGATTGCTCTAAAAAATTCCCGCTTTTGGCAAAGGGCTTGAAATATAATATCACCCGACACGAATTTAAAGGTTCAGAGTTGAAAAACACTTATCATTTAATGTTGGTCATGGATGGTTTTTATACGGCAGCTTTAAATGATAAAATGACTATTTCAGCTGTTTTTAGTGATGGAACAAAAGTTTCTGAAATTGAAACTATTGAAGATGATGGTTATTTTGATGGGGCTTGTACGCTCAAAATGAATAGTCCTCCAGAATTAGCGCTGAGTTTGGATTTGAAGCAAATTATTGTTGCTACTGGAAACAAAGAAGTGATTTACACTGTTTCTGCCCAAAAAAGTGCAGAGTTTAAAAAGAATTTGCAGAATATTGTTAATGCTAAATAAGTATTAGAATTTTAGTTTTTTATAAATTTTACCCACTAGAGATATATTTAGTGGGTTTTTTATTTAGGATTAATTTGAATTTTTACTGAATAAAAAAATATATTTTTAGTTTGATTTAACGACAAAACCAGCAAAATTATAAAGGAGACCAATATGAAAACTGTTTTTGAGATTTGAGCCCTTTGTTTCATAAAAAAGCATTCCAGCATCAATCGAAAAATTTCCGTTTGCAAAGGGATAATTTTCCAATGAATAATTAAAAAACATATAATTAATACCTATATGGCAATATTTTGTAGCACGCATAATTTCAGGACTAGTCGATGAGCCAGAAGTATCACACCATAAAGATCCACCTGCATATAAATTGACCATAGCTGGAATTAAACCTTCTTTTTTATGTTGCTTCTTGGATATATAAATTGGATAATAAGTATAAATAGGAGCTATTGTACTTAATTCAACTATATCTTGTAAATCAAAATATTCTGAAACCTTGGTACCGAATCCCAATCCGCCTAGGCTATAAAAACCGATACTAAAAGGGATAACTGAGGTTTGAACAAAGCCACTATATCGCGTATTGTTATTTTGAAAATCAGATTTTAGGGAAGAACTACCAAATCCAATTTCAAATAATGAAAGTTTTGCCCATAATTTATAATGTAAAGATTTCTGTTGACTACTATCAATTGCAATATCGGAACGAAAATCGATAGTAGTAATTTCGGTTGGAGTGCGGAAAGAATTATCAGCCAAATATAGTTCTGTGCTGATTTCTTTATGTTGAGCAAATGCAATGAAGGAACAAAGAGATAAAGTTAGAATAAGAATTGCTTTCATAATATCTGATTTAAGTTCAATTGAATTGTTTAATAAATATCAGAATTTCAGCGTATTAAAGTTACTAAATTTTTCAATAAGTTTTCATTTTACTACTTATTTTTATTGCAGTAGTAGTGTAAAATGACCCTTCATATTTCGGTTATAAGTTGAAATTTTTACAAAATTGATTTTCCCCTCAAATTTCAATAAATCATTCTCTTTATTATGGATATGAAAATCGTTTAATATGATATTTATCATTTTTATTGCAATAGACAAGTCGTAACTTTGAGAATAATAAAATTATTATAGAATATTCATATGTAAATTTATTGATATGGCAAAAGTAAGAGGAGCTATAGTTGTTGATACTCAAGTATGCAAAGGCTGCGAGGTTTGTATTCCTGTTTGTCAGGAAAATGTGATTGGCATGTCGAATGACGTCAACAGAAAAGGCTACCATTATGCCTATATGAAAAACCCCGAAGCTTGTAATGGTTGTACAAATTGTGGGACTGTTTGTCCAGACAGAGCCATTACAGTTTATAGAGTGAAAGTTACTACATAACCATTTATACCTTTATAAAAATGTCAGAATTAAAATTGATGAAAGGAAACGAAGCATTAGCCGAAGCTGCAATTAGAGCTGGCGTTGATGCGTATTTTGGTTATCCAATTACTCCACAAACAGAAATTATAGAATATTTAATGACCGAACGCCCTGAAAATAGAACAGGAATGGTCGTTTTGCAAGCCGAAAGCGAATTAGCTGCTATTAACATGGTTTATGGTGCTGCAAGTACCGGTAAAAAAGCATTAACATCCTCTTCAAGCCCAGGGATTTCTTTGAAATTAGAAGGAATATCCTATTTGGCAGGTGCCGAATTGCCTGCTGTGATTGTAAATGTAGTTCGTGGTGGTCCCGGTTTAGGAACGATTCAACCTTCGCAAGCAGATTATTTTCAATCTGTAAAAGGAGGAGGACACGGCGATTATAAACTCTATGTTTTAGCTCCGGCATCAGTTCAGGAAATGGCTGATTTTGTGGAAGATGCTTTTGATATTGCCTTTAAATATCGCGCTCCAGTATTGATTCTTTCCGATGGATTAATTGGTCAAATGATGGAAAAAGTAATTCTAAAAGACCAAAAACCAAGGTGGACCGATGCAGAATTAATCGAGAAAAATGGAGATTGGGCAGTAACAGGAAAAAAAGGAAGAGAACGCAATATTATCACTTCTCTCGATTTACAATCCGAAAAAATGGAAGCGAGAGTGCATAGATTGCAAAAGAAATACGCGCAAATGGAAAAAGAAGATTTGCGGTTTGAAAAAATAAATTGCGACGATGCTGATTACCTTTTAGTGGCTTATGGTTCAAGTGCCAGAATTTCTCAAAAGGCAGTTGAATTGGCCAGAGCCAAAGGAATAAAAGTGGGTTTATTAAGACCAATAACATTATTCCCTTTTCCCAAACAAGAACTATTTGAATTAGCCAATCAGATCAAAGGAATTTTAAGTGTAGAACTCAATGCAGGTCAAATGGTGGAAGACGTAAGACTTTCTGTGGAGCATAAAGTACCAGTAGAACACTTTGGAAGAACAGGAGGAATTATTCACACTCCAGAAGAAATAGTTGCAGCTTTAGAACAAAAAATCATCAACAATGGAAGTATTAGACATCATAAAACCAGAGAATCAAGTATTCTGTAAATCACAATTAATGACAGGAAATGCCTTGTCGTATTGTCCGGGTTGTGGTCACGGAACGGCCAATAATTTGATTATGGAAGTCATTGATGAAATGGGTATTTCCGAGGATACCATTGGTGTTGCACCAGTTGGTTGTTCTGTTTTGGCTTATGATTTTATGAATATTGATATGACTCAAGCCGCTCACGGACGTGCTCCTGCAGTGGCAACAGCTATTGTGAGAACTTGGCCTGAAAAATATGTTTTTACCTATCAAGGTGATGGTGATTTAGCCGCAATTGGAACAGCCGAAACAATTCACGCTTGTAATAGAGGCGAAAATATGGTCATCTTTTTTATCAATAATGGTATTTACGGAATGACTGGCGGCCAAATGGCACCAACTACTTTAGAAGGCATGAAATCCTCGACTTCGCCTTACGGAAGAGAAATTGCTTCGATGGGTTCACCCTTAAAAATAACAGAATTAATTGCAAATCTTCCGGGAGTTTATTCGGTAAGCCGTCACGCTCTTCATACTCATAAACACGTTCGAAAAGCCAAAATAGCGATTAAACAAGCATTCGAAAATACCCGATTAAAAAAAGGACTTTCCTTTATCGAAATTCTTTCCAATTGTAATTCGGGTTGGAAAATGACTCCTAATGATGCTAATGATTGGATGGTTGAAAATATGTTTCCTTACTTTCCTCTTGGGGATATAAAAGTGGAGGGTAAATTAAAAGTATAAATCATGACTGAAGAAATAATTATAGCAGGTTTTGGTGGGCAAGGAGTGCTCTCAATGGGAAAAATACTAGCCTATTCTGGAATTATGCAAGATCAGGAAGTGAGTTGGTTGCCTTCGTATGGACCAGAAATGAGAGGCGGAACGGCAAATGTTACCGTAATTTTGAGCGATGAAAGAATCAGTTCGCCCTATTTGAAAATTGTGGATACAGCCATCATTTTAAACCAACAATCGATGGATAAGTTTGAGGAATCTGTAAAACCTGGTGGCATTTTGATTTATGACCCTAACGGAATTACGCATCATCCAACTAGAACCGACATCAAAATTTTCCAGATTGAAGGCACAAAATTAGCCGCCGAAATGGGAAATAAAAAAATCTTCAATATGGTGATTTTAGGAGGTTTTTTAAAAGAAAAACCAGTAATAAAAATAGAAAATGTAATCGAAGGCTTGAAAAAATCCATCTCTGAACGTTATCATCACTTAATTCCTTTAAATCTCGAAGCGATTACAATGGGAATGAATAGCATTGTTCCTTATAAAGTTGAAGAACTTGTTTCTCAAAATTAAATAGTATTAAAAATCATTTTGAATTAGTAACCCATTGATTTTTTAGATAAGACCTTTGAAGTTTTTGTTAGCTTCAAAGGTTTGATATTTAAAAAGGTATGTAGTCAAAAATAGTTATTGATTGTCAAACAAGTACTCAGTTTTTCTTGCCATTTATCATTTCTTCAAAAACTTTCCATTTTGACGCATCTCCATTGATTATATAAGATTTTGAATCTTTTAATAAAATGGTTGCGGCTCCTATTCCAGATCCAATAATAGCACTAACGATCCCAGCCCCAGTAGCTCCCTCACTTGCTGTATATCCAAAAATGTAGGCGTCAGGATCTGCGGTAGCTGCACCTAAAATTGCTCCTGTAGCTAATCCAATTAATGATCCAAGAAGGACATTATTTCCTTCTGACCGTTTCGTTTTAATTAAGCCAATAGTCCTTACATCAATATCGACAGGGCCATTTTTTCCTTTTAGTTGAAGAATGGTGTCATTAACCGAAAGTATTTTCCCTTTATTCATCTTATCTCCCTCTAAATTATATACTCGAATAAATAGAGAATTTTTCGCAGCCTCATTTTGAGCATAAATGGTTGTGCATAATAGCACTGCAATTGCAAATAATAAATTTTTCATAGTTCATTAATTTTTAAGTTATTGAATTCAGATTTTGTTTATTCTATTTGACAGAAATGCCTTTTATGTGGTATAAAAACTTTTTATTCCTCTTAATAGGAGAAGTAAATTTAATTATAATATTCTTCAATAATTTATTTTAAAGTCGATAACTTCTGATTTGTTGTCAATAAGTGGCTAGAATGTAATTTATTAATAGGTATTTAATTGCAA
>Ga0073904_10002766_pt1 | contig 13223 bp, 13 predicted proteins | sample KloWWTrecipitate_FD_66668 | JGI IMG/M metagenome (GOLD analysis project Ga0073904, IMG submission 66668) | Active sludge microbial communities from Klosterneuburg, Austria, studying microevolution and ecology of nitrifiers - Klosterneuburg... | ecosystem: Engineered > WWTP > Aerobic digester >...
CGAGCAGCTCCTCGCCGCGTGCCGCGCGCCAGCGGCGCGGGTAGGCGCGGAGCCAGAACCGCGCGCTGCGCTCCCAGGCAGCGTCTGCACCCGTCATCAGATCGACCCGAGCGCCGGCCGGCCCAGCACCACGGTCGCGCGGCGGGCGAGCGCCGCCACGCGCGCCGTCTCGGCCGTCGCCGCGACGGAGCCGGACTCGGTGATCCGGTAGTAGCGACGGAGGCGTCCGTCGACGACCTCCTCGCCGGCCGCCTCGACCAGCCCGGCGGCGGCGAGGCGGTCGAGCAGGCCGTAGAGGGTGCCCGCACCGAGCCGCACGGCGCCGTCGGACAGCCCCGTCACCGCCTGCACGATCCCGTACCCGTGCCGAGGGTGCTCCGCGAGGGAGAGCAGCACGAGGTAGGTCTGCTCGGTCATCCGGAAGTCCATCCCCGATATATATCGCGCGACGAACTATCCCCGCAAGCGTCAGTCGCGTGGGTCCTCGCCGGACGGGTCCTCGCCGGACGGGTCCTCGCGCACCGGCCCCTCAGTGCCGCGACCGGCGCCCCGCCGCCCCGCCGCCGGCGGAGCCGCCCAGCGTCGCCGACGCCCCGAGCAGGAACCCGAAGTCGTACCAGCCGCCGACGTTGTGCACCTCGTAGATCCCGACCGTCTCGGTGAACAGCGAGACGATGAACGTCACGGGGACGATGAACCCGTGCCACAGGCCCAGCCAGAACCCGGCGACCTCGCCGTCGGCCGCGGGCGTCCCTGCGAGGTCGTTGCCGCTGGCAGCGCAGGCGCTGAGCAGCAGGACGACGGCCAGCGCCCCGGCGGTGGTGGCGAGCGTGCGACGGACGTTGCGTGCGGACATGGTGTTCCTCCCGCCCCCATCACACACCACCGGAGCCTACGGGCGCTGGGGTTCGACCACCGTCATGCCCGCGGCCGTGGCCGGACCGCCCATCGCCGCGAGCGCCGCGCCGGCCTCGGCGAGCCCGATGGTCCGCCCCACGAGCCGCTCCGGGGCCAGCGCGCCGCTCGCCACCGCGGCCAGCATCGCCGGGTACTCGTGCGCCGCCATGCCGTGGCTGCCGTAGACCTCGAGCTCCCAGCCGACCACGCGGTCCATCGGCAGCGCCGTGCGCGCGTGGCCCGCGAGCAGCAGCCCCACCTGGACGTGCCGCCCGCGCCGGCGCAGCCCCAGCACGGAGGCGAGCGCGGCGTCGGGGTGGCCCAGGGCGTCGAGCGAGAGGTGCGCGCCGCCGCCGGTCGCGTCGGCGACGAGCAGGGCGACCTCCTCGGGCCCGAGGCCGGACGGGTCCAGCGCCACCGCGGCGCCCAGCTCCAGCGCGGCGGACCGGGCCGCGGCCGACACGTCGACCGCCACCACCCGCGCGCCGGAGGCGACGGCGATCATCACCGCGGACAGGCCCACGCCGCCGCAGCCGTGCACCGCGACCTCGTCGCCGGCCCGCACCCGCCCGTGCACCGTCAGCGCCCGGTACGCCGTGGCGAACCGGCAGCCCAGCGACGCCGCCGTGACGGGCGACATCCCCGCGGGCAGCCGGACGAGGTTGACGTCGGCGTGGTCGAGCGCGACGAGCTCGGCGAAGGAGCCCCACTGCGTGAACCCGGGCTGGGTCTGCCGCTCGCACACCTGCTGCTCGCCCGCGACGCACGCCGCGCACGCGCCGCACGCGTTGACGAACGGGACCGTGACGACGTCGCCGACGCGCCAGTCACGCACCTCGGGGCCGGCCTCGACGACGGTCCCGGCCAGCTCGTGGCCCGGCACGTGCGGCAGCGCGATCCCGTCGTCGTGCCCCCGCCAGCCGTGCCAGTCGCTGCGGCAGACCCCGGTCGCCTCGACGCGCACGACGACGCCCGCCGCGGGGCACGAGGGCGCGGGGACGTCGCGCAGCTCCAGCGGCCCGCCGAAGGCGTCGAACCAGACCGCGCGCATCGTCCGTGCCGCCCGCGCGTCGACGGCCACGCCACCCAGGTCCCCGCGCCCACCCTCGCTCACGGCCGCAGCAGCACCTTGATCGCACGCCGCTCGTCCATCGCGGCGTAGCCGGCCGGCGCGTCCCCGAGCGACCGCTCGAGGTCGAAGACCGGCGACGGGTCGATGACGCCCGCCAGCACGTCGGCGAGCAGCTCGGGCAGGTAGGCGCGCACCGGGGCGACCCCGCCACGCACGGCCACGTTGCGGCCGAACATCGTGCCCAGCGGCAGCCCGGTCGTCACGCCGGCCGGGACGCCGACGTACCCGACGGTGCCGCCGGGCCGGGCGATCGCGATCGCGGCGTCCCAGGAGGACTGCATGCCCACGCACTCCATCACGTGCGCGACGCCCAGACCGTCGGTCAGCTCCAGGACCCGTGCGACGGCGTCGTCCCCGCGCTCGGCGACGACGTCGGTCGCCCCGAACCCGCGCCCGACGGCGATCCGGTCCTCGTGCCGTCCCAGCAGCAGGATCCGTTCTGCCCCGAGCCGGTGGGCAGCGAGCACCCCGCACAGCCCGACGGCGCCGTCGCCGATCACCGCGACCGTCGACCCGGGCCCCACCCCGGCGGCGAGCGCGGCGTGGTGCCCCGTGCCCATGACGTCGGAGAGGGTGAGCAGGGCGGGCAGGCGCTCGTCGTCCGGCGCCACCGGCGCGACCACGAGGGTCCCGTCTGCCCACGGCACGCGCACCGCCTCGCCCTGACCGCCGTCTGCGCCGTCCCTCCCCCAGATCCCGCCGTGCACGCACGACGTGTGCACACCGGCGAGGCAGTGCGGGCACGTCCCGTCGCTCCACACGAACGGCGCGATGACGACGTCGCCCGGGCGGACGGTCACGACGTCGGCCCCGACCTCCTCGACCACCCCGAGGAACTCGTGGCCGATCGGCCCCGGCCCGCCGTCGCGCTCGCCCGGCCGCCGGTAGGGCCACAGGTCGCTGCCGCAGATGCAGGACAGCAGCACCCGCACGACGGCGTCGGTGGGCTCGCGCAGGGACGGGTCCGCCCGGTGCTCGACGCGCACGTCGAACCCGCCGTGGTGGACGACAGCTCGCATGCCCCCATCCTGCCGTGCGGACGGGGCCCTCAGAGCACGCGGTGGGTCCACCGGCCGGCGAGCAGGGTGGCCGCGACGGGCATCGTGCGCAGCGCGTCGCCCCGCAGCGTCAGCGGGTCGGCGTCGAGCACGGCGAGGTCCGCGACCTGCCCGACGGCGACCCGCGAGCGCACCGATGCGGCCAGCGCGACGCCCGCCGGCAGCGCCTGCTCCGGGTGCCACGGCGCGCGACCGTCCTTCGCCCGGTCGACGGCGGCCGAGATCGCGTACCAGGGGTCGAGGGGCGCGACCGGAGCGTCGGAGCCGAGCAGCAGCCGCACCCCGGCCTCGTGGAGCCGGCGCAGCGGGAAGGTCCGCCCGGCGCGGTCGGCCCAGAGCAGGTCGACGACGTCGCGGTCGTCCATCGCATGCTCGGGCTGCACGCTCGCGGCGACGCCGAGCGCGACGAACCGCGCGACGTCGTCGTCGTCCAGCAGCTGGGCGTGCTCGATCGAGCCGCGCGCGCCCGAGGCGGCGAAGGCGTCCAGCGCGAGCGCGTTGGCCCGGTCCCCGATCGCGTGGATCGCGGCGTGGATCCCGGCCCGAGCGGCCTTGGCCATGAGCGGCACGAGCTCGTCGGGGCCCACGTTGAGCACGCCGTGCGCCGCGGGGCCGGTGAGGCCCGGGTAGGGGTCGTGGCAGTAGGCGGTGCGCGTGTTGAGCGAGCCGTCCGAGATCACCTTGAGCGAGCCGACCGTCAGCAGGCCGTCGGTGCCGGGCACGACGTCGCCCGTGGCGAGCTCGCGCGCGACGGCGCGGTCGAGGTGCTCGCGCCAGAGCCCTGCCGCGACCCGCACGCCGCGCGTCCCCGCCGCCATCCGGCGCGGCCAGTCGACGAGGTTGTCCGCGAGCTCGTAGTCGACGATCCCCACCACGCCGCGCGCGGCCGCCGCGTCGACGGCCTGCGCCACCCAGCCGTCGAGCACCTGCGGCGGCACGGCGTCGATGACGCCCATGAGCCCGAACCAGTCGTCCTCGCGCACCATCCCGTCCCCCGACGCCGCGACGCCCAGCCGGGCCATGGCGGGCGTGCTGAGCCACGCGCTGTGCAGGTCCCCGCAGACCACGACGACGGGTGTGGGCGGCAGGCCGGCCGCCGCGAGGGCGTCGTCGAGCGCCGCCGCCGTCGGGCGCTCGGGCCACAGGCCGTCGCGGAAGCCGAACGCGACGAGCATCGCGCCGTCCGGCGGCGGGTCGGTGCGCAGCCGCCCGACGACGAGGGCGGCGACCTCGTGCACGCTGGTCGCACCGGCGACGTCGAGCCGGCGCCGGGCCAGGGCCCACTGGCCCACGTGCGCGTGCGCGTCCCACAGCCCGGGGACCACCCAGCGGCCGTCGAGGTCGACGACCTCGTCGCCCGGCGCGGGAGTCAGTCCCGGGGCGCCGGCGGCGGACGCCGGTCCGGAGGCGCCGTCGGGGGACGCCGAGGGCACGACGGCGACGATCCGGCCGTCGGCGAGGCGCACGTCGACGGCGCCGGGCGGGCCGCCACCGGGCACCCCGCCGAGGTCGACCACCCGGGCCCCGCGCAGGATCAGGCTCACCGCGGCAGCCTAGGCCCCATTCCCGGCCGAGTTCTGGAACGGATCGGGGCTCCGGAGGCCCTGATCCGTTCCAGAACTCGGCCTGGCGGTGCCGCTCAGCGGCGGACGCGGGCCTCGGGGACGACCATCGGGGTGCCCGTCACCGGGTCGGGGACCACGCGGCACGGCAGGCCGAAGACCTCGGCGACGAGGGTTGCCGTCAGGACCTCCCCTGGCCGGCCCTGCGCGGCGATCGCGCCGTCGTGCATGACGACGAGGTGGGTCGCGTACCGCGCGGCCTGGTTGAGGTCGTGCAGCACGGCGACGAGGGTGCGGCCCTGCTCGTGCAGGTCGGCGCACAGGTCGAGCACCTCGACCTGGTGGGCGATGTCGAGGAACGTCGTCGGCTCGTCGAGCAGCAGCACGGGCGTCTCCTGGGCCAGCACCAGCGCGAGCCACACGCGCTGGCGCTGCCCGCCGGACAGCTCGTCGACCGGCCGGTCCGCGAGGTCGGCCACGTCGGTCAGCCGCATCGCGTGCGCCACCGCGGCCTCGTCCGCCGCCGACCACTGGCGCAGCAGCGACTGGTGCGGGTAGCGGCCGCGCGCGACGAGGTCGGCCACGGTGATCCCGTCGGGTGCGAGCGCCGTCTGGGGCAGCAGCCCGATGCGCCGCGCCACCTCCCGGGTGGGCAGCTGGTGCACCGCGCGCCCGTCGAGCAGCACCGCACCCGTGCGCGGCGTGAGCAGCCGCGCCAGCCCGCGCAGCAGCGTCGACTTGCCGCACGCGTTGGGCCCGACGACCACGGTGAACGAGCCCGGGGGCACCGCGAGGTCCAGGTGCTCGACGACGACGCGGCGGTCGTAGGCGAGCGTCAGGTCCGTGGCGACGAGCGCCGTGGGCTCGGTCATGCCGTCCTCCTCGCGTCGCGACGCAGCAACCCTGCCAGGTACACCCCGCCGAGCACGCCGGTCATGACGCCGACCGGCAGGGCCGTCGTCAGCAGGTGCTGGGCGAGCAGGTCGGCCCCGAGCAGCAGCACGGCCCCGACGAGCGCCGCCGTCCCGAGCCCGATGCCCGGCCCGCGGACCAGTCGCCGCGCCACCTGAGGGGCGACGAGCGCGACGAACGGCACCGGCCCGGCCACGGCGACCGCCACGGCGACGGCGGCCACAGCGAGCGTCACGAGCAGCAGCTGGGTGCGGTGCAGCGGCAGGCCCAGCCCGCGCGCGACGTCGTCGCCCAGCTCGACCACACGCAGCGCACGCCCCGCCACGACGGCGAGCGGACCGAGCACCACCAGCGCCCCGGCGAGGAGCGCGACGTGCTCCCAGCCGCGCGCGTTGAGCGACCCGACCAGCCACACCGTCGCGGTCCGCGCCGTCGCGAGCTCGGCCCGGGTGAGCAGCCACCACGTGACCGCGTTGAGCATCGCGCCCACCCCGATCCCCACGAGCACCAGCCGCGCACCGAGCAGCCCGTGCCGCACGGCGAGCAGGTAGACGGCCACGGCCGTGACCACCCCGCCCCCCAGCGCGGATCCCGCGAGCGCGGCCCCCGTCGTGCCGAGCAGCACGATCCCCGCGACCGCACCGGCTGCGGCGCCCTGCGTGAACCCGATGAGCTCCGGGCTGCCCAGCGGGTTGCGCACCAGCGTCTGGAACAGCGCGCCGCTCACCGCGAGCGCAGCCCCGACGCCCAGCGCCGCGAGCGCACGCGGCAGCCGCAGGTCGCGCACCACCACACCCGAGGAGCCGTCCGCGCCGAGCAGCGCGCCCAGCACCTCGCCCAGGGTCAGGGGGAAGTCGCCGAGCACCAGCGCCACGAGCACGCCCGCGGCGGCGAGCCCGGCCAGCGCCGCACCGACGGCGACGGTCCGGGGGCGCCATCGGAGCGACATCCGCCCCTCGGCGAGCCGCAGCACGCGGACGCCGGCGCCGCCGGGCGCGGACCGCTCGGCCACGGCGCCACCCGACCCCGGCCCGCCGTCCACGGTGCCCGCCGGCCGGCTCACCGGACGACCCCGCGGCGCCGCACCAGCGCGATGAGCACCGGCGCGCCGAGGAACGCCGTGACCACGCCGACCGGCAGCTCGCCCGGCGGGACGACCACCCTGCCCAGCACGTCGGCCAGGAGCACGAGCACCGGCGCCGCGAGCACGGACAGCGGCAGCACCCAGCGGTCGTCCGGCCCGGTGAGCGACCGCACAGCGTGCGGCACGGCGAGCCCGACGAAGGTCAGCGGCCCGACGGCTGCCGTCGCGGCCCCGCACAGGAGCGTCACCGCGAGCCCCGTGGTCCCGCGCACGAGGCCCGGCCGCAGCCCCAGGGCGCGCCCGGTGTCCTCGCCCAGAGCCATCGCGTTGAGCGGACCGGCGAGCGCCAGCCCCAGGACGAGCCCGACCGCCAGCACCGGCGCCACCGGGACGAGCACCGCGAGGTCGCGGCCCGACAGGCTGCCGACCATCCACGACCGGAACCGGTCCAGCACGTCGGGGTCGAGCAGCGTCAGCCCCCAGACCAGCGCCATGAGCGCGGCGCTGACCGCCGCCCCCGCGAGCACCAGCCGCTCGGGGGCCGCGCGCCGGCCCGCGGCCTGCCCGCCGACGAGGTGCACCGCCGCCGCCGCGACGCCCGCCCCGAGCACCGCGAGCCAGACCTGTGCCCGCAGCCCGGACACCCCGGCGGCGAGCCCGACCACCACGGCGGCCGCGGCCCCGGCGTTGACCCCGAGCAGCCCGGGATCGGCCAGCGGGTTGCGCGTCAGCGACTGCAGCAGCGCGCCGGACAGGCCGAGCGCGGCCCCCACGGCGAGCCCGAGCAGCGTGCGCGGCACCCGCAGCTCGTGCACGATCGCGGCGTCCGCCGAGCCGTCCGGGCGCCACAGCAGCTCCCACACCACCCCGGGCGCCAGGGACCGCGCGCCGACCGCGACGCTGAGCACGACGGCGACCAGCAGCAGGGCCGCGGTCCCGACGAGCAGCGCCGTGCGGCCGACGGCGGCCCTGGGCGCCCGGGTCTCAGTCACCGACGGCGGCGACCAGCTGCGGGACGAACGCGTCCAGGCCCCACGGCAGCGACAGCGCCGTCGTCGTGCTCATCGCCATGCCCAGGCCGCGGTCGAGGATCGGCAGGTAGTGCCCGCTCGCCACGGCGGGGATCGCCGCGAAGGTGCCCATCGCCTCGACGGTCGCCTGCTCGGTCTCGTCGTTGAACCACGTGACGAGCACGTCCGCGTCGGCGAGCACGTCGGCGTTCTCGGTGCCGAGGTTGACGAAGAACGAGCCCGCCGGCACCTCGAGGGCGGCCACCCCGGGGGCCAGCTCCATGCCCAGCCCGGTGAGCAGGTCCACGCGCGGGTCACCGGCGACGTACGCGGACAGCGTGCCGTCCGGGCTCGCGTAGACGTAGGCGAAGGTGACGCCCGCGAGCGACGGGTTGTCGGCCGCGGCCTGCGCGACGGTCGCGTCCATCTCCTCGACGAGGGCCTCCGCCTCGGCGGCCAGACCCAGCGCGCGGCCGTTGAGGAGCGTCTGGTCCTGCCACGAGACGAGCCACGGCTGGTCGGGGTAGGCGACCACGGGGGCGAACGCGGAGAGCTGGTCGTAGACCTCCTGGCTGATGCCCGAGTACGTGGCGAGGATGAGGTCCGGGTCCAGCGCCGCGATCTCCTCGACGTCGACCTCGGGCAGGTCGAGGTAGGTGGTCGGGGCGTCGGCGCCCAGGGCGTCGAACGCCTCGGCGGTCCACGGCAGCAGGCCCGTCCCTGGGTCGCCGGCCCAGCCGTCGAACGGCACGCCGACGGGTGCGACGCCCAGCGCCAGCGCGGTGTCCTGCGAGCCCCAGCCGATGGTCACCACCCGCTCGGGGGCCCGCTCGACGACGGTGGTGCCCAGCGCGTGCTCGATGGTGACCGGGAAGGCGTCGGTTGCGCCGTCGGACGGGGACGCGGGCGGGGTGGCCTCCGTTGCGGTCCCCCCGCAGGCGGCCAGGGTGGCGGCGAGGGCGACGGTGGCGGTGGCGGTGGCGAGCAGGGCGCGCGATCGGCGTGCGGGCATGGATCTCTCCCAGGTTCGGTGACTCGGTCAGGTGGACGACGTCGTCCGGGTGCGGCCGGGTCCCAGGGACACGGTCGCAGGTCTGCGGGGTGCGTGCGGCGTGCTGCGAGCGGTCGGGTCAGGCCGCCTCTGGCCGGCCGGCGCGCCAGTAGCCCATGACGGCGACGGCGGAGCGGTCCAGGCCCGCCTCGCGCAGGAGGAGGCGGCGCAGGTCGCGCGCCGTCCCGGCCTCCCCGGCCACCCAGGCGTACAGGCCGTCGGCGGAGCGGGAGCGCTCGGGGACGTCCCAGACGGGGGCGTCCGGCGCGGGGGCGATCGCGGGGCTCGCGTCCCCCGCGGGGCTCGCAGCGCCCGCGGGACTCGCAGCGCCCGCGGGCCGCGCGGCCCCGTCGTGGCCCCGCACGCCGACGGGAGCCGGACCCACGCCACCCAGCGTGCGCCGCACCGCGCCGAGCAGCGCCCGGCCGTGCGCCTGGGCGGCGTCCCGTGGGAGCCACTGCACCTGCACCCCGGCCGGCGCGCGGACCTCGAGCACGTCGTGGGCCGTCGGGACCTCGAGGAACGCGTGCCCGCGGGCGTCCGCGGGCAGCTGCTCGAGGATCGAGCAGATCGCGGGGACCGCGGTCTCGTCGCCGGCGAGCAGGTAGCGCGTCGCCTCGACCGGCGGGCGCCACTCGATGCCAGACGGCGGCCCGTCGTACCTCGCGTTCGGGCCGACGAGCACGACGGGGTCGCCCCGGCGGGCCGCGGCGCACCAGCGGACGGCCGGACCGGCGGTCGCCGAGCACGAGCAGCCGAGCAGCTCGGCGAGCCCGCAGCCGCGCGTCGTCACGGTGCCGGGGGCGACGCCGTGCAGCACGACGTCGACGTCGACCTCCCGCAGGTGCTGCCGGACGGCCCGCACCGTGTAGGTGCGCAGGGTCTCGCGCTCACCCTCGGGCCGGGCGCGCCAGGCGAGGAACCAGTCCTCGCCGGTGAACCCGGCGGGGTCCGGCGGCGCACCGCAGGCCGCGGGGAGCACGAGCTTGATCCGCTGGTCCAGGCCGGTGTCGCCGAACTCGTGCAGGTCGGGACCCGTGAAGGTCATCCTCAGGAACGACGGGCTGAGCCGCCGCACGCGCGCCACCTCGACCGGGAAGCCGCGGTACGCGGGCTCCGTGCGGACGGGCGCTGTGCTGGACATGCGGCTCCTGCTCACGAGGTGTGGGGTCCCTAGTGAAGCATAGCCTTACCTAACTTGGCGATGACTGCGGCGTGGATCACACCCCCGGCAGCGCCAGGTCGCGGCTCGTGAGCCTGCGGTACGCGTCGAGGTAGCGCTCCTGGGTGCGGCGCACGACGTCGGCCGGCAGGGGGGGCGGCGGGGCGTCGCCCGCACGGTCCCAGCCGGACTCCGAGGACGTGAGCCAGTCGCGCACGTACTGCTTGTCGAAGCTGGGCTGCGCACGGCCCGGCGCCCAGGAGTCCGCCGGCCAGAACCGCGAGGAGTCCGGCGTCAGCACCTCGTCGCCGAGCACCACCGCTCCGGCGTGCGGCCCCTCGAGCGCGCGGCCGAACTCGAGCTTGGTGTCCGCGAGGATCACCCCCCGATCGCGCGCGATCGCCTCGGCCCGCGCGTAGACCGCGAGCGTCAGGTCCCGCAGCAGCGCGGCGTCGTCGTGCCCGATCCGCTCCGCGACCTCGTGGAACGAGACGTTCTCGTCGTGCTCGCCCAGCTCGGCCTTCGTCGCGGGCGTGAAGATCGGCTCGGGCAGCCGCGAGCCGTCGACCAGCCCGGCCGGCAGCGGCACCCCGCACACCTGCCCGCCCGCGCGGTACTCGACCAGGCCCGAGCCCGTGAGGTACCCGCGCGCCACGCACTCGACGGGGAACATCTCCAGCCGGCGGCAGACCATGGCGCGCCCGACGACCGCGTCCGGCACCCCGCCCGGCCCGCCCGCGGCGGTCACGACGTGGTGGGGCACGAGGTCGGCCAGCTGCTCGAACCACCAGAGGCTCAGCTGGGTCAGCACGGTGCCCTTGCCGGGCACGGGTGTGGGCAGCACGTGGTCGAAGGCGCTGATCCGGTCGCTCGCGACCACGAGCACGACGTCGCCGTCGGGGTGGGGCGCGGCCGGCACGTACAGGTCGCGGACCTTGCCGGAGTAGGTGTGCACCCAGCCCGGGAGCGCAAGGTGCTCAGTCATCGCCGCCGCCCAGGTCGAAGGAGGCCGGACCGTCGTCGTCCGCGTCGGCGCCGTCCTGGGCGTCCAGCACGGGCATCCGCGCGGCGATGTCGCCGCGGTGGTGCGAGCCGCGCAGGGAGATCCGCTCGACCCCCGCGTAGGCCACGGCGCGCGCCGTCTCGACGTCGGCCCCCACCCCCACGACGGACAGCACCCGGCCGCCGGCTGAGACGAGGGTCCCGTCGGCCGCGGCTGCGGTCCCGGCGTGCAGCACGTGCACCCCCGGCACCTGCTCGGCGTCGGCGACGCCCTCGATCGGGTCACCCGCACGGACCCCCGCCGGGTAGCCATGGGCGGCGACGACCACGGTCACCGCCGCATCGTCGCGCCAGCGCAGGGGCGAGTGCTCGTGCAGGCGCCCGACGGCGGCCGCGTGCAGCAGCTCGGCGAGCGGTGTCGCCAGCCGCGCCAGGACCACCTGGGTCTCCGGGTCCCCGAACCGTGCGTTGAACTCGATGACCCGCATCCCGCGCGATGTCAGCGCGAGGCCGCAGTAGAGCACGCCGGCGAAGGGCGTGCCGCGATGGCGCATCTCGTCGACGGTCGGCTGCGCGACGCGGGCCACGACCTCGTCGACCAGGCCGGGCGGGGCCCAGGTGAGGGGTGAGTAGGCGCCCATGCCGCCCGTGTTGGGGCCGGCGTCGCCGTCGTGCGCGCGCTTGAAGTCCTGCGCCGGGGCCAGCGGGACCACCGTCGTGCCGTCGCTGACGCAGAACAGCGAGACCTCGGGGCCGTCGAGGTACTCCTCGACCACCACGGTGCCGCCCGCGCGGGCGAGGCACCCGCGCGCGTGGTCGAGCGCCTCGGCACGGTCGTCCGTGACGACGACGCCCTTGCCGGCGGCCAGCCCGTCGTCCTTGACCACGTGCGGTGCGCCGAACGCGTCGAGCGCCTCGGCGACCTCCTCGAGCGTGGTGCACACGTGCGCCATGGCGGTCGGCACACCGGCGGCGGCCATGATCTCCTTGGCGAACGCCTTGGAGCCCTCGAGCGCTGCGGCCTCGGCGCTGGGGCCGAAGCAGGCGATCCCCGCGGCGCGCACGGCGTCGGCCACGCCCGCGACGAGCGGCGCCTCCGGCCCGACCACCACGAGGTCTGCGGCCAGCTCGGTGGCCAGCGCCGCGACGGCCGCGCCGTCGAGCGCGTCCACGGCGTGCAGCGTCGCGACCTGGCCGATGCCCGGGTTGCCGGGCGCGGCGTGCAGCTCGTGCCCACCGGCGGCGAGGGAGCGGACGATGGCGTGCTCGCGCGCGCCCGGACCGATGACGAGGATCCTCACGGAGGTGCAGCCTAGTGCGGGGCGGTCGGCGGCGGTGCGGCCAGCTCGTCCAGGAGGGCGAGCGCCTCGTCGGCCCAGGCGACGGCCGCACGGGCGCCGTGCTCGCCCGCGGAGACGGTGAGCAGCGCATAGGCCCGGTGATCGCTCGGCGGCTCCGCCTCGACGTCGGCGCGCGCGGCCGCGAGGCCGGCCAGGGTGCCGACGGCGTCCGCGCGGTGCTGCTCGACGAGCGCCCGGCACGCCGCGGGCCCCAGCTCGTGGCCGAAGAACAGGCGCAGCAGCAGCCCGTTGCGCGGCGGCGCGGGCGCGGCGGGACGGGCGAGCAGCTCGCGCAGGCGCACGCGTCCGGCGGTGGTCAACGCGAAGACCGACGCCCGCCCGCTCGCACGGCGCACGACGTACCCCTCGCCCTCGAGCCGCGCGAGGGTCGGGTAGATCTGACCGAAGCTCTCGCTCCAGAACTGCCCCAGCACGTCCCGGATCCCCTCCCGCAGGGCGTACCCGGTCATCGGCGCGATGCTCAGCGCGCCGAGCACGGCCAGATCGGTCTGCCGTTCCCTTGCCATCTCAACCTATCTGAGAGATATTGCTGTCAGATATCTACTCTATCTCGCCCTGCACCGAGAGGCCACACCGTGACGACCGCCCCGCACCGACCCACCACCCGCCCCCGAGACTCGCGCGGAGCCGCACCCCTCGCCGCGGGCGCACCGGGACGCCGTCGGGTGGACCGTCGCCGTGCCGCCGCGGCGGCCGGGACCGTCGCGGCCGGCCTCTGCCTCGGCGTCGCGGCGTTCCAGGCGGCCCTCGCGCTCGGCGTCCCGTGGGGCGAGGCCGCGTGGGGCGGGCAGCAGGCGCAGATCGGCACCGGCCTGCGCGCAGCGAGCGGGGCGGCGGCCGTGGTGTGGGTGGGCTTCGCCGCGACAGCCCTGCGCCAGGGCGGGCGCGACACCTGGGCTCCGGTCCCTGACCGCTGGCTGCGACCGGCGACCCTGGGGCTCACCGCCTACACCGCCCTCGGGGTCGCGCTCAACCTCGCCTCACGCTCCGCG
>Ga0073904_10002769_pt1 | contig 13217 bp, 10 predicted proteins | sample KloWWTrecipitate_FD_66668 | JGI IMG/M metagenome (GOLD analysis project Ga0073904, IMG submission 66668) | Active sludge microbial communities from Klosterneuburg, Austria, studying microevolution and ecology of nitrifiers - Klosterneuburg... | ecosystem: Engineered > WWTP > Aerobic digester >...
TGGCTGACGTGGCCGGTGTCGGGCCGCAGTGCGATGGTCACCTGGGCCTGGCCCGAGGCCGGCAGGAACTGCACGGTGTAGGTGACGTCATACTCGGGCCGCGTGGCGGCCGGCACGGCCGCCGCCAGGGCGAAGAAGAGCAGGCAGGCGCCGAGGGCGCGCTTGAGCAGTCGAATGTCCATGGGCCGATTATGCCCATGGCGCGCTGAATATCGGCTTCAGGCCCGGCGCTGCCGCCACCATTCGCCCAGGAACACCGCGGTGGCCGCGGCCACGTTGAGGCTTTCCACCGCCCCGGTGCCGGGGATGGCCACGCGCAGCGCCGCAGCCTGGGCCAGGGCCGGGTCAATGCCGGTCTGTTCGGCGCCCATCACCAGCAGAGTGCGTTCGGGCAGCGCGGTGCCGTACAGCGGCTTGCCGCCGCGCACCACGGTGGCCACGGCGCCAAAGCCGGCCGAGCGCAGCTGGTCCAGGCTGTTGTCGGCGCGGCCCATGCGCACCAGCGGCACCTGTTCGGCGCCGCCCTCGGCCACGCGGGCCGCGGCGCCGGACAGGGCCAGCGGCGAGTCCTTGGGCAGCAGCAGCCCGGCCGCGCCGAAGTGGGCGGCCGAACGCAGGATCGCGCCGAGGTTGTGCGGGTTGCCGACGCCGTCCAGCCAGACGGCCAGCTGCGGCCCGGGCTTGAGGTCGCGCAGCCAGTCCGACAGGTTGGCCTCGGCGGCCGGCAGCGTGCCGAACACCACGCCTTCGTGGTGGGCGCTGGCGGACAGCTTCTGCAGGTCTTCGTCGCCCACCACGGTGTAGCCCAGGCGGTGCTGCACGCAGTGGGCCAGCACGGCCTTGAGCTGCGGGATGCGCGACTCGAGCAGCCACACCTTGCGCAGGTCCTGCGGGCGCCGGGCGAACATGGCCAGGCAGGCGTTGAGGCCGTGCAGGCGCTGTTCGCGCGGGGCCTTGGGCGTATCGGACCAGGCGCGCAGCAGGTCGGCGTCGGCCTCGTCGCGCGCGTGGTCGCGGTGCCGCTCGGGCTGGCGTTCGCGCGGCGGGCCGCGGCGCTCGGCCGGCGGCGGCGCCGGGCGTGCCTGGCGGTCGCGCTCGCGTTCGCGCTTGTCGCGCGGCTTGCCCGAGGGCGGGCCGCGGTAGGGGGAATCGCCCGAAGGCGGCTTGCGGTCGTTCATGGCGTGGGTCCGCCGCCCTCAGCGGCGGCCAGGGCGCCAGTCTAACGGACGGCCCGGGCCGCGGGCCGTCCGCCCTGCCTCAGGCGTGGCCGCCGACGGCCGGTGTCTCGCGTTCAAGCTGCTCGAGCTTCTGCGCCACCGCGTCGGGCGATCGCGTGAACGGCGCCAGCAGCGTGTAGAACGCCGGCACCACGAACAGCGACAGCACGGTGGAGAAAGCCACGCCCGAGATGATCACGATGCCGATGGTGGCGCGGCTGGCCGAACCCGGCCCGCCCGCCACCACCAGCGGCACGGCGCCGACGATGGTGGCGATGGACGTCATCAGGATCGGGCGCATGCGCACCGCCGCCGATTCAACGATGGCGTCGCGGATGGCCATGCCCTCGTCGCGCAGCTGGTTGGCGAACTCCACGATCAGGATGCCGTTCTTGGCCGCCAGGCCCACCAGCATGACGATGCCGATCTGGCTGAACAGGTTGAGCGAGCTGCCGAAGGCCCACAGGCCGATCAGCGCGCCCAGCACCGCCAGCGGCACCGTCAGCATGATCACCAGCGGGTGCAGGAAGCTTTCGAACTGCGCCGCCAGCACCAGGTACACGATCAGCAGCGCCATGGCGAAGGTGAACAGCACGGCGCCGCCGGCGCTCTGGTATTCGCGCGATTCGCCCTTGTAGTCGATCTGCGCGCGCTCGGGCAGCTCTTCGTCGGCCACCTGGCGAACCCAGGCCAGCGCCTCGCCCAGCGTGTAGCCCGGGGCCAGGCCGGCCGTGATCGTGATGGCGCGCAGGCGGTTGAAGCGGTTGTACTGGCCCGGCTCGGCCAGCTCGGTCAGCGTCACCAGGTTCGACAGCGGTATCAGCGTGCCGGTGGTGGTGGAGCGCACGTACAGGTTGTTGAGGTCCGAGGGCGAGCCGCGGTTCTCCTGCTGGGCCTGCAGGATGACGTCGTACTCCTCGCCGTCTTCCACGTACGTGGTGACGCGGCGCGAACCCATCATCGATTCCAGCGTGCGGCCCACTTCCTGCACCGACACGCCCAGGTCCGCGGCGCGTTCGCGGTTGATCTCCACGCGCAGCTGCGGGCGGGTTTCCTTGTAGTCCGAATCGGCCGAGAACAGTTTGGGATTGGCCTCCATGCGCGCCAGCATGCGGTCGCGCCACTGCGCCAGTTCGGCGTAGTCCGGGCCGCCCAGCACCACCTGCAGCGGCTGGCCGCCGCTGCGCACCAGGCCGCTGCGCACCTGCGGCCGGGCCACCACGCCGGGCAGGCTGGCCAGGTCGCCGCGGATCTTTTCCACCAGGTCGGCGGTGCTGATGTCGCGCTCGTTCCAGGGCTTGAGCAGCACGATGGCCTGGCCAGTGTGCATTTCGCCGCCGGCGCCGAAGCCACCGGGCACGCGCGTGTTGGCGCGATCAATGGCCTGGCCTTCGCCGATGTACTTGAACAGGCGCTGCTCGACTTCATGCATCTGGGTGACGGTGTAGTCGTAGCCGGCGCCCTCGGGGCCGGCGACCGAGACGAAGAAGCTGCCGCGGTCTTCCGGCGGCGCCAGTTCGGCCGGTATCTGCTGGGCGAAGAACCACGACAGGCCCAGGCTGCCCAGCAGCACGACGCCAAACAGCAGCGGCTTGCCGATGGTGCGCTGGACCGCGCGGCGGTAGGCCTTGCCCAGCGAATCCAGGTGGCCCTGCACCCACTTGTTCACGCCCTTGGGCTGCTGGTGCGGGCGGATCATCAGCGAACACATCATGGGCGTAAGCGTCAGCGCCACGAAGGCCGAGATGATGACGGCCGCGGCCAGGGCCACGGAGAGCTCGCGGAACAGCCGGCCCGTGTTGCCTTCCATGAAGCCCACCGGCAGGAACACCGCCGCCAGCACCGCCGTGGTGGCGACCACCGCGAACGCCACCTGCTGCGTGCCGCGGCGCGCGGCCACCAGCGGCGGCTCGCCCAGGTCGGCGCGGCGCTGCACGTTTTCCAGCACCACGATGGCGTCGTCCACCACCAGGCCGATGCACAGCACCAGCGCCAGCAGCGTGAGCAGGTTGATGGTGAACCCGAACGCCCACAGCGCGATGAACGCCGCCACCAGGCACACCGGCACCGTCACCGCCGGGATGAGCGCGGCGCGGAAGCTGCCCAGGAACAGGTAGATGACCACCAGCACCAGCAGCACCGCTTCGATCAGCGTCATGTAGACGCGGTCCACCGCGGCGTCAATGAACGTGGTGCTGTCGAACGCGACGAAGATGCGCGTGGACGCCGGCAGCGTGGCCTGCAGGTTGGGCAGCGCGGCCTTGACGTCGCGCGCCACGTCCAGGCTGTTGGCCGTGGAGGTCTTGATGATGCCCAGGCCCACGTTGGGCTGGCCGTTGCCGCGGAAGTAGGCGCGGCGCTCGGCCGAGGCGCGTTCGACCTTGGCCACGTCGCCCAGCCGCACCAGGTAGCCGTCCTCGCCCTTGGCCAGGGTGAGCTGGGCGAAGTCGGCCGCTTCCTGGTAGCCGCGCATCACGCGCAGGGTGAAGTCGCGGTCCTGCGATTCGATGCTGCCGGCGGGCAGTTCGACGTTCTCGCGGCGCAGGGCGTTCTCGACGTCGTTCACCGTCAGGCCGCGCGCGGCCAGGGCCTCGCGGTCCAGCCACACGCGCATGGAGTAGCGCTGCTGGCCGCCCACCCGCACCTGGGCCACGCCGTCGATGCTCGACAGGCGGTCCACCACGTAGCGCTCGGCGTAGTCGCTCAGGGCCAGGCTGTCGAGCTCGTCCGAGCTCATGTTCAGCCAGAGGATGACCTCGGCGTCGCTTTCCACCTTTTCGATTTCCGGCGGGTCGGCCTCTTCCGGCATGCGGTCCATGACGCGGCTGATGGCGTCGCGCACGTCGTTGGCCGCGGCCTCGATGTCGCGGCTGAGCGAGAACTCGATGGTGACGCTGGCCTCGCCGTTGCGGCTGCGCGACTCCACCGTTTCGATGCCCTCGATGCCGCTGACGGCGTCTTCGAGGATTTGCGTGATGCGGGTTTCCACCACCGCCGCCGACGCGCCCGGGTAGGCCACGCCCACCGACACGATGGGCGGGTCGATGTTGGGCAGTTCGCGCAGGGTCAGGCGGGTGAAGGCGATGACGCCCAGCACCACCAGCAGCAGGCTCATCACCGTCGCGAAGACGGGGCGCTTGATCGAGAGGTCGGACAGGACCATGGGCTTCTCCGCGGGGCGCCGGTCAGGCGGCCTTGGCCGGGGCGGCGGGGGCCTGTGCGTCCGCGGGCGCGGCGGGCTCCGCCGGCGTCGCGGGCTTGGCCGGCGCTTCCACCACGCTCGATCCCTGGCGCAGCTTGACGATGCCGTCCACCACGATGCGGTCGCCGGCGGCCAGGCCGTCCAGCACTTCCACTTCGCCGCGGCGGCGCTGGCCCAGCGTCACTTCCACCTGTTCCACCGTGTCGTCGGGCAGCACGCGGAACACGTGCGCGGTCTGCGCCACCTGGATGACCGAGATCTCGGGCACCACCAGCGCCTGGCGCTCGGGCTGGTACACCCGCAGCGACAGCAGCATGCCCGGGCGCAGCAGCCGCTCGGGGTTGGGGATTTCGGCGCGCACGGTGACCGCGCGCGTGGCCGGGTCAATGCGCGAATCCACCGTGGTGACGCGGCCGGTGAACTCGCGGCCCGGGTAGGCCCGGCTGGTGGCGGAAATGGACTGGCCGGCGGAAAGCGCGGCCAGGTAGGCCTCGGGCACGGCGAAGTCGAGCTTGATCACGGACACGTCGTCGAGGCTGGCGATGGTGGTGCCGGGCGTGACCAGGGTGCCGGGGCTGACCTGGCGGAAGCCCAGCACGCCGGCGAAGGGCGCGGTGATGACGCGGTCGGACAGGCGGGCGCGGGTGGCGTCCAGGCGGGCGCGGGCGGAATCCATGGCGGCGCGCTGGGTGTCGAGCTGGCTGGTGGGGATGAGCTTCTGCGCGGTGAGCTGCTGCAGGCGCTGGAACTGCTGCTGCGATTCGCGGTAGGCCGCGGCGGCTTCGGCCAGGCCCGCCACTTCGGCGCGGCCCGACAGGTCCACCAGCACGTCGCCGGCCTCCACCAGGTCGCCGTCTTCGAAGTTCACCCGCACCACGGTTTCGGTCACCTTGGCGGTGACCAGCACCGACTCGTTGGCGCGGGCGGTGCCCAGGGCTTCGATGGCGTCGCTCCAGGGCTTGCTGGCCACGGCGGTGGTGGTGACCGTGGCGGGCGGCGCGCGGTTGCCGGCCGGCGGCTCGGCGCTGCAGCCGGCCAGCGCCAGGAAAACGGCCAGGGCGGGCAGGAGTTGGCGCAGGTTCGGGCTCATCGTGCGGGTCTTCCTTGAACGGTTTGGCGGCGATGCCGCCGGAGCGGACCGGGGCGCCGCGAGGGAGTCGTGCCGCAATCGGGCGCAACGGCGCAGGCGAGGCATGGGACTGACGCGCCGGCCACTAGTTCCATGATTGTACGGCCGCGGCGTCACGCCCATGTGCACACCCGGTCGCGTTGCGTTGCAGCAGGGCCATAAATGCAAACGCCGGCACGAGGCCGGCGTTGACATGGTCGCTTGGGACTCGGGCCCGGCGATCAGGCGCCCTTGGTCCACTTGCCCAGCGCGGCCAGGCCGTTGGCCTTGGCACGGGCGTAGACGGTCTGCTGCGCGGCGGCGATGTTGCCGGTCAGGTCCTTGGCCCAGATCTTGAGCGCGGCCGACTGCATGGCGCGGCCGTAGCTGAAGCTCAGCGGCCACGGCTTGGCGCCCATGCGGTTCATGGCGTCCAGGTGCGCGGTGGCGTCGTCGTCGCTCTGGCCGCCCGACAGGAACACGATGCCCGGCAGGCTGGCCGGCACGGCCGACTTCAGGCAGCGCAGGGTCATTTCGGCCACTTCCTCGATGCCGGCCTGTTCGGGGCAGTCCTTGCCCGACACCACCATGCTGGCCTTGAGGATGGTGCCTTCGAGCATGACGTTGTGCTCGTACAGCGCGCCGAACAGCGAGCGCAGCGTGACTTCGGTGATTTCGAAGCAGGTGTCGATGTCGTGCTCGCCGTCCATCAGCACTTCGGGCTCGACCATGGGCACGATGCCGGCTTCCTGGCACAGGGCGGCGTAGCGGGCCAGGGCGTGGCAGTTGGAGTCGATGCAGGTGCCCGACGGGGCGTCTTCGCCGATGGTGATGACGGCGCGCCACTTGGCGAACTTGGCGCCCAGCTTGGCGTATTCCTTCAGGCGCTCGCGCAGGCCGTCCAGGCCTTCGGTGACCAGTTCACCCGGGAAACCGGCCAGGGGCTTGGCGCCCAGGTCCACCTTGATGCCCGGCAGGATGCCGTTGTCCATCATCAGCTTGGTGAACGGCACGCCGGCCTTGGTGCTCTGGCGCAGGGTCTCGTCGTACAGGATGGCGCCGGAGATGTAGTCGCCCAGCTTGGGCGTGCCCAGCAGCATTTCGCGGTAGGCGCGGCGGTTTTCCTCGGTGCACTCGATGCCCACGCCGTCGAAGCGCTTCTTGATGGTGGCGGTGGACTCATCAATGGCGATGATGCCCTTGCCCGGGGCCACCATGGCCTGGGCGATGTCGGCGAGTTGGTCGATGCTCATGGGGTTTCCCGGGGTTGCGGTTGGATGACCCCGGATTATAGCCCAACCCGCCGAACGGCCGAAAACGGGGAAAATGTACCAGGTACATTTTCACGCAGATTCCAGTCTCCGCACGGGGCTCCCAAGAAAATGTACCTGGTACATTTTCCCCGTTTTCAGAGCTCGCCGAGGCCTTCGGCCTTGCCGCCGGGGCCGACCTTGAGCAGGCGCAGGGTGTTGGTGGCGCCGTGCAGCTCCATATGGTCGCCGCTGGTGATGATGACGCTGTCGTCTTCGGCCAGCGCGCCCAGCCTGAACAGGTGCGCGATGGCGCCGCGGGCGGCTTCGCGCGTGGCCTGGCCCTGGCTGTCGTAGTTCACCGGGAACACGTCCCGGATCATCGCCATCCGGCGGCGCGCGCCCTCGTGGCGCGACAGGCCATAGATCGGCACCGCCGAACGGAAGCGCGACAGGTAGCGCGCCGTGCCGCCCGATTCGGTGAGCGCAATGATCGCGCGCACCCTGATGTGCTCGGCCAGGAACATGCTGGCCATCGCGATGGCCTGGTCGGCGGCCTGCAGGTTGCGCGGCGCCTTTTCGAAATCGGTGTCGTGGTCGAACTGGCGCTCGGCGCCCAGGCAGATGCGCACCATCGCCTCCACCGCCTTCACCGGGTAGTTGCCCGAGGCGGTTTCGGCCGACAGCATCACCGCGTCGGTGCCGTCGATGACCGAGTTGGCCACGTCCAGCACTTCGGCGCGCGTGGGGATGGGGTTGTCCACCATGGACTGCAGCATCTGCGTGGCGGTGATCACCACGCGGTTGTGTTCCAGCGCGGTGCGGATGATCTTCTTCTGCAGGCCGGGCAGTTCGGCGTCGCCGATTTCCACGCCCAGGTCGCCGCGCGCCACCATCACCACGTCCGAGGCGATGGTGATTTCCACCAGGTTCTCGATGGCCTCGGCGCGCTCGATCTTCGCCACCAGGAAGGCGTCGCTGCCGGCGGCGCGGGCCAGCGCGCGCGCCTCGTCCATGTCGGCGGCCGAGCGGCAGAACGACACCGCGATGAAGTCCACGCCCAGCCCGGCGGCGATGGTGATGTGCTGCTTGTCCTGGTCGGTGAGCGCGCCCAGCGACAGCCCGCCGCCCAGGCGGTTGAGGCCCTTGCGGTTGGACAGCGCGCCGTCGGTGAGCACGCGCGTGCGGATGCGCTCGCCCTCCACCGCCAGCACGTGCACCGCCATCAGGCCGTCGTCGAGCAGCAGCGTGTCGCCGGCGTGCACGTCGTTCACCAGGCCCAGGTAGCTCACGCCCACCTGGGTGTGGTCGCCCGGCGGCGCGTCGGCGCGGCAGACCAGGGTGAACTCCTGGCCGGTGCGCAGGATGACCTTGTCCTCTTCGAACTTCTCGATGCGGATCTTCGGGCCCTGCAGGTCGGCCAGGATGCCCACCTCGCGGCCCTGGCGCGCCGCGGCTTCGCGGACGGCCGCCACGCGCGCGGCGTGGTGTTCGGGCGTGCCGTGCGAGAAGTTCAGCCGCACCACGTTGACGCCGGCGCGCACCAGTTCGTCGAGCACGCCAGGGGCGTCGGTGGCGGGGCCGAGGGTGGCGAGGATCTTGGTGCGGCGCAGGGCGTTCGTCATGACTTCCGGGGGCAGTGGGTGCAAGACCACAACGCTAGCACAGGCCTGCGACGGGACCGCGCGCGGGGCGGCGGATCAGGCGCCGAACAGGGCCGGCAGTTCGGACGGCGTGGCGGCCAGGCGCGTGGCGCCTGCCCCGCGCAGCTCCGCTTCGCCGCCGAAGCCCCACAGCACGCCGATCGAACCCATGCCGTGGTGGCGCGCGCCGTGGATGTCCATGTGCCGGTCGCCGATCATCCACGCGCCTTCGGGCGCGAGCTGCAGCCGCTGCAGCGCCTCGGCAATCAGCTCGGGCTTGTGGCTCAGCCGGCCGCAGGCCGTGGCGCCGATGATGTCCTCGAAGCGCCCGCCGAACGGCAGGTGGGCGACGATCTTGCGCGCGTGCGGTTCGTTCTTGGCGGTCACCACGGCCAGCCGGTGCCCCGCTTCGGACAGGGCCACCACGGCGTCGCCGATGCCCGCGTAGACCTCGTGTTCGGCCCAGCCGTGGGTCTCGAAGCGCTCGCGGTAGTGCTCGACGGCCTGTTCGGTGCGGTGGGCGTCACCCAGCAGCGGGCCGAAGCTGTCGCGCAGCGGCGGACCGATCCAGCGCCGCAGCTCGGCCTGCGGCGGCACCGGCTCGCCCAACTGCTCCAGGGCGTGCGCCACGCAGCGGGTGATGCCTACCGCCGAATCAATCAGCGTGCCGTCCAGGTCAAAGAAGATCGTCGCCATCAGCCCGCGCGGGCCTTGAGCGCCGTGACGGCCGGCAGTTCCTTGCCCTCGCAGAATTCGAGGAACGCGCCGCCGCCGGTGGAGATGTAGCTGATGCCGGACTCGACGCCGTACTTGTCCACGGCGGCCAGGGTGTCGCCGCCGCCGGCGATCGAGAACGCCGCGGAATCAGCGATGGCGTGCGCCAGCGTCTGCGTGCCCTTGCCGAAGGCGTCGAATTCGAACACGCCCACCGGGCCGTTCCAGATGACGGTGCCGGCGCGCGCGATCATGCCGGCGTAGCGCGCGGCGGTGTCGGGGCCGATGTCCAGGATCATGTCGTCCGGGCCGACGTCGGCCACCTGCTTCACCGTGGCCGGCGCGTCGGCGGCGAAGGCCGGGGCCACCACCACGTCGGTGGGGATGGGGATGTCGGCGCCGCGCGCCCTGGCGTCGGCGATGATCTGGCGCGCGGTGTCGAGCAGGTCGGCTTCGCACAGCGACTTGCCGACCGGATGGCCCACGGCCGCGATGAAGGTGTTGGCGATGCCGCCGCCCACGATCAGCTGGTCCACCTTCGACACCAGGGCCGACAGCAGCTCGAGCTTGGTGCTGACCTTCGAGCCGGCGACGATGGCGATCAGCGGATGCGCCGGCGCCAGCAGCGCCTTGGCCAGCGCGTCCAGTTCGGCCATCAGCAGCGGGCCGCCGCAGGCCACTTTGGCGAAACGGATGACGCCGTGGGTGGAGGCCTGCGCGCGGTGCGCGGTGCCGAAGGCGTCCATGACGAAGACGTCGCACAGCGCGGCGTACTTCTTCGAAAGCACTTCGTCGTCGGCCTTCTCGCCGACGTTCATGCGGCAGTTCTCCAGCAGCACCAGCTGGCCGGGCTGCACCTGCACGCCGTCGGTCCAGTCCTTGAGCAGGGGCACGTCGCGGCCCAGCAGTTCGCCCAGGCGCGCGGCCACCGGCGCCAGCGAATCCTCCTGCGTCCACACGCCCTCCTTCGGGCGGCCCAGGTGCGAGGTGACCATCACCGCCGCGCCCTTTTCCAGCGCCAGGCGGATCGTCGGCAGCGCGGCGGTGATGCGCTGTTCGGACGTGATGTGGCCGTCCTTCACCGGCACGTTGAGGTCTTCGCGGATCAGCACGCGCTTGCCGGCCAGGTCGAGGTCGGCCATTCGCAGGAGGGTCATGCAGGTGCTCCGGAGTCGGGAAAGCGGCATTTTCCCCCGCGCGGTGGCCCGGCGGCAAACCCGGCGGGGCCGTGTGAGAATGGGGCATGGCCGAAATCCCGCAATCCCTGCCCGTGCTCGAAAGCGAACGCATCCGCCTGCGCCCCCTGCGGATGGACGACGCGGCCGAGGTGTTCACCATGTTCAGCGACGCCCGGGTGACGCGCTACTGGAGCTTTCAGGCCTGGACCGAGCCGGCGCAGGCCGAAGCCTGGCTGGCCGAGCGCATCGGCTGGGGCCCGCCTTCGGTGTACGGCTGGGCCATGGCCGACCGGGCCAGCGACGCCTTCATCGGCACCACCGCGCTGTTTTCGCTCAGCGGCCCGCTGCACCGGGCGGAGCTGGGCTACTCGCTGATGCCAGCGCGCCAGGGCGAAGGCCTGGCCACTGAAGCCGTGCGCCGCGCGCTGGATTTCGGCTTCGACGTGCTGGGCCTGGAGCGCATCGAGGCCGACGTGGACCCGCGCAACCTGGCCTCGTGCCGGCTGGCCGAACGCCTGGGCTTCCAGCGTGAAGGCCTGCTGCGCAACCGCTGGCGCGTGGGCGGCGAGTTCGCCGACTCCATCCTCTACGGCCTGCTGCGCGGCGAATACCGGAGGGGCCCGTGACCGATCCGATGGGCCAGGCGCTGGCGGCCCTGCGCCGCGGCGACGTCATCGGCCTGCCCACCGAAACGGTGTACGGGCTGGCGGCGGATGCCTCGCGCCCCGAGGCCGTGCGCCGCATCTTCGAACTCAAGGGCCGCCCCGCCGACCACCCGCTGATCGTGCACGTGGCCGATGCGAAGCAGCTCGACCGCTGGGCCCGCGACGTTCCCGACGCGGCGCGCGCGCTGGCCGCCGCGTTCTGGCCCGGCCCGCTCACCCTGATCCTGCGCAAGCAGCCCGGCGTGCCCGACGAGGTCACCGGCGGCCAGCCCACGGTGGGCCTGCGCTGCCCCGCGCACCCGATGGCGCTGGCGCTGCTGCACGAGTTCGACGGCGGTCTGGCCGCGCCCTCGGCCAACCGCTTCGGCCACGTCAGCCCCACGTCGGCCGCGCACGTGCGCGACGAGTTCGGCAATGCGGTGCCGGTGGTGCTGGACGGCGGCGAGTGCGAAGTGGGCATCGAAAGCACCATCCTGGATTTGTCCGGCGACACGCCGCGCATCCTTCGCCCGGGCCGCATCACGCGTGCGCAGATCGAGGCCCGGGTCGGCCCCGTGGCCGAAGGCGGTGCCGCCGACAGCCCGCGCGCCTCCGGCACGCTGGAGGCGCACTACGCGCCGCGCACCGCGCTGCTGCTGCTGCCGCGGGCGGCGCTGGTGGACGAGGCGCGCCAGCAGCAGGCCCTGGGCAAGCGCGTGGCGGTGCTGGCGCTGGGAGCCCTGCCCGACGGGCTGAGCGGCGTCGCCCTTCCCGACCAGGCCGATGCGTTCGCGCACGGGCTGTACGCCGCGCTGCGCGCACTCGATGCGCAGGGCGCCAACCTGCTGCTGGCGGAACGGCCGCCGTCGTCGCTGGAGTGGCTGGCGGTGAACGACCGTCTGCGCCGTTCCGCCGCCGGTGCCGGGCTGGGCAACGACAGCCCGTGAGCGCGCACCGCGCCAGCGCCTGGGCGGCGCTGCCCGATGGCATCACCGCCGCGGGTTTCGCCCTGGTGTGGCTGTTCCCGTTCGCGCTGGACGAGCTGTCGGTGAAGACGGCGCTGCTGGTGATGGTGCTGGAGTTCTTCCTGATCCACGCCATCGGTTTCTTCACCGCCATCGGCGGTTCGCCGAAGATCCGGCGGGTCTGGCGGATGCTGGCCATGGCGGGGCTGACGCTGTTCTACCTGGCGATGGTGGGCGCGTTCGCCTGGAGCTTTGGCGAGACGTGGCCGGTGCTGGCCTTCCTCTGGCTGGCGGTCGGCAAGGCGGCCTGGGCCTGGGGCACGCGACCGGGCGCTGGCGCTGGCGGCGACGACGCCATGGCGATGCCGATGGTGGCCTGGGCCGGCTCGGTGGTGGCCTACATTTTCGGCGCGTTCGCGACGCTGCTCCTGCCCTTGCCGCGACTGGGCATGACCCAGGAAGTGCAGCCGCGCTTCGGGCTGGACGGCGGCGGCGTGTGGATCGATGAGCCGCACCGCGTGGTCGCCTTCGGCCTGGTCTACTTCAGCCTGCTGTGCGCGGCCAAGCTGCTGATGGCGCGCCAGACCAGGGCCTGAAACGAAAAACCCCGGCCGCGGCCGGGGTTTTCGTCGCCGCGGGGATGCCGGGCTTACTTCGCCGCCATCAGCGCCAGCGTGGTGTCGAGCATGCGGTTGGAGAAGCCCCACTCGTTGTCGTACCACGAGCACACCTTCACCAGCGTGCCGCCCATCACCTGGGTGAGCGTGCTGTCGTAGATCGAGCTGTGCGGGTCGTGGTTGAAGTCAATGGACACCAGCGGCTTCTTGTTGAAGCCCAGGATGCCCTTGAGCTCGCCTTCGGAAGCGGCCTTCACCACGGCATCAATCTCGTCCTTGGTGGTTTCGCGCGAGGCGACGAACGACAGGTCCACCACCGAGACGTTGATGGTGGGCACGCGCATGGAGAAGCCGGTGAGCTTGCCGTTGAGTTCGGGCAGCACCAGGCCGACCGCGGCGGCGGCGCCGGTCTTGGTCGGGATCTGCGACATCGTGGCCGAACGGGCCCGGCGCAGGTCGCTGTGGTAGACGTCGGTGAGCACCTGGTCGTTGGTGTAGGCGTGGATGGTGGTCATCAGGCCGTGCACGATGCCGATCTTCTCGTGCAGCACCTTGGCCAGCGGCGCCAGGCAGTTGGTGGTGCACGAAGCGTTCGAGACGACCTGGTGCGAGGCCTTCAGGATGCCTTCGTTGACGCTCATCACCACGGTGGCGTCGACGTCGGCGCCGCCCGGGGCCG
>Ga0073904_10002770_pt1 | contig 13217 bp, 9 predicted proteins | sample KloWWTrecipitate_FD_66668 | JGI IMG/M metagenome (GOLD analysis project Ga0073904, IMG submission 66668) | Active sludge microbial communities from Klosterneuburg, Austria, studying microevolution and ecology of nitrifiers - Klosterneuburg... | ecosystem: Engineered > WWTP > Aerobic digester >...
GCCTCGCGGCGCGGCGCGTCGATGGGGCCGGAGGCATTGCGGGTGGCCGGGCTGGTCGAGGCGATCGCCGCGCGCGGCATCGATGCCCGCGATCTTGGCGATGTGCAGGGCCCGCGCAACCCCACCCTCCCGCCGGTCGACGGTTATCGCCACCTCGACGAAGTCGTCGCCTGGAACCGCGCGGTGTTCGAGATGAGCACCCGCGAACTGCAGGCCGGGCGCATGCCGATCCTGCTCGGCGGCGATCACTGCCTGGGCATCGGTTCGATCGCCGCGGTCGCCGCGCATTGCCGTGCCACCGGCAAGACGCTGCGGGTGCTGTGGCTGGACGCACATGCCGATTTCAATACCAGCGCCCTCACGCCGTCGGGCAACATCCACGGCATGCCGGTGGCCTGCCTGTGCGGGCTGGGTCCCGATGCGCTGACCGGGATGGCCGGCTTCGTGCCTGCGATCACCCCGGGCCAGGTGCGCCAGATCGGCATCCGTTCGGTCGATCCGGGCGAGAAGAAGCTGGTGCAGGAGCACGGCCTGGACATCTACGACATGCGTTACATCGACGAGGTCGGGATGCGCCGGGCGATGGAGGAGGCACTGGAAGGCGTGGATGCCGACACCCATCTGCACGTCAGCTTCGACGTGGACATGCTGGATCCGTCGATCGCGCCCGGTACCGGCACCCGCGTGCCCGGCGGCATCGACTATCGCGAAGCGCAGCTGATCATGGAAATGGTGGCCGACACCGGCCGCATGGGCTCGCTCGACCTGGTCGAGGTGAACCCTGCGCTGGACAAGCGCAATGCCACCGCGCGCCTCGCCGTCGATCTGGTGGAAAGCCTGTTCGGCAAGTCGACCTTGATGCGGGATTGAGGCCAGTACGGCAGCGCCGGGGCGATCCGGTTGCGAGCGGCCATGGCGAGTGACTAAGCTGCAGCGGTTGTTCCCACGAACGGAGATGGTCATGAACAGGATGGGCAAGTTGGGCGTGGCGATGTTGCTGTGCGCGATCGTGCTGGCGGGCTGCAATACCGTCGCGGGCGCAGGCAAGGACGTGCAGAAGGTCGGCGAGAAGGTCGAGGAAGCCGCCAAGAAGTAAGCGGCGCATCGCCGCGAGGAAACAGGAAGGCCGGCGCAAGCCGGCCTTCTTCGTTGCGAGACAGGAGCGGTCAACGCGCGTACGGCGGATCCTGCACGAAGCCGTTGGGAAAGGCGCGTGGCGCGCTGCGCGCATGCGGTGGATGCCACCGCGGCAACACGCCGATCGCAACCAGAGTGTCGGCATCGTCGTAGCGCAATTGGCTGAGCTGCTGCGGGCTGCGGGTTGCGCGCACGAAGTCGGTCTGGCCCACTGGCGCCCATTCACGCTGGCCGTGGCCGGTGCCCAGGCGTTGCGGCGCGGCTTCGGCCATCGCGCTGTCGGCCGCGGGTGCGGCGGCCTTGGCGGACGCCTGCTCGCGCGCGCGTCCGGAGGCGATCGGCGGCGCGGGCAGCGGCGAATACACCGGCCGCACTTGCCGTTCGCGGAACACCGCGATGCCGATCACGCCGACGTTGTCCGGCCGCCCGGTGCGTGCGGCGTAGCTGTCCGGCAGGTCGGTGAACACGAACTGGGCGATATCGTGCAGCGACTTGCGCCAGCCGGCGATCTCGGCGCTCTCCCACGGCTCCAGCACGTAGCCGCCTTGCGATGGCGAGGCGGTCTGCCCGGTCACCGCGTTGACGCCATCCACCGACAGCACCACCAGCACGCGCTCGCCGCTGGTATTGGCCAGCCGGATCGAATAGCGATGGCCGGGCACACCGGCGATCCACTCCTGCCCGCGATGGCGATACTCGGGCAGCCACTGGCCGTTGTCGCGGTCGATGACGTCGATCTCGACAATGTCGCGGGCGCTGGCCGGCAGCGAGCAGGACAGCGAGGAAGCGAGGGCGAGGGCAAGCACGAGATGACGGAACATGGCAGGTCTCCGGTGGTGGCGCAGGATGCGCGCGGCTTGCCGGATGCGAACGCGCAGGGCCGTGGAACGGGGTTGCGGGCCTGCCGGTTAAACTGTGCATTGCATGAATCGACATCGCCCCGCATGAGCAAGACCCGCATCCTCACCGGCATCACCACCTCCGGCACCCCGCATCTGGGCAATTACGTCGGCGCGATCCGCCCGGCGCTGGCCAGCGCACAGGCGACGGAGGTCGAGAATTTCTACTTCCTCGCCGATTTCCACGCGCTGGTGAAATGCGGCGACCCGGCGCGCGTGCAGCGCAGCACGCTGGAGATCGCGGCGACCTGGCTGGCCTGCGGGCTGGACGTCGAGAAGAACTGGTTCTATCGCCAGAGCGACATCCCGGAAATCCCCGAGCTCACCTGGTTCCTGACCTGCGTCGCCGGCAAGGGCCTGCTCAACCGCGCGCATGCCTACAAGGCGGCGGTGGATCGCAATCGCGCCGAAGGCGAGGACGACGATGCCGGCATCGGTGCCGGGTTGTTCATGTATCCGGTGCTGATGGCCGCGGACATCCTGATCTTCAACGCGCACAAGGTGCCGGTGGGGCGCGACCAGGTGCAGCACATCGAGATGGCGCGCGACTTCGGCCAGCGCTTCAACCATCTGTATGGCGAGCATTTCACCCTGCCCGAGGCAGTGATCGACGAGAACGTGGCCACCTTGCCCGGCCTCGATGGCCGCAAGATGAGCAAGAGTTACGACAACACCATCCCGCTGTTCGCGCCGCGTGGCGAGCTGAAGAAGCTGATCGCCGGCATCCTCACCGATTCGCGCGCGCCGGGCGAAGCCAAGGACAGCGAGGGTTCGGCAGTGTTCCAGCTGTACCAGGCGTTCGCCTCGAAGGAGGAGACGGCCGCGTTCGCGCAGGCCTTCGCCGACGGCATCGGCTGGGGCGATGCCAAGCAGCGGCTGTTCGAGCGGATCGATGCCGAAGTCGCGCCGATGCGCGAGAAATACGCGGCCCTGATGGCGAAGCCCGGCGAGATCGAGGCGATCCTGCGCGACGGTGCCGCCCGCCTGCGCGCCGTGCACGCCACGCCGGCGCTGCTGCGCCTGCGCGAGGCGGTCGGTCTGCGCGACCTGTCGCGGATCGTGGCCGATGCGAAGCCGGCCAGGAAGGAGGCGGGCGCGACGGTGCCGATGTTCAAGCAGTACCGCGATGCCGACGGCAAGTTCTACTTCAAGCTGGTGCAGGGCGAGCGCGTGCTGCTGCAGAGCGTGGGCTTCGCCTCGCCGCGCGATGCCGGTCAGCGCATCGCCGCGATCAAGTCCGGCGAGATCGGCGACGGTGCCAGCGACTTCATGCTTGGCGAAAACGTGACCGACGAGGACGTGAATGCCGCGCTGGCTGCGTTCGTCGCCGCGCAGCTGGAAGGCGAGGCCGGCGCGCCGTGAACGACGTCGCCGGCATTCCCGCGCTGGCGCTGATCCTGTTCGCGCCGTGGTTCGTGATCCTGTCGGTGCTGTACTGGCTGTATCCGCGCCAGCCGCGGCATGCCGCGCGCACACGCTTCGACGTCATCGCGCTGGCGCTGGCGTTCGCCGGTTGCCTCGCCAGCCTGTACTGGAGCTTCGACATCGCCGATCGCAGCTACGGTCACTTGTGGCCGCAGATCCTCGCGACCTCGGTCGGTTACGGGGTATTCCTGGCGGTGCTCACCGCGGCGGTCTACTTGCGTCGGCGGTTGTTGGCGACGGCCTGATCGATCACGGATCGTCGGTATTGCCGTCGATGATCGCGCCGGGCAGGCAGCTGCGATCGGCCATGACGAAATCCCGTAGGAGCGCCCCTCGGGGCGCGGCTGCGTGCGATTCGGGCGCGATTCTGGCTGCGCTGCTGTTGTGGGGCGCGACTGCGAGGGGTCGCGCCCTGGAGGGCGCTCCTACGTAGGCTGCGACAGGTCGTCCAGCAATGTCGCGAGGAAACGCGCCGCCTCGCCACCGGTTGCGGCGCGATGGTCGAAGGTCAGGCTGATCGGCATGCGCCGGTGCACCTCGATGCCGCCCATCACCGCGACCACGTCATGCGACAGCTTGCCCGCGCCGATGATCGCCACGCAGGGCGGCACCACCACCGGCGTGGCATAGCGGCCGGCGAACATGCCGAAATTGCTCAGCGAGATGGTGTAGCCCGACAGTTCCGACGACGGGATCGAACGGTCCTCGACCTGCGCGCGCAGGCGCTTGATCGCCGCGCGCACGCCGTTGCCATCCAGCATGTCGGCATTGCGCAGCGCCGGCACGAACAGGCCGTCGTCGGTATCCACCGCGATGCCGAGATCGACATGCGGATGCAGGGTGCGGGTCAGGTTGCCGCCGTCGAACCAGGCATTCAGCGCCGGCACCGCCTTGCATGCGGCGACGATGGCGCGCACCAGGCGCGCGGTGATGTCCTGCTTGCCCAGCCAGGCATGCAGGTCGGCGTCATCGACCAGCGTGGTCGGCACCACCTGCGCATGCGCATCGGCCATCACCCGTGCCATGTTGCGGCGCACGCCCTTGAGTTGTTCCGGCTGGCCGCTGGCGGCCACGCCCGGCGGCTGGGTGCGCATCGGCTTGCCGGACTGCGACAGCGTGCTGCGCGATGGCGCTGCAGGCGCGGCTGCTGTTGTGGGAGGGGCTTCAGCCCCGATTGCCGGCCGGGTCGGGCCTGAAGGCCCTCCCACGGGAGCAATCATTCGCTTGCCCGAGCCATCGGCGGCCGCGCGCTTCACGTCGTCCATCATCACCGTGCCATCGGTGCCGCTCGGCGCCACGCGGGCGATGTCGACGCCTAGCTTGCGCGCCATCGCGCGCACCGCCGGCATCGCCTTCACGCCACCCACGGCAACCGCGGCCTGTGCCACCACCGCATCGCCGACCTGCATCGCGCCGACCACGGTGCCGGCGTCCGCGCTTTTTGTGGGAGCGGCTTCAGCCGCGATGGCAGGAGCGTTCGGGCCTGAAGGCCCTCCCACGGGACCATGGTGATGCCCGGTGTCCTGGCCTTCCGCGCGCTGCGGCAGCGAGGCATCGACCTCGAACTCGGCCAGCATGCTGCCGGTGACCACGATGTCGCCGGCATTGCCCGCGAGCTTCAACACCTTGCCGGACACCGGCGAGGGCACATCGACCACCGCCTTGGCGGTTTCCATCGAGACCAGGTTCTCGTCCAGACGGATGACGTCGCCGACCTTGACGTACCACTCGACGATGGTCGCGTCCGGCAGGCCTTCGCCGAGGTCGGGGAGCAGGAATTTCTTCGACATGCGGGGTCCTTACGAATGCGCCATCGCGCGCTTCGCGGCAGCGATGACCTTGTCGGTGCTCGGCAGGTATTTCATTTCCAGCCGGAACAGCGGGATGTGGGTGTCGTAGCCGGTGACGCGCTCGACCGGGGCGACCAGGTCGAACATGCATTCCTCGGCGCAGCGTGCGGCGATCTCGGCACCGAAGCCGGCGGTCTTGGCGGCTTCGTGCACGATCACGCAGCGACCGGTTTTCTGAATCGATTCGGCGATGGTGGCGAAGTCCAGCGGCTTGAGCGTTGCGACGTCGATGACTTCCGCGCTGATGCCATCGGCCGCGAGTTTTTCGGCGGCTTCCAGCGTCTCCTTGACCTGCGCGCCCCAGGTGACCAGGGTCACGTCGCTGCCGTCGCGCAGCACGTAGCAAACGTCCAGCGGCAGCGCCTCGCCATCGTCCGGCACCAGCTCCTTGTACTGCCGGTAGATGCGCTTGGGTTCCATGTAGATCACCGGATCCGGGTCGCGGATCGCGGCCAGCAGCAGGCCATAGGCGCGTTGCGGCGAGGACGGCATCACCACCCGCAGGCCGGGCACGTTGGTGAAGATCGACTCGTTGGCTTCGGAATGATGTTCCGGCGCGCGGATGCCGCCGCCCCAGGGCACGCGCAGCACCATCGGGCAGCTCAGGCGGCCGCGGGTGCGGTAGCGCATGCGTGCGGCGTGGCAGACGATGAAATCGACCATCGGATACATGAAGCCGTCGAACTGCGCTTCGGCGACCGGTTTCATGCCCTGCGATGCCATGCCGACGGTGAGCCCGGCGATCGTGGTTTCGTCCAGCGGGGTATCGAGGATGCGTTCCGGGCCGAAGGTCGCGGACAGGCCGGCGGTGGCGCGGAACACGCCGCCGTTGACGCCGACGTCCTCGCCCAGCACGACGACGGACGCGTCGTTGCGCAGCTCGTAGGCCAGCGCCTGGGTAATCGCTTCGATCAACGCAATCGGTTGCGCGCTCATGCCCGGCGCTCCTTGGCGGCATGTTCCGCGGCGATCGCGGCTTCGCGCTGCGCCATCACGTCCGCCGGCATGTCGGCGTAGAGGTAGTCGAACATCGCCTCGACCGGCTGCACCGGGGTTTCCAGATAGGCGTTGATTTCGATGTCGACCAACTTGCCGCACTCCTCGATCCAGGCTTTTTCCTGTTCCTCATCCCACAACGTGTTGTCGGTGAGGAACTTGCGCAGGCGCAGGAACGGTTCCTTCAGCCACGCCGCCTTCACTTCCTCCTCGCCGCGATAGCGACGGGCGTCGTCGGCGGTGGTGTGGTCGTGCAGGCGGTAGGTCATGAACTCGATCACGCTGCCGCCCTCGCCGCTGCGTGCGCGTTCGTGCGCGCGGCGCATCGCTTCCAGCACCGCCACCAGGTCGTTGCCATCCACCTGCAGGCAATGCAGGCCGCCGGCCAGGCCCTTCTGCGCCAGCGTCTGCGCGCCGGTCTGCGCCTTGCGCGGCACGCTGATCGCCCAACCGTTGTTGATCACGCACAGCACCAGCGGCAACTGGAAGGCACCGGCCGAATTCACCGCGGCATAGAAATCGGTCTTCGACGAACCGCCGTCGCCGCAGGTCGCCACCGCGACGCGCTGCTCGCCGCGCAGCTTGAACGCCAGCGCCGCGCCGGAGGCCATCAGACACTGGGTGGAAATCGGCACGCACCACGGGTAGTCGTTGCGCGGGATCTCGAAATCGTTGCCGCGTTCGTCACCGCCCCAGTACAGCAGCACGTCGCGCGGCTTCACCCCGCGTTCGAACTGTGCGCCGTACTCGCGATAGCTGGGCGCGAACACGTCTTCCGGCTGCATCGATGCGCCGATGCCGACGTGGGTGGCCTCGTGGCCCAGGCAGGCGGCATAGGTGCCGAGCTTGCCGGTGCGCTGCAGGGCGATCGCCTTCGAATCGAAGGTGCGCACGAACAGCATCCGCTTGAACAGCGGCAGCAGCGCGGCGGCATTCGGCACCGCCGGCGGCAGCGGGCCGGACAGCGAGCCGTCCGGTGCCAGGTATTGCAGGTATTCGATCTCGAAACTCGCGGCGACGGTCATCACGCCTTCCAATGGTCCATTGGTTGCGAATGATACGGTCGACGGGTCAACCGGCCGTTGCGCGCTGCGGCAAAACCGATGCGTATCGCCCGCGGCGAGCGTCGACGTTGCCGCAAAAAAACAAGGCGCAGCCGGGGCTGCGCCTTGCGGGTCGTTCAGCAGGTCGCGATCAGGGCATGGTGATGACCGTTTCCACGCTGTTGTCGCCGTGGATCGGATCGGTCAGCACCGTCGACTGCGCCTTCAGGCGGATGACGTCGGTGCGGTCGAAGCGCGTGCGCGGACGCACGTCGACGGTGAACGATGCGTTGCCGCCGGCGGGGATGGCGATGCTCGCGGTGCACAGGAACGAGGCGTCGCCGAGGCGCTTGCAGGTCCAGCCCGCGGGACCGCCGACGGTCAGGCCGGAATTGGCCGGGATCTCCGCATCGATGCGCACCTGCGCACCGTTGATCGCACTGGCGCTGGCGTTGTGCACGGTCATGGTGGTGAACACGCCGCGGGTGCTGACGCCGCGGGTGGTCCATGCCTGCGACAGGTCGGCGCTGAGCGGACGCGCCACGCCGATCTTCAGGCGCACCGGGTCATGGTCGGAACTGGCCAGCGGCAGCCGGTCGGTGGTGTTGTAGGTCGGGAAATACACGCTCTTGAGCGAGGTGCGGAAGTCCGAGTTCACGCGTGCGTGGTCGATGGCGATGCCGGTGACCGCGGGATCCGACAGCAAGGCCTGGTTGATCACTGCATGATCCAGCGACTGGTTGATGTTGTTGAAGATGTAGGAATAGCGCTCTTCAGGATCCTCGATCAGCGTGTTGCCGACGACCAGCGGGGTGCCGCCATTGGCGGGGCTCAGCGGGCTGTCCATCCAGTCGATCACTTCGGTGGCCGGGGCTGGGTGGCCGGTGGTGATGCCCATCACGTCGACGTAGCCGTCATTGACGTCGAAGCTGTTGAAGTCGCCGACCAGCACGATCTTCTGGTTGCCGCCACCGCCGATTGCGCCGGTCTGGATGTCGTGCACCAGCTTCGCGAGTTCGATCGCCTGCTGCCCGCGCTTGGCGCGGTTGCGGGCACCTTCGGTCGGGTAGCCGTTGCGGCCGGCTTCGGTGGAATCCACCGCGATCAGCGATTTCTGGTGCACCGCGATCACCGTGACCGGGTACTTGCGGCCGTCGGCGAAGTGCACCACTGCCTGCAGGCGCAGCGGCGGACGGTCGTTGAGCTCCTCGCCCGCGACCGGATTGCCGCTGGGATCCTTCAGCAGGGTGGCCTCGTTGTGCTGCTGGATCGCGGTCAGTTCGACGCGCGGGGTGCCGGCATCGACCAGGCGCTTGCTGATCAGGAAGCCCAGGCGCTGCTGGTTGCCGACATCGGTGTCCAGCATGTGCGCTTCGTACAGCGGTGCGCTGGCGCAGCCGGCGTTGATCTCGCTGGCCAGGCCCTGCAGCGACGTGAGGTCGTCGACTTCCGAGGTCGCGAGAATGTCCGGGCTCTTCAGCCAGTCGCAGACCACCGCGGCGATCTTGGTGCGGCGCTGGGCCTCGGTGCCGCTCTGGCCATCCTGCGAATTGACGAAGAACCATTCCAGGTTGAAGCCGGCGATGGTCACGTCATCGGCATCGGCATCGGCGACCGCGCGCGGCGTGCCGGAGACGATCTGGATCCGGCTCGGGTCGTACCACACCTGCCAGGAATTCACCGCGCTCGAGGACCCGACGAAGTCCAGCGCGCCGAACACGTCGGCCACGCTGCCGCGCGCATCCACCAGCGGCGTGCTGCCGGTGGTCGGGCGCAGCTTGATGCGCTCCTGGTTGGCATCGAAGTACGGGATGGTGGCTTCCAGCGCCGTGGGCACGTCGAACGGGTCGAAGATGCTGATGCCGGCCTCGCGGATCGGGCGTTGCACGCCGGCCACCACCACTTCGAATTCGGTCGTGGTGCTGCGGGTCGGGGCGACGATCTTGCCCGCGGCGATGTGCACGTACATGCCTTCCAGGTGTTCGAGCACGTCCGGCTCGATCAGCGGGCCGGCGAAGTCGGCCGCGGTGATCGCGACCGGTGCCGGCAGTGCCGCCGTGCCGGTTTCCACGATGCTGGACGGCAGCAGTTCGGTCACCGGGTAGGTGAACGACACCGGCTGGAACTCTTCCACCGTGCCGCTGACCTGGACCACATCGCCCACCGCCAGGCTGGCCGCGGGCACGCCGCTGGTGAACACCCACAGGCCATCCGAGGTGGTCGCGTCGCCGTCGTCGTGCTCGGCGGTGGACTGGATGAAGAAGCCGTTGCCGCGCAGCACGGTGATCACGCCCTCGGTGGTGACGGTATCGCCATCGAGCGGGGAGGCAGTGCCGTTGCCCTGGATGTCGTTGATCGGGGTGATCGGCGCATCGTCGTTCTGGATGGTCGCGACGGCGGAAAGATCGCCCGCCGTGACGTCGCCCTCGACGCCGCTCAGCGTCAGCACGACGCTTTCGTTCGGTTCGTCGTCGTTGTCGCCGTAGACGACGATCTGGAAGGTGTAGCGGTCCTGGCCCGGGGCGATGCCGGCCTGGAACGGAACGAAGGTCATGTAATCCGTGCCGGCGGTCGCGGTACCGGTGCCGGCGTCGGAGACGGTGAAGCCCACGCCGCCTGCCGGCGCGGGTGCGCTGAGGCTGATGGTGATGTCGAGGCTGCGGGTGCCGCTGTCGCCCTCGGCGCCGGCGTTGTCGCCGATGTCGAGCACCGGGCCGGTGGCGCAGTGGGCAACGTGGCTGCCGAGGCCGCCGAAGGTGTTGTTGGCGAAGCCATCCCATTCGGTCGAGGGAGTGAAGGCGTCGCCGATAGTCGTATCGCCGGCGCAGACCGTGTTCTTGCGCCGGATGGTGTTGTCGGCGGTGGACTGCGCGCCGGTGCCCCATTCGCTGCCGGGGTCGAAGCCGACCTGGCCGAGCGAATCGACCACGGTGCCGTTGCCCGCGCTGGCGCTGGCCTTGCGCAACACCAGCGCATCGTCGCCGTTGAAATTGATGGTGCCGCTGCTTTGCACGTTGCACGCGGCGAGGATCGCCGTGTCGGCGCTGGCATGGCAAAGGACCAGCGTCGCGCCGGCGGCAATGGTGCCGGTCAGCGCGATGCTCTGGCTCGGCGTGGACGCGCCATTCGTGTACAGCTCCAGCCGGTACTGGCCGGTGGCGAGGTTGAGGCTGCCGGCGGTGCCGTTGTAGAGCTCGACCGCCTTGTTGAAGCTGCTGCCCTCGATGTATTCGGATATCAGCAGGTCGCTGGTCTGCGCCTGCGCCGCGAACGGCGCGGACAAGGCCAAGGCCGTCAGCGCAAGGCGCTGCAGTGTCTGTTTCATCGCGTGGATTCCCCAATGGTGGCGGCGAACCGGCCTCCGGCTCGCGCCCGGCGATTGTGCTGCATTTCCGTGACAGTTGCGTGGCCGCGCCCGGGGCGGCTCGTGCCCGCGTGCGACAATCCGCGAATGAGCATCGAACACAACCAGCGCGACCTGGAAGCCGGCATCCACACCGACCTGTCCGGACGCATGAGCTACGGCGGCTATCTGCAGTTGCCGACCCTGTTGTCGGCGCAGCGGCCGCTGTCGAACCCGCCGCATCACGACGAGATGCTGTTCATCGTCCAGCACCAGACCAGCGAGCTGTGGTTGAAGCTGCTGATCCACGAACTGACTGCGGCGGTCGATCACCTGCGCAACGACCGGGTCTGGCAGTTCGGCAAGGTGGTGGCGCGCTGCAAACGCGTGCTCGACCAACTGACCGCGCAATGGTCGGTGCTGGAGACGCTGACGCCATCGGAATACATGGAATTCCGCGATGTGCTGGGGCCGTCGTCGGGCTTCCAGTCGCTGCAGTACCGCACGGTCGAATTCCTGCTCGGCAACAAGAACGCGGCGATGCTGAAGGTGTTCGCGCACGATGCCGCCGGCCATGCCGCGCTGGATGCGGTGTTGCGCGCGCCCAGCCTGTACGACGAATTCCTGGCCTACCTGGCGCGCTGGGGCCACCCGATCACCGCCGATCACCTGCTGCGCGACTGGTCGCAGCCGCACATGCTGGATGCACGCCTGGTCGGCGTGTTCGAGCGCATCTACGAGGACACCGGCCGCTACTGGCGCGAATACGCCCTGTGCGAGGACCTGGTGGACCTGGAAACCCAGTTCCAGCTGTGGCGCTTCCGGCACATGCGCACGGTGCAGCGGATCATCGGCTTCAAGCCGGGCACCGGTGGTTCCAGCGGGGTGGCCTTCCTGCGCAAGGCGCTGGAATTGAGCTTCTTCCCGGAATTGTTCGAGGTGCGCACCGCGATCGGGCCGGGGCGCGACTACGGGGCTCCGACCGGCGCTTGAACCCGCATGGCTGCTGCATCGCAGCAGTCTGGCCTGAATGCGCGCGGTTTGACGTGGCGACGCCCGGTCGGTGATGCTCCCCCGGCTCCGCGCCCGCCGCGGACCGCATTCCGACTTCCATTCAACGACTCAAAGACGGGGGAAACCGCATGAGCGGTGCCGCAACCACGACCTCACCGGCGAATCCGCCGGAATACGCCCAGCTGATGGGCCATCCGCGCCCGCTGTGGATGCTGTTCATGACCGAGTTCTGGGAGCGCTTCGCGTTCTACGGGATCCGTTGGGCGCTGGTGCTGTACATCGTCGCGCAGTTCCATGGCGGTGCCGCCACCGGCGAGGCTTCGGCCAACCAGACCTATGGTGCCTACCTGGCGCTGGTGTATGCCGCAGCGATCTTCGGCGGTTACGTGGCCGACAAGGTCATCGGCTACCAGCGCTCGATCCTGGTCGGCGCGATCATCATGGCCGCCGGCCTGTTCATGATCTCGATGCCGGACGAGAACATCTTCAAGCTCGGCCTGGCCACCATCATCGCCGGCAACGGCCTGTTCAAGCCGAATATCTCGACCATGGTCGGCAAGCTGTACGTGCAGGGCGACGAGCGCCGCGACTCCGGTTTCACCCTGTTCTACATGGGCATCAACCTCGGCGCGATGCTGGCCCCGATCCTCACCCAGTTCCTGGCCCAGAGCCTGCTGGGCGGCTCGGTGGACATGCCGGCCTACAAGGTGGTGTTCATGGCTTCCGGTGTCGGCATGCTGGTCTCGCTGGTGTGGTTCTGGTTCGGTCGTGCCCAGCTCAAGGGCGTGGGTGCGCCGCCTGCCGGTGCGGAAGGTGCGGGCCGGGTGGTGATGACCGTGATCGGCGCGCTGGTGGCGATCCCGCTGGTCTACTTCCTGCTCTCGATGGGTGCCAGCGCGCTGCAATGGGTGCTCAGCGCGATGTTCATCGGACTGGGCGTGATGCTGTTGATCGAAGGCATCCGCGAGGGTTCGGTCTCGCGCGACAAGACCATCGCGATGCTGATCATCTTCACCTTCAACGTGCTGTTCTGGTGCTTCTTCGAGCAGGCCGGCAGCTCCTTCAGCTTCCTGTCCGACAAGATCGTGAACCGCGATTTCGGCGGTTTCATCTGGCCGAACGCCTGGTTCCAGTCGGTGAACTCGATCGCGATCATCACCCTGGCGCCGGTGCTGGCCTGGCTGTGGGTGAAGATGGGCAAGAACAACCCGTCGATTCCGCGCAAGTTCGGCCTGGGCCTGATCTTCAACGCGCTGGCCTTCGCCCTGCTGTGGTTCGCGCTGTCCAGCCTGGTCGATGCGGAGACGATGAAGATCCCGTTCTGGACCCTGTTCATGGTCTACGTGATCCAGTCGGTGGGCGAGCTGTGCCTGTCGCCGATCGGGTTGTCGATGACCACCAAGCTGGCACCGACCAAGCTGGTCGGGTTCGCGATGGGCGGCTGGTTCCTGTCCACCGGCATCGGCAACAACCTGTCCGGCATCTTCGCCAGCCACGTCAGCGGCAGCGA
>Ga0073904_10002771_pt1 | contig 13216 bp, 7 predicted proteins | sample KloWWTrecipitate_FD_66668 | JGI IMG/M metagenome (GOLD analysis project Ga0073904, IMG submission 66668) | Active sludge microbial communities from Klosterneuburg, Austria, studying microevolution and ecology of nitrifiers - Klosterneuburg... | ecosystem: Engineered > WWTP > Aerobic digester >...
CGTTTGGCTCGACGCCGCCGCGACGAAAAGGGGGCAGGTCGCCCCGCCCGGGGCGATCGGCTTCAGTGGTGTCCCGATAGAAGTATGGGATTTCCATATCGGCGGCTACCAGGTGTGCGAAAAGTGGCTGAAGGATCGCAAGGGCCGTAGGCTATCCAAAGGCGACATTGAGCACTACCAGAAGATTGTTGTCGCGATCAGCGAGACCATCCGCTTGATGAAGGAGATCGACGAAGTCATCGAGCAGCATGGTGGGTGGCCAGGGGCGTTTCAGACAGGAACGGCCCAGGCCGCGTTGGCGGAGGCCATTGCATTCCAGCCGCGCAAGGTACAGCCGAGGCCAGAGGAGCGCTACGTCACTTGCTTGCCGCTCGTCCCGCTCAAGATCGCTGCCGGTGCGTTTAGCAACCCCCAGCACGTCGACGATGAGGAGTTCGAGTGGACTGCCGTCGAAACCAAGCGCCGCCTGCGCCCGGGCATGTTCGTCGCCCAGGTCGTCGGCAAGTCCATGGAGCCGGTGATCCCTGACGGGGCTTACTGCGTCTTTGCAGCACCCGTCGAGGGCACGCGCCAGGGCAAGACGGTGCTGGTGCAGCTGCGCGACGCCACCGACCCCGAAACCGGGGAGCGGTACACCGTCAAGCGCTACGAGAGCGAGAAGGTGAGTGTCGGCGATTCCTGGCGGCATGCTGCGATCACACTCAGGCCAGCGAACCCGGAGTTCGAACCCATCGTTCTCGAGGCCGGGGACGAGGAACGGCTTCAGGTTGTCGCGGAGTTCCTCGAGGTCATCGAGAATCGGCCCGCTCCGGACCAAGATCCTCGGTCTGCGAATGAGGTGATCGCGGCCCCAACGAGGGAACCGAGCTTGATCTCCGTTGAGCCCTCGCGCGGGAAATCGCGTGCAGCCGAGGTTGCGATGGAGCTGGCGCCGCTCTTCCGAGGGCCGGATGCGCCTACGGCCGTGCGGACGATCGGTGAAGTCGATGCTGCGGAGGCGATGTGTGCCATTCGCGACCTCCTCGAATCTCCCGCCGGGCGCGATGGAATCGAGCGTGACGACGCGATTCGTGCAGTCGCGCGCGGCCTCGGATTCGAACGCACCGGAAAGAACATCTACGAAACAATCGACTCCTACCTCATCGCAGCCGCGCGCCGAGGAATCGTCGAGAGCTTGAGCGGGAGGATCCACCTGGTCGCGCGTTCTATCGCCGACTACGATCGTGGTCTGCTCAAAGATCAGTTCCTCGCTTCGCTCGGTGGGTACGCCTGGACGGAGCGGGAGGAGGCAATCCGGACCTTCGCCCGGTGGCTCGGCTATCGGAGGACCGGTGCGGTTATTAACGACGCTGCCAAGTCTCTGATCAATGGGTTGCTCCGCGAGCGCCGACTCCAGAGCGATGGAGAAACTATCCGGAGGCACCGTTGAAGTTCGACGTCGTCTGCGGAACGTGCCGCACCGAGCTGCTCAGATCCCCGGGCCCGCTCCCGGACCTTGGAGGCCTCAGATGAGCGCAGAGAAAGCAGCGAGTGCAATCCCTGGCCGCAGCGACCAACGCCTAAGGGTGCTCGTGTCCTCAGTGGTCTATGGCTTCGAGGACCTGCTTGAAAGCGTCTACGCGCTGCTCGAGACTTTTGGATATGAAGTGCTGATGTCGCACAAGGGCACCATCCCGATCGTGAATGAGCTCTCGGCCATGGATAGCTGTCTAGAGGCCGTCGAAGAGTGTGATCTTTTCTTGGGGATAATCCTGCCGCGCTACGGAACCGGCAAGGAGTCGCCCGGTGGCATCTCCGTTACCCATCGAGAGGCGGATCGGGCAATATCCCTCAACAAGCCCCGCTGGTTCTTGGTACATGAGCACGTAGCTATTGCGCGTCACCTGCTCGAGCCCTACCGCGACGAGACTACCAAGCCGAACTTCACACTACTTCCAGGGATCTCGTTTCAGAAGACGCCCATTCTCGACGATCTCAAGATTCTCGAGCTTTACGAGCTCGCTATGCGGCACGACATTCGCGAGGTGGCGGATCGAACCGGAAACTGGGTCCAGCCCTTCGGCCCCGAGGACGATGCACGATTGTTCGTTACAGCACAGTTTCGAAGGTATAGAGAGGTTGAGGAGAAACTTCGGGCCCGCCTTGGGGATGCTCAATTGATCGCAGCGGCGATCGGGCGGAGTAAGTCATGAGCACAAAGGTCGCGCGACTCCTTGGAAAAGGAGAATCCGAAGTCCTGGAGATGAAGGGCGCAAGATCGTCCATCGAATCCGTCGCTCGGTCTGTCTGCGGGATGTTGAACCAACAAGGAGGCGTCGTCTTTTGGGGCGTGAGCGAGACCGGCGAGGCTTTGGGGCTTTCGGACGCTGCGAAACATGTCGCTCAACTGAACGACGCCCTGATGACCAGAATCTTCCCGCGGCCACTGCTCTCGGTCGCGATCGAACGGGAGGCCGGCGAGGACCTGGTTCGCGTGGACATTCCGGCTGCCTCCGACAAGCCCTACTCCTTTGAACGCGAGATTTGGGTTCGGGTCGGGAGCCGAACATTGCGCGCCTCGGAGAGCGACGCCGCCGGTCTTGTCGCGGCCAAGTCAATTCGCAGTGAACGCTGGGAACGAGAGCAGCTTCCAGGCTTCGGATTGGACGCTTGCGACCAGCGGGAGCTTGCCGATGCGCGGAGTGAGATAGTCAGGGTAGGAAGGTTTGGCTCAGAAGTCCCGGCGGCGGGCGAAGAGCTCCTTCGCAGACTCTATCTCTTGCGGAACGGGCAGTTCACAAACGCCTGTCTCGTTCTTTTCGCGGAGGAGCCTCGTGCTTGGGCTCCAAATCTGGGCATACGGATCGTGTCGTTTGCCGGCGACCGCCTGGGAGATATCGCGAACGAGGCTTCGATAGATGGGCCGGCTGTACGTGCGCTTCGGGAGGCTGTAGGACGACTCCAGGAGAGAGTAGGTTTCTCAGCGCGATTCCAGAAGCGACGTCTCGAGCGAGACGATCGCCCAGCCTATTCTCCGTTCGCCATTCGTGAGGCTCTGGTGAACGCAGTGGTTCATCGCGACTACGATCAGGTCGGATCCGGGATTGTGGTCGAGATCTTCCCGACTCGCATCACGATTCGCAATCCAGGGCATCTTCCTGCGGGCTGGAAGGCGGAGGACATGTCTAAGAGAGCGGAATCCAGGCAGACGAATCCGGACATCGCTCGGGTCTTCTACCTCCGGCAGTTGATGGAACGCCTAGGCTTGGGTGCTCAACGGTTAGTCGAGGAGTGCCGCAAGCTAGAAGCTCCCGCTCCTATTTGGAGCATTCAGCCCGGTTCCGTTTCCTTGACACTCTTCCGCGCGCCGGAGCCTCAGGGCTTGGGCGAACCGCCGGTTCGGCTCGCGCAATTCCTTGCGTCACTCGAACAAGGATCGATCTTCAAAGCAATTGATTACGCGGCATCGGCGAGAATCAGCGAACGTCAATCTCGGCGCGACCTGCAGCTAGCTGAGGACATCGGGCTCGTCGTGCGAATCGGAAAGGGCCCGGCGACTGCCTATCGGAACGACTCCACCGGGTAACAGCGGGGGCGCGGCTTCAGGATCCGGCCAGGATCCGGCCACATCCGGCCAGCCCAACCGAGACGACCAAGAACCCAAGAGGCGCTCAACTCTTGGAGTATCTGCACGCCACGCAAGAAATGCACAAATATCAACAAAAGAATGAGTTAAGCGCATTCATGCTTCCCGACTCCCAGCGGACCCAGAGATCTGGCCCAGATCCGGCCAGATTCGGTCAGCCCCCAGAAATGACCCATGTCGGTGGCCTTGCCCGCTAGGGCGGCGGCTCGGACGGTTTCGGCCGCCGGGTGAAAACGCGCTTCAGCCAGCCCGAGATGCCGCTCGCCTTGCGCTGCTCCTCGAGCTCGGTGCGCATCTGCGGATCGATCGGCAGGCTTCGGTTGCCGCCGTGCAGGTGGCAGACGATCTGCGGCACGCGCTGGGCAGGGAATGCCTCCGACAGCACTTCCGGGCAGCGTTCGGTGGCGAGCTCGCCGCTCACCGGGTCGATCAGCACGACGCGGATGCCGTCGGGCGGTGTGAAACGGGCGTATCCCTCGGCGGGGCGCACCGCGAGCATGAACTTCGTCCACATCGGCAGCGCGGCCTTCGAACCGGAGAAGGGCGTCGGCGAGTCGTCGTCGAAGCCGACCCAGACCGCCGTCGCGCGTTCGGGGCTGTAGCCGACGAACCAGTTGTCCCGCCGGTTGTTCGAGGTGCCGGTCTTGCCGGCGAGCGGATCGGCGAGCCCCAGCGTGCGCATCGACCGCGCCGTGCCGTAGTCGACCACGCCCTGGAGGAGCGTCGTGACGAGAAACGCGGTCTGCGGCGAGAAGACCGTCCTGCCGGCCATGCTCTCGCCGCCGCCGATCGTCGCGAGCGCCGTGCCGTCGGCCCGTTGCACACTGTCCAGCATGCGCACCGCCGGCCGGACGCCGCGGTTGGCGAAGGCGGAGTAGGCGACCGCGAGCTCGACCGGCGCGACCTCGAACGAACCGATGGCGATCGACGGCACCGGCTTCAGGTTGGCGGTCAAACCGAGCGCCTTGGCGCTCGCGACGATTTTCGGCAAGCCGGTGGCGAGCGCCAGGCGGATGGTCGGCAGGTTGTAGCTCTGCTCGACGGCGGTGCGCGCGGTCACCCAGCCGTGGAACTGGTCGTCGTCGTTCATCGGCGACCAGCTCTTGCCCCCGGCCTCGAGCGTGAGCGGCGCATCCTCGAGCAGTGTCGCGGGCGTCGCGGCCCCCTGCTCGAAGGCGGTGGCATAGACCAGCGGTTTGAAGGCGCTTCCGGCCTGGCGCCGCGCCGTTCCGGCGCGATCGAACTGGCTCTCGCGGAAGTCCCGGCCGCCGACCCAGGCGCGGACAGCGCCGGTCGCGGGCTCGAGCGACACCAGCGCCGCCTGCAGCGGTGTGTCCTTCTTGCGCACCCGCTCGCTCTTGCCGGTGAGCTCCTCGAGACCCTCGCGCACAGCGCGCTCGGCGCTCTCCTGATCGCCGGCGTCGAGCGTCGAGAGCAGCACGAATCCGGCGTCGGCGAGCTCGGCGACGCCGAAGCGGCGCCTCGCCTCGCCCACCACGGCGTCGGCGAAGTAGGGCGCGCGGCGATGCGAAAGTGCCGGCACCGGCGTCGGCAGCGGCTCACGCTTCGCCGCCTCGGCGGCGGCCCGATCGCTCCACTTGAGCGCCACGAGTCGTTCGAGGATGAAGTCGCGCCGCGCGCGCGCCGCCGCAGCGTCGTCGACCGGGTGATACGACCCCGGCGCCCGGATCATCGCCGCGAGCAGCGCGCTCTCGGCGAGGGTCAGCTCTCCCGGCTCCTTGCCGCAGTACGCCGCCGAGGCGGCGCCGACGCCGATCAGATTGGCCGAGCCGCTGCGGCCCCAGAAGATCTGGTTCAGGTACGCCTCGAGGATCTGCTCCTTCGAGTAGCGCCATTCGAGCATCACCGCCAGCAGCGCCTCGCGGAGCTTGCGGCTCATGGTGCGCTCGGAGGTCAGGTAGATGTTCTTGACCAGCTGCTGGGTGAGCGTCGAGCCGCCCTGCATGACGCCGCTGCCGCGCAAATTCACCCAGACCGCGCGCAGGATGCCGGTGAAGGAGATTCCCGGGTGCTCGAAGAACGAGGCGTCCTCGGCGGCGAGCACGGCGCGCACGGTGCCCGGAGAGATCTCTCCCAATGGCACCGGCCGGCGCTCGAACAGGTCCGCGCCGTAGTAAGTGGCGAGGAGCGGCGGGTCGAGCCAGGCCTCGCGCACCGGGCGCTCGGCGCGCGCCAGCCCGATCACCCGGTCGCCGTCGAACTCGACGACCAGCAGGTCGCCGCCGTGGTCGGCGGTCGCCGACGGGAAGCGTCGGCGAAAGACCGCCACCTGCGGACCGCTGGCGCGAAAGCGTCCGGGCTCGAGCTCGCCGTCGACTGCCGGCGTGTAGTGGAGAGCGAGCAGGCGCTCGGTGAGCGCTTCCGGTTTCAGACGCTCGCCTAAGTAGAGCCGGAACGGCCGGGCGTAGAGGCGCGACGGCTCGACCGAAGGCAGGGTCGCGAAGTGACCCGACAGTTGCCAGTAGGGCCAGATGTACCAGAGCGCGCTCGCCGCCAGCAGCAGGCCCGCGCCGACGAAGAGCTTGGCGAGCAGCCAGTCGCGGCGGCGCAGGACGAGGGTCAGGGTCCGGCCGAGCGAGCGCTGCGATCCCCTCTTCGTCACCCCGGGATTGTACTCGTCGCCGCGGTCGGACGGGCGAGCGCGCGTCGCCGCTCGGCCAGGCGTTCGCGCGGCAGAGCGAACGCCGGCAGAGGCGCGTACAATCGCGAGCGATGGCAGGGGACAGGCTGGACGGACTCTTCTCCAATCTCTTCCGCGATCTGGCGATCGCCTGGCGGGCCCTGTCCGCCTACCCCGCCGGCCATCCCGCAGCGGTGAACGGACTGACCAAGGCCTGCGCCGCCATCGGCGCCGTGCTCGCCGAGACCGGGCCACTCGAGCTCGCGGCTACGCGCGACTCCCTGCTCTGGCAGGAGCGCCAGTTTCTCTCGCCCACCGCGGCACAGCTCGCCAAGCTCCTGCGGCGCCGGCGCGCGGCGGGCGTCGTCCTCGAGCCGGGAGTGACGAGGGAGGAGCTCGACCTCTTCCTGCGCGCGCTCGCGCTCGACGCCAAGAGCGCCCGCGACGCCGGCTCCCTCGCCGCCGAGCTCGCCGCCGCAGGCCTCGCACATCTGCGCGTCCACGATCTCGACTTCTCGGCAGTCGGGCTGGTCGAGGGCGACGAAGAGATGGCGCCGCCCGAGGCCGGTGCGCTCGCCAACCGGTTGATCCGCAAGCTCCTCGCCTCAGGCGGGCTGCCGCCCGCGGCGCTCGCCGCCTGGATCACCTCCGGCAAGAGCGCTGCCGAGCTGATGCAGTTGCTGCTCGCGAGCGGCGGCACCGATCCGGCCCTCGCCGGCTGGGGGCCGGAGGCCTTTGCCGCGACGCTGCGCCTGGCGATCGAGGACTTCTGCGAGGCGCCCGACGCCGACCGCGCCTCCGGCATCGCCGCGCTGCACCATCGCCTGCGAACCGCCGACCGTGAAAGGTGGATCGTCGAGCTCGCGTCGGGCGTCGCCCGTCACGCACCGACAGCGGAGGCGGCCCAATCGACCCTGTCGGAGATCGAAGCCGCCTTGCCGGCAGACGCAGCGGTCGACCTGCGCCTGGCGGCAAGTCGGGCGGCGGCGACCGAAGCCGCCGCCGGCCCGGCGAACCTGCCTGGAGCCGGAGAACTCGCCGCCGCCACGGCATCGCCGCCGCGCATCTCCGCGCAGCAGCTCGCGCAGTTGCGACTCGTCTTCGCCGCCGAAGACCTCGATGCGGCGCGCGACAAGGGGCCGCCGATGGAGGCGCTCGAGGAGCTGCTCGCGCTCCCCGAGGACAGCCGCGAACCGGTGCTTCAGCCGGCAGCCGCCGAGGTTGCCCGCGAGCTCGGCGACGCCGCCACGGAGCGCACCGCGGCGCTGACCCTCCTCGAGCTCGCCCTGCGCTTCGAGGTCGGCGTCGAGGAGCTGCCGGCGATCCTCGCGCGGCTCGAGACGACCTATCGCCGCCTGCTCTCGTCCGGCCGCCTGCGCCTGGCGCTCGTCGTCGTCGACAGCGTCCAGCAGAACGCCACCGGCGTCGACGCGCGCCCGACCGCCTTCCGCCGCCTGGCGGAGCGCCTGTCGGGCCGCGAATCGCTGCAGGCGCTCGTCGGCGCGCTGCCGGAGATGCAGGAGGAGACTCTGGCGCTCGTGCCGGAGCTGCTCCACCATCTCGGCCCGACCGCGGTGCGCCACCTGCTCGGCGTCCTCGCGGAGACCGACAACCGGCGCCTGCGTCATCTGCTGCTCGACCTTCTCGCCCGGCTCGGGCCGGCGGTCGTGCGCGACGCCACGGCGCTGCTCGCGGATCCGCGCTGGTACGTGGTGCGCAACATGCTGCTGTTGCTGCGGCGCGTCGGCGACCCCGGTTCGGTGCCGGCGGTGCGCAAATGCGCCGATCATGCCGACCTGCGTGTCCGCCTCGAGGCGATCCGCAACCTCTTCGCCTTCGATCCGGAAGTGCCGCGGGAACTGCTGCGCCGTGCGCTCACTCATCCGGATCCGCGCCAGGCGGAGGCGGCGATGGAGCTCGCCGGAGAGCACGGCATCGCCGAAGCGGTGGCGCCGATCGTCGCCTATCTTCAGGCGGGCGATCTCTTCGGCCGGCGCCGAAGCGTGCGGCTCAAGGCGCTTCGCGCGCTCGCCGCGATCGGCGACCCGACCGCCCTCGACGGGCTCGGACGGTTCCGGGCGCGCTTTCAACTTCTCCCCCCCGCCCTCGAGGAGCGCCGCGAGCTCTACCGCACTCTCGGCTCCTACCCGCCCGCGGCTCGGCGGGACTGGGTCGAGCGCGGCCTGCGCTCGCATGACGCCGAGATCCGGCGGCTCGCCGGCGAGCTTGCCCGGGAAATCGGGAGCGCGCCATGAACCTGCCGCCGAACCCCGGCCGTCCGCAGCTCACCGAGCGCCTGGTCGTCGACCTCGGTGCCGCCTTTCAGCAACGCGCGGTCTACGCCGCCGGCCATCCGCAGGTGCAGCGGGCGTTCCGTCGCGCGCTCGACGCCTTCGAGGCCTGGTGCCGTTACGAAGGGACTGCGGAGGTCTCGCTGCTCACCCTCGAGGGCCAGCTGCTCGTCGATCGCCAGGCGATTCCGGAAGACAGCCCCTGGGCGCGCGGCGTGCTGCAGAACTTTCGCCGCTACGAGATCGGCGGATTGACGCTGCTCGCCGGACTCGACGCCGAAGAGTTGGGCAGGTTCTTCGAGAGCTGTCAGTCGGCTGAAGGAGCGGCGGCCACGGCCCACATCCTCGTCGGCCGGGCCGGTTTGACCGCCGGCGATACGCTGACGAAGAGCGTCACCCTCGGAGTTCCGGGGCGCGTCACTCCCCGCTGGCTCACCGCCGAGCAGATGGCGGAGGCCCGCGCCGAGCTCGTCGCGGCGGCGGCCGGCCGCGCCTCCCGCGTCGACCGGCTGCGCGCCCTCGTCGCGCGTCTCGCCCGGAGCGCCGAGACCGGCGTCCTCGAGCCGCTGGATCTCACGCCCGCGGACTCCGACGACCGCGCCTTTCTGCACGGGCTCGCTGTCGCCCTCGCCACTCTTCGCCTGGGCAGGGCGCTCGGACTCGCCGGCGAAGCTCTGGAGGAGCTTGGATTCGCGGCCTTCGTGCACGACATCGGCTACCTCGAACCGGGGGCCGCCGACGAGAGCCCGGCCGAGCGGCGCGAACGCCATCCGATCCGCGGCGCCGCGCGGCTGGCCGCGCTCGACGGGATCCCGGATCTCGCCGCGCTGGTCGCCTACGAGCACCACCTGCGCTTCGACCGCAAGCCGGCCTACCCGCCGACTTCGGAGCCGCGGGCGGCGTTCGCCGCGGCGCGGGTGGTCGCGGTGGCGGACACCTGGGTGACGCTGCGCGGCCGGGGCGAGGTACCCACAGGCGAGGCGCTCGGCCTGTTGCGCAGCCGCGCCGGGACCTTCCTCGATCCGGCACTGGTCGACCTCTTCGCTTCGCTGATCGATCCGCAGCCGGCCTGAGCGGCGCCGACCGCGGGCGTCGGCCTCAGCCGGCGAAATCAGGCGCCGAAATCGACCGTCGCCAGAAAGCGCGGCGCCTTGCGCGCGCGGCTCGCCTGCTCGAAGCCGTGCGCCAAGCGGATCAGCTTCGCCTCGCTCCACGCCGTGCCCATGAAGGAGAGACCCCACGGCAGCCCGTGCACGTGCCCGGCCGGCACGGTGATGTGCGGATAGCCGGCGACCGCGCACGGCGAGGTGCCGGAGCCGCCGTAGTGGTCGCCGTTCAGCCAATCGGTGAGGTACGCCGGCCCCATCGTCGGCGAGATCAGGGCGTCGAGCTTGTGCGAAGCGAGCGCAGCGTCGAGACCCTCGGCGCGCGACAGCCGGAGATTGGACTCGAGCGCCTTGCCGTAGGCCTCCTCGGTGAGCGGCCCCTTGGCCTCCGCCAACTCGAGGATCTCCTGGCCGAACCAGGGCATCTCCTCGCTGGCGTGCTGCCGGTTCCACTCGATGAGCTCCGCCAGCGAGCGCGGAGTGCCTTCGGCCGAGCCCGCGGGCAGCCCGGCGAGGTAGGCGTTCAGGCCGTGCTTGAATTCGTACAGCATGATCTCGAACTCGGAGGCGTCGTATTCGCCGAGGTGCGGGATCTCGACCGGATCGACCAGCACCGCACCGAGCTGGCGCAGCAGATCGAGCACCGCCGCCATCTGCCGGTCGACTTCCGGGTGCCAGCCGAAGAACTTGCGCACCACGCCGAGGCGTGCCCCGGCCAGGCCGTTGGCGTCGAGCGCCTTGGTGTAGTCCACGGCTTTGCCGGCCGAGGCCGCAGTCGCCGGATCGAGGAGGTCGGTCCCGGCGATGGCCGAGAGCAGGATCGCCGCGTCGGCCACCGTGCGGCACATCGGCCCGGCGGTGTCCTGGGTCGAGGAGATCGGGATGATGCCGCGCCGCGACACCAGGCCGACCGTCGGCTTGATGCCGACCAGGCCGCACATCGAGGACGGGCAGAGAATCGAACCGTCGGTCTCGGTACCGATGCCGGCCGCGGCGAGGTTGGCGGAAACGCCAGAGCCGGTGCCGCTCGACGAGCCGCACGGATTGCGATCGAGCGCATAGGGATTGCGCACCTGGCCACCGCGTCCGCTCCACCCCGAGGTCGAGCGGGTCGAGCGGAAGTTCGCCCATTCCGAGAGATTGGTCTTGGCGAGGACGACCGCGCCGGCGGCACGCAGCCGTTCGACGAGATAGGCGTCCTTCGCCGCCACCGACTGCGCGAGCGCGAGCGACCCGGCGCTGGTCTTCATCCGGTCGCCAGTGTCGATGTTGTCCTTGAGGATCACCGGAATGCCGTGCAGCGGCCCGCGCACCTTGCCTTCCTGGCGCTCGCGGTCGAGCCGCTCGGCGATCTCCATCGCCTGCGGATTGGTCTCGGCGATAGCGTTCGTGCCGGTGCCGCCGATCCCGACGCGATCCACTTCGACGATCCGCGCGACGTAGAGCTCCACCAGGCGCTGCGAGGTCCAGCGGTCAGTGGCGAGACCGGCGGCGAGATCGCGGATCGTCAACTCCTCGAGCTCGAACGGCTTGGCGGTGACTGCCGCCGGCACCGCGGGCGGCATGGCGCCGGCCTGCGCGAGCGCCGCTTCGCCGAGCGCGACACCGCCGATGACGGCGCCGCCGACCGTTCCCAGCAGCTCGCGACGATTGAGTCCTCTGTCCTGCGGATCGGCACGCTTCATTCGGGCTCTCCTTGTCCGGCGGTGCGCATGGAATGGCCTTGCGGAGCGCTGCGTTTCTAGGCCGAGAGCGCAGCGAGCGTCGCCGTGAGCAGCTGCCAGAAACGGCCGACCGAAGGGATCAGGACGCGCTCGTCGGGCGAGTGGGGAAACTCGATCTGCGGGCCGAACGAGCTCATGTCCATGCCGGGGAATTTCTCGCCGATGAGACCGCACTCGAGCCCGGCGTGGATCGCCTTGACCTCGGGCGCCTTGCCGAAGGTCGCGCTGTGCACCTCGCGCAGGGTCGCGAGGAGCGCCGAGCCCATGTCCGGCTTCCAGCCCGGATAGCCCTCGCTCTGCGTCGCCTCGCCGCCGGCGAGATCGGCGAACGCGGCGATCCGCTGCTGCGTCGCGCGCAGCGACGACATCACCGAGCTGCGGTTGCTCTGATGGATGCGCAGCACCAGGCCTTCGGTGCGCACCTTGGCCAGGTTGGTGCTGGTCTCGACCAGGCCCGGGATGTCGCGGCTCATCGCCAGCACGCCGTGCGGCAGGGCGACCAGCAGCGCCAGCACCCGCGCCGTCGTCGAGTCCGCCCAGACATCGGCCGGCACGTCGCTCGCCGCGGCGGTCGAAACCTCGATGCGCACGCCCTCCTCCACTCCCGCGAGCTCGTCGGCGATGGTCGCGACCTGCGCCGCGAGCGCGCTCTCGAATCGCGCCGCTTCGCCGCTCGCGACGCGCACCAGCGCCGTCGCTTCGCGCGGGATGGCGTTGTGCATGTTGCCGCCCTCGATCCGCGCGACCTCGAACTGGAACTCGCGCCAGAGCGCCTGCAGCGCCCGCGCCAGAAGCGAGATCGCGTTGCCACGCTGGAGGTGGATGTCGACACCGGAGTGGCCGCCCTTGAAGCCGGTGAGACGCAGCGCGAGGGCGGTGAGCCCCTCGGCGCCGAACATCGTCTCGAGCGGGATCGCGAGATCGGTACCGGCGCCGCCGGCGCAGCCGACGTAGAGCGCGTACTCCTCCTCGGTGTCGAGGTTGAGCAGCCGCTTGGCGGTGAGGCTCCGCGGGTCGAGCTCGGCGGCGCCAGTGAGGCCGGTCTCTTCGTCGAAGGTAAAGAGCAGCTCGAGCGGTCCGTGCACGACCTCCGGCGACTCGACGAGCGCCAGCATCGCTGCGACGCCAATGCCGTTGTCGGCGCCGAGCGTGGTGCCGGTAGCGTAGAGATAGTCGCCGTCGCGCCGCGGCCGGATGGCGTCGACGGCGAAGTCGAAGGTGACGTCCGAGTTCTTCTCGCACACCATGTCGAGATGCGACTGCAGGGCGAGCGGCGCCGCCTTCTCGCGGCCGGGCGTCGCCGGAATCCGCACGACGACGTTGCCGGCGGCATCGGTCGTGGCGGTCAGATTGTGCGCCGCAGCGACGGAGCGCACGTATTGGCGCATCCCCTCTTCGTTCTTCGAGCCGCGGGGGATGGCGAGGATATGGTCGAAGTGGCGCCAGAGCACCGTCGGTTCGAGCGCGCTGACGAAGGTCGCGGAGAAATTGTCGTTGGCGGTCATGGGGACATTCTAGGACCTAAAGCAGACGTTCGGGACGGGCAGCGCTGGTGGGGTCACTCCGGCACTCGGGATCCAAAGCGGGCTCCTATTTGAAGCGTGGTCGCCCGCTTCGGATCCCGAGTGCCGGAGCGCCCCAGCCAAACGCGGCCAAAGCGATTCTCTCGGAGCTGTCCCGACGAGGGGTGGCCGGACCGAGGGCTCCCATGGGCGCGGAACGCTTCTTCAGCGAGCACCCATGGGAATCGGGCCGGACAGGACCCCGAGCAAGGGCCCCGCAGGACAGCTCCGATAAGCTGCGCCGGCACATTCCACTTCCAGGAGATC
>Ga0073904_10002774_pt1 | contig 13211 bp, 9 predicted proteins | sample KloWWTrecipitate_FD_66668 | JGI IMG/M metagenome (GOLD analysis project Ga0073904, IMG submission 66668) | Active sludge microbial communities from Klosterneuburg, Austria, studying microevolution and ecology of nitrifiers - Klosterneuburg... | ecosystem: Engineered > WWTP > Aerobic digester >...
GCACAAGGATGAGATCTACTGGTATAAACCTGAGAGTTTTCAAGGCAGAGAGAAACTGCGGGTTCTCTTGAGCCTCGATCTTTCCAAAGCAGCCAACCAGAAAGCGCTCGAAAACGACAAATTCAAAGAGGCACTTCAGGGCACAGCGATTGCGGACGTAGATGTCCCCGTCTCCTGGTGCCGTGAAGTCGGGGCAGGACGTCTCTTTTTTACGAATCTCGGGCACAACGATCTGACTTTTGCGAATACCGTGGTGCTGCAACACATGCTGGACGGTATTCAATATGCACTCGGAGACCTCGAAGCAGACGCGGTGCCCTCCTCCATGGTGAAAGTGACAAAAGTCCCCGCTCCCACAGCTGCCCCCGTTGAACCCTGATCTTCCGCCATCCATCGGACTCTACCTTTCCCATGTTGCCTGATTTTCTCCGATTTGCCGAAAAGACTGCCCGGGAAGCCGGTGCCCTCACCCTCGACTATTTTCTCACCGACGCAGCGAATCCCGAGTTCAAGGGAGACGACACCCCGGTCACCATTGCCGACCGAAAAGCGGAGGAATTGATACGTCAGCGACTCGGCGAGGCCTATCCCGACCACCAGATCGTAGGCGAGGAATTCGGCGAATCGGGAGCAGCCTCGCCCTACCGGTGGTTCATCGATCCCATCGACGGAACGAAATCGTTTGTCCATGGCGTGCCCCTCTACGCGGTACTTCTCGCTTTGGAGATCCACGGGAAAGTGGAAGTGGGCTGCGCCTATTTTCCCGCCCTCGACGAGATGGTCTCGGCAGCGACCGGTCACGGTGCGCACTGGAACGGAGACCCTTGCCACGTCTCGAAGGTCGCCGCGATTGATCGTGCGGTGTGTGCGCATATCGACACTGCCTATTTTGGCAAAAATGGAAAGGCGGAACCGTGGGAGAGATTGCAGAAAGCAGTCTACTACAACGCTGGATGGTGCGATGCTTACGGATATCTACTCGTGGCTACGGGGCGAGCAGAGGTGATGATCGATCCCGTCATGGCCGTGTGGGATTGTGGGCCGTTCCCTCCCATCCTCAAGGAAGCAGGAGGGTATTTTGGCGACTGGGCTGGTAACGAAGGACGCATCGATGCTGGGGAAGCACTCGCTACAAACGCAGCGCTGAAAGACACCGTCGTGGCACTGCTAGGAGGGAAACCAGGCGCATAATTCGTATGTTTTGTCGACTCCTCTTCGCCACGATTATCCTGTTGCTGCCGCTTGCAGAATCTTCGGCGCGTGACTGGTTCGTAAACCCGGAAACCGGGCGGAACGACCTCGCCGGGAGCGAGCAAGAGCCACTCGGCAGTGTGCAGGCAGCCTTTGATTCCGCCGGACCGGGAGATCGTGTCATTTTTTTGCCACGGGGAGCGGTCTATCGGGAATCGGTCAATTTACGAGACAACAAAAACGGAATTGTCATCGAAGGAAATGGCGTCACTCTCAGCGGTGCGGACCCACTCGACAAGCAAGATTGGGAAGACCTCGGTGAAGACTTGCATCGGGTGAGACTCCCCTCCCACGAGTCTCTCGGAGAACTGCTCGTGCAAAATGGAGAAGTGTTTCGCCTCCCTCGGGAAGCAAGTTATCCTGCCGCCACGGACTTGAAGGCCGGAGAGTTCCGGATTGACCAAATCGATCCAGCCAGCCTCTGGCTCACCGTCCGTGGGGCGACGACAGGTTGGGAATGGGGCGTACGAGAAAACGGATTCACCACAAGCGGAGTGATCCGAAACATCAAAATTTTCAATCTCAAGACCCACCACTTTCTAAACAACGGGTTCAACGTCGAGGGAAATTCCCGAGGTCTCCAGTTTTTCAGCATCAGTGGGAGCGAAAATCTCGCGGACGGATTCAGCGCAAACGACACTTCCGAATGCTGGATCAATGACAGCGAATTTTTCAAAAATGGAAACGGTGTCGCCGACGTCAATGGCGCAGACACTTATTATACGGGCTGCCGCATCGGAATGAATGAAAAGTCAGATGTGCTCCTCACGGGTGGACGTCACAGTCTCAATCGCTGCCTTATCACCTCTCAGGGAGCAGCAGTCCCTCTGCTGATCAACCACCAGAACAATACCGATTCCGGAAAGGGGATCGGCAGCACCAGTCTCATCATGCAGCGGGTGGAGTTCGATTTTTCCTACTCAGAGAATCCTCTATTCAGTCTCGGCCCGGTGAGTCATGTCTTCCACGACACGATCACAGGCGAGTCGATCCGCAAAGCCAAACTCTCGATCCATCCCAGCTCAGAGATTCGGGAAAGTCTCTACCATGTCTTTCCCATTGGACGCGACGCCACTGGGACACCGCTCATGGCCTGGGCGGGCGGCGGATCTGGAAATATGCCCTCGGAGGCCTACCGCATCATTCATTTCGGAAAACATGTTCCCGAAGAGATCGCGCAAAAACTTTCTCCAGAGAATGACTGGTTCGGGCTGATCACACCCCTCGACACGGCTGCATTCCCGCCCGTCGGAAAGGCCTTCGAAAAGGAACATTCTTCGGCTCACGCAATTTGGCGATGGATCGGAATCACTGCCCCTGATGCCGTTTTTGTTCCCGATACCCCGGAGGGCTTGGCCCTAGGACGGGCGCTGCAAACCGATCCGCCCGCCGGTGTCGGCATGGTGAGTATCTTCATCAATCGCGAATCCGCCGGTGGAACAAGGGAATCATTCGTCCTTCCGAATACGGAAGTAACGATTCCAGCAGCGAAAAAGGAAATGCAGGAGCGAGCAAATAGGTCCCCCGCCGAGGTCCTAATGCAACTCGCCATGCACTACGGGAACCAGTACTCAGGGTCCTATATCGACGCTCTTGCGATCATGGCGAGACGGCGAGGCGGGGTTACGGATCGGGGACTTGCGCTGGCAAATGCCTATCTGAAAGGGGCACCGCCACTGCCCACGAACGGCGGAGAAATTGCGGGCACTCTTCTCTTCACCGAATTCGACGAACCCGAGATGCGGAAGCGAGTCATCGAGATCGCAGACATGGCATTCGACAATTCTGGCAACCCGCTTCCAGCGATGCCAACACACCATGAAATGAGCGATGCCATCTTCATGGCCTGCCCACTTCTCGCAAGGGCCGGAAAACTGAGCGGCGACACTCGCTACTACGACCAGTGCCTACAACATTTTCAATTTATGGCCGAACGCTGTCTCCGGCCAGACGGCCTCTATCGACATTCCCCTCTTAGCGAAGCCGCTTGGGGTCGAGGGAATGGATTTCCCGCGCTCGGCCTCGCCATCGTTCTGCAGGACCTGCCCACGGAGCACAAAGGGTTCCCGCTCCTCCTCTCCGCGTTCAAGGATCATCTACGTGCGATCGCCCCCTACCAGGATCTCATGGGAATGTGGCATCAGATCATTGATTATCCCGACAGCTACGCAGAACTCACGGCGACCTGCATGTTGGGATACTCCATTGCCGTGGGCATCGAAAACGGCTGGCTCGACGAATCGGAATGGGGAACCCGGTTGGAGAGTGCCTGGGCAGGCGTGAAACTGCACATCGCGACCGATGGAAAGACACTGATGAATGTGTGTACCGGAACTGGGAAGCAACCTACGCTGGAAGACTACTACGAAAGAGAAGCGATCCTCGGCCCAGACTCCCGCGGCGGAGCAATGGCTATGCTCTTCGCTGCGGAAATGAAGCGCCGGTAACTTCCGATTAGTTTCGATAGCTCAGGACAAACGGACCAGCGAGCCGAACTGCCGCAGAGATCCCCTGCTCCTCGCGGAATTGTTTCAGGTAGGCGGCTTGCACTTTTGAGGAGACTTCTACCGGCGAGTGTTCCCCTCCCTTCAGTTGGGTGTAAAGATCCATCATGTAGAGGGCAGTTTCGCGATCCGCGACCGGCCACAGGGTGAGGAGAAGGTGCTGCGCACCCGCTTCGATGAGCCCTCGACGCATCCCGAGGACACCTTCTCCCGATCTTGACTCTCCAAGGCCAGTCTCACAGGCCGAGAGAACCACAAGCCAAGTCCCGTCCAGATCGAGCAGAGACATCTCTCCCGCAGTCAGTACCCCATCGTTCGCGGTATCCAGAATACGCCCCTGTCCCCATTCCTTCAGGGTCGCTTCGGCCCCGGCGAGAGCGACTCCGCTGCGGTGCATGGGATTGTCGAGGACGACATCTTGAAACGATTCCAGCCCCAGGTTACCGGAACTTTTACCGGATTCCCAATAACCACGAGCGCGTTGAAGGGCATCAACTTTTCCGGTGCGAGGCAAGAAAAAACCGTGCGTGGCCAAGTGGAGAATCGCAGGCGATTTCACCGCATTGACCGAAGCCTCGGTTGCCTCTCGTTCGAGATGACTGTGAACATTCCACTTCCAATCCCTTGTGATCAACTCACGCAGAACCTTCTCCTCGACTTTTGTCCCCGGTAGTGGGGAAAGGCCGATTCGACCAAGCACCCCACGCATGGAGACAGCCGCCGACCGATCAACCCTGCGCTCCGCAGCGATTCGGTCTGTCACTGGGGTTTGGAAATCCGGATTTGCGATGATCTCAATCGTTTTTACCGCAGAAGTAGTGGAATTGCTCAGAAGATCGCGCCCCGAAGAAACATACGAAAGAGTCCATGCCTCCCCCACAAAACGGGTGTCCTTCCCGAGCAGCGTCGCAAAGGAAAGGAAATTCAATGCGCCATCGGGAGATAAAATCAACGGCGCTCCTGGTGCCGGCAGATGGGGAAGCAAAGGATCCCAGACACTCGCACTCAATGCTTTGAGAAAACGTACCATTTCTTCATCGGGCACTTCTGTTCTCACGGCCTTTGCATAGACATCCATTCCCGCCTCGATCTTTTCGGCAGCATCTAGCGGCACAAAAACCGGAGACTCTCCCCGTTTGAGAATAAGCCCGCCATAACGAGAGGTGAATCGTCCGGGCGCGGTGTAGTCTCGGTAGCGGATGAATTCAATCAATGCGCCACCCGCCGGAACTGCATCGGAGACTTCCTCCGCTGTTACCGTAGAGGTCTTCCTCACATCACCAACGCTGCTTGACCCCGCTCTCAGTTGCTCTTCTAAATCACTGATTTCTTTTTTCAGCGAGGGAATCCTGCCCTGTGAAGAATCCGCTCCGCTCAGAAGTAGCTCCATCAGCCGACGACGTGCGGTCAGAAGACTCTCGTAGACGGTGGCCAATTTCGCGTCATCGCTCTCGTCTTCGAGTCCTCGCTCTTCCAGGAGAGATTCGAGAACAATTCCTTTGCTCCGCAGAATAGCGGTCGCGAGTTCTCTCTCCATCCCGAGACTGGCAAAGAGACTCCATGAATCGATCGACGACCGATAGGCAAGCCGCTGCGGTTCATCGGCAAAGGCCAGTACATCCGAGAGATTTTTCAGTCGCGATTCCAAAACCGATCCCGCAATCTGCGCCGCCTTTTCGTTGTCACCACTCAAGCGTGCGAGCAAAGCGCGACTTTCCTGAATATCGAGAACCACAGGATGCTCCCCCGGGTATTGTGACAGTGTCAGGGAAATCGCCTGATCGTAGGCATCTCCCGCTCCTGCGTGATCCCCCAGGATCGCTTTTAGGTCACCGATCATTTTGAGGCTTTCCTCCGGTCGGATCACATTGTATTCGAGAGTTAGCATCCGCTGCTGCACAAAGTCATCTCCGCGACGCTTGATACCTTCCAACATCAAGTCCAGCGCTGCCTGCTCCTCCCCTGCTGCCCGAAAGATGAGTGCCGAACGTTCAAAAAAGAGATAGTTCATGTTCGTCTCGACCCCTTCGAGAGTCTTCTGAATCGTCTCCTTCGGTATCGCTGGATTAGTTTTCAGAGTCGTCTCGGCCCACCTGCGGTAGAGCGGAAACATCTCCTGCGCAGACTCTCGCGACTGTTTGCAGAACCCAAGTGCTTCGACCGGCATCTCACGGAGGACGGCAATTTCCGCGAGTTCCATGAGCACGTTGGCCCGTCCTCGCAGGTAGTTCATCTTGAGTTGATCGGAAAAATCATTCTCCGTCCCGCCCTGCATCGTGAGAACGGCCGCCCAAGCTCCGTCGATTTCCTCCAATCGCATGACAAATGCCTCAGTTGCCTTCACATAATCCCCGGTCGCCCGATAGAACGTTCCCTCCATCGAAGAAATCTCCGCCGCGAGCACTTGATACCCCATCGCTGGATTGTCCCCCGCCTGTTTCTTCCAGAGCGGCACGATCGCAATCGCCTCTTCGAATGACTTTGTGGCACGTTCCAGATCCCCTGCCGCGAGATAAAAATTGGTCAATCCACGCAAACTGAGGCGGACTCGATCATCGACCATTACCATCATCTGCGGAATCGCCTGCTCCGGCATTCCCGCAGGCGGCAATATGCTCCGGGCCTGGACGACGCTCGCGATGAGATCCTCCTCGGCCCCTTTGTAATCGCCCGCATTGTAGCGAAAGGACGCCCGATTGTGCAGTGCCGAATTCATCTGGATCCCCATGGAAAAATCGGTCGCCACCGGTTTCAAAGCTTCCACAAGTTTGTCCGCTGCAGCCCCGGCCGCAGCCATATCATTGGCACTCCATCGTGCGGACAGTTCATCCCAGAGCGGTTGGACATCTGCATGGGTCACAGCTGAACTCTTCAAAGGACAGTGCAAGCAGACAATTGCGAGCAGTAGAATGGAAAATTTCATCAATTGGGGGCTTCCTGGGCAGAGTCAGATGACCGACCGTTTAAGTGTAGGAGAGAATCGTTCCATTTGCGAGGGAAACGGATAGGAGGATCACTTCCGCTCTTACAATCGAGAATTCAGTTTGTAGTCGCATCCTCAGCGGAAACGCACGATCCTACGGCATTCACTCAAATCCCCTCCCATGAACGACGACCCCATCGATCCTACCGAATCCTCACACTCTACGAACGAACCAGGCACCTCAGGCGAACGCCCCTCGACTGATCCATTTCAGAACTTCGCCCGCTCCTTGCGCGATGCCCTACAAAACGGGAGCGAAGACGCTCGGCACTCTTTTCAGGAGGGATATCCAAAAGCAAAAGAAGAATTTGCCAAAGGCGTTCACGATGTCGCCTACGCAGTCGCCTATGCCGCTGCATTCGGTAGTGCTCTGCTTCGTGAGATCACCCCCGAGCCTCTCAAAAACGGAGTACGCGAAGGCACCGCTTCCGGTCAACGCGCGGCCGAGGAAGTCCTCCGTCAGCGGCGCGAGAAAGCGGACAGAGAGGCGAGGGCTGCCTTCTTCGACGACGAACCGTTCATCGTTTGAAGTTCCTCCGACCTCAATTTACGGGCACCGTAGCTACTTTCTCCTCGGTGAGGACTGCGGCATCAATGGCCGGGAAGGTGACTTCTCCGGTTGCGGCCCATTCCACTCCCCGCTTCAGGGTTTCCTGAAATCCCAGGCCAGACATTGATTCGGTGCTGTGGCCCAACGTCGTGTGAAACACTCGCCCCTTTCCATACCGGATCACCATCAGGCTCGGCTCCCACTCGCCTGATCCGCCTGTCGCTTCCTCCGATCGAGCCGCCGCGAGCACATTCACGGAGGTCGCCGGTCCGCGAAGTCGGTCGTAGAGTTCATCTTTGGCATGTTTCCATCGGGTAGGCAGCCCTTTCATGATCGGGTGCTCGGCGTTCTGTGTGACAACAACAAACTCATGCTGCTGACCATGAGAACCTCCCTTTCCGACGCTGGAATCATTGATCCATTTGTCTCCGCGGAGGCGAAGGTAGGGACCCGAAAGCTCACTCCGTCCGCCCCAACCACCGATTCCGATCATTTCATTGTACGCTGGCCACTCGGGAAACGAATTATTCGCCGCATGCACGGGAACAAATCCGCCACCTCCTTTGACATACTCCTCCAAAGCAAGTTTGACCTCTTCCGGCCAGGGTTCACCGTTGTAATTGGAGACCACCACATCATACGAGGCAAACTGAGGTCGCCACTGCTCCCAGGCCGCTGCGATTCCCTTTTTGTGCTCGGCCACTGCCATTTCCCAGGCTTTCATCTCGGCTGAGAAGGCAGCCTTCGCTTCATCGCTTTTGTCACCAGGTGCCTTCGGGGCCTTGGGTGGACCGTCTGGACTGGTGGAGACGGTGACATCGAACCGACCGGAGTCCTTGAGAATCTTCACCATCACCGGAGTTGTCTCCTGCCAGGCATGGTTATTCTGTCCGTCGATCAGTAAAACCGTAAGTTTTTCCGCTCCAACCAAACTCCCTGAAAGAGCGCAAACCGCGAGAGAGGCCATCAAGGGGGTGAGATGTTTCATCCGAAATCGAATTTTCATAGGCATCCAGAGTATCGAATATCCATCCGTTTGGAAACAACGGATTTGCGCGTCCCACCCTTCTCGTTCGACTCACCCACCTACCTTCAGTCCCTCGGACTCCGCGAGAGTTCGCTGATTCAGATCAAAGGTCAGAAATTGACTCACATCCAGATGGAGTGCCGTCGCGACATGGAGAATGTCTGCGAGTCGATGACCGTTCGCCACCGTGTAGCGCTCGCTCAATTCTTCTGCAATCTGGTGAACGAATGACCAGTCCACTGCTTTGATTTCGAGGACCTGGCTTCGCAGATCCGACTGCAAATCACGCAACATTCGCGTCGCCTCCGTTTGCGTAAATCCCTTCGTTCTATCATTTGAATGCAGTCGCACTTGGAGGCGAAGCGACTGACGGAACTCGAGGAGCAAGAGACTCGAAACTGCGAGAGGTTCCGTACGCGCTTCCATGAAAGCATCCGCCCGACGCGAGTGCTCCTGCGTGCGATAAACCGAACAAAGAAAGGAAGTATCCGGAAAGATCATCACCCCTGCTCTCCCTCCAGTTCATATTCACGCATCTCCCTGACTTCTTCTTCTGTGAAGACGCGGTCACCCCAAATTGCTTTCCGTCTCGCCTCAAAGTCAGGATTTTTCACCTTCGTCACGACGGGATCCGGCTTGATCGCGGTCAACATCGCGACCGGTTCCCCCCGCTTCTCGATGCAAACTTGCTCTCCATCGAGGAGCCAGGCTTCGACCTTTGAAAAATGATTGCGTAGGTCTCGGACGGTTGCAGTCTTCATGTGGACATTTTCCGTCCCCAGCGCTCCTTTGTCAATCCGAACAAGCCGCGAGAGGAACTTTCTCCGCTACTCCCTGCGAGCAAGTAGAGCCCTAAAGAGATAAGTTTTTCGGATTTCCAGATTTTTTCCTCGAATTTTCTCCCTGACAGGTCAATCATTGCGCTCCTACAGAGAGAAATGCGGTATGTTCGCCGCTTGTAACTTATCTTCAGACCTTCCGAGACAACATGAATTTTGCGTGCCCATCTTGCCACATTACGCTTCAGGCAGAGCCAGAACTTGCAGGAAAAACGGTGAAATGCCCCGGCTGTTCCACCAAGATTCAGATCCCTGCGAGCTTCGGTGAGACCCATGCGGAAAGCGAGGGTGAAGAATTGGCCGAGAATTATTACAATCATCTGCCCGAGTTGAACGTCTCTGGAGCACCGGCAGGTCCTCACCCTTCTACCGTCAGCGTGTGGTTGGGTGGTGCCATCGGCATTGGAGCGACCTTCCTCTGGTATCTGATCATGTTCATGCTCCCGAAAGTCGAGCCGGGGGCCACCGCCGGCATCGGCGGATATCTCCGTCAGCTCTTCTGCGAGCGCGGATCAACGCAGTATGTCACAACCTTGCTCACGTTTTGGTGTCTCGGTCTCCTCATTCTGAAATGGATCAATATCCGAAAACAGCGCAGCGCCATGCTGATCCAAGCGCTGCCTTCTGATATTTCTGAGGAAATCAATCCCACCAACTTGAAGGAATTTCACGATCATATCATCAATTTCCCCAAGCCCCTTCGGAACACCTACATGGTGAACCGGGTCCGCAAAGCGCTGGAGTTTTTCTACGTTCGTCAGAACAACCCCGAGGTCGCCCAGATGATCTCCTCGCAATCCGAAGTGGACGCCGCAAAAGTGAACGGGAGCTACGGCATGATCAAAGTCTTCCTCTGGGCGATTCCGATCATGGGATTCATCGGAACGGTCGTCGGTATCGGAGCCGCGATCGGCGGATTTGGAGCCGTTTTCGGAGCCGGCGAAAGTGGTGACATGAGCCAGATCAAGGAACCGCTCCTAACCGTTCTCGGCAGCATGGGAGTCGCCTTCGACACGACTCTGCTCGCTCTGGTCTTTAGTATCATGCTCAGCTTCCCAGCCAGCTCCCTTCAGGGACAAGAGGATGATCTCGTCACCGATGTCGATGAATATTGTATCGATTATCTGCTCAAACGTCTCAACGATGGCGGTGCCAACACCAATATCGGATCCGACCCAGGCCTTCTCAAAGCGATCGGAGATGCAATGGCCAGCAACCAAAAGGACATGATGACCCGATTTGAGACCGTTCAGCGGGGCATGTCCGATAGCCTCGGCAACCAGACGAAGCAATACGAGAAAGTTGCGACCGCTGTCGACAAACAACTCGAAGCGATCGGGGTGCGTGCTGAAAAATACGAAAAACGACTCGACGAAGATTTTTTCTCCTCCCTCGAGCGCATTCGCAAAGAATCGGTCGGAGCCATCGAAGGCCAGGTCAAACCACTCGCCGAGGGAATCCACAACTTGAACGCCGTCCTCAAGGAATTGAACGGAAAACAGGTCGTAATCCAGAAAAAAGGCTGGTTCAGCAAAGGGTGATCCGCTTAACTGGTCTGATCCTTCATGGCAAAGCGGGCTAACAGCAGCGGAGGTTCCGTGAACCTCTTCCCCTTCCTCAGCATTCTGATTTGTATCATTGGCTGTCTCACTCTCATCATCGTCGTGATCAATCTCATCGCGATGGGCAAAGGAGAGGGCCGGACGAGTGAGGAGGTGGAGCGTGCCCAGGAATATCTCCTCATCAAAAAGGAAGAAGAGGAGAAGCAGGTAGCACAAGACAAACTGCGCATCGATATTGAGAACATCATCCAGCAAAACAAGGACATCCTCACCAAGCGAGATAAACTCGTCACCCTGAAGTCCATGCTGGAAAATCAGGAAGAGATCGACAAAAGCAGGGAGGAATTGATCGCAAAATTCAACCTCTTGAAGACCACGAACAAAAAACTCGTCGCGGACGAATTGTTTCTTCAGGAGGAGATTAAGAAAAAAGAAGCGGAAATCGCCAAGCGGGAAACTCCGCCGCAGGCAGCAGCCCTTCAGGTGCGTCCGAGCGGTAGCAGCACCAATACAAAACCGTTCTTTGCCGAGATCTCGGACCGCGGAGTCTACCTACATCGCAGCCTCACCGCCGAACCGGTTGCGATCCCGGTATCCTCACTAAACCAAAGTGAAGAATTCATCAATCTCCTCAAAGCAATTGCCAAAGAACCCTACAATCGACTCATCTTCCTCGTGCGCGGTTCTCCGGGAGCGGTGAAAACACTAAACGACGCGAGCCAGATCGTCTCCGGATTCAACCGAGCCAACGGGACTGAAATCATTCCGGGACGCCTCCCCTTGCCCGGTGAAGGAAAAGTCGATCTGAAAATGTTCGCGCAGTTCCTCGAACCCTGACCGATACCCAATACGCACCCATGGCACGCCGACCCAGAGCAGACGAAGAGCGGAGTATGGACTCGCTCATGGACGCACTGACGAATGTAGTCGGGATTCTCCTTCTCATTCTGATCATCAGTAGCCTCGGCATCAGCGCCGCCGTCAAACAAGTCGTCGAGAACCTTCCTGAGGTGACGAAGGAAGAACTGGAGGCAATGAAAGTGAGTCGTGACAAGACACTCAAGAACCTTCAAGAACTTCAACAAACTCATTCCAATACCACCGCCAATCTCCCCACCCCTGAAGAGGCGACTGACCTCGTAACGGAGTTGGAAGATTTTGAAAAGAACAATCAAGATCTCGCCGACAAGACTTCCGATATCGCGGAATGGAAGTCAAAAGTCGATCAGGAGGAAGTCTCGAAGGTCGAGAACGATGGGAAAGTGAAGACTGCTGACGAAAAAAACCGAGAGCTCGCGGCGCTCCTTGCCCAGACCCCGGAAGCCGTCGTCGCGCAAGCCAAGGAAGTGTTGATGCCCAACCCCCGCCTTGCAGACGCCGAATCGCGAGCGCTCTATCTCGTTTGCAAATTTGGGAAACTCTACTACATCGGCGATCCCTACGAACACGCGTTCAAGATTCGTGATGTCATCGACCAGAATTTCGCCGACCTCGCTTATACCGGCAAGGCGATCGGCTCCTACACCTACCCGATCAAGGGCACCAAAAAGAACGATGCCGGGGCCTTTCTTTCCATCACCGAAAAATATCGCCTCTCACGCAGAGAGAAAGAAGCACTGGCCTCCTGGGACAGTCTGACTCTCTCCTGGACCAGTCGCGAAGGTGTCCTCTCCAAGGATATTTCTGTCCTCCAGAGAATCTTTGGATCAAATGAAGAGGCAGAACTCCCGGTCTCGAAATTCCGGTATGACTTCAAAAAGATCGCGGCCTTTTTCGGTGACGGGAAACTCGGGCCGAAAGATTTTAAATACTACATCGCACAGTCCTCCGGCGACAAGATCAAGATGGCCCTGGAGATGAAGACCGATGGAGGATGGACTCCTGACGAATTCCTCGCCGCGAATTCCCAATTCGAGCAGTATTGCAAACAGGCATCCTCCAACCGCCGCACGCTTTTCTACTTCCACGTCGCACCCGACAGCTTCGAAACCTACCTACAGGCCCGGGCGAAGTCTGAACAATTTCGGGTTCCGGCGGGTTGGTCCGTTTGGGACGGAGAAAAACTCGAGCCTCGCGCTTCTCCCGTTATGGATGTGGTGCGCTACAATCTCGATATCCTACCTGACGCGGAATACATGAAACTCGCCAATACCGCCGGTCCTTACATGGTCGAGGAGAGAAACAAAGAACATACCGAGTTCGCGGCCCGCGTCGAAGCCTCGGTCCCCGCTACGGTAACGGAACCGGCGGCAAAAGCCGACTTTGTGACCAAATTGTCCGTGGAGCGCCACGACTGGAATGCGACCCGCTTCCAAGGATATGTCCTCAGCATCTTCCAGACCGCCTTGGCGGCGACAGAGGCGTCCGGCCAAAGCGACATCGTGCTCGAGGAACATCCTCCCGAGATCCCCCAAATTCGCATTTTTCTACCGTCATCGCCACCAAAAGCCCCGACTCCTCCCGCCGATCCCAATAAACCGGCCCCGAAACCGGCA
>Ga0073904_10002775_pt1 | contig 13207 bp, 15 predicted proteins | sample KloWWTrecipitate_FD_66668 | JGI IMG/M metagenome (GOLD analysis project Ga0073904, IMG submission 66668) | Active sludge microbial communities from Klosterneuburg, Austria, studying microevolution and ecology of nitrifiers - Klosterneuburg... | ecosystem: Engineered > WWTP > Aerobic digester >...
CTTCATGGACCACGGCATCGAGCACCTGCGGCCACTGGTGCTGCGCGACGTGGCCAACGACATCGGCATGCACGAGTCCACGGTCAGCCGGGTCGTCACCAACAAGTACATGCACACGCCCCAGGGCGTGTACGAGATGAAGTTCTTTTTCCACAGTGGCATCAGCAGCTCGTACGGCGAGTCGGTGTCGTCGGTCACGATCAAGAACCGCATCAAGAAGATCATCGAAGGGGAGGACCAGCGAAAGCCGTTGAGCGACTCGAAGATCGTCAGCATCCTGCAGCGCGAGGGCCTGATCCTGGCGCGACGGACCATCGCGAAATACCGCGAGGAGCTGAAGATCCCGACATCCAACCAGCGTAAGGTCCTGTTCTAGACACATGCAGATCGAAATCACGGGCCGCCGCATGACGACCTCCAGCTACCTCCGATCCCTCGTCAACCAGAAACTCGGACGGATCTTCCGTCACCTCAGCGACGCTGGCCTTTCGGCCGCCGTGATCGTCTCGCGCGAGAAGCTCGACAAGCTCGTCGAGGTCACGGTCCATGCGCGGGGCGAGCACTTCCTGCACGCCGTCGGCAACGGCCCGACCTGGCAGTTCGCCTCGACCGTGGTCACCGAGAAGCTCGACAGGCAGGCCCGCAAGCTGAAAGGCAAGTGGAAGGACCGTCGGCGGCGCTAGCCTCCGCGGCATCCGCGATGACGACGGTCCCGGCCGTCACCGTCGGCTCTCTGCTCGGCGCCCGCTCCGAGGCGGTCGGTCTGCCCCTCGTGTTGCTGGGCGGCGGCGCCGGGCTCGAGCGCCGCATCACCAGTCCGTACATCCAGAAGACGGGGCTGGCGCTCGCCGGCTTCCACGAGTACCTGCAGCCGGGCCGCATTCTCATCTTCGGCGACAGCGAGCTGCGTTTCCTGGAGTCGATGCCCGCCGTGGCCCGCCAGTTGGCCCTCGCCAAGTCGTTCGAGCAGGACGTGCCGTGCCTGCTCATCACCGGGCGGTCGGGCATGCCGGCCGACCTGCTCGAGGAGGCGGACCGCGCGGGCATGCCCGTCATCGCCAGCGGCGTGCCGACCGCCGCCACGATCGGCAAGATCACCGCGCTGCTCGAGGATCGGCTCGCCGTGCGCGAAATGGTGCACGGCGTACTGCTCGACATTCTCGGGCTGGGCGTCCTGCTCGCGGGTGACAGCGGCATTGGCAAGAGCGAGTGCGCGCTGGACCTGGTCTGCCGCGGGCACCGGCTCGTGGCCGACGATACGGTCGAAGTCAGGCGGCGCGCCGAGTCGTTCATCATCGGCAGCTGCCCCGAGCTGACACGACACCACATGGAGGTGCGAGGCCTCGGGCTCATCAACATCCGCGATCTATTCGGCGTCGCCTCGACGCGCACGTCCAAACGGGTGGAACTGGTGGTGCAGCTCGAGCGATGGGACCAGTCGCTCGAGTACGATCGCCTCGGCCTGGAGGAGGCGCACGTCGAGCTGCTCGGCCTGCGCATTCCGCTAGTGCGCATGCCCATCGCGCCGGGACGCAACCTCGCCACGCTGGTCGAAGTGGCCGCGCGCAATCAGGTGCTGCGCGCTCGCGGCATCCACGCCGCCCGGCGGCTGGCCGCCCGCCACGACCTGTCGCTGCAGCGTCCCGCCGAGGAGAGAGATCTCGAACGCGACGACGAGGATGGCGACTCGGGAGACTTGCCATGACGTCGAAAGCGGGTGCCGACGGCAAGCCGGCCCGCGCAGCACGGTTCATCGTGATCACGGGCCTGTCGGGCGCGGGCAAGTCGCAGGCCATTCGCGCGCTCGAGGACCTGGGCTACTTCTGCGTGGACAATCTCCCGGTGGCGCTGCTGCCCTTCATGGCCGACTTCGCCCGGCAGCGCGGCGCCGAAGACGACCGCATCGCCGTGGTGGTGGATGTCCGGGAGCCCCGGTTCCTGATGGACTTCCCCGGTGTGTTCAAGGCGCTGCGCCGGTCGGCGGGCCAGCCACCCATGCTCATCTTCCTGCAGGCCAGCCACGCCGAGCTCGTGCGCCGCTTCTCGGAAACGCGCCGGCCGCATCCGCTTGCGCCGGACCGGCCCGTCACCGAGGGGCTGGCCGAGGAGCGTGCCAAACTGCGTCCCATCCGCGCGCTCGCCGACAAGGTCGTCGACACCTCTTCGATGAGCGTCCACGAGCTGCGGCAGGCGCTGCTCTCGCTGGTGGCGGGGCGGCGGCAGGCCTCGTCGCTGGTGCTCACGTTTCTCAGCTTCGGATTCCATTACGGGGTGCCATCGGAAGCCGACCTCATGTTCGACGTTCGGTTCCTGAAGAACCCGCACTGGGTGCCGACGCTCCGTCCGAAGACGGGCCGCGACCGGGCCGTGCAGAACTACATGCGCCGCCAGCCCCTCACCGGCGACCTGGTTCGCCGGCTGTCGGCCTTCCTCCGCTTCCTCGTGCCGCACTACGTAGAGGAGGGCAAGGCCTATCTCACGGTGGCAATCGGGTGCACGGGCGGACGGCATCGATCGGTGTACGTGGCCGAAGCGTTGAAGCGCGAGCTGGGGCGGCTCCGCAACGTCACGACCCGCGTGCGGCATCGAGACCTGGAGAGACAGGCATGATTGGTATCGTGGTCATCACCCACGGCCAGCTGGCCACCGAACTGGTCAACGCCGCTGAGACCATTGTCGGGGACCTGCCGCAGTTCGCGGCCGTCTCCATCGGTTGGCACGAAGACGTCCAGGATGCCCGCAACGACATTCAGGCGGCCATTGCACGGGTGAAGAGCGGCGCCGACGGCGTCTTGCTCATCACCGACATGTTCGGCGGCACGCCGTGCAACCTGGCCATGACCTTCCTGGCCAAAGACGCCATCGAGGTGCTGACGGGCGTCAACCTGCCGATGCTCATCAAGGCCGCCAACCTCACCGACGCCGGCGCACTGGCCGACGTCGCGCGGCAACTCGGCGATCACGGACGCAGTGCCATCTGGGTGGCGTCGGATCTGCTCGACGGCACCACGCCCGCGTCACCGGGGGAGACACCCGACGCATGATCAGCCGTGACGTGATCGTGCCGAACCGCCTCGGCATGCACGCGCGGGCCGCCGCCCGGTTCGTGCACACCGCCGCGCGGTTCGAATCGAGAGTCCGCGTGCGGCGGGACGCGCGTGTCATGGACGGCAAGAGCATCATGGGCGTGCTGCTCCTGGCGGCGAGCCAGGGCACCACCATCACGGTGTCCGCGGAAGGCGCCGACGAGCAGGCCGCCGTCGAGTCTCTCGTCGGGCTGGTCGAGTCGGGATTTGGAGAAGGCTCGTGGAACACCTGAAGGGCATCGGCGTCTCACCCGGTGTGGCCGTCGGGCGGGCGGTGATCCTCACGCAACCCGCCGACGTGGTGCGGTTTCCCGTACCAGCCGGACGCGTCGCGCGCGAACTGGAGGAGATCGACCGGGCGGTGGACGAGTCGCGCCAACAGCTCGTCGACATCCGCGGGCGCCTGGCCTCGGGACCGGCCCGCGACCTGGCGCCGCTCTTCGACGCCCAGCTCCTCATGCTCGATGACCCGCTGCTCGTGGGCCGCGCCCGCGCCATCGTCAGCGCCGAGCACGTCAACGCCGCCTGGGCGGTCCACCGCGCCTACCAGGAGCTGCGGCGGCTGTTCAGCTCGATGGAGGACCCCTATCTGCGCGACCGCGAGACCGACATCGCCGACGTCGCCGGACGGCTCAAGATGAACCTCCGGCACCGGGGTACGAGCCTGCGGCAGCGGCTCAGCGAAATCGACGAACCCGCCATCCTAGTGGCCGATGAGCTCACCGCCTCGCTCGCCGCACAGTTGGACTGGACCCGCGTCCTGGGATTTGCCACCGACGCCGGCAGCCGCACGTATCACACCGCGATTCTGGCGCGCTCGCTCAACGTGCCGGCCGTAGTCGGGCTGCACGACCTGTCGGCACGGGTGCCCGCCGGGACGTCGATTCTGCTGGACGGGACGACGGGGGAGGTCGTGATCTCGCCGGCGCCAGAGGAGGTCGATGCCGCGGGCCTTCGGGCGGCCCGCACCAGCCGGCGGATGGCCGCCGCCACCGCCGATCACGAGCCGCTCACCACGGTCGACGGCGTCCCCGTGAGGCTCGACGCCAACATCGAGCTGGTCGAGGATCTGCCGTTCCTGCACGAGTTCGGCGCCGAGGGCATCGGACTCTATCGATCCGAATTCCTGCTGTCGGGCCGTCCCATCGACGAGGTGACCGAGGAGGTGCAGTACCAGGCCTATCGCAGTGTCCTCGAACAGGTCGCTCCCCGGCGCGTCACGGTACGCACCTTCGACCTGGACGAACGCCACCTCGCGCTCACGCGAGGGTGGGACCGCACGCCGGCGCGCCCCGGCCTGCGAGGGTTGCGCCTCGGCCTCGCGCATCCCGACCTGCTGCGCACGCAACTGCGCGCGCTGGTTCGCGCCTCGGCCCACGGGCCGATCCGCATCATGTTCCCCTTCGTGGCGGCGGTGCAGGACATGCGGGAGGCTCGGGCGCTCTTCGCCGGCGTCTGCGCCGAGCTCGGACAGTCGCCCGTGCCGCTTGGCGTGATGATCGAAGTGCCGGCCGCGGCACTGGTCGCCGACTGGCTGGCGCGCGAGGCCGACTTCCTCACGATCGGCACCAACGACCTCATCCAGTACACGTTGGCCGTGGACCGCACCGACGACCGCGTCTCGAACCTGTACGAGCCGCTGCACCCAGCGGTCCTGCGTCTGGTGCGGCTCATCGGACGAGCGGCGCGCCGGCAGCGCGTGCCGGTGTCGCTTTGCGGCGAGATGGCATCGGACCCGGCGATGGTGGGGCTGTTGGTCGGCCTCGGGTTGACCGAGTTCAGCATGACGCCCGGGGCAATTCCCATCGTCCGGCAGGTAGTGGCCAACCTGAGCGCCGGCGAGGCGCGCCGGCTCGCGCGCCAGGCGCTCCGAATGGCGACGGCGGCTGAAGTGCAGCAGTTTCTCTTCGACGCCCTGGCCGCGCCGGTCGGAGGGGCCGGGCGGCGTTAGGCCGGCCCGCGCACACGAAGCATCGCGTCCGGGCCGTGCCCGCGGCGGAGGAGGCAGAGGGGTTTATGAAGCGAGTGGAGAAGCCGTGGGGGTACGAGCTCTGGTGGGCCGAAACCGATCGGTATGTCGGCAAGCTCATTCACGTGAACAAGGGGCACGCGCTCAGCCTGCAGTACCACAACAGGAAGGACGAGACCATCTTCGTACACAGTGGACGCATCCTGTTCGAGATCCAGGAGGGGGACGTCCTGAGCAGGCGCGAGCTTGGCCCCGGCCAGGCCGTGCACGTGACACCGCCCACCGTCCACCGCATGACGGCACTCGAGGACAGCGACGTGTTCGAAGTGTCGACACCGGAAACCGATGATGTCGTGCGGCTGGAAGACCGGTACGGACGGAGCTGAGAACTCCGGCGAGGCGTGCGTCCCCGGCCCCGTCGCCCGCGCCTCTAGAACGGGATGTCGTCGTCGGTGATGGCCGCAGGCTCCTTCATGGGATCCTGGTAGCCGCCGCTGTCGGTACGCTCGGTGCGCTCGCCACCGCGGCTCCCGCCCCCGAGCAGGACGATGCGGTCGGCCTTGATCTCGGTGGTGTAGTGCTTCTGGCCTTCCTTCTCCCACTGGCGCGTCTGCAGGCGGCCCTCGACGTAGATCTGCTTCCCCTTGGTCAGGTACGGCTGCAGCGTCTCGGCCTGCTTTCCCCACAGCACGATGCGATGCCACTCGGTCTGCTCGTGCTTTTCGCCATCCTTGGACGTCCAGTTCTCGGTGGTGGCGATGCTGAAGCTGGCGACCGGTGCGCCGCCCGGCGTGTGGCGCACCTCCGCATCACGTCCGAGATTGCCGACCAGCAGAACCTTGTTGACGCTTCCCATGTCGCTTCCCCTGTCGATGACGCCGAAGTGATGCCGTGGATGTCGAGTGGATGACACCGATGGAACGATCCGCAGATTCTGAGATGCCGTCAGAGACCCCGGCTGCGCGCGAGTCGATCCAGATTCTGCTTGCCGAGGCGCGCGACTTCGGCGTCGGGATACAGCTTGAGCAGCGTTTCCCATGACTCACGGGCACGATCGATCTGGCCCATCCGCTCGAAGGCCATCCCTCGCTTGTAGTACGCGTCCGGCACCTTGTCGCCGCGGGGGAAGTTCACGATGACGCGATTGTAGGCGTCCATCGCGTCCGGGTACTTGCCGTCCGCGTAGTTGCACTCGCCGATGTAGAACTGCGCATCGTCGGCGGCCTCGCTGCGTGGGAAACTGCGCAGGTAGGTGCTGAATCCCTCGATGCAGAGCGTCCACTGACCCGCCGTGTAGTCGGTCCACGCCGTGTCGTACAACCGCTGCGGCGAGATGCCGGGGTTGATCGCCGGGAGCGCGGCAGCGGGCGCCTGGTCGCCGGGCAGCCCCGTGTCCGGCAGGCCGCCCGGCGGGGGCGGCACCGCGGCGGCCGCCGAATCCCCGGACGCGGTGGGATCGGTAGTCAGGGGCGGGGGAAAGCGAGGAATCGCGATCCGCAGCGCCTCGATCTCCTGCGAGAGCGAGGTGATGCGGACGTTGGTCTCGTCCACCCGTTCCTTGACGACGCGCAGGTCGCCGCCCACCTGATCGACGTTGAGCTTCTGGTCGGCAAAGCCCTTGCGGGTTGCCTCGCTCTGGTCGTCGGCCCGCGCCGAGAGCTGCTTCAGCGTGTCGCCAATCTGTGCCAGGGCCGCCGCCAACTGCTGCTGCAGTTGCTGGGTCTGCTCCTGCAACATCCGGATGTCGGCCATCATCTGCATCTCGCGCCGCGACTGTGCGCCCGCGGGCAGGGCGGCGGAGGCCAGCCCGGCCGCGACGAGTGCGCCGACGAGAGCATGCCGTCTCATGCCCACCATGTTACCCGCTTACTTCGCCGTGATCACGAAGTGCGCGCGCCGGTTCTTCGACCAGGCCGCCTCGTCGTGCCCCTGCTCGAAGGGGAACTCCTTGCCGTAGCTCACCGTGCGCACACGCTCGGCCGGAATCCCCAAGGACACCAGGTAGGTGCGGGCCGCCAGGGCGCGCCGCTCGCCCAGGGCGAGGTTGTACTCGGCCGTGCCTCGCTCGTCGCAGTGCCCTTCGATGGTGATCTGCCAGCGAGGGTTCTTCCGCATGGTGTCGGCGTTCTCCTGGAGCACCTGCTGGCCGTCGGCGTTGATGTCGGAGCTGTCCAGATCGAAAAACACCGGCTTGATGACGCCGAGGCGGTTCAGGCTGTCGAGATCGTCCGGCAGATCGCCCGCGCGGATGCCATCGGGCTCGGGCGGCACGGGAATGGGCTCGTCCACCGGCCGCGGCGGGGCCGGCGGCTCCGGTGGAATGGCCGACGCGCCGTCCGCCGGAGGCGGCATCGGTCGCACCACCGGCGCCGGCTTCTTCGCGCAGGCGGCCAGCGCCGTCGCCAGCAGTACGGTCGCCACGGTCAGTGTCATCAGTCGAGTCCGCTTCATCATGTGTCTCTCCGCTCTCGTGGCATCGTGATTCGTGCCCCCACTGTATCTGCGCCATCTGCGACCCGTGTAAGTCACCTGCGGCCCGCGCCGGGCCCGTGGTCCGTCGGCGTTCAGTGCTGCGACCAGTTGGGCGTGAAGTTGTTGCCGTCCCGCGTCAGTTGACGAACGTTACGCCCGTCCCGATCGACGGTGAAAATCTGGCTGCGCCCGGCCCGCGTGGACACAAACGCCAGGTGCCGCCCGTTGGGCGACCACGCCGGGCTCTCGTTGGTGCCCTCGCCGAACGTGATTTGGCGCGTGACGCCGTCGGCGAGGCTGAGGATCTTGATGTCGAAGCCCGGGCCCGTCCGCGCCGCGAACGCAATCTCATTGTACGGCGCCGGAGACCACGTGGCGCGGTCCGCGTACGACTCGTAGCTCAGGCGGCGGAGCCCTGTGCCGTCGGGCGCCACCACGTAGATCTGCGGCGAACCCGAGCGGTCGGACGTGAAGGCGACTTGCGTGCCGCTGGGGGACCACGTCGGCGTCGAATCGATGGCCGGGTGCGATGTCAGCCGGCGGAGGTTCGAGCCGTCCCGGTTCATGATGTAGAGTTCGGAGTTGCCGTCGCGCGTGGACATGAACGCCACGCGCTGCCCGTCGGGCGAGAACACCGGCAGGAAGTTCTGGCCCAGGCCCTTGGCCGGTTCCTCCATGGTGCCCACGTAGATGTTCGAGATGATGATGTCGGGCAGCGTCTTCCGGTACGAGGTGTAGGCGATGGACCGGCCGTCGGGCGACCAGTTGGGGTTGATGTTGAGGTTGCGGTTGATCGTGATCCGCCGCTGGTTCGCGCCGTCGTAGTCGGAGATGTAGATCTCCTTCACGTCGCGCTTCTCGATCGTGTTCGCCACCGGATCCCGGTTGCGATCCGACGAGAAGGCGAGCTTGGTTCGCGCCACACCATGCAGGCTCCGCTGCGACAGGTGGATCTCGTCGGCCATGGTGTGAGCGTAGATGCGCGGGTTGGCGGCAGCTCCGGTGTACTCGCGGCCGTAGCTCTGCTGGCGGGCGCGCACGTTGTACAGGCGCATCTCCACGCGAATGCCCGTCGGCGCGCGCTGCACCGTCCCGACCACCACGCCGTCGGCGCCCAGTTCGCGCCACCGGTCGAAGGGCACGTCCGAGATGGAGGTGGCGGCCTGAATCGACCGGTACGTGTCGCGCGGAATCATGTAGAACTCGCGCTCGTAGTCCATGTCGTCCCAGAGTACCTGGCCGATCACCTTGGCCGCCTCCTGGACCTCCTTGTCGGGGGATAGGGCGATCAGGTCGGGGATGGCCAGGCGCGGCGGCGTGCCCGGGTCACCCGTGATGCGCAGCTCGACGCTCGTCGGCTGCTGTGAGGCGGGCGGCTGCGCCGGAGGATCCTGGGCCTCGAGCCCGACGACGGCGGCCACGGCCATTGCCGCGATGACGGCTCGGACGCCGGGTCCGACACGGGTGCCTCGGGTGCGGGCCGGGCCTTGATCGAATACGGTCATGCGTCTAGGTCCTAGCGTGAGTAGCCGAAGTTCAAGTGAACCGTCAGCCGGGTTTCCGTGTACGCCGGCGGGAGGGGCGGCAACTGGCGCGTCAGGCCCAGCGCCCGCTGCGCGAAGTAGTCGAGTGCGGGTGCGCCGCTCGACTGCTCGACCTCGACCCCGGTGATGCGGCCGTCGCGCTCGATGACGAACTTCATCAACGATGTCCCCTCCGAGCCCTGCCGCGAGTCCCAGTTGCGATTGATCAGGTCGATCATCGTGGCCAGGTAATCGGGACAGCAGAAGTTGGCCACATCCAGATAGCCGCCGGTCCCACCGCCGCCCGCCGAGAGGCCGAATCCCGCCCCCTTGCCGGCCGTCTGGGCCACGGCGTTGCCTGCCTGCACTTCCTCGCCTCTGGTTGGCGTGCGGCTGCGCGGATCCTTGGCGGCCACCTTGGCCGCTGGCGTCTGCTTCTTGGGCAGCGTCTTGGTCGGCTCCACCATCTCGGGCGCCTTGGCCGCCGGAGGACGCACGGGTTCGATGGTCTTGCGAGCCTCGACGGGCTGCGCCTCCTGGACGGGTCGTCCCCCGAGGGTCGCCAGCCCGCCGTCGCGCGGACCGACCGCGCCGCCCAGGCTGATCTGCATCACGACATCCGGCTCGTCTGCCAGCCGCGCTCCCAGCCAGCTGGCCGGCACAATCGCCAGCAGCAGCGTGATGACGACGTGGGTCACCGCCGACCATCCGACCACCGGCAGCAGGCGCTCGGTGTCGTGCGTACGCTGAGCGAGCACGGCCGAGACCACGTCCATCGGCTAGCGCCTCCCTCGAGGAGAGGCCGGCATGGCCACGATGCCGACCCGCTCGACGCCGCCGTCCTTGAGCCGATCCATCACCTCCATGAGCTCCTGCAGCTGCACGCCGCCGTCGCCCCGCAGGAACACCTCTTTCTGCTCCTTGTTGATCATCACCTGGCGCATCCGCTCGGGCAGCACGTCCTGCGGCACCGCCTCGTCGTCCATGAAGACCTTGCCGTCCTGGCGGTAGGTGAGCGGCACGGTGATGTACATGCGCACGTCGGTGGCCTTGGTGGCGCTGCGCGACGTGGGCAGGTTCACCTCGACCCCGCGCTGGAGCATGGGCGCGGCCACCATGAAGATGATGAGCAGCACGAGCATCACGTCCACCAGCGGGATGACGTTGATCTCGGAGAGAGACGTCGACACACGCCGCCCCCGCGATCGCCGGCTCCCGCCGGCTTCGGGCTGTGGCAGGACCTTCGGCACTAGGTGAAGTTCCTTTCCGAGATATTCAGGAACTCCAACGCGAAGTCGTCCATCTCACTCGCGTAGATCTTCACGCGCGTCGTCAGGTGGTTGTAGAAGTAGACGGCCGGGATGGCGGCGAAGAGGCCGGCCGCCGTCGCAATGAGGGCCTCGGCAATGCCGGGCGCCACAACCGAGAGATCCGTCGAGCCCTGCGCGCCGATGTTGGTGAAGGCCGACATGATGCCCCACACCGTGCCGAACAGACCGATGAACGGCGTGATGCTGGCGGTGGTGGCGAGAAACGTCACGTTCTTCTCGAGCTTGTTGACCTCGGCAGACGAGGCGCGCAGTAGCGCACGATCCACGGCCGCGAGGCTCTTCAAGGTTGGACGCGGCGCGGCCGCCGCCGGACTGCCGGCCGCCACCGGTTGGCGCAACTGCGCGTTGAGCTCCGCATAGCCGGCGAGGAACATCCCCACCAGCGGGCTCGCCGCCAGCGACCCGCACACCGACTGCACGTCCGAGAACTTGGCGCTCGCCCGGAAGACCTGAATGAACTGTGATGACTGCCGATCGACCTTTCGAAACGCCGCCAGCTTCATGGCGATGACCGCCCAGGCCACCACCGAGAAGAGCAGCAGGATGATCAGGACCACCTGAGAGACGGGACTCGCGTGTGTCACGAGCGAGACCATGTCTCCTGAGGCGGCCTGGTTGGACAGAGCACTGCCATCGAGTTGCAGTGCCAGGACTAACGACCCAGGCGTCGGCAACAAGCCCTCCGGATCCATTCACTTGGGGAGTGCGCTGCTGGGAAGAAGCGCCGTTTCGTGCAACGGTAACACGTCCAGCGAAAATCTGTCAAACCCATGATAAGATGGGAGTTCTGTCCGCAGCCGGCCGCCGCGTGGCCCAACGCCGAAGGCCCAGATGATCCGCTACCTCGCCATCCGCAATCTCGCGGTCATCGAGTCGGTGGCCGTCGAATTTGAACCATCGTTCAATATTCTGACCGGCGAAACGGGCGCCGGCAAGTCAATTCTCGTCGAGGCCGTCGGCCTGCTGCTCGGCGGGCGCGCCACGCAGGACCTGCTTCGCACGGGCGAGGAGCTCGCGACGGTCGAGGCCGTGTTCGAGGACGCCGATGGGCGCGAGATCGTCGTGCGGCGGGAGATCACGAGCCAGGGTCGCAGCCGCGGCTTCATCAACGGGGCGCTCGCCACGGCCGCCGCCCTCAGGGATCTGTCGAACTCGCTCGTCGAACTCCACGGGCAGCACGAGCACCAGCAACTGCTCGATCCGGCCCAGCACCTCTTCGTACTCGACGCGTGGGGCCACTTCGAGCCCGCCCGGGAGCAGGTGAGTGGGGCATTTGCCCGGGCCCAGGCCATCCGCCAGCAGATCGATCGGCTCCGCATGGACGACCGCGAGCGCGCCGCCCGACTCGAGCTCGTTGAATTCCAACTGAGCGAGCTGGCCCGGGCCGCCCTCACACCGGGCGAGGATGAAACGCTGATGGCCGATCGGCAGATCCTCCGCAGCGCAGATCGCGTCCAGCTGCTCTGCCACGATAGCTACGCCGAGCTCTACGACGCCGAGCATGCCGTGCTGGCCGCGCTCGACCACGTCTGGAGACGCGTAGGAGAATTGGCCGCGTTCGACGCGCGCTTCGTGCCCCACCTGGAATCACGCGACGCCATCAAGGCACAGCTCGAGGACCTGGCGTTCACCCTGCGCGACTTCGCCGCGGGGATTGACGCGTCGCCGGGCCGCCTGCAGGAGGTCGAGGATCGGCTGGCGCTGCTCGAGCGGCTCAAGCGCAAGCACGGTCCGTCGCTGGACGAGGTCATCGCCCGCCGTGACGCCCTGGCGAGGGAGCAGGCCGCGCTGGTTGGCGGCACTTCGAGCCTCGCCGAACTGGACGCCGCGCTGGCCCGCGCGTCGGAGGAGTACCTGGGCCGGGCACGCGACCTCTCGGCGCGCCGGCACCGGGTGGCCGGCGACCTCGCCCGCCGGATGGAGGGTGAGCTTGCCGATCTGGCCATGGACCACGCCCGCTTCGAGGTGCGCCTGACGACGACCGATGGTGAGGGCCGCTGGACGGACCGTGGGCTGGATGAGGCAGAGTTCTTTCTGTCCGCCAACGTCGGGGAAGACCCGCGGCCGCTGGCTCGTATCGCCTCCGGCGGTGAGTTGTCGAGGGTGATGCTGGCCCTCAAGACGCTCGCGGCCGCCGGCGCGGGCAGGTCGGCCGGCGCGCGCACGCTCATCTTCGACGAGGTGGATGCCGGCATCGGCGGGCGCGTCGCCAGCATGGTAGGGCAGAAACTGGCGTCGCTGGGCGAGCGGTATCAGGTGCTCTGCATCACGCACCTGCCCCAGGTGGCCGCATGCGGCCGGACGCACTTCGTGATCCAGAAAGCCACCCGCGGCCGGCGAACAGTCACCAGCGTCAGAGCATTGACAGGCCCTGAGCGGGTGGACGAACTGGCGCGAATGATGGGTGGCGCCGCCGCCGGCAACCGAGCCCGTGGCGGAGCCCAGGAACTACTGGATGCCGCCGAGGCGAAAGGAGAACAATCGGCGAAAGCGAAAGGCGAAAGTTCTCGGGAGCGAAAGCGAAAGTGAAGTACTTCATCGAGACCTACGGTTGCCAGATGAACGTGCACGACTCGGAGCGCATGGCGGGTCTGCTGGAGCAGTCGGGGTACGACCCGGCCACCTCGGACCGCGAGGCCGACCTGGTCGTAGTCAACACCTGCAGCGTCCGCGAACGGGCGGAGGAGAAGCTGTACACGCGGCTTGGCGAAATCCGCGAGATGGCGCGCGAGACCGGCCGCGATCCGATCGTCGCGGTGGCCGGGTGCGTTGCCCAGCAGGAAGGCGGGGCCCTCCTGACCCGATCGCCCGGCATCATCGATCTCA
>Ga0073904_10002777_pt1 | contig 13206 bp, 13 predicted proteins | sample KloWWTrecipitate_FD_66668 | JGI IMG/M metagenome (GOLD analysis project Ga0073904, IMG submission 66668) | Active sludge microbial communities from Klosterneuburg, Austria, studying microevolution and ecology of nitrifiers - Klosterneuburg... | ecosystem: Engineered > WWTP > Aerobic digester >...
GATCAGTTCATCAAGGGGATCGAAGCCCGCGCGCCCATGCTGCACCTTGCCACCCCGCGCTCGCATCTGATGCGCGGCAGCCAGGTCAGCTTCCGCCACCCCGAAGGCTATGCCATCATGCAGGCCCTGATCGCCGAGGGCGTGATCGGTGACTTCCGCGCGCCAGATATCTTGCGCTTTGGCTTCACGCCGCTTTACATCGACGAAGACGACGTCGCCCGCGCGGTTTCCGTGCTGGCGAAGATCATGGACTACGGCACCTGGGACAAACCCGAATTCAAGAGCCGCTCCCGCGTGACCTGAGCCGAAGGGGTGTTCGCATGGCCCAGCATCGCTTCCTTGCCCTCGCAGCCCTGCTCGCGGTCGCGGGCTCCGCTGCACTGGCCGATCCGCTTCGCCTGCAGCGCGGGGTCAACGCCGAGCAATGGAGCAACTGGGGGACGATCGCCGAACTGATGGCCGACCCCGAGGCATTGGCGGTCTTTCCCGACTGGCGCCGCCACGTCACCCCGGCGATGTTCGATGCTCTGGCCGATGAGGGCTTCGACTTCATCCGCCTGCCGCTCGACCCCGGTCCCGCGCTGGTCTACGGGCCCGGTCCCGACCAGGACCGCATGATCGACGGGATGCGCGCCGCTGCCGACCTGGCGCTTGATGCCGGATTGAAGGTGATCGTCGATCTTCATCCCATCCCGCGCGGTGATGAGATCGGCGGGGCCGAAAGCATTGTCGGCGACCAGTTTCCCGATTACGTCACCCTTGTCGGATACATCGCCGCGCGGCTTGCCGATCTTCCTGCCGACCGTGTGGCGCTGGAGCTTCTAAACGAACCCATCTTCGACTGCGATGGCGTCTACGCCGGTGCCCCGCCCAAATGGCCAGACATGCAGGCCCGGCTGCACGCCGCGGCCCGCAAGGGGGCGCCTGACCTGACCCTGATCCTGACCGGCGCCTGCTGGGGTCAGGCCGCAGCCCTGGCCTCGCTGGATCCGTCGCTCATCCCGGACGACAATGTCCTGTGGACCTTCCACAGCTACGCGCCCTTCACGTTCACCCATCAGGGGGCCATCTGGATCGAGCCACCGCTCAAATATATCACCGGCATCCCCTTTCCGCCCTCGCTGATGACACCGGACGTCATCAAAGCGGTCACTGAAGCCGCGATCACGCGGATGACCGAGGCCGAGGGTACGGCAGATGCAGAGCTGATCGCCCAGATCGTGCGGGACTATGCCGCCACCTCCGAAAGCGCCGTCAACGAAGAGATCACCCGCGCCGCCGCCTGGGCCGATGCGCATGGCATCCCGCGCAACCGGCTGCTGCTTGGGGAATTCGGCGCGCTGCATACGCCGGATGAAGTGCCGCAGCCGATGGAATGGTATCACGCCTTCATCAGCGCCAAACGCAGGGCCGCCGAAGACGCAGGCTTTGGCTGGGCCATCCTCAGCTGGAATGGCGGCATGGGCGTGGCCATGCCCGACGACCCCGACCGCCGCCTCTCGCCGGACACCTGCCGCGCCCTGGGCCTGCCATGCGGCAACTGAGACTGCCTCCGCTTTGCCGTCCCTCCGGCTGGGTCGCGCTCTGGCGGCGGATGGGCAATCTGTCGATCCTGAACCGGAAGGCTTCTCTCTCCTCCTGAAACCCCTTTTCATTTTTGGAGATCGAGATGTCCACCACCCCCTACAACCCCGCCGAGGATGGCGCGCAGATGGCCTTCGACGGCCGCATGTCCTATGGCGATTACCTGCACATCGACCAGATTCTCAGCGCCCAGACCCCGTTGTCGGATGCACATGACGAGATGCTGTTCATCATCCAGCACCAGACCTCGGAGCTTTGGATGCGCCTTGCGCTGCATGAGCTGGACGCCGCGCGCCGGATGATCGCTGCCGACCGGGCGCAGGAAGCCTTCAAGATGCTCGCCCGCGTGGCCCGCATCTTCGAACAGCTGAACAACGCCTGGGACGTGTTGCGCACGATGACGCCCGCGGACTACACCACCTTCCGCGAGGCGCTCGGCCAGTCTTCGGGCTTCCAGTCCTGGCAATACCGGCTGGTCGAATACGCCACCGGCAACCGCAACCTTGCGATGCTGAAGCCCCACGCCCACCGTCCCGACCTGATGGTGAAACTCGAAGCCGAACTCGCCCGCCCCAGCCTTTATGACGAGGCGCTGCGCCACCTTGCCCGCCAGGGCCTGCCGGTGCCGCAGGATGTGCTGACGCGCGACATCCGCCAGACCTGGGTCCCGCATGACGGGGTCCAGGCGATGTGGGAAGTGATCTACCGCGACCCGACCGCTTATTGGCAGGCCTATGAACTGGCCGAGAAACTGGTGGATTTCGAGGATTACTTCCGGCGCTGGCGTTTCAACCACCTGACGACTGTGGCCCGCGTCATCGGCATCAAGCGCGGCACCGGCGGCACATCCGGCATCTCCTACCTGCGCCGGATGCTGGACGTGGAGCTTTTCCCCGAGCTCTGGTCCGTGCGCACCACGCTTTGATCTAAGCCCGCCTGCGTGCCGGAATCTGCGGCATGCAGGCAACTATGCCTTGGAAATCAGCCGTTTTCACGGCCCCGTGATCGCATTCAAAACCCTGCGTGGTTTGACCTGCCGGTTGCGCTCGTCTAGCTTGCGAAGCAACGAACCTGCGACATTCTGCCGACGGGTCGGAAAATGTGTGGATGATTTTATGCTGCTGACTTCCCGTCGTTTCCTCCGCCTGAGCCCCGCCATCCTCGCCGCCGCGCTTCTGGCCGCCTGCGTCGACCCTGCCGCGGGACCGACCGCCTCGACGCAAGCTCTGCCGAAGGCCGGCGAGAACGTCTATGTCGCCACGATGGACGCCGGGATCGCGATCCCCGCGCTTCCGGTCGACAAGATTCCGGAATCCCACCGCCGCCAGGTCGTCGCCTATGAAACCGACCAGCCCGCGGGCACCATCATCATCAACCCGAAAACCAAGCTGCTCTACTACGTCCTCGGCAAGAACAAGGCGATCCGCTACGGCATCGCCGTCGGCAAGTCCGGGTTCGAATGGTCCGGCGAGGCCATCGTGGCCGAGAAGAAGACCTGGCCGCGCTGGATCCCGCCGAAGGAAATGATCGCCCGCCGCCCCGAGTTGCAGAAGTTCGACGAAGTCGGCCAGCCCGGCGGCCCGACGAATCCGCTTGGCGCCCGCGCGATCTACCTGACTTCGGGCGGCCGCGACTACGGCTACCGCATCCATGGCACGCCGGAATGGCAGTCGATCGGTCGCAACGCCTCGTCGGGCTGCATCCGGATGATCAACCAGGACGTGCTGGACCTCTACAGCCGCGTGACCGGGGGCGAGAAGGTCATCGTGCTGACCGCGAGCGGCGAGATGCCGAAGGGCCTCTACATCCCGAAGACCATCGCGCCGAAAGCCAGCGCCAAGCCGAAGGCCGCCGAGGTTGTGGTCCCTGTCGGTGCCGTTCCCGCGTTGAAGGTGCTGCCGCCGCCCTCGATCACCACCGGCACGCCTCTGGTGGCCCCGGCCGTCGCTCCGGTGACACCGGCTCCGGCGGAAACCTCCACGACCGCACCGGCAGCCACCGCACCCGCCTGCAAGGTCGCGCTGGTGGATGGCGTCTGCCCGCCCGGAAACTGAGCGGACCGACAGCAATGCAAAAGGGGGCGCCCATCAAGCGCCCCCTTCGTCATTTCCGGCCGGTCACTTCAGCCAGCGGTCGTAATCGCTGACCAGCAGATGCCAGGGGGCCTCGTCCTCCACGATCTCGGCGAAGCGACCGATGGGCTCGCGGAAGATGTTGTCGGTCAGGTCGTCGTTGACGGTGGACACCTCGCCGATCAGCACATCGCCCCCCTCGCCCCAGAAGGCATGCCAGTCGCCCGGCATCAGCGTGACGCTTTCCCCCGGCGCGAGCTTCAGCTTGGTCCCCGGCCCATAGGGCGTGTCGATCCCGTCGCAGCGCACCATGCCGCCTTTGTCGCCGGCGAAGTTGCCCTTGTCGTCACTGCCATAAAGCTCGATCACCAGCGTCGCCCCGCCCCGGTTGATGATGTCCTCGGCCTTGATGACATGGGTGTGCATCGGCGACAGCTGGTCCTGGCGGCTGATCAGCAGCTTCTCGGCATAACACATGCCCCCGCCCCGCTGCAGATCGGCCAGCCGCCCGTTGCGCAGGGTGAACAGGAACAACCCCATCTCGTCGAACCGGCCCTGGCCGTAATCGGTGATGTTTCAGCCGCAGCGCGCGTCGATGATCGTGCTGACATCCGTCCGCGCCCTGAACTGATCCGGCGACCAGTTGGCGAAGGGCGGCAGCACAAAGCCGTGCTGCCGGATCAGATCATCCGCCGCGCGCATGATCTCGTTGATGCGTGACCGCTTCATGTTCATCTCTTCCCGAAGATCGACCCCAGGATGCCCCGCACCAGCGCCTGTCCCGATTTGGTCCCCAACTGCCGCGCGAAGCTTTTCGCGAAGGAGGTGGTGATCGAATCCGACCGCCCCGCGCTCGACCGCTTCGGTGCCGCCTCGCGGTAGCCGTCCGCATCATAGCGTCGCGCCCGCTCGAACTCGCGCTTCTCGTCGGCCTGTTTCTGCTCCAGCTCTGCCGCATCCTTCGCCGCCGCATCAGCCTTTGCCCGCAGCTTTTCGAAGGCACTCTCCCGGTCCAGCACCTGATCATACTTGCCCCGGACCGGCGAGCCCGCCATCACCGCCGCCCGCACCGACGGCTCCAGCGGCCCCAACTGGCTTGACGGGGGGCGCACCAGCGTCCGCTCGGCGATCCCCGGAATGCCCTTGGCTTCCAGAAGCGACGTCACCGCCTCGCCCGTTCCCACATCCCGGATCGCCTCGTCGATCTTGAAACGCGGGTTCGGCCGGTAGGTCTCGGCCGCCTTGGCCAGGTCCTTCTGGTCCTTCGCCGTGAACGCCCGCAGCGCGTGCTGCACCCGGTTGCCCAACTGCCCCAGGATCGTGTCCGGCACATCCGCCGGGTTCTGGGTGATGAAATACACCCCCACGCCCTTGGACCGGATCAGCCGCGCCACCTGCTCCACCTTGGACACCAGCGCCTTCGGGGCATCGGTGAACAGCAAATGCGCCTCGTCGAAGAAGAAGACCAGCTTCGGCTTGTCGGGGTCGCCCACCTCGGGCAGCAGTTCGAACAGCTCGGACAAAAGCCACAGCAGGAACGTCGCATAAAGCCGCGGCGAGTTCATCAGCTTGTCCGCCGCCAGAATGCTGATCCGCCCCGCCCCCGAAGCGTCCACCGTCATCAGATCCGCCAGATCCAGCGCCGGTTCACCGAAAAGTCCGGCCCCGCCCTCGTTCTCCAGCACCAGAAGCCGCCGCTGGATGGCGCCGACCGATTCCTTCGACACCAGCCCGTAGCGGCCGGAAATCGCCTCGGCATTCTCGGCCACGAAATTCAAGAGCGCCTGCAGGTCCTTCAGGTCCAGAAGCGGCAGCGCCTCTTCGTCCGACAGCCGGAAGGCCACGTTCAGCACGCCTTCCTGCGGTTCCGACAGTTCCAGAAGGCGCGACAGCAGCAGCGGCCCCATCTCGGCAACCGTCGCGCGCACCGGATGGCCCTTCTCGCCGAAGAGGTCCCAGAAGATCACCGGAAACGCCCGGTATTGCAGGTCGAATCCGATCTGCGCCGAGCGTTTGGTGAAGGCCTCGTGCAGCTTGCCCTCCGCCGAGCCCGAAACTGCGATCCCCGCAAGGTCGCCCTTCACATCCGCCATGAACACCGGCACGCCCGAGGCCGAAAAGCCCTCGGCCAGCACCTGCAATGTCACCGTCTTGCCTGTCCCCGTGGCCCCCGCGATCAGCCCGTGCCGGTTGCCGTATTTCAGCAAAAGCCGCTGTGGCGCGCCGTAACCCTCGCCGCCACCGCCCACGAAAATGCTGTCCGCCGCTATCGCCTGTTCCGTCACGTTCGCCCCTCACAACTGTGGGTTGAGCCGCCCATGTGGCCCATCTCCCGCCACCAATCGCCCCAACCATACAGGGATAACTTCGCAGTGCCAGACTCAAGAGGTCAGACCCGGCGCTCTGTCGGGGCTGACGGTGATTTCCTCCCTGTCACCTGGCCGCGCCCTTGAAAAGGCGCGGTTTTTTCTGCTTTGTTCCGCAAAAGAACCCGTTGACGGGGCGGATTTTCCACCGTAGCGTCCCTGTTCATGAAGTCGGCCAGTCCGACAGGGAGCAAAAAAAATATCCGAAAAGGGCCGGTTTCCCCGGCCCTTTTTCATTGCTCCGCCGTCTTCGGGCAGAAGCCCGCCAGACACGTTTTTCTCACCTGACTTAGGGCAAGCCCCATGCTAGAGACCCGCCAACAATCGACCGACCAAAGGACATGTCGAAGATGGCAAAGACCACGAGCACCGCACTTGCCCTGATCCTCGCGCTGACCACAGCACCCGTGATGGCGCAGACGACCGAGGAAGCTGCCCCGGCAGCAGACGCCGCAACCACCCCCCCCGAATACCCCACGGGTCAGGAAGTGGGGGCCCCCGCCGACGGTCCGGGCAGCAGCTACACCGCTGCCACTTTCGAGACCTGGGAGCAGAAATGCGTCCGCACCGAAATTGGTGTCGACCCCTGCCAGCTCTATCTTCTCCTGAAGGACAAGACCGGCAACTCGGTGGCCGAGTTCACCATCTTCAACCTGCCGAAGGGTTCGGAAGGGCCTGCCGTCGCCGGCGCCACCTTCGTCGCACCGCTGGAAACCCTGCTGCCCACCGGCATGACCATGCAAATCGACGGCGGCAAGGGCAAGGCCTACCCCTTCACCTTCTGCACCCAGATCGGCTGCGTCGCCCGCATCGGCTTCACCGCCGAAGAGATCACGGCGCTGAAATCGGGCGGGAATGGTGTCATCACCATCGTTCCCTTCGTCGCGCCCAACGAGAAGGTCGAGCTGACCCTGTCGCTCAAGGGCTTCACCGCTGGCTATGATGCCGTGGTCGTCGCGAATGACAAGGCCGATGCCGCCGCTGTCGCGAAGGGCGGCGAAGCCGCTCCGGCGGATGGCGCTGCACCCGCCGAACCGGCCGCACCCGCCGCTCCCTGATCATGGGATGATCGGGCGCAAGCCCTGACAGTCAGGCCGATCCGCAAGGGTCGGCCGCTTTCGTTCAGGCCCGCCGGAACGCCAATACCGCGTTCAGCCCCCCAAAGGCGAAGGCGTTCGACAAGACCGCCTCGACCCGCGCCGCGCGCGCAACGCCGGTCACGACATCCAGCGGACAATCCGGATCGGCGGCCTCGAAGCCCAGCGTCGGTGGCAGCAGGCCTTCGCGCAAAGCCTGCACGCAGGCGATGGCTTCCAGCGCCCCGGTCGCCCCGATGGCATGGCCATGCATCGACTTGGTCGACGACACCGGAGGAGCGTCCCTGCCGCAAACCTCCAGCACCGCGGCACTTTCCGCCCGGTCATTGGCCAGCGTCCCGGTGCCATGCGCGTTGACATAGCCCAGATCGCGCGGCCCGATCCCCGCATCCCGCAGCGCCAGTTGCATTGCCTGCACCGCCCCCGCAACATTCGGCGCGACGATATCCCCGGCATCCGCCGTCATCCCGAACCCCGCAACCTCGGCCAGCACCCTTGCCCCGCGCGCTCGGGCATGCTCTTCCGCCTCGAAGACCAGCACCCCGGCCCCGTCGCCGATCACCATGCCCTTGCGACCCAGCGAGAACGGTCGACAGGCATCGGGCGCCAGCACGCGCAGCCCTTCCCAGGCCTTCACCCCCCCGAAGCACAGCATCGCCTCGGCCCCGCCGGTCAGCATCACATCCGCCGCGCCGGCCCGGATTTGCTGCAAGGCCAGCCCCATCGCGTGATTGGCACTGGCGCAGGCCGAGGACACCGCCAGCACCGGCCCGGTCAACCCATGCCGGATGGAGAGATGCGAGGCCGGGGCGTTCAGCATCAACCGGGGCACCACCAGCGGCGAGACCCGGTTCTTCCCCTCGGCAAAGACCGCGCGGTAGCTGTCCTCCCAGGTCTGGATACCGCCCGCCGCCGTGCCCAGGATCACCCCGCCGCGCGGCCCGATCCCCTCGGGCAGCCCCGCCATCGCCACCGCCTCGGCCCCGGCGACCAGCGCATATTGCGTGACCCGGTCGTAAAGCGGCAGGTCCCGCACGGCAAACCGCGCCTCGGGCCGCCAGTCCCGCACCTCTGCCCCGATGCGGATTGACAGTCTGTCCGCGTCCCGAAATCCCAGGGGTTCGATACCGCAGCGCCCCTCGCGAAACGCCTGAAAGGTGCCGGGAATATCCTGCGCAAGCGCGTTCACCGTGCCGATGCCGGTGATGACGACCCGCCTCATGGCTTCCGGGCGATCAGCGCCTCGACATCCCGGACGACACTGCCCACGGTCGAGAAATCGAACTCCGGCTGGTCCGGCGCATTGGCGTTGAACGGGACATGGATGCCGAAGCACTCCTCGATGGCGAAGATCGCCTCGACCTTGCCCAGCGAATCCAGTCCCAGATCCTCGATCCGTGCGTCCGGCGCGATCTCGACCGGCGACAGCAGAAGCTGCTTCGCCAGGATCGCGATCACCGCTGCCTCGATCTCGGCCCGCTCCACCTAGTCGCCCCCGGCTCCGGCCCCACCCTTCTCCAGCGCCGCCACCCGCGCCGCCAGACGCGGCAAGCGGCGCAGCGCCTTCTGCATCTCGACATGGCTTTCCATCTTCACCGCCGGATAGCCCAGCAGCACCCGTCCCGCCGGGGCGTTGGTGAAGATCTTCGTCGCGCCCCCCGCGATCACGTCATTGCCGACGAAAATGTTGTCGTTGACCCCGCATTGCCCCGCCAGCACCACCCGGTCGCCGATCCGGGCCGATCCGGCAATGCCGACCTGCCCGCACAGCAGGCAATCGCGTCCGATCTGCACGTTGTGGCCGATATGGACCAGGTTATCCATCTTCGTCCCCGACCCGATCAACGTATCCCGGATCGTGCCCCGGTCGATGCAGACATTCGCGCCGATTTCCACATCATCCCCGATGGTTACGGCGCCAAGTGAATGTATCCGCGTCCAGGTCTGGTCCTTGATCTCCGCGCGTGAGCCCAGCGTCTCGCGGATCTCCTCGACCCCCGACTTCTCGGGTGTCACGAAGCTGAACCCGTCCGCCCCGATCACCGCGCCCGGCTGGCAGATGAAGCGGTCGCCGATGGTGACGCGCGCGCCGATCCGCGCGCCCTGCAGGATCAGAGCCTCGGCCCCGATCCGAGCGCCCTCGGCAATCGACACATGCGACGCAATCCGCGCGCCGGGTCCGATGACCACCCCGGCCCCGATCACCACGAACGGCCCGATGGCTGCGCCTGCCCCGATCTCTGCCGAAGGCTCCACCACCGCCAGCGGATGCACCCCCGGCATGATCGCCGGGCCGGGATCCATCAGCCGCGTCAGCCCCGCCATCGCCAACCGGCTGCGGGGGGCAAAGATCGCGGCCTTCAACCCCATCGCCCGCCAGTCCGCGCCCGGCCAGACCACTGCCGCCCGTGCCTTGCCCTTGCCGATCCCGTCGGCATAGCGCGGGTCCATCGCCAGCGCCAACTGGTCAGGCCCCGCCGCCTGCGGCTCGGACGCGCCCGTCACCACCAGCGCAAGATCGCCCTCGGCCTCGGCCCCGAGCGCCTTCGCGATATCCCCGATCCTGTGGCCCATGGCTCCCCCGGCAGCACCCTGCCAAAGACTTAGCCCTGAACGCCTGCCAGTTCCACCCCGGCAGACTGCAACGCTTCCCACAATACCGCATCCCGCCCATAGACATCACGGCGATAGCTCATCCGCCCCTTCGCGTCGGGATAGGCGGTGAAATAGACCAGATGCACCGGCAAGGACTGCTTCAGCTTCACCGTCGTCTCGCGCCCCGTCTCCAGCGCCGCCTCGAACTCGGCCTCGGCATTGTCGGTCTGCCAGGACAACAGCTCATGCGCGAGGTCGAACGGGTCCGCCACCCGGATGCAGCCATGGCTGTAGGCCCGCACTTCCTTGTCGAACAAGGATTTCGACGGCGTGTCATGCAGATAGATGTTGTACTGGTTCGGGAACATGAACTTCACCTTCCCCAGCGCATTCCCGTCCGAGGGCGGCTGACGCAGCGCGAAGGGGAAGGTGCGCGCATTGTAGGCCGCAAAGTTGACCGACCCGCGCGACACCACCCGACCGCGTCCGTCGATCACCTGCAAATGCCCGACCGCATTGGGATTCTGCTGCAGAAGCGGCAGGTATTCCTTGACGATGATCGACCGCGGCACCCCCCAGGAGGGGTTGATCACCATATGCTCCATCTCGTCCGAGAATTCGGGCGACCGCTGGTCCGGCACGTTCTTCCCGATCACCACCCGCGTCTCGAAGATGGTCTTGCCGCCGTCGATGATCTTCGCGCGAAAATCGGGCAGGTTCACCCAGACATGCTTCACCTCGCGGTCGATGTGCATCCAGCGTTCCCGCTCCATCGCCACGATCACCGATTCCAGCCGTGCTTCCGGCCCGATATTGATCTCGGCCACCGTGCCCTCGCCCGCAGCCCCGTCCGGGGTCAGGCCGTGGGTCAGCTGGAACGCCGTCACCGCCGCCAGAAGGCTGCGGTCGTAAGAGGCAACCGCCGTCGGTGCCAGGTATCCCATCCGCACCAGCCGGTCGCGCAGCGCGATCACCGCAGGGCCGGTGTCGCCCGGCAGCACCGAGCCCGCCGGCACCGTTTCGCCCCAGCCGCCCGCCGCGATCTGCGCCTCCAGCCCCAGCTTCGCCTTCATCAGTTGCAGATACTGTACCGACTTCGGCTCCAGCCAGGCCAGAACCGCCTCGGGATCACCCTTGGCAATGCGCGACAGCAGCACCTGCGGCTCGATCACGTTGATCTCGCGCACGATGCCCGCATCCACCTCTTTCGGCACCAAAGCACCCGATGTCAGGTCATGCGCCCAGGCGAGGTAGGCCCGCGTCATCGCCACTTCCACCCGGCCGCGGTCGCCTTCGGTTTCCGCCGCGCGCAGCTCACGCACCAGCGCCGCCACATCATAGCGGGCGACCGGCAGGCCATGGTCCTTTGCCGTCGACAAGGCCGCCAGAAGTGCCGCGCGCCGCGCCGCGTCATCCGCCCCGGTCCACAGCGTGTCGTAGCCCGTGCTGCGGTACCAGTCGGCAATCGCCGCCTCGGACGAGGCACTGGCAGCAAGCGACTGGGTGAAGGAGGTGCTCTCGGCCTGGGCGGCAGGGGCAAGGCTCTGGGCCAGGACAAGCGACAGTGACACAAATGCCGGACGGAAGGGCAGATTACGCAGGACGGGGAAAAGCATTCGGCCCTCTATCTCAATATCTTGCAGCTCTCGTGCCATGTTTTCGCAGGTCTGCAAGCCCTGTCCATTCACAAAGCTGAATCCGCGGAATCTGCCGAAGAACTGTGTCCCCTTTGGCAACAGTCACCACTGAAACCGATGCAGATGCACAACACAGGCGGCCTTTCGCGGGCGTTCAGCAAAAATTTGCCGATTGAGGTTGTGCTGCCCGTCAGCGGAACAATCGGCGCTTGGGCTTCGATTCGACTTGTGCAATAACGACGCAGCACTTGGGGAAGAAGTTGCACAAACGCTGCGAAACGGCAGTCGAAGACAGCACGGGGACAGACGTTAGAATGACGGACCTTCAGCTTGACAGCGTCTCTCGGCGCGGACTTCTTGGTGTGTTCGCTGCGACGGCACTGGTGGCAGCACCGACCTACAGCAACGCATTCGGGCTCCTCAAAGGGGCAGGCGACATCCGCAGAATCCGCATGTATTCCGGTCGCACCGGCGAAAGCCTTGACACGATCTACTGGATCGAAGGCGAATACATCCCGGAAGTGATCAAGGAAATCAACAACTTCATGCGCGACTGGCGCACGGACGACGTCGTGAAGATGGATCCGCGCAATTTCGACATCATGGCCGCAGCGCATCGCCTGATGGATGTCAGCGAACCCTACATGCTCCTGTCCGGCTATCGCTCGCCCAAGACCAACGCCATGCTGCGGTCGCATTCCAGGGGCGTGGCCAAGAATTCTCTGCACATGAAGGGCCAGGCGGCCGATCTCCGGCTGCAATCGCGCTCGGTCGGGCAGATGGCCAAGGCGGCTGCGGCCTGCTCGGCGGGTGGCGTCGGCAAATATTCGCGCTCGAACTTCGTCCATATGGATTGCGGCCCGGTTCGCAGCTGGGGCGGCTAATATCGAAGCCATCGATGAAATGAGGCGCCTTAGGGCGCCTTTTTCGTTTGGGTCTTAGCGACCCGACCTCTGCCATCCCGCAAAGGCAGAAGGCCGGGGCACGGCACTTATCCCAGCGGCCCCGCCTCCGGATCAGGCGCGCCTGCCCCGCCCGCAACCTCACGCCCCCGGTAGCCCATCGCCACCACGAATTTCTCCGAACTGTCGGCCCGGCTGGCCGGTGGCTTCACATTCGCCACCTTGCGGAAGTTGCGCTTCAGCATCGTCTGCATCTCGTTCTCGGCGCCCCCCGCCAGCACCTTGGCGACGAAGGTTCCCCCGTCTTCCAGCACGTCGAAGGCAAAGGCCAGGGCCGCCTCGACCAGCGCCACGATGCGCAAATGGTCCGTCGCCTTGTGCCCCGATGCCGAGGCCGCCATGTCCGACATCACCACATCGGCCCGACCGCCCAGCCAACCTTTCACCAATCCGTCCGCATCATCGGCCAGAAAGTCCAGCTGGTGAATCTCCGCGCCCGAGATCGGCTCCACCTCCTGCAAATCCACGCCCAGTACCGTGCCGACCGGCTTCTTCGGGCTTTGCCCCAGCGCGTTCACCCGTGCCACCGCCACCTGGCACCAGCCCCCCGGCGCACAGCCAAGGTCCACCACGCGCGCGCCCGGCTTCAGGAATCCGTAGCGGTCGTCCAGCTCCAGGATCTTGTAGGCCGCCCGTCCCCGGTAGCCTTCCTTCTTCGCCCGGATGACATAGGGGTCGTTCAGCTGCCGTTCCAGCCACAGGGTCGAGGACAGCTTCCGCCCCTTCGCAGTCTTGACCCGCACCCGCAGCTCGCGCTGCCCGCGACCCGAATTCGGTTTTTCCGTCATGTGTAGGGTCCGTCCGCCAATACGCCATCCGCGCTCATCTGCGCGTAGAGAAGCCCTTCCCTAAGCCCCCTGTCCGCCACCGACAAGCGGTCCGTCGGCCAGATC
>Ga0073904_10002778_pt1 | contig 13205 bp, 11 predicted proteins | sample KloWWTrecipitate_FD_66668 | JGI IMG/M metagenome (GOLD analysis project Ga0073904, IMG submission 66668) | Active sludge microbial communities from Klosterneuburg, Austria, studying microevolution and ecology of nitrifiers - Klosterneuburg... | ecosystem: Engineered > WWTP > Aerobic digester >...
TAGCGGCTCGATGCCACAGATTCAACCAAACATTCTGCTGGTAAAGAATACTTCGTTGCTTGGCTTCAACTTTGGAGCCTACATCGGATGGTCATCGGTGGACGAGCGCGAGTACTACGAGCCGAAGGTGCGGTGCGCAGTCGAGCACCTGTTCGAGTGGTACGAACAAGGCAGGATTCGACCGTTTGTTGCCGCAAGCTACCCGTTGGAACGCTTCGCTGAAGCCCAAGATGCGCTACTTGGGCGCAGTACGGTAGGGAAAATCATGCTTGTGCCTAGTGAGTCTTAATCAGGTTATTGAAAGGACAATAGATCATGAAATTGACCAGTAGTTGTTTTGAGGACAACGGAACCATCCCGAGCGAATGCGCCTTTGGGGTGATAGATCCTCAGACTCGTATAGCTCTCTCAAGCAATATCAATCCCGACTTGGAATGGAGCAACATTCCTGTAGCCACGAAGTCCCTTGCCCTGATCTGCTATGACCCTGACGTCCCTTCGGCTCTGGAAGATATAAACAAAGAAAATCGGTTGATTCCTGTCAGCGCTGAGCGCGTAGATTTTTACCATTGGGTTCTGGTCGATATTGCGCCGAGTCTTGGGCGTATCGCCAAGGGACAGTTCTCGAACGCAATCATACCTCGCGGCAAACCCGGTCCCGACGGACCGAATGGCACGCGTCAGGGTCTCAACGGGTATACCACCTGGTTTCACGACGATGACAACATGTCGGGGAATTATTTTGGTTACGATGGTCCCTGTCCGCCGTGGAATGATGAGTTGTCCCATCGCTACATCTTCAAGCTATATGCGCTCGATGTTGCCAAGTGCCCATTGACAGGAATCTTTTCTGCTTCCGCAGTGCTTAAGGCGATTCGCAGCCACATTCTCACCACGGCTGAACTTATCGGTCGCTACACGTTGAACCCGGACATCTCGGACCCGGTTACGCCATAGCGTGGCAATAGGCTGATCAACAGATTCAGATGGCGCCAGGTACATTTGGTCAAGGAGAAACAAGATGGGTAGTCGTACCGTACTGAAGGGAAAGCTGCATCGCGTGACAACGACGCATTCGGAGTTGCACTATGAGGGGTCCTGCGCCATTGATGAAGACTTGCTGAACGCGGCTGATATCCGCGAATATGAGCAGATTGATATCTACAACGTCACGAATGGTGAGCGCTTTACTACATACGCCATTCGAGGTGAGCGTGGCTCGGGCATCGTTTCAGTCAATGGTGCCGCAGCGCGCAAGGCAGCACCGGGCGATCTCCTGATCGTCGTCAGCTATGGTGTCTTGACTGAAGATGAAGTGAGATATTTCCAGCCTCGGCTCGTATATGTGGATGCACGAAACCGGATTCTTTCGGAACGCGCCGCGATTCCAGTTCAACTAGCGGCTTGAAGCCACTTACTGTGCCATAAGCACGATGATCCGCCGACCTGCGCGGGGGGTCGCCGGCTTTTGCCGCCGCTATCCCGGCGCAAATTCCTCGCGGTGGCCGAAGCCCTTGCTGTTGTCGACGAAATGAATGTGATCCGCCAGGAGGCGATACCAGCGCACCTTCGCCAGCGCCGCGAAGATGGCCGGCGGTACCGTGGCCAGCGGCGCCGCGATGGGAAACTTCCCGCCATAGAGCCGCTGCGCGCATTCCCGTTCCTCTCCCTCAAGTTCCACGACCCGGCCTTCGAGCTGGATGCCCTTGATTTGTGCCCAGTTGGAACAGTCTTCCTGGATGGTCGCGGCGCAGCGCGCATCCTGCGCCAGGTTGCGGCAATGGCGGCTGCTCGGTGACGAGAGGAAAACCAGCGAGCCACCCTCGCTGGCGTAGAACACGGCGGCGGCCCACGGCCCCTCGGAGCCTTGTGTGGCCAGCGTCATCACATTGTGGCCGGCGAGGTAGTCCGTCACCGCGAGCGGCAAGGTCGTTTTCATTCGGACACTTCTTTCGTCGTTCGTCCTGTCGCCGGTATTATGCGGCTTGAGAAAGCACATCCGGATGGAAACACGTACCATGGGCTCACGACATACTTTGATAGGACGCGGGGCATGAAACTGGTGTTCGGCATTTCGGGAGCGAACGGCTTTAATGGTGATTCGAGAAAATTATCAACACATTGGAAGATCAACTCGCATCAGGTTCTATCAGATGGCCCATGCGGTGCGCTTTAGTGTCCAGATACGCCTCATTGTGGGGAGTTCTGGGCGATGCAAAACTTATGCGTTTGACTACCTCGAAGCCAAGCTCGCGCATCGCGGTGACCTTGCTTGGGTTGTTAGTCAGCAGGCTTAGGCGGTACACACCGATGTGATCGAGCATCGGCTTGCAGATATCGTAACTACGAGCATCCGCTTCGAATCCTAGGTGCACATTGGCGTCCACAGTATCTGCACCCTTATCCTGCAAGTCATATGCCTTGATCTTGTTATGCAAGCCGATCCCACGCCCCTCCTGGCGCAGGTAAAGCAATACGCCCCGTTTCTCCTTGCCGATTATCTTCAGGGCAGTGCGCAACTGAAATCCGCAATCACAACGCAGGCTGAATAGGGCGTCACCAGTCAGACACTCGGAATGGATACGGGCTAGTATCGGTTCGCCGCTGCTGACGTTGCCCATTGCCAATACCAAATGTTCTTTGCCCGCGGAATCGACGAAGCCATAGGCCGTAAACAATCCCCAGCGCGTGGGAAGCCGGCTTGACGCCACAAAACGGACATCATCCACGGCCATGTTCGGACCGTGCCAGGAAAGAGTACAGAGTAGTACATCGGCCCGGTTCGATTCGTGGGCGGACTTCATGTTTCATGCTTGCCATCGGAGTCTTTCGGGTTTCAGAGATCAGCAGACGACGCACATCGAAAGATCGATCGCCTTGATATTTTTGGTGATGCATCCAATTGAAATTCGGCTCACACCGGTTTCCGCCACTTCACGCAGATTTGCCAAAGTGATTCCACCCGAGGCTTCTAGTTCTGCGCATCCGGCGGTAATTGCCACTGCCTCACGCATCTGCTCGATAGTGAAATTATCGAGCAGTATAAGTTTCGCACCGGCAGCGATTGCTGTTCTAAGCTCGTCGCAGGTTTCTACCTCGATCTGTACCGGCAGGTCCAGCGGAACAAGCGCTGCCGCCGCGCGGAGTACTTCGGGAATGCCGCCGGCAGCAGCAATATGGTTCTCCTTGATCAATACTCCAGCGTAGAGCCCCATCCGATGATTGGTACCGCCTCCCACGCGCACGGCATACTTTTGAGCGATGCGCAAACATGGCAGAGTTTTTCGGGTGTCGTAGATAAGCGTACTGGTATCTGCGACTGCATCTACATATTGGCGAGTCGCGGTCGCTGTGGCGGAAAGCGTCTGAAGAAAATTGAGTGCGGTGCGCTCCGCGCTAAGTAGAGCACGCGCATTGCCCTGGATTTCGCAAACCGTCTGGGCCGGCTCTAAACGCTCACCTTCATGCGCCAACCAACGAAATTCAACAGCAGAGTCCAGTTCTCGAAAGCATTCCTCGAACCACGGGATGCCACAAAGGATAGCCGCTTCGCGACTGGTTACCGTGGCGACGGCTGAGTGATCGGCTGAAACCAGCATGGCCGTTAAATCACCGGATCCCATATCCTCTTGGAGGGCCGTACGTACGGTGAGAAGAAGTTCTGAAGCAGGAATTGTTTTAGGCATATTTTTTGAGGAGTTGGGCTCCTCGATCAGATCGCGCCATGTCAGGTCGCGGTTGTGGTGACTTGTGAGAACGATACAAGTTCTGGCATGGGCCACCCCAATATTGCGCTCGCGGGGAGTTCTATCTTTGCCCTGAAATCAACTGTACGTCAGCCGCATGTTCCATTACCTCTTACTAACAGGGAAATAATTCAGCATTTACTTCTTTCCACCCATTCGGTGTCAGGGATTCAGGTCTCTCGGCCAAGCAAAAACCGAATAATAGCGGGGGCCATATTCTGTGTGTAGGCCTCAGTTTCAGGGCGGGCGTTACTTCAGCGATCAACAGGCCCGTTTTGTGACCGGCAGAATTAGTAATATTAAGAAGGCCACAATATGGATATAAAAGTTGTGGCGAATCACAAGCATATATATGACTAAGTAGAACTATAGCAGATACTGTCACATTGGAACGATTGGCATGGTTTAAATCAGCGATCACCATATGGACTATTGGGCAGAACCATTCGGAAATGTAAATGGGGACAGAAAATGCAGGTATAGGTGACATTCCGTTTGGATACCCAACGATATCGGAAGGTACTGCAATCGATGTGTAGCGTAGAAAGACTGAATTCGACAACATCTCGATTGGCGCTACCTACAGGCCATCATTCCAACTTATCTAGGCAGCGCGACAACTCATGGAATCAATAATCAACTACGGCGATGGAATTGCTGCAATTGACAGCGGATTCATTCGACCGAGGCTTGCTGCGGTCCACTGTATTATTGAGGAAGATCACGTGGCTCTGGTGGATACCGCGACTAATCCCAGTTCGATAAAAGTACTGGCTGCGCTAGCTGCCCATGGTGTTCGGCCGACACAGGTAGACTGGATTTTGCTTACCCACATCCATCTCGACCATGCTGGCGCGGCGGGAGTTTTGGCGCGTGTTCTACCTAACGCGCGAGTGGCTGTGCATCAACGGGGAGCGCGCCACATGGCTGATCCATCACGGTTAATGGCGGGTACTGTTTCAGTGTATGGCGAAGAACTGGTGCGCGAAAGATATGGAGAAATTCTTCCGATCCCACCCGAACGCATCACTGAGGTTAAGGAAGGCAGCCTTCTGAAGCTGGGTGCGCGCACGATTCGCGTGCTCGACACACCAGGTCATGCACGCCATCACGTTTGTTACGTAGATGAAACGACTGGACATATCTTCACCGGTGACACATTCGGTCTGTCTTATCGCGAACTGGACAACGCCGGGCGTGCCTTCGTTTTGCCTGTGACCACGCCCACACAGTTTGAGCCCGATGCTCTGCATGAGTCGGTCGCACGTATAGCGGCTCTGAAACCGGAAGCCGTGTATGTCACCCATTTCGGGCAACTTCGCGACATTCCTCGTCTCGCTTCTGATCTGCACCGGCTTATCGACAGCTTCGTCGCAACGGCGCGTTCCGTCTCTGGTAATGGTCAGCGGCGAAACGAGCAACTTCGTGTTGCGCTCAGTGAACTGCTTGAAGAGGAAGCAAGTCGACAAAACTGGGGGCTTCGTGGCGCTGCACTGTGGAAACTTCTGGCCGCGGATATTGAGCTCAACGCCCAAGGGCTAGCCGATTGGATCGACAATCACAACTCTTAGCGATGGGTTGCGCTTATGGCTGGCAGCGTCAGTTTGTTCAAATATTGACCGCATGAGGTGAAACAAAGTGTTCACTTGTAAGTCATCTGAATTCGAGTAACAACGGCAATCAACGGACCTGAAAGAGGATCTGCTCATGAGCACGAATCGCACAGCAACGCTGACTATAGATGGCAAGAGTCACGAGTTTCCCGTGATGGTGGGAGTGCATGGCAACGATGTCATCGACATCCGTACCCTGGGCGCCAAGACCGGCTTGTTCACCTACGACTCCGGTTTCCTTTCCACGGCCAGTTGCCAGTCGAAGGTCACCTTCATCGATGGTGATAAGGGTGAGTTGCTGTACCGCGGCTACCCGATCGAACAACTGGCGGAGAACTGCAACTTCCTCGAAGTCGCCTATCTGCTGAAGAACGGCGAACTGCCGAACAAGTCCCAGAAGAGCGAGTTCGAGACCACGATCAAGAAGCACACCATGGTGCATGAGCAACTGGTGCGGCTCTATCAGGGCTTCCGCCGCGACGCGCACCCGATGGCGGTGATGGTCGGCGTGGTCGGCGCGCTGTCGGCCTTCTATCACGATGTCACTGATTTCGCCGACCCCGAGGATCGCAGCATCTCCTTCAATCGACTGGTCGCCAAGTTGCCGACGATCGTGGCGATGGCCTACAAATACAACACCGGCCAGCCTTTCATGTATCCGCGCAACGACCTCGACTACACCGCCAACTTCATGCACATGATGTTTGGCACGCCCTGCGAGGAGTACCAGCCGAACCCGGTGCTGACGCACGCGCTCGACACGATTTTCACGCTGCACGCCGACCACGAGCAGAACGCTTCGACTTCGACGGTGCGCCTGGCGGGCTCCTCGGGCGCCAATCCCTTCGCCTGCATCTCGGCGGGCATCGCCTGCCTCTGGGGTCCGGCCCACGGCGGCGCCAACGAGGCCTGCCTGGAAATGCTGGAGGAAATCGGCGACGTCTCGCGCGTCGGCGAGTACATCAAGCGCGCCAAGGACAAGAACGACAACTTCAAGCTGATGGGATTCGGCCACCGCGTTTACAAGAACTTCGACCCGCGCGCCAAGCTGATGGGCAAGGTCTGCGCCGATGTGCTGGGCGAACTGGGCCTGGAAAACGACCGTCTGTTCAAACTGGCCAAGGAACTGGAAAAGATCGCACTGGAAGACCCGTACTTCGTCGAGAAGAAGCTGTATCCGAACGTCGATTTCTATTCAGGCATCGTGCAGAAGGCGCTCGGCATCCCGACCTCGATGTTTACCTGCATTTTCGCGCTGGCCCGCACGGTCGGCTGGATGACGCAGTGGGAGGAGATGATCACCGATCCGGAATACAAGATCGGCCGTCCGCGCCAGCTGTATACCGGTGCGGCCAGGCGCGACGTCAAGGCGCTCAACCAGCGCTGATCCGTTTTCGACCAAGACGGGGGGGAGGCGGCATACGTCCCCCGCTTCGCCCCTCCCCAAAAATAGTGGAAGCAGCGAGTCGATCTCGCTGTTGACGCAAATGGGTAGCTTTTCCAGCGTAGCGCGTGGCCGCCAGGCAGGATCAAATTCATTGAGTGCGGCGGTGGCGCGCAGACTCTGGTTCGCAGCGGCACGCTTACCGGGGGTTCATATCCCGTGAAGAGTCAGTTCTTCTTGCCTAGGAAAATCTGACGGACAGTGTTCTCGATGACATCGTCGTCGATCGACAGCGCGCCATTGCCAGCGTACGGTGTCGGTACGTCTGCATTTGTACCACTATCTCCCCGCGACATAGCTTGATTGTTAGACGTCCGTATCATGGAATATTAAATTACTATACGAAGCGATGAATCCATTGTTGCTATAGGGCCAGAATGCTATTCTGAGTTGGCGATAACCTGTTTAGGGTCGCTACATAATGTTAATAGTTCCACGAAATGGACTCTAGATCTTGATCCGTGGTGAGTTTGTACATAACTAATACAAGGAGGCTGTCCGTGAATACTTTTCGCACAATCGTGCTTGGATTTTTGCTGTCACTGTTTTGTCTCGGGGCTACCGCCCAGACTTACAAGATGACACTTTCCGGGGCCAGTCCCAGCGGCCTGTGGACGGTGCTCGGCGTCGGCATCGACGGGGCGGTGAAGGTGTCCTACCCGGGTTCGCACGTTACCTACCAGACCTCTGGCGGTGGGCTAGCCAACATTGCGCTGTTGGACCAGGGCAAGGTCGAACTGGGTATTGCCCACGACGCCGAGTTGCGCATCGCCACCGAGGGCGGCAAACCCTTCGCCAAACCGGTTACCAGTCTGCGGGCGATTGCCCTGCTCTATAACTGGGCGCCGATGCAGATGGTTATTACCAAGGCTTTTGCCCAAAAACACGGCATCCGCAATTTCGACGATATCGCGCTCAAGAAGCCGCCCCTGCGGATTGCCTTCAACAAGCGGGGCAACATTACCGAGCACGTGGCGGTGAAGATGTTCAACGCCATCGGCGTAGACTTGGAGGACTTCAAAAAGTGGGGCGGCGACGTAATTTACGCGGCTTCTGACGAGCAGGGCGACCTTATGAAGGACAAGCGCATCGATATGTTCACCAACGGCGTTTTCGTCCGTTCCAGTTTCATCGTCCAAGCCGGCGACGCCGTCGAACTCGTTCTCCTGCCGGTTTCGGAAGGGATCGTCAAAAAAGTGTCGCATGAACTAAGCGTTGCACCTTTTGTGGTCAAGGGCGGCACCTACCCTTGGCAGCCCGAGGATGTGCTGACGGTGGCACTGGGTGCGGCTCTGGTCGTGAATAGCAAAATGGAAGAGAAGGTGGCCTACGATCTGGCAAAAGCACTACACATGAACATCGATAAACTCCAGGGCGCACACGGCACCATGAAGTCCATCACCCCCGAGTTTCTGGCGAGCCAGCGCCTCATTCCCTACCACAAGGGAGCTGAAAAATATTACCGGGAAGCCGGTTTGCTGAGGTAGTCGGCATGAGCCTCACATTCGTCGAAAAACTTCTCTCGACCGGTGCGCGGCGGGATCCCGATGGGCTGGTTGGGCAGTTGCTAAAGCCCTTCTCGGCGCTGATTGCGCTCGGCATCGTGTGGGTGACGACGGTGCAGATCGTACAGATCTACGCCATGACCATCGTCTTCCTCGGCCTGATGCTGTCGCTGGTGTTCCTGACCACGGGCGTCACCGCGAGTTCCTGCCGCACACGTGTACCACCTTGGGATCTGATGCTGGCGACAGCGAGCATCGGTATTGCCGCCTACTTCTGGTATCACAACGAACGCATCGTTACCCGCATCACCCTGCTCGACGAACTGAGCATCTGGGACGTCGTCTGCGGCAGCGGGCTGATGCTCGCCGTCCTCGAGGCCACCCGGCGCACGGTTGGGGCTGGACTCACCTCGGTTGTGCTGCTGTTTCTTGCCTATAACCTGTGGGGCGACGCCATGCCCGGCGTCCTCGGTCATGGTGTGATCGACTATCAGCACTTCCTCGATGTCCTAGCATTCACCACCGACGGCATCTTCGGTGCGCCGATCCGGGTAGCGCTGACTTACGTCTTCCTGTTTGGCCTCTTCGGAACCTTTCTCTCACGTACCGGTGGCGGCGATTTCTTCTTCGATGTCGCTTCGGCGGTGAGCGGCAAGAGCCCGGGCGGACCGGCCAAGATCGCAGTGGTGTCCTCGGGGCTCTACGGCACTATTTCCGGCAGTCCAACGGCGGACGTGGTGACCACCGGTTCGATCACCATCCCGATGATGAAAAAGCTCGGCTACCCGGCGGCGGTGGCTGGCGGCATCGAGGTGGCGGCGTCCACCGGCGGTAGCATCTTGCCGCCGGTGATGGGCTCGGCTGCTTTCATTATGGCCGAATTCACCGGTATCCGTTACGCCGAGATCGCGGTGGCGGCAATCGTTCCCGCCTTCCTCTACTATTTCTGCGTGTACCTGCAAGTGCATTTGCGCTCGGTCAAGCTGGGGATTACAGGGCTTCAGGACGTACCGGGGTTTCTCGATACCATGCGCCGTGGCGGCATGTTTCTGGTGCCGCTATTGGCTCTGGTCATCGCGCTGCTAATCGGCTACTCGCCCAACTTCGTCGCAGTTTTTGGCACCCTGGCGGTAATCGCCGTGGCGATGCTGAAGCGTGAAACGCGCTTGGGTCTCAAGTCACTCTATGAGATTCTTGCCGAATCGACCCTGCGCGTGGTGCCGGTGGTAGCTGCCTGCGCCGCGGCTGGGTTGGTGGTGGGAGGGTTGTCGATGACCGGGCTCGGTGCAAAGGTGACCGAGCTCATCTTCATCTTGGCTGGCGCCGATGTTTTCCTCTCGCTGGTGGTCGCCGCCATCATCACGCTGCTGCTTGGAATGGGCATGCCCACCCCAAGCGTGTATATCTTGGCGGCGGTGCTGGTTGCTCCCGCCCTCACCCAGCTGGGCGTTTCCCTGATGGCCGCTCACCTCTTCCTGGTCTATTACGCGAGCCTCTCCGCCATGACGCCACCGATTGCGGTCGCTGCCTTCGCGGCCGCACCGATCGCGCTGGCCAACCCGCTGGCGATCGGCTTGGCTGCAGTGAGAATTACCATCACCGCCTTCGTCGTTCCGTTCGCCTTCGTGTACAACAACGGCATACTTCTGTCCGGAAGTGCTTGGCATGTTGCCTTGGCCTGCATCGTCGTCACGGCGGCAGTGGGCTGTCTGTGCCTGGCCGCAGAAGGATATTGGAAACACCCGATTGGAACCGCGGGTCGCTTGCTGCTCCTCTTCGCAGGGGTCGGACTCATGGCTCCATCACTAGCGCTGCAGGGAGGCGCCGGCGTGGTCGCGGTCGTCACCCTGATGGCTTTGCAGCGGCGGCAGGGATCGGTTGCGGTGGACACGAAGGAAACCTGACTCGCTAACTTGGTCTCCGTACTGCCGATCCGGCAACGGCATCGAACCAGTAGCAAGACGGCATTAACTTTACTGGATGTGGCAACTCATATGTGGAATGCGTTTTCTTTTGACTCGAATAGTCAGTAACTACCGTTGATAGACAGAATCGGATTCGGGCCTGGGTGGACGTACCTTCATTAGTTACAGAGTGGGGTCTCGCAACTGCCTCAAATTTCTTGCGCTAACGATTCCGTGGCGGTCGAATAGGACTGTTGATTTCCCACGGTAGCGGATACCCACGTGTGCGTTTGTGATCGCTTGATTAAAAGTCTCTCCTCGCTCCTGTTTTTGGAGCTTCGCCCCGATGGCTTTGGGGCTTCTTTTTTCTGATTGGCATGGGGAATGTTTCATATCATCGCCGTTCCATCAATATGTGAGCAAAACTAAGTTATTCGTATTTAATTATTCCGCCTTGGTCACCATGATTTCAGCTGAGGTTCATCGACAATCTGGTCCAGTTTTTTTGTTGCATCTCTTGGGGTGGCTTTGCGGAAGACCATCATGAGCTATCCCGTTCGCAAATTTGATGCGGTCATCGTCGGCGCCGGCGGCGCCGGCCTGCGTGCCGCGATCCAGCTCTCCGAAGCCGGCTACAAGACCGCCGTGCTGACCAAGGTTTTCCCGACGCGCTCGCATACCGTGGCCGCTCAGGGCGGCGTCGCCGCCAGCCTGGGCAACTCCGAGGAGGATCACTGGCACTGGCACATGTACGACACCGTCAAGGGTTCCGACTGGCTCGGCGACCAGGACGCGATCGAGTTCATGTGCCGCAAGGCCAACGAAGTCGTGGTCGAACTCGAGCATTACGGCATGCCCTTCGACCGCCTCGACAACGGCAAGATCTACCAGCGCCCGTTCGGCGGCCACATGTCGAACTTTGGCGAGAAGCCGGTGCGCCGTTCCTGCGCTGCGGCCGACCGCACCGGCCACGCCATGCTGCACGCGATGTACCAGCGCAACGTCAAGGTGAATACCCAGTTCTTCGTCGAATGGCAGGCGCTGGACCTGGTGCGCGATGCCGAGGGCGATGTCATGGGCGTCACGGCGATGGACATGGAAACCGGCGAGATCGTCGTCTTCCACGCCAAGGCCACCATCTTCGCCACCGGCGGTGCGGGGCGCATCTACTACTCCTCGACCAACGCCTTCATCAACACCGGCGACGGCGTCGGCATGGCGGCACGCGCCGGCATTCCGCTGGAAGATATGGAGTTCTGGCAGTTCCACCCGACCGGCGTCGCCGGTGCCGGCGTGCTGATCACCGAAGGCGTGCGCGGTGAGGGCGGCATCCTGCGCAACTCTGCGGGCGAGCGCTTCATGGAGCGCTACGCGCCGAACGCCAAGGACCTGGCATCGCGCGACGTAGTTTCCCGCGCGATGACCACCGAAATCAACGAAGGCCGTGGCTGTGGCCCGAACAAGGACTACGTGCTGCTCGACATCACCCACCTGCCGCCCGAGACCATCATGAAACGCCTGCCGGGCATCCATGAAATCGGCATCCAGTTCGCCGGCGTCGATTGCCTCAAGGAACCGCTGCCGGTGGTGCCGACCTGCCATTACCAGATGGGCGGCATTCCGACCAACTACCTGGGCCAGGTCGTGGTACCCAAGGGTGGCAACCAGAGCGAGCCGGTGCTGGGTTTCTACGCCGCCGGCGAATGCGCCTGTGCTTCCGTGCACGGCGCCAACCGCCTCGGCACCAATTCCTTGCTCGACCTGCTGGTGTTCGGCAAGTCGGCCGGCGAAACAGCGGTCAATGACCTCAAGAACAATATCAAGGCGCACAAGCCGCTGGCACAAGAGGCCATCGACCGCACGCTGGCCCGCATTGATCGGCTGAATAGCCAGAAGGACGGCGCCGATGTGCATGAGACCCGCCTAGCCATGCAACGCACCATGCAGAAGCATGCCGGCGTGTTCCGCTTCAAGGACATGCTGGCTGAAGGTGTCAAGCGCATCGACGAGATCGCGGGGCAGGTCGCGCAGACCCAGATCAAGGACAAATCCAAGGTCTTCAATACCGCGCGCATCGAGGCGCTGGAACTCGACAACCTGATCGAGGTGGCGAAGGCCACCATCGTTTCCGCCAACGCTCGTACCGAGTCGCGCGGTGCCCACGTCCGCGACGATGCGGTCGATAGTCCCGAAACGCCGGACGGTCGCGACGACAGGAACTGGTTGAAGCACACGCTGTGGTACCGCGAAGGCAATCGCCTCGACTACAAGCCGGTACAGATGAAGCCGATGACCGTAGACACCATCGAGCTCAAGAAGCGCGCCTACTGACAAGGAATGACGATGACGAACGCCAACCGTACCGTCCAGTTCAAGATCTATCGCTATGATCCTGACCAGGATGCCAAGCCCTACATGCAGGACATCGCGGTCGAACTCGAATCCACCGACCGCAAGCTGCTCGATGCGATGGTCAAGCTCAAGGCACAGGACGACTCGATCTCCTTCCGCCGTTCCTGCCGCGAAGGCGTCTGCGGCTCCGACGCGATGAACATCAACGGCAAGAACGGCCTGGCCTGCCTCACCGCGATGGACAGCTTCCCTGAAGGCAAACCGATCGTGCTGCGCCCGCTGCCCGGACTGCCGGTGATCCGCGACCTGATCGTCGACATGACGCAGTTCTTCAAGCAGTACAACTCGATCAAGCCCTACCTTATCAACAACGATCCTCCCCCGGAACGCGAGCGCCTGCAGTCGCCGGAAGACCGCGAGGAACTCAACGGTCTCTACGAGTGCATACTCTGTGCATGCTGCTCGACGGCCTGTCCGTCGTTCTGGTGGAACCCGGACAAGTTCGTAGGCCCGGCCGGCTTGCTGGCGGCCTACCGCTTCATCGCCGACACGCGCGACCAGGCGACCAATGAGCGTCTCGACAATCTCGAGGATCCTTATCGCCTGTTCCGCTGCCACACCATCATGAACTGCGTCGATGT
>Ga0073904_10002783_pt1 | contig 13193 bp, 10 predicted proteins | sample KloWWTrecipitate_FD_66668 | JGI IMG/M metagenome (GOLD analysis project Ga0073904, IMG submission 66668) | Active sludge microbial communities from Klosterneuburg, Austria, studying microevolution and ecology of nitrifiers - Klosterneuburg... | ecosystem: Engineered > WWTP > Aerobic digester >...
ATCCGTTTGGCTGGCTCGGCATTCTGGCCCAGGCGCAGGCGCCGACCAACGAGATCACCTGGGGCTGTCACGACGAGGGCTTTGCCATGCTGAGCATTCGCACGCCCGAAGTCACGCGCCTGTATCTGCAATGCCGGCCGGACGAGAATCCGCACGACTGGCCGGACGCTCGCATCTGGGAAGCCTTGCATCGGCGGCTGGACGTGCCGGGCATGCCACCGATCCGGGAAGGCCAGATCCTCCAGAAGGGTGTCACGGCCATGCGCAGCTACCAATGCGAGCCGATGCAGCGCGGCCGTCTGTACCTGGCCGGCGATGCGGCCCATATTGTCCCGCCGACCGGCGCCAAGGGACTCAATTCCGCCATGGCCGACGTGAAGGTGCTGGCCGCCGCGCTGACCGCATATCACCGCGACGCTGACGGTGCCGCGCTGCAGGCCTACACGCGCACCTGCATGAGCCGCATGTGGCAGGTCCACCGTTTCGCCGCCGGCCTGTGTGCGATGGCACACCGGTTCCCGCAGGAGAGTTCGTTCGCGCAGCGTCTGCGGCGCGCAGATCTGATTGCCATGACCGGAACCGACACCGGTCGCCGGCATTTTTCCGAAAACTTCACCGGCCTGCCGATCCAGGCCTGAAAGGAAACCCCATGCATCCAGTTCATCCCCTGTTGGCCCGCAGGCGCTTGCTGCAGCTCGGCCTGGCAGGAACACTCGCCGGCCGATGGCCGTCGGTCCGGTCGGCCGAGTCGCCGCCTGCGTGGCCAGCGCGGCCGCTGCGCATGGTGGTGAACTTCCCGCCAGGCAGTTCGCCCGACGTGCTGGCCCGTGCGCTGAACCTGCCGCTGCAGCAGGCGCTGGGCGCTTCCGTGCTGGTCGACAATCGGGCCGGCGCCAGCGGCATGATCGGCGCAGACCTGGTGGCCAAGGCACCGGCCGACGGATACACCTGGCTGATGACGGCCGGTAGCACGATCACGACCAATCCGTTCATCTACGCCAGGATGCCGTTCGACGTGGAGCATGATCTGATGCCCGTCGCCGCGGTGGCTCGGATCGTGCTGTTTCTGGTCGTGCGACCGGATCTGCCGGTGGCCAACATCGCGGAGTTCCTTGCCTATCTGAAGGACAACCCGTCCCGCCTGTCCTATGGATCGGCCGGCAACGGTACCGGTCTGCACCTGGCCGGCGAGATGTTCAAGAGCCAGGCCGGTGTGTCGGCGCTGCACGTGCCGTTTCGCGGCGCGTCGCCCGCGCTGCAAAGCCTGCTGGCGGGGCAGATCGATTTCCTGTTCGATCCGGGTATCGCGCTGGGCCATGTCAGAAGCGCAAGGCTGCGCATGCTGGCCGTGGCCGCGGCGCAGCGGTCTTCGTTGTTTCCGCAGATTCCGACGCTGCAGGAGGCCGGGCTGGCCGGGTTCGATGCAGGCACCACGCATGGCCTGTACGCGCCACACGGGACACCGGCACCGATCGTGGAGCGGATGCACGCGCAGGTCAACCGCGCATTGCTTCTGCCGGAGGTCCGCCGGCAGATTGCCGCAATCGGTGCCGAACCCTCGGCCCTGTCGCTGGCGCAGTTCACCGCCCAGATGCTCGATGACAGCGCACGTTATGGAGCCATCGTGCGCGAGAAGCAGATCCGGGCCGATTGATCGCCGCAAGCGTTGTGGCAGCGGCATTGTCCGGATATGCGAACAGTATGTCTGCGTCAGCCGATTGATCCTGCGCAGCGGCGTTCCTACCATTGCCGGCTATCGCAACCAAGCGCCTGCATCCAACGCACGCCAATAAGGAATGACCATGTTCTTGAAGAATTGCTGGTACGTTGCAGCCTGGGACCACGAGCTTATCGACGGACGTCTGCTGGCCCGCACCCTGCTCGAGCAACGGGTGTTGCTGTACAAGGGCGACAGCGGCCAGGTGGTGGCGCTGGCGGACCGGTGCTGCCATCGTGGCGTACCGCTGCACCTGGGCCGGCGCGAGGGCGACTGCATTCGCTGCATGTACCACGGGCTCAAATTCGACGCCACCGGCAAGTGCGTGCAGATTCCCGGGCAGGAGATGGTGCCGGCCAGGCTCGGCGTGCGCAGCTACCCGGTGGTCGTGCGCGACCACCTGGTGTGGATCTGGATGGGCGACGCCGCGCTGGCCGATCCCGATCAGATCCTGGACTACCCGTTCCTGCGCGACCCGCAATGGAAGGGAATCCCGGACTATCTGCACTACAAGGCGAACTACCTGCTGATCGTCGACAACCTGAGTGACTTTGCCCACCTGGCCTTCGTCCACACCCACACGCTGGGTGGCTCGGAGGAGTATGCATACACCACCAAGCCGGTGTCGATGGAGCGGCTCGAGCGCGGTTTTCGCGTCGAGCGCTGGCACATGAATGCGCCGCCGCCGCCGTTCCACCGCAAGGTGATTGCGGACCCGCAGCGCAATGTCGATCGACGCAACATCGGGCATATGCACATACCGGGTGTCTTCTTCCTGGAATCGCTTTTCGCGCCTGCCGGCGCGGGCGCCGAGAAGGGCAACCTGGAGGGCGCCCGCGAGTACCGCAATTGCCAGTTCATGACGCCCGAGACCCGCAGCACCACCCACTTCTTCTGGAACTACCTGAACAACTTCGAGGGCGATGACCACAACATCTCGCGCTCGTTGCAGCAAAGCCTGATCGAAGGCTTCATGGAAGACAAGCACATCATCGAGGCACAGCAGACGCTGCATGACGAGGACCCCGACTTCCAGATGCTGGCGGTGGCGGCGGACGCGCCGCTGTCGCACTTTCGCTGGACACTGGACAAGCTGATCCGGCAGGAACGCGAGCGCGAGGTCGCCGCCTCCGGGGCGGGCGTGCGAAAACCGATGCCTGGCCTGGCCAACGCCACCGGTGCATGAGCAGGGATCTGGCCGGGGCAGGGCTGCGGCCGGGTTCCGGTCTGCCGCGCGGGGCGACACGATGACACCGTCCCGAACGCTTGCGCTGGAAGTGGCCGCCATCGGCGCCGAGGCGCTGGACGTCCTGCGCATCGAGCTGGTCGATCCGGCCGGGGGCGAATTGCCGGCATTCGAGCCCGGAGCCCACCTGGAGGTTACGTTGCCCAATGGCATGCGCCGCCAGTATTCGCTGGTCAACGACTGGCGTGAACGCCATCGATATGTGCTTGGCGTCGGGCGATCGCGCGCCGGTCGGGGCGGATCGAACTTCGTCCACGAGCAGGCACGCGTGGGCATGCGCTGGGACTGCCGATCACCGGTGAACAATTTCCGGCTCGACCCCGATGCGTCCTCCTACCTGCTGATTGGTGGCGGCATCGGCATCACGCCGCTGGTGGCGATGGCGCGCTGGTGCGCCGCCGGCAACAAGCCCTGGCGGCTGGTATATGCAGCGCGCAGCCTGCAGCGGATGGCCTTCTGCGAAGAGCTGTGTGCGCTCGATGGCGACGTGCATCTGCATGGCGACCGGGAAAGCGGCGGCCCGCTGGACGTGGCAGCGTTGCTGTCCGGCAGGATGCCAGGGGAGCAGGTCTATTGCTGCGGGCCGGCAGCGCTGATGGACGCCGTGGGGCTGGCCTGCCGGGACTTGCCCGCGAACATCGCCCACTTCGAATGGTTCAGCGCCAGCCCGGCCGAGACCGTTGACACCGAGGGATTCTGGATCGACCTGCACCGCAGCGGGTCCGCCTTGTTCGTTCCGCCGAACCAGAGCGTGCTCGAAGTGCTGGAGGCCCATGGCCACGAGATCCCGTATTCCTGCCGCGAAGGACTTTGCGGGACCTGCGAGACCGGCGTCTGCGCCGGTGAGCCGGATCACCACGACTACGTGATCGCGCCCGCCGAGCGCGCATCCAGAAACACCATGATGGTGTGCGTGTCGCGCGCCAAGACGCCGCGTCTGACTCTTGACCTTTAACTACCGCGAAGGAGACAACATGATCAACAAGTGTGTTCGGGCGGGCCTGACGGCCTGGATGCTGGCGGCCGGCGTTGCTGCGTCCGCCCAGACGGTGTTCACCGCGTCGAGCTGGGTGCCGCCGACCCATGCACTGAGCATGGCCCAGAAGGAGTGGTGCGACCTGCTGGCCAGCCAGACCGGCGGGCGGCTGTCATGCAATCTGTTGCCGCGTGGCGTGGCGTCGCCACCGGGAACCTTCGATGCGGTCAAGAACGGCCTGGCGGACATATCCTTCACCGTGCACGGATACACACCCGGGCGTTTCCTGTATACCCAGATGGCGGAGTTCGCATTCCTGGGCGACAGGGCCGAGCCGATCTCGGTCGCCTTTGACAAGGTCGCGCGGCAACACCCGCAATTCGCAGCCGAGCACCAGGGAACGAAGGTGATCGCGATGTTCACGCACGGGCCCGGCCTGGTGATGAATTCCAAGCGTCCGATCCACCAGATCAGCGACCTGTCGGGCCTCAAGTTCCGGGTCGGTGGCGGCATGGTCAACGAGATTGCGCGCAGCCTGGGCATGAATGCCACCCTCAAGGCCGGCACCGAATCGTACGAACTGCTGTCCACCGGCGTCATGGACGGCACGCTGTTTCCGGCCGAGTCTGCCGAATCGTTCAAGCTGAGCAAGGTCGTGAAGTACGCGACCACGTTTGCCGGCGGGCTGTACAACACCAGCTTCGTGTTCCTGATGAACCAGGCGCGATACGACGCGCTCAGTGCGGCCGACAAGCTAGCCATCGATGCCATCTCGGGGGAGAAGGCGGCCCGCATCTTCGGTCGTGCCTGGGACAAGGTCGATGCGCGCGGCATGGCGCTGCTGCGTACCGACGGGGTGGTGGTGGACAAGGCCGACGCGGCGTTCGTGGCTGCGGTCAAGGCCGGTGTCGGGCCGCTCGAGCAACGCTGGGTTCAGGACGCACAGGCCAAGGGCCTGCCCAATGCCGCCTCTGTGCTGACCGAGTTCCGGTCCGAAATCGCACGCGCGTCCAACTGAGCGGTGCGCGCCGGGGCCCGCCGCGGTTTGTCCGCTGGCGGGGCCATCGCGGGTCCTTCCGGCAGCGCCATTGCCTGCCGGCCCTTGTTCATCTCGAGATCCATTCCATGCAGCGGTTGAGTATGAGCCTTTGCGGCTATCTGTGCGCGTGCGCGCTTTTCATGATCATGGCGCTGACCTTCCTGGACGTGCTGGGGCGCAGGTTGTTCTCCCATTCCATCCCCGGTTCGCTGGAGCTGACCGAGTTGCTGATGGTGGTCGTCATCTTTGCCGCGTTGCCGCTGGTATCGCAGCGCCGTGAGCACGTGGTTTTCGATTCGCTCGACGCTTATGTGCCGGCACTCTGGCGGCGCTGGCATCTGGCGCTGGTCGATGTTGTCTGCGGGCTGGCGCTCGCCGGACTGGCGCTGCTGATGTGGCGCACCGGGAATGAATTTCTGGACAGCGGCGAGACGACGGCCCAGTTGCATATTCTCAAGGCGCCGTTCATCTACGGCATGGCGGCCCTGTGTGGCGCCACTGCGGTGGTGCATCTGCTGGCGGTGTTTCAGGCGCCGGGCGCAGTGGCCGGTACGTCCGAGGTCAACGCGTTGTGACCGCCGCCTTGTCGGGATTCGCCGCGATATTCCTGCTGGCGCTGCTGCGTGTGCCGCTGGCGTTCGCCATGGGGCTGGTCGGACTGGGCGGGATGGCGTCGATCCGCGGTTGGACGCCCGCCCTGGTGAGTGCGGCGCAAGTGGTCCACGAAACCGGCTTTGCCTACACGCTGTCGGTGATTCCGTTGTTCATCCTGATGGGTAATTTCGTCGCCCGCTCCGGGCTGGCGCACGAATTGTTCGACGCCGCCCAGGCGTTCCTGGGCCATGTGCGCGGTGGGCTCGCGCATGCCACGATTGCCGCCAGCGCCGGTTTCGGCGCCATCTGCGGCTCCTCGCTGGCCACCGCTGCGACCATGGGCAAGGTCGCCTATCCGTCGATGCGCCGGCTCGGATACAGCGACGTGCTCTCGAGCGGCGCGATGGCGGCCGGCGGCACGCTGGGCATCATGATCCCGCCGTCCACGATCATGGTGATCTACGGCATCATCACCGAAACCCATATCGGCAAGTTGTTTGCCGCCGGCGTGATTCCGGGGCTTCTGTCGGCGTTGATGATGATGGCCACCGCCTGGTTCATGGCCTGGCGCAATCCGGCGCTGGCACCCGCGGCGCCGCGCGTGGGATGGGCGCAGCGCCTGCGGGCGGTGCGCAGAATCTGGGGTGTGGCGCTGCTGGTGGTCGTGGTGCTGGGCGGAATCTACGGCGGCGTGTTCACCGCCACCGAAGGTGCCGGCTTCGGCGCGGCCGGGGCGTTCCTGTTTGCGCTGGCACGTCGGCGCCTGAGCTGGGTGATGCTGCGTGACCTGCTGATCGAGTCGGCCCGAACGACGGCGATGTTGTTCGCATTGCTGATCTCGGCGTCGATATTCGCGAACTTCGTGAACTACACCAGCATGCCCGGCGACCTGCGCAACTGGATCACGCAACTGGGTCTGTCGCCCCCGATGGTGATCGGGGCGATGATGCTGATCTACGTGCTGCTGGGCACGGTGATGGAGGAACTGACCATGGTTCTGCTGACCATCCCGCTGTTTTTCCCGATCGTGTTGTCGCTGGGCTTCGACCCGATCTGGTTCGGCGTGCTGATCGTCATGGTTGTGCAGATCGGCCTGATATCGCCACCGGTGGGCATGAATCTGTTCGTGCTCAACGCATTGCTGCCCGACGTCGGGCTGCTGACGATCTTTCGCGGATGCTGGCCGTTCGTGCTCAGCATGGTGCTGATGCTGGTGCTGCTGATTGCGTTTCCGCAGCTCAGCCTGTGGTTGCCGTCATTGATGCGTTGAGCGAACGGTGCAGCGCGTTGCCGGCGGTGGGTGCGCGCCGCTCAGCTGCGATTGCCGGCCTCGAGCCGCTCGAGCTGGCGCAGCAGCGCGGCAAACACCATTTCACCGCTCCAGTGGCCGGGGTTGAACTGCACGGTGTCTTGTGTCGACTTGCTTGCGATCGATTCGGGCAACAGGCGTGCCGGCCCCATCGAGAGCGTCGCCAGCTGGATTTCGCAGGCGCGCTGCAGCGTCCACAGGAAGGCGAAAGCCTGGGGCACCGTGCGCCCCCAGGACAACAATCCATGGTTGCGCAGAATCACGGCCGGGCAGGTGCCGATGCTGCGCACCACACGCGGCCCTTCGTCGGCATGGATGGTGATGCCTTCGAAATCATGGTAGGCCACCATGCCGTGCAATTGCGCGCTATAGAAATTCGCTTGCACCAGGCCGGCATCCAGGCTGGCAACCGCGACGCCGGCGGTGGTGTGGGTATGCATGACGCAGTGCGCCTGGGGGATGCCTTGGTGGATGGCCGCATGCAGTGTGAAGCCCGCAGGATTCACAGGATGGGCCGATTGGCCGATGATCCGGCCCTGCAGGTCGATCCGGACCAGGTTGCTGGCGCTGACCTCGCTGTAGTGCAGTCCGAACGGGTTGATCAGGAACTCTGTCTGCCCGGCGCTGACGCTGGCCGGCAGTCGCACCGTGATGTGGTTGTAGATCAGTTCGGTCCAGCCCAGCATGGCAAACAGCCGGTAGCATGCGGCGAGTTCGACCCGGGCAGACCACTCGTCGGGATGCATGTCGGCAGGGCGATCGGGAGGGGTGATGGTTTTCATCGGATTCCTTGAAGGTGAGATTTCGGCACGGCCCGGCCAGGCGCAATGACCGCGCGTCGCCAGGCGGTGCCAGATCGTGCGGCGAGGCGCCATGCTAGGGCCAGACGGGCGCGGGATAAATCAGCTGGTGACAACACAGCGTTCGGAGAGATGAACAATGAACTGGGATGATTTCGATGCTTTCTGCCATGTCGTCGACGATGGTGGCTTCACCGCAGCCGCCAACGCGCTCGACTGGCCGAAATCGCGTGTCAGTGCGGCGGTGCAGCGGCTCGAGCGCGGCCTCGAATGCCGGTTGCTCGAGCGCACCACGCGCCGGGTCCGGTTGACCGCCGAAGGCGAGAACCTGTATGGCAAGGCAGCTCCGTTGTTCCAGCGCCTGCGCGACCTGCAGGCGGAGATCGCCGCCTCCACCGAAACGGTGGGCGGCAGGCTGCGGGTGTCGGCACCGTACGAGTTTGCGTCCCACCACCTCGGCGCTGTGGCATGCCAGATGCTGGAGCGCTACCCGCAGCTGGAGATCGACATCGACGTGCATTACGACCCGGTCGATCTGGTGGATCAGCGCTACGACGTGGTGTTCACCGCGATCGAGGATGCCCTGCCCGATTCCTCGCTGGTGGCGCGGCGGATCTTCCATCTGCAGCGTGGGCTGTTTGCAGCGCCCGACTTCGTTGCCCGCCATGGGCGCCCGGTCACGCCCGACGGCCTGGCCACACTTCCGGTGATTGCTTCGCAGGATGAAACCGAGTGGCTGTTTCACGATGCATGCGGCGCCACCAGTTCCGTGAACCTGCAGCCGCGCATGCGCAGTCCGAACGCGGCGTTGCGGTTGCAGGCGGCGATGGCGGGAATCGGCGTTGCGCGCATCACCGCGACCTATTGCGAGCGGGCGGTGCTGGACGGTCGACTCCAGCGCCTGTTGCCCGACCATGTTTGCGACCCGCTGCGCATGTATGCCTTGCTGCCCGGGCGCGACCGGCTTCCCGCACGGGTACGGGTGTTTCTGCAGACCCTGATCGGACGCGGCAGCAAGGGCTGAACATCCGCCGCAGTGCTCAAAGCGACTTCAGGTATTGCACCAGGTCGGCGGCCTGGGCGGCATTCAAGCCCAGAGACTTGCGCTGGTTGTAGGTCTGGACCACCGCCTCGAGCGTGGGCGCACTGCCATTGTGGAAGTAGGGCGGATGCTGCCAGATGCCGGCCAATGGCGAGGTGCGGTACTGGCGGGTCGCGCTGCGCGAGGCCCAGCTCGGGGCGCCGTCGGGTTCAGGCTCGCTGACCACGTCGGCGACCGGATGCAGGCGCAGATTGGCGTCAGTGAGGTGGGGGCCACTGTGGCAGGTGCTGCACTGGGCCTGGCCCTCGAAGACCTGTTTACCGCGTTGTGCCGCCACCGGATCGAAGCTGCCCGGTGGCGGCGCCGGCGCAGCCAGGGACAGCTGATAACTTTGCAGCGCCGGCAGCTTGGCGCTGACCAGGTCATCGTTGCCGTTCTTCACCGAGACGCCGGTGCGCGGGTCGCTGAAGCTGCCGTGGCCCCCCATCTGCGTGACCGCCACGTAGCGGTTCCAGTACGCGATGTCGTTGCCGTCCCCGGTGGTCGTGGTGCGGTGGATGCCTTGCAGACCGTAGGCCGGCGGAATCGCCTGTCCGCTGCTGATGCCGTCCAGGTTGAAGCGCGGGTCGTAGCGCCCCTTGCCCCAGGACTGGTATGCGGCGCGTTGTGCTGCATTGACGGCCGGTGACAGCGCGATGATGGCGCCTGGATCCAGATCCCGGTTGGGCCAGCCGTCCAGGCGTTTTCCGATGCCCGGCGCATAGCTGTTGTCGACCGTCGAGTGGCACAACGCGCAGGTGATGCCGACCCGGGTCAGTGTGTCCTTGCCGGCGATGTTCTCCACCGTTCCCTGGATGCCGACCACCGCATTGAGCTTGATCAGTGCCACCGTGGTGTCCGGGCTTGACAAGTCGATGCTGCCGTTCTCGATGCCTTGCACCACTGCCGCCGGCAGGGCCTGGGAGTCGACCTTCAGGCCCACTGCCAACGCCGTCAGGGGGTCGACCGCGGCGCCGATCACCTCGTGCATCCGCAAGGCGTCGGTCCACTGGGTTTCGTCGCCGAAGGTGTCGAACCGGAAGGTCTGCTGGCCCTGCGCCACTTCGGCAGGGTCCAGCGCTGTCGCGTCCGGCGCTGTTTCACCGCCGCCCCCGCAGGCCGTCAGCGCGGCGGCCGTCATGCAGAGCAGGATTCGGGTGGCAAGGGATCGGGTGGGAGCGTGTGTCATGGCTGTTCCGTGGTTGTGTTGGCGGACCGGGCAGGTTCAACCGGTCGCGTATGCGACCGGCTGCGCTGCGGAGAATTGCGGCAGTTCCATGGCATTGGAGAAGACCTGGCCGGTGAAAGTGACAAGCCGGCGCGGCCGCGTGGCCGAAACCCGTTGGTGTTTCTGCAACACTTCGGCGCGTGCGGGTCGTTCTCGCCGTAAACTCGGGCTCGTACAACCTGACGCCCGATCAGGATGCGCCGGTCACGCCGGCGACCAGGGAGCCAACAACCAGAAGGTGCAGCACCACACGGTTTCCAGCATGGTCGATTGACCATGCGATCGCGGGATCTTCATGACCCAGCTGAACCAACGCAGAGTGTTCTCTGCCGCGGTATTGTCGAGTTGCCTGTTGCCTGCGTTGGCCGGCGCGCAAGCCGTGCTGCCGCTGGAACTGGGGCTGTTGCCCAACATCAGCGCGCGTATCCTGTTGAACCAGTACCAGCCGATGCGTGAACATCTCGCCCGTGTTCTGCAGCGGCCGGTTCATCTGTCCACGGCGTTCGACTGGGCGGTGTTCCACGGCCGGGTGGCGGCGAACGAATATGACCTGGTCGTGACAGCGCCACACATGGCGCGCCTGGCGCAGCTCGACCACGGATGGATGCCATTGCTGCAGCTGCTGCCCGACATCAAGGCCATGCTGGTATTTGCTTCCGCCCGACCGATGGCAGCCATTGCCGACTTGCGCGGCAAGACGCTGGTGCTGTCGAACCCGGTGTCGTTGGTGGCTTTGCGCGGCCTGCGTTGGCTGGCAGAAAACGGACTGCAGCGTGACAAGGACTTCACAACCATGACCATCCCCACCGACGACAGCGTCGGCAATGTCCTGGGCCGGGGCGACGCGCTGGCGGCGCTGGTCAGTGCCGGTGAATTCCGGGCCATTGCCGAAGGTCTGCGCAATCAGTTGCAGGTCTTCACGGTGTTCGCCGAAGTCCCCGGTTTCGTGATTGCTGCCGGTCGACGACTGGGCGCCGATCAGGCGCAACTGATCAAGTCCCGCCTGTTGGAGTTCGTCAGCCCGGGATCCGGCGAAGGCGCTGCATTCCTGGCTGCGACCGGCTCCAGCGGATTGCGCGAGATATCCCCTGACGTGATGGCATCGATGGATGCATATGTCAATTTCACCCGCGACACGCTCGCCAGACCCCTATGAAAATGCTGCGATTCAATCGCTGGTCCCTGCGGCGCAAGTTGATCGTGGCCTGCGTGGCGGTCGAGATCCTGGCCATCGTATTGATCTGGGCCGGCGCTTCGCGTCTGATGCAGCAGGCATTGAAAGACCAGGCCACGGCCCAGTCCCAGGAAGTCCTCGGATTGCTCGAGCAGACGTTGGCCACGCCGCTGGCCCAGCGCGACTACGCGACGGTACAACGCACGCTCGAACTGGTGCGGCAACCGCAGGCGCTGCACTATCTGGTGCTGTTCGATCACCGCGACCGGCAGGTTGCCAGCGCCGGCTGGGATCCGCAGCGATCACTGCCGCCGCGCGATACCGGTCCGATCGATCTGGACCGCGCAGACCAGACGCTGCACCTGGAGACGCCGATTGCCATCGCGGGCCAGGCCATGGGCCGCCTGGAGCTGGGCCTGTCGACCCAGCGTCTGCGCCAGGCGCGTGACGACTTCCTGATCAGCGGCCTGTGGATCGGCGCGCTGGCATTGGCCTTGTCGGTGTTGCTGCTGATCGTTGTCGCGTCGGCGCTCACGCGCAATCTGGCCATGTTGTCGCGGGCCAGCCGGCAGGTCGTGGCGGGCCAGTTCAACGTGGCCCTGCCGGTGCACACGCGCGACGAGGCCGGCCGCCTGGCGGCGGCCTTCAACACGATGGCCGCCACCATCCAGGAGCGGGTTGTGGCTCTGGAGCACAGTGAGCAGCAGCAGGCACTTCTGCTCGATTCGGCCCGGCAGGAGCGCGTGCGACTGACCACGCTGCTCGGCGCGCTGCAGATCGGCATCCTGTTCGTCGACGCCGGGCAGCAGGTGGTGTACGCCAATGACCTGTTCTCCCGCATGTGGGCGCTCAATGGTCTGCAACCGGGCGCGCATCTGTCGGAGATCGTTCCGCTGCTGACCCGCCAGGTGCAGGGTGGCAGCATTGCGCTGGTCGAGACGATGCTTGGCGTCTCGACCGAGCAGCCCTTTGTCGACCGGGAGATCGTTGCCCGTGACGGCCGACTGATCGAGCAGCGCATGCAGGTCGTCGTTGCCGGGCCCGATGGCCACGGGGGGCGGATCTGGCTGCACGAAGACGTGACGGTGAGCCGGCAGACCGAACAGCGGGCACGGCTGGCCTTGTACGATCCGCTGACCGACCTGATGAACCGCCGCGGGCTTTACGACACGCTGGAGAAGCGCCTGGTGCAGGCGGGCACGGCCAGCCCTGGCCTGGTGCTGGTGTTCATCGATCTGGACGAGTTCAAGCATGTCAACGACCTGGCCGGACATCGGGTCGGCGACCAGATCCTGGTCAGCGTGGCCAAGGCGCTGGCGCAGGCCATGCAGCCGGGCGAGACGGTTGCGCGGCTCGGTGGCGACGAGTTTGCGGTGCTCAGCCCGGGCGCTTCGGCCAAGGACGCCCAGGCACTTGCGCTGCGGCTGACCGAGGTGGTTGCGGCGCTGCATTTCGATCTGGATGCGCAAAGCCTGGCGGTCGGTTGCAGCATGGGGCTGGCGCTGTACCCGGCCCATGCCCGCTCGGCCGACGACCTGATTGCCTGTGCCGATACCGCGATGTACCAGGCCAAACTCAATGGCAAGAACGGCTGGTGCCTGTTCCGCGACGACGCCGCCCATTCGCGTGCCGAAACCGAGCGGGTGGTCTGGAATGGCCGCATCTACCGTGCATTGCGCGACCAGCGACTTCAGATGCATTACCAGCCGGTACTGCGCATGTCCGACATGGGTATTGCCTACCACGAGGCCTTGCTGCGCATGGTCGACGAGGACGACGCGACCCAGCTGATCGCACCGGCCGAGTTCGTGCAGCATGCCGAGCGCAGCGGCAAGATACGCGAGATCGATCGCTGGGTCTTCGAGAACTGCATCGACATGCTGGTGCGGTCCCGCCCGTCGGTGCGGATTTCGGTGAACCTGTCGCCGCGTTCGCTCGACGATGCCGGTTTCGTCGGCTTCCTGCGCGATGCGCTGCAGCGCTACAACGTCGATCCGCGGCGCCTGCATATCGAACTGACCGAGACCGC
>Ga0073904_10002786_pt1 | contig 13189 bp, 6 predicted proteins | sample KloWWTrecipitate_FD_66668 | JGI IMG/M metagenome (GOLD analysis project Ga0073904, IMG submission 66668) | Active sludge microbial communities from Klosterneuburg, Austria, studying microevolution and ecology of nitrifiers - Klosterneuburg... | ecosystem: Engineered > WWTP > Aerobic digester >...
CCTATTCCATATTCGTGTAAATATCCATTAAAATCATTTATACCAGATCCACCTATATATATATTACCAAGACCACCACCCAAAGAAACATTCTTAGAAAAAACTTTTGCAAAGGCTCCGTTTTGGTCAAACGAATAAATATCAACAGTATTTAAAAATCCGCTTCTTTGTCCTGTTATTAATATTAGGCTATTTGGTTCTGAATTAAATTCTCCAGTTTGTGTATAAATTCCATCTTTTACATTAATTTTTATTTTTTCATCTTCTATATATAATCTAAAATCAGTATTTGTTCCTGTTTTCTTTTCTAATAGAGTTGCTCCAAATCTAGATCTTAGATATTCGTAGGCAAAATTACCAGCTTCTATACAATCATCATAATATGGATTACCATATCCCTCATCACCACTTGGTAAAGTATTTCCACTAGTAGAACAAAGAAACATAAACACAAACTTATCAGTAGTGTTCATGGTTTCTGTTATATAATTATTTTCCTTAAGATATAGGTAATTATTATATTGATGTCTATTACCATCTGTTGTATCAATTTTTTCGTTATAATAATTTGACCATACTTCTGGAGTATATTTAATAGTAATAGAATCACCAGAATATAGTGGTTTATAATTACTAAATATGCCAGATTCATAAGAGGATCTTTTTAATCTATTGTATCCAGGATTATAACTAGATGACATTTTTGGGTTTAAAACACCACTTCCTGAATTAACATTACCTTTAACAATCATACTAAAAGTACTATCGTTAGAAAGATATATGTCAGTTTGTATGCTGGATAATTTAGCTCCTACCGGCATTTGGTGTAATGTAACATAAAACTCATCTATTGATGATGGAACTTTATATTGATTGCTTGGTAAACCATTATCATCTATAAAAGATAACTCAGATTCAAAAATTCCAAAACCACTTTGATTACCAACCAAGAAACCAGATCCATACCCAATAGCTTTTCCAATATTATTGTATAATGATAAATTACACCAATCTCTAACATTTGTTTGGTTTCCGGACTGGTTTTCTATTCTAGCACTAAATATAAGCTTTTCTATACTTCTATTGTCTTCATAAACAAAACCACTAGTATTAAACCTAAATTCAAAACTGTGAAAATTATAGGTATTACCATCATCATCATAACGATATAAAGAATCATAATCAAAATCTCTATATATCCAATGGTTATCATTTCCGGAAGAATTTGTTGGACCTTTAATATTGTCTGGATTATTTGCATAAACACCAGTATCACTATTGTAATAAGAACTAGTAATATTATTACAATAAAAAGATTCTACAATAGATGTAAGATTAGTACTAGACTTATAAGACCTTCCATCAAAACCAATTTCAATATTAGATAATTTACAATCATCAGTAATCAAAAAACCGCTAGAAGATATTACGTTTAGATTTATAAAATTATTTTTAGGATATGGTCCATAATATCCTCTATTATGAATTAGTGTTGCTAGCTGTCCACTAGAAGGAGTAAAATATCCAGATTTAGAAATTCTATATTCACCATCTGAGAGGGTATATGTTCCAGATTGTGGAAAGGTTGTTGTAAGTAGATTAACACCATTCATATTAGCACTAAAGCTAAAATCATTTGGGTATCCACTTATAAATGTAGCTTTTACATATACACTTTCTGGTACTAGACTTGATTCACTTGGTATAGCATAAAAATTTCCGCTACCACCCTTAAAATTAATATATCCAGATGGCTGGTTTAAAGCACCACATATTCTATGACCTGGACTAGATGGAATATTATTATGGTCAACAATTCCAGAGGTTTGATTAAAAAAATCTCTTACTAAAAATAGATTATCCATTATCCCTCAAAGTTTCCCATTTGTGGCATTTTTGTTTTGATTAATTTATTAATACTATTATTAATTTCAGATTTTATTAAATTAGAAATTCCTGGTTGTATTTCGTTAAACACCTGGGCACCATTAACATATACGTCTACTCTGTGAGTACCATTCATTGTTATTTCTGTAGGTATTCTAGATATTGCTTCTCTCATATTGTTAATTTGAACACCAAGTTGATTAACAGCGGTATTAAATCTTGAAATACTTTCACCATCTATAACAGAAGTAGTATTTTGTACTAATCCACCGGAAGCAAATTTCTTAGATCCACTGTTTACTTTTCTAATTGTTTGTAATCCAACACTCTGAACAGCAGCTTTATTTAATACGAATTCTCCAGGAGTTAGTAAAGCTGGTACAGAATCAGTGTTTCCAAAACCTGGAACAATACCTCCTGAATTTCTCATTATAGGCTGTTGTTGAGGCGGTATTGGAACACCACCATTTTCTACAATCTTTTTATTTAGTTCTTGTAATTGTCCAGCAAGACTTTGTATTTCTGTACTTAAATTAGCAACAGAAGTATCTTTTGGAAAATCATTTAAAGATTTTAGTAGAACGCTATCTTTAGATTGAACATCTTGAGAAATTGCATCATAATTTTTTTCTCCACCAACATTTGAAATTAAATCATTTTTATCTTTTCTTGCATCTATGAGTTCTCTAGAAGAAGAACCTTTTAGCTCTTGAAGATTTTTTTGAAAAAATGATTGTATATCGCCAGTACTAATTAACCCTTCCTTATCTCTTGTAACATCATTATTAAAACTGTTTAATAATTCATCTCTTGGTTTTATTGGAAGATTTTTAGCAACACTATCGAATATTGTTCTAGCATCTGCTTCATTAACCTTATCTCCATTAATAAGAAGATTTTCATTACTAACACCTTTACCAAAAGTTTTTGCTATAAAATCATTATTTCTTAGATCTCCACCAAGAGAATTAGCCTTTTCTAAAGAATTAATTGATTCAGAATTATTTTTTCTAGAATCTATTAATCTTTCATTCAGAGATTTAATATTTTCAGCATTAGGTAAAGCGTCTTCCCCAAACCTTCTTTGTATATTAACAAATCTATTACCCTTTTTACTAGCTTCAGCAAGTTTAATTTGAGTATTAGTAGCTTGATTGGTAAGATCTATATTTTGGCCTTCTTTTAGTTTATTATTAAGATTATCTAGAAAGTTTTTAAGATCAGCGTTTAATTCAGTAAAGAAAACCTTTCTGTCGTTTACTAAATTAGTATTAATAGTATTTTGGGCATCTTGTTGAAGCTTAAAAGCATCTTCTATTTTTGATTGAATATTAGCCTCTTCGTCAGATGGTGTTCCAGAATTTTTGAAAAAATCTTGTAATCCAATAGCATTATTAGCTACGCTATTAACCGTATCGCTAGCTTTTACGCCATTAATAGCACTATCACCAAGAGATTTTAGTAAAGATATAACCTCTTTTCTAATGTCTTCTGGAACAGATTCTAATCTACCGGTTCTAGTTACTGTTTCAGCACCACTAAATACCCTTCTTGATCTTACCTTATCTGAAAATGATCCGGAAGCAAAATCTAAAGCAAAATCTCTTTTCGTTAGTCTTTCTGACTGAGCCTTATTTAATTGTCCTTGTAAAATAGATAATTCAGAAGTGCTATTAGCAAGATATTCTAAAGCAGCACTAGTTTTTTCAATAGCTCCTCTTTCTCTCTCTAAAGATGTTATTATTTGAGCTTTAGCCTGAATGTCTTCAGTGTTCTTTAAATTTGTTTCTAATTGTGCTACATTACCTCTTCTTGCTGAAAGTTCATTACTAAGTTGACCAACAGATCTTCCACCAGTATTTAAATTGGTTATATTTCTTTCGTTAGCCAGTAATTGATTACTAACATCTTTACCAGAAAAGACTCCTCTAGATTGGATTAAAGATGAATCATTTTGTACACTCTTTGTTTGACCACTTAAAATAGCCTTATCATAATTTCTTAATTTTTCAAGAGATGATTTAAGTATGTTTAATTGATTATCTGATTCTTGAACAGCTTTAGAAAAGCTTTCCATTACCGGCTTTGTTCCCTCAAGTAAGGTTGCAATAGCTCCAGGTAAATCTTTATCTAAACTCTTAAAGAAATCCGAATCAGCTCCACCAGTTCCTAATAAATCTTCTAGTCTAGAAATAATTAGATTTTTTACGTTTTTACCTACATTTAATCCATCAAGAGAATCAGAGAATTTTTTACTAATATCTCCGGTTTCATCTAATGGAGAACCAGATCTAAGTTCCGTTAATAAATCTGGAAGCAAACTAGTTACTCTAATAACATCAGAGGTTGTTTTACCAAGTTCTTGACCTATTGAACCAAATTGCCCAGCAAAACTATTAACTTGATTTTCTAATTCCTTGCTACTAAATCCATTTTGAACATTTCCAAGATTTGTGGATAAGGTATTTTTTATATCAGTGCTTCCGCCACTACCAAAAGAAAACGCTTCTATGTTGGCAGCAAAACTATTAACGCTTTGAGAAGCTAGAGTAAATGCTTCAGAAAATCTTAAACTAGATCTTAATGAATTATCAAAATCTTGTATTGATTTTATACCTCTTTGGAAGGCATCATCAAACTTAGCAGCGGATTCAATATCCTTTTTAATGTTTTCTTGAAATTCTGAAAACGGAATCTTTAAAATTCCAGCTATAAATCTTTGAGTACCAATATCAACTCTTTGGGAAAAATTCTTATAGCTATTAGAAACTTTAGCTATATCGCCAACGAAATTAGCAATATTAACTTTTTGATTTTCTAAACCACCAAAAATTTCTTTTCTAGATTCTGGATCAGCAGTTGATTGTAGCTGTGATTGAATAGATTTTATACTTGATGTAAAACTAGCAGAAGATGTTCTACTGGATGTTTTACCATCTTTAACAGATTCAAATATTCTTCCCAAGTTAGCAAAAGCTTTATCAGAAATAATTGAAGAAACCTGTCTATCAAATTCTTTTACAGAACTAGTAACACCATGAAACGCTCCAGCTACACCACCAACAGCTCCACCTATAGCAGTACCAATACCAGGAGCTATAAAAGAACCTATAGTTGCTCCTATAACAGCTCCAGAAGAAGCACTTGATAAAGCACCACCGGCAACAAAACCAGCTTTAGAACCAACACCATCTTTATTTGGTTTATTATAAGATTTTAAACCTTCTCCAGCTAGTCCACCAAGTAAAGAAGCTGCTATACCAATACCACCAAATCCTAATTTAGAAGCACCGCTTTTAATTTTATCAAATCTTCCACCTGGACCATTTGGGTTGTTTGGAGGATCATTTGGTGGATCAAAATTATTATTTCTACCAAAAAATCTAAAATTATCTTTAAAGCTTCTTGGTGGTTCTGGAGGTTTTCCAGGAGGCAATATAGATCCTTTGCTAGATAATCCAAAAAATGATTTAACATCTCTATTAGTAACATTAGTAGGAAAATGGTTGGAAGAAGGGGTTCTACCAAAGGCTCCAGTACCACTTGGTAAGGAGGCTCTAGGGATTAATTGAGGATCTTGTAAACCGTGTCTTAAAGCAATTCTTGAAGTAGCTTCTTGTTGTCTTAATAACGCAGCATTACCTTCTCTAGTCCCAAGAGCATTAGCAGATTTAATATCTGGAGAGCTAGAAATAATAGATCTTCTTTGTACTTCTTTATTTAATACATTATACCTTGCTTTTTCAGATTGTAAATTAGATAAATCACTAACTTGAGATTTTCTATATTTATTTAGATCTGCTAATTCTCTAGCTTTTCCAGTAGTATCATTTTTAGCCTTAAAAGCAATAGCTTCTTTTCTAGTATTAAAGTTTCTAAAAACTCCAGTCTTTTCATCTTTAGTTCTAAACTGATGGGTAAGACCTTGCTTTCCAGCAAAACTTCTTGGATCTACTTTTTCTCTTGTTATAGACTGATTTATACTTTGAACAAAATCTGTTCTTTTTGCTATTTCTTTATCAATATTTTTAATATGATTTTTTAAACCAGATTCGTTAATACCAAAAGACGCTAATCTATTTTTGGAATCATCTCTAGATCTTCTAGTATTTAAAAGAGTTTCAGTATTAACATAATCTTTTAATCTAGATTCATTAAATTTAGATCTTTCTTTTGTTAATCCAACCCTAGACTGATCTCTAGCTTGTTTTGCTTTACCTAGAAATTCTGGTGTTTGAACTATTTTTGCAGCATCTATTGATTTTTCTATTTTTACATTAGTTTTTTCTGTCTTAGCTGTTTCTAAAGCTTGTTTTGAAAGACTTTTGAAAGCATTTGTTAAAAAGAATATCTGAGCAGCAAATCCAGTAAAAGAACTTATTAAACCATTCGTACTATCGTCAAGCTTTGTTAAATTTTCAAGTCCTCCCAAAGCAGATGTTAAACCTATTGCTCCAACACCAAGCGATAATGGGCTTGCAATTTTATCAACAATGCCACCTTTAGCAAAATGTTGTCTTGGTCCACCAACCATTCCACCTTTAGCAAACTTTGGTAATCTTCCAGTATTATTAATAAAACTTAAAGTATTTTCTCCAACACTTTTTACTGAGCTTTTTCTAATAACAAACTCGTCAGGAGTAAGCATAGCATGAACAGTATCTTTATTACCAACACCAGGAACACTACCTCCAGTATTTCTATGTATAGCGCCTTCTAAAAACTTATCTTTAAAACCTCCTAAAAATGGTTTAGCAGAATTAATACCTTTTATACCAGCAAATAAAGCAACTGGTAAAACAATATCTTTAAAGCTTTTAGCTACTCTAATAGCAACTTTTGCAAGTTCTAACAATTGAGAAATTAATTGTTTAATATTTTCGTCTTGCGCGAAATCTCTTATTAATAGAAGAAATTCTTGTCTAACCTTTTCTAATTGGTTAGCGTAGCTTTCCTGAGCTATTACAGCATCTTTTGTTAAACTATTGGTTCCACCAACAGCTATTTGAATAGCATTTTGAGAAGTTTCAAAACCTCTTAATAAAGGTATGATTTTGTTAATCTGTCTAAAACCAGCTAGTTCTTCTGCGATTTGTGCTAGTCTAGGATCTTTTCCACCAAGCTTAGAGGTAGCTTCTGAAATTCTTTTTAATGCTTCTGCAACACCAACGAAATCATTTTCTTTGAAATCTGGAGTTTTACCAAATTCAGCTTGAAAATCTCTAACTTCTTGAGCTGTTCTACGAATATCTATTCCAAAGTCTTTTAAGAAACTAGCAGTACTTAATCTTTGAAGTCTAGTTATAATAGTACGAATACCAACAGCTACAGTATCAGCAGATTCTCTAGTAGCAGATCTAACAGCAGTAAAAGAACCAACAAGCTCATTAAGACTACCACCAGCAGATTGAAACGCTCCACCAGCCTTTTGAATAGCCGTTGTTATATCAGATGATTCTACAGCAAACGCAGCAGACACAGCATTAATACTACCAAAAACAGCATCTAATTCAGAAGCTTTAATATTAAACTGAGCCATAGCAGCAATAGCACCTTCAGTAGTATTTTTAATATCATCGAAAGTAGGAGCTACTTCTGTTTTAGTAAGAGCTTCTAAAGCTTGTTGCACTTCTTTTGTAGAAAGACCAGCCTGAGCTAATACTTGAGACGTATTTAAAATGCTCGAAGAAGAAACGCCATATTTTATTGCTAGTTCACCAACTTGATCACTTAATTCTTGAATTTGTCTAGCTGATCCACCAGTAACCTGTTTAATCTTAGTTAATTCTTTATCATATTCAATAAACTCATTGGTAGCATTTCTAAGAGCAAAACTTAATCTAAAAAATCCAGCAGTTACTAACGTGTAAGCACCGAATCTTTTTAGAGTAATAGCACTTTGTACGCCAAGATCATATAAGGCAGAATGAGAATCTTTAATAGATGAGGTTAGATTCTTTTGTTCTTGAATAGCTTTGTTGTTATTATTAACAGGTGGACCTTTAGCAGATTTAGCAGCAGCGTTAATACCAGAGGTATCTATTTTTCCCATACCTGATTTTAATGCTTCTATAGCAAGAGCTATTCCAAGTATAGTATTCTTGAAATTAGCACCACTAATAACAGCTTTATCAAAACCGGCAGAAACTCTATTTAAACCACTATCTAGCTGATCTACTTTTTTAATATCTTTTACAGATAGATCAAATGTTATTGTTTTACCATTAATCTTATTTAAAGCAGTTAAAGCCCTAGACATATCTTGTGTCTTTTTACTTATTGCATCATACTGATTAATATTAAAAGATGAAACTTCTCTGTTTAAAGCAGCAACGCTAGAGCTTAAGCTTTGGAAGTTAGCCAGAGCGTCTTTTCTTAAAGAAAGACCAATGGAAACGTTTTTGGTTTTAATACCCTTAATAAGGTTATCAATATCTACTATTTCTTGCTTACCAGTTATTTGAACAACGCCAGAAATTGGTTGTTTAAGAGAGGTTCTAAGAGCGTTTAGTTCCGCATAAACCTTTTTTACTTCGATTTGCAAAAGGCTAGAATCAAAACCAACATTTGTTTTAATTGGTTTTGATTTTATACTTGTTTCTATGCTTTTAACATTAGATAAAACATCTTTTACAGCAGCTTGAATACCAGAAGAATCAAATTTAAGTTTCAAAGGATGATTGTACAAACTCTTTTTGAGCTGCCCAACCTCCTTATAAATCATTTTAATATCTTCTTCTCTATGCTTTAAGCCTATTTTTAATGGATGATTAGCAAAACTTTTCTTTAAAGCTCCAACTTCTTTATAGATATCTCTAATATCTCTTTGTTGAAGATCTAATCTAAGAATTGATGGCTTTTTGTTTATTGATGCTCTTAATTGTTCAATAGTAGACTCTATGTTAGCGTCTAAAACTAATTGAAGCTCAGCAGTAATACCAAATTTATCAGCCATTTTATTTTACTTATTCTTTAATAATAGGTTCGCCGTTTTTAAGAAAAGGTTTCCTTTCTTTCTTTTCTTCTTTAACTATTGCTTTATAGTCCTGATCTACAACTTCACCGTCTTCATTAGTGTATTGTAAGTCATTATTTAGGAATCCAAATTCTGATAAAAACTTGTTTTCTGGAAAATCTTTAACATATTCACTATTACCATAAATAATATCTGATAATTCTCCAGCAAGCTTAATTGACAAATCTTCACTAGATCTATTTAAATAATCTTCATAAGACTTAAATACTTTAGATCCATCTTCGTTAAAACAACAGTTTGATACAAGAGAATCAAAATATGCATCATCTGCTTGTCCCTCAGCCGTTAAAGAACTATTTTCTCTAAAGATTGATAATTTATTAACAACCTTCATTCTAAAAGAGCTTGTTTCTATTGCTAGTTTTCTAGCCTCCATAATATCAATCCCGCCATCTTCAAGTTTATTAAGATTATTTCTAATCTTATTTGAAAGATCTTCAATTTCAAGATCATCCTTTTCAGACCAAACATTAGTATCCTTCAAGATTTTACTAAGATTTGTTTTTAAACATGCTCCAGCATTGATAGCCTCGCTAAAAGTTTTACTTTGTTGAAGTTTAGCCTTAGCTTCTTCTATATGAGTTGGCTTAGAAACATAGTAAGTCTTTTCTTCAAAAATAATTTCTTTCTTCATTTTCCTATCCTCTTTTGTAAACGTATCTGATGATTACCTAAATCTAAAATCTTTTCTCTAACCTTTAAAAATCTTTCATTAAAATCTTTTTCCTTTAACTCTTCCTTAAACTCTATCTGAAATAAATCTATTGCACCTATCATTACTGTTTTAAGTTTATTTTCCACGAATATGCTCCACATTCATTTTATGAAACTGTTCTCTAATATCCATTCTAACATCAGTTAAGTTATGATGATGGACATCTCCTTGGGAAGAAATTTGTTCTAATCTTTGTTTTTGTATTCTACTCGCATTTAAACTATTCATTCCCTGAATTCTATCAGCTTCTTCTTTTGTTTTTGCTACAATAAAAACTTCTTGAGCATTGTTAATTTTACTATTTATTTTAAGCTTAGAAGTATTTTCCGCTTTTTTCTTGTCTGATTCTTCTCTTTGTATTATTAACCAACCATCTATCGCATCATTATCTAATATAAGTTCTTCTGAAGGACCATCTGGAGTATCTCTAATATTATCGTATATTTTAGACCACATTAACAAAAGCTGTTGCTCTATAGATGGAACACCATTAAAAACATTAACACCTTTTATTGTGTACCAAGTATTACACCATGATGACTTTTTAGCCAAATCTCTAATATCTTCATTAGAAATATTAATATTATTAAGCTCTGATATTATAGAAAGAATACTATGTCTTTTAAAATTATACTTCTTTTTTCCTTTATAAGTAGTATTATTAATAAGAAAAATAGATTTAGCATAATTAGCAACACTTTCCAAACAATATCCTTCATATTTTGATAATTTGTTTAGAATTTCGCTTCTTTTTGTCCTAGCTTGTTTAATCAACGACCTAATGGGATCAGCGTTATGTGTACCAAAATTAGAACATAAGTCTTTTTGTAACGCTTCTACAACTTTATTATAATCTTTTAAGAAATTGATATCAGATATTTCTATATTTCCAGAATTAATAAGGAATGATCTCATATCATCCTGATTCATTAATCCCTTCTTATTATAATACTCACAATATATCTCTTCAGACTCATATAACAAATCAAGGCTAGGTGTTATAACATCTAGCCCTAATTTTGATAATATTGTTTTACCTGAGAGTATTCTGTAAAGAAACTTTTCCTTTTCGTAATCCTTCATGGTTTATTAGAAATGTTTTCTTTTTAAATAAAAATCTCTATTTTTGGTCATTAAAGAATCTAGTTTGAGGCAGTTTTGTTTTCCACAAATAACATATTCATACCAATTATTTCTATTTTTAATAGTACCCAGATTAAAACACGTTTTAAGTTTTAGGTCTTCTAAAAATTTTTTGTTAGCGCAGGCAAAACTTAATCTATACGCATTATTTCGTAAAAATTTACTACCATCACCGTCGTGAAACCCGCAAAGAAAATCTCCTATAAATTCTTTTGGTATATTAGGAAAAATCTCTTTTCCAGTTTTACCTTGAGTCAATCCTAGTCTTTCTAAAGATTCTACTAATTCTTTTGAAAATATATTTAATATAGATCTATTATAAAATTTTAATGTTCTATTATCAAAAGCTTTTTCAGATTTTATTTTTGAATCTGGAGAAATTTCTTTTTTTATATATTCTAATATAGCTATATCTTTAGTATTAATACAATATGATAAACAGTAATTACTTTTTCTACTACTTATATATCCATCAGCTATTGTAAAACCTAGAATATAAGCCATATTTCTGGACCAGTTTACAAAATAATCTTTATCTAATTTATAAACCCTGTTATTTCCAAATTCTATGTTTTCTTTTTTAATACCAAGATGATTAGCTAATGATATAACAGCAGTAGTAGAACAATTAAAATATTCTGCTATATTAGAAGTTAACATAGTAGAATAATTTTTAATAATATATTCTTTTTTATCATTTTCCCTGTGTAATCCTAAACTAACCATTAGTCTTCGGATTATACCTTCTGAAGTATTAAGTTCTTCAGCTATTTCTCTAGCATTTTTCTGAATATAGTTTACTTTTATATATTCTTTTATTTTTTCCTTCTCCATTTTAATCCTTAAACTATTTATGTCTAACTTAAACCAGCCGGGTCGGAAAGCGAAATAATCGTAAGGTCGTTGAAATTACTGAAACTATATGTATCGGTAACATTGCTTCCATCCGTGCTAACGTTAGAAGAAACGCTTGATAATTTATTCTTTGTTCCAAGATCCCAAGAGTCGCCAAATTGAGATCTAATAATAATTTGTTGGTTAGATATATTATTACCATTACCAAAAACACCATCTTCTGAAGCAGAGATAAAGTCTCCATCTACAGAAAGAACTTCAATATCACATGTTACTTCAACAGGGAAAGTAGCATATCTAAAGAATGGGTTTCTACGACCTAATTCAACAAGTTGCTCTCTACCAAGGTCAGTTGAAATACTAATGCTTTGAACTCTAGCAGCATAAGATGAACCATCTGATTTAACTGGATTAAAACCACTAGCATTAATACCAGGAATACCATTAACACCTTTTGGTAAAATAGAAGCTTCGGGACCAGTACCCATATTAATATGCTGTCTGCGCATAATACCAGAAGCGGGAGTATCAGTATTGGTAAAACCACCAGTAAAAGTAAATGATCCAGATGACCAAACTCTATGGTTTCCAACTAATGTTAAGGATTCAGTAGCATTATCTTCCGCTGGGAAAGAATAAGAAAGTGAACCAACATATAAACCAGAAGAAGTCATTTGCGCATTTGGGGTTCCACTAGCTGAAGATTGTGTATCTCCAAAAGTAGAAAGAGCCATTGAGCATCTTTGAGTAGATCTACCAACTAAGCTAGCAGATGTAGCATTTGGTGTAGCTAAGTGATAGATTAAAGGATAACCATCAATTAGTTTTTCTATACTATACTCAACGTCTGGAGTATCTTCTACGTTATCATAGATTGAAATTTGACCAAGTTCAAATACCTCAGTGAGGTTAAAAGTAATGTTTGAACCTAGTGATTGAACACCGTGGGCTGGTACATAAGTAGAGCTGCCATCTGGTGCAAAACCTATGGCTTCAATAGCCCAAAAGAGTCTTTTATTATTATTTAAAGCCATTTTTATTCTCCGAAAAAGAAGTTATCTATTAATAAATACTCTATTTAATTATAAAACACCCATTGATAATTCTGCTTCTGTTTTAAATCTTACTGTTCCATGATATAAATTATTATCTAACTTAGAAACAGATTCTATTTCTGTGTCAGATATATAGCATGAATTATTTCTTGCTTGTGTATATGGGTAGTTATAAATTAAATTATTATACGTTCCAGAACGGTTAATTAATGATCCATCAAGATTCATTGGAAAATAACCACTAGAATAAGATTGGTAAAAATCAAACAAGCCAATACTAGAATCTACTTGATTATATAATATGTCAGATATCCTCTCTACTATTTCACTATTTTTATGAAAAACATTAAGTAAAACATCTTGTCTAACATCTCTACCATAAGTACCTAAAGCGTGTGGATTAGAATTAGAGCTTCCTAATTCTACACCTATTGCGGGCAACTGAATAGAATTTTCTCTAAAAACACCTTCATATACGTCAAGACCTTCTGAATTACC
>Ga0073904_10002789_pt1 | contig 13185 bp, 12 predicted proteins | sample KloWWTrecipitate_FD_66668 | JGI IMG/M metagenome (GOLD analysis project Ga0073904, IMG submission 66668) | Active sludge microbial communities from Klosterneuburg, Austria, studying microevolution and ecology of nitrifiers - Klosterneuburg... | ecosystem: Engineered > WWTP > Aerobic digester >...
AGGATCCCCACCGGCTTGTCCAGCCGGACGAGTTTTTCGTAGGCGTCCAGGCGCGCGAGGACGGCGGACAGGCTCACGCGGCCCTCAGCGCAGGTCCCCGAGGGCGGGCAGGAAGACTTCCGTCACCAGGAGCGGCCGGCCGCGCTTCACGAAGCGCGAGCGCCGCGCCCAGAGCGGGGGAAAGTCGCGCCCGAAGAGGCGCCGCGCGCGCCGGCCCAGGGGGTGGCGCGAATCGATGCGCACGTACTCGAGCGTCCGCCGCGCGACGAGCGGGTCGGTGAAGAGCGCCTCGGCGAGCGGGCGGTTTCCCAAACCGCGAAGGCCCCGCCACACGCCCGAGAGGTCGCGCCAGGCGGCGATCGAGTGCGCGAGCACGACGGGCTTGCCGTCGGCATGGAGCACCACTTCGCGCACCAGCGCGCGGCGGTGCGCCGGCTGGCCGAGGCTCGCGTACTCGTCCCCGTTGGGGATGTGCAGGCCCTGGCGGATCACCTCGACCCGGAAGTCGCGCGATCGCGCCGTGATCCGCCACGTGAGCGAACCGCGCCAGGCGAGCCAGGGGCGCCAGGGATCCGTGTGCGGCGGCGCGAGCCGTTTCCATCGATTCATGCCTTGAGGAAGAACTGCCGGTGGCCGAGCCAGCGGTCCAGGTGCCTTTCCACCGCGTGGGAGCGCTCCGCGATCATCGTGTCGGCCACGTCCCGCGCAAGCTCGATCAGGTCGTGGTCGCGCTCGAGGTCGGCGAAGCGAAGCAACGGCGCCCCGCTCTGCCGCGAGCCGAGGTACTCGCCGGGGCCCCGCAGCAGCAGGTCCTGGCGCGCGATCTCGAAGCCGTCGGTGTTTTCGTAGATGATCTTCAACCGTTCGCGCGCGAGCTCCGACAGCGGCTGATGATACAGCAGGATCGCGAGGCTCCTCGCCGTTCCGCGGCCCACGCGCCCGCGCAGCTGGTGCAGCTGCGCGAGCCCCATGCGCTCGGCGTGCTCGATCACCATGAGGGTCGCGTTGGGGACGTCCACCCCCACCTCGATCACCGTGGTCGCCACCAGGAGCTGCACGCGCCTCGCCTTGAAGGCGGCCATCACCTGCGCCTTCTCGTCGGGCTTCAGCCGGCCGTGCACGAGGCCCACGGCGAGGTCGGGGAAGGTCGCCTTCATGGTTTCGAAGGTCTCGAGCGCGGTCTTCAGCTGCAGCGTCTCGGACTCCTCGATCAGCGGGCAGACCCAGTAGGCCTGCGCGCCCTCCTCGCAGCTCTCGCGGATGCGGCGGATCACCTCGTCGCGCCGGGATTCCTCCACGAGCTTGGTGACCACGGGCGTGCGCCCGGGCGGCAACTCGTCGATCACGCTCACGTCGAGATCGGCGTAGTAGCTCATGGAGAGCGTTCTCGGGATGGGCGTGGCGCTCATCATCAGCTGGTGCGGCTCGAGTCCGGCCTCGCCTTTCGAGGCGAGCGCCAGGCGCTGGGCCACGCCGAAGCGGTGCTGCTCGTCGACGATCGCGAGCCCCAGGCGCTCGAAACCCACGCCGTCCTGGAAGAGGGCGTGGGTGCCGATGGCGAGCTGGGTCTCGCCCCGGGCGATGGCCTCCGTCGCCGCCTTCTTCGCGCGCGCCTTGAGGCTGCCGGCGAGCCAGCTCACCTTGACCCCCAGGGGCTCCAGCCAGTGGGCGAGCTTGAGGTAGTGCTGCTCGGCGAGGATTTCCGTGGGCGCCATCAGCGCCACCTGCCAGCCGTTCTCGACCGCCTGCAGCGCGGCGAGCGCGGCCACGAGCGTTTTCCCGCTGCCCACGTCGCCCTGCAGCAGGCGCCGCATGGGATGCGGCTGGGCAAGGTCGTGCGCGATCGTGGCATGGGACTTCTTCTGCGCGCGGGTGAGCGCGAAGGGCAGCGATTTCACCAGCGCGTTGGTGAGCGTGTGCCGGTCGGGCATCCGGGGCGCCGACTTCCCGCGGCGCTCGCGGTAGGCGATGCGCATGGCGAGCTGCTGCGCGAGGAGCTCGTCGAACTTGAGCCGCCGCCACGCGGGGTGCGTGCGCTCGTCCAGGCTCTCCCGCGCCACGTCGGGCGGCGGCCGGTGCAGCGTGAGGACGCTTTCGCGGAAAGGCCCCAGCGCCAGGCGCTCGAGGAGCGCGGGCTCCAGCGTGTCGTCCAGGAGAAGCGTGTCGAGCGCGTGCCCGATGAAGCCGCGCAAGTCCGCCTGCGACATGCCCGCCGTGGTCGGGTAGACCGGCGTGAGGGAAGCCGCGAGCGGGGCGTCCTTCTCCACCACGCGCACCCTGGGGTGCACCATCTCCGCGCCGAAGAACCCCGGGCGCACCTCGCCGAAAAGGCGAAGCCTGCGCCCCGTCGCCATCTGCTTCACCTGGCTGGGATAGAAGTTGAGGAAGCGCACCCACAGCTCGGACGTCCCGTCGGTCAGCTTCACCACGAGCGTGCGGCGCGGGCGGTATTTCACCTCGCACTCGACCACGTCGGCCTCGACCAGCACCGGCTCGCCCGTGCCGGCCTCGGCGAGCGGCGTCAACTTCGTCTCGTCCTCGTAGCGAAGCGGCAGGTGCAGCACGAGGTCGAAGCGCGAGGCGATGCCCAGCTTCGCGAGCTTCGCGCGGACGGCGGGGCCGGCGACGAGGTCGTCGCGGGGCGTTGCAGGCGCGACAGGTTCGGTTGCCCGCGCCGCGCGAGTGGGACGCGAGGCGGCCACGGGCCCGGCTAGCCCTGGCTGTCCGCGGGTGGCAAGTGCATGACCGCGTCGATCTCCACCGCCGCGCCGCGCGGCAGCGACGCCACGCCCACCACCGCCCGCGCCGGGTAGGGCTGGCGGAAGTACGTCGCCATCACCTCGTTCACCTTCGCGAAGTTGGCGAGGTCCGTGAGGTAGACGGTCACGCGGACCACGTCGTCGAAACCGCCGCCGGCCGCGCGGCAGACCGCGAGGAGGTTGTCGAAGACGCGCCGCACCTGGTTCTCGAAGCCGTCGGCGAGCTGCATCGACTTCGGGTCGAGCGGGATCTGGCCGGAGAGATACACGGTGTCGCCGGCGCGCACCGCCTGGGAGTAGGTGCCGATGGCGGCGGGGGCGTTGGGCGTGGCGATGATCTGTTTCATGCGGTCTTCCTTTTCAGGCGGTTGAGCCGGACGACCTCCGGGATCCGGCGCATGCGGCGAAAGACCTGCGCCACGTGCATGCGGTTTCGGACCTGGATCGTGAAGACGATCGTGGTGAAGGCGTTGCTCGAGCGCTCCTCGGTCTCGATGTGCTCGATGTTGGAGTCGGCCTCCGAGATCTCGGCGGCCAGGCGCGCGAGAACGCCGCGCTGGTTGGACGCGGTGAGCCGCACGTTCACGTCGAAGAGGCGTCCCGGGACCGGGTCCCACTGCACGTCGACCCATTTTTCCGGGTCGAAGTGGAACGGGTGGATCACGGGGCAGTCGTGGGTGTGCACGACGAGCCCCTGCCCCTTCTTGATCTGCGCGATGATCGGGTCGCCGGGAATGGGCCGGCAGCACGGCGCGAACTGCACCGCCAGGCCCTCGGTGCCGCGGATCGTGATGGAATCGAGCCGGTGCGTGCCTTCGGCCAGCGCCTCGGGCGTGGCCAGCAGCTTCTTCGCCACCACCACCGCCAGGCGCTTGCCCAGGCCGATGTCGGCCATCACCTCGTCCCTCGTGCGCGAGGCGTCGCCCTTGAAGAAGCGCTTCCAGTGCTCCTCGCCGATCTCGTCGGGGTTCGACTTGAGTGATCGCAGCGCCTGCACGAGCAGGAGTTCGCCCACTTCCGCCGACTCGGCCGACTGCATGGTCTTCAGGTAGTGCCGGATGTGCGAGCGCGCCTTGCCCGTGGCCACGTAGGAAAGCCATACCGGGTTCGGGCGCGAGTCGGCGTCGGTCACGATCTCCACGCGGTCGCCGTTGCGAAGCGCGGTGCCCAGGGGCACCGTCTCGCCGTTGACCCGCGCCGAGATGCAGTGGTTGCCCACGTCGGTGTGCACCGAGTACGCGAAATCGATGGGGGTGGCCCCGCGCGGCAGCGACAGGATCTTGCCCTTGGGCGTGAAGACGTAGACCTCCTCGGGGAAGAGGTCGACCTTGATGTGCTCGAGGAACTCCAGCGCGTCGCCCGACTCGCTCTGGATCTCGAGCAGCGACTGCAGCCACTGGTGGGTCTTCAGCTGCACGTCCTTCGACTGCTCCTCGGCGCTCTTGTAGAGCCAGTGCGAGGCCACGCCGGCTTCGGCCACCTTGTGCATCTCCGGGGTGCGGATCTGCACCTCCACCGGCATGGAGAACGGCCCGAAGAGCGTCGTGTGCAGCGACTGGTAGCCGTTCGCCTTGGGAATCGCGATGTAGTCCTTGAACTTGCCGGGAATGGGCTTGTAGAGCGTGTGCAGCGCCCCCAGCGCGAGGTAGCAGGCCGAGACGTCGGGCACGATGATGCGGAAGCCGTAGATGTCGAACACCTCGGAGAACGAGATGTTCTTCTCCTGCATCTTGCGGTAGATGGACGAGATGTGCTTCTCGCGGCCGTGCACCTGCGCCTCGACGCGGAAGTCCTTCAGCCGCTCCCGGATCGCCTCGGTCAGCTTGCCCACGGCGTCTCGCCGGTTGCCGCGCGCGCGCTTGAGCGCCTTCTCCAGCACCCGAAAGCGGTTCGGATGGAGGTAGCGGAAGCCCAGGTCGCCCAGCTCGTAGTAGATCGCGTTCAACCCCAGGCGGTTGGCGATGGGGGCATAGATGTCGATCGTCTCGCGCGCGATCCGCTCCTGCTTCTCCGCGTGCACCGCGTCCAGGGTGCGCATGTTGTGCAGGCGGTCGGCCAGCTTGATGAGGATGACGCGCACGTCGCGGGCCATCGCGAGGAGCATCTTGCGGAAATTCTCGGCCTGCGCGTGCTGGAGCGTGGCGAATTCGATGCGGTCGATCTTCGAGACGCCGTCGACGAGATCCGCCACGGGCTTTCCGAAGCGCCGGGCGATCTCGGACTTGGTGGTGTGCGTGTCCTCGACCACGTCGTGCAGCAGCGCGGCCATGAGCGCCTGCGGGTCCAGGTGCCATTCCGCGAGGATCTTCGCCACCGCGAGCGGATGGGTGATGTAGGGCTCGCCGCTCTTGCGGTACTGCCCGGCGTGCGCGGCGCGGGCCGTCTCGTAGGCCCGCTCGATCTGCCCGATGTCCTCGGGCTTCAGGTAGCCCAGGCAGGACGACAACTCCGACGCGTCGGGGCCGGGCGGCGTCGCACCCGGGCCCTCGAGGCCCCCCGCGACCGTCCCGGCGCCGGGGAGGGACATGGTTCAGTTCACAGGACCGGCGGTGTCGGCACGGGCGGGTTGAGGAGTTCCTTGCCCACCTTGCCGCCGGCGATCTCGCGCAGCGCCACGACGCAGGGCTTGTCCCGGTTGGCTTCCACCATGGGCGAGGCGCCCAGCGCGATCTGCCGCGCCCGGTTCGTCGCCGCGAGGGTGAGCTCGAAGCGGTTGGAGAAGTACTTGATGCAGTCGTCGACCGTGATGCGGGCCATGGTGATCTCCGTTACCTGAATTCATCGAGAAGGCGCGACAGGCGGTTTTGCCGCCGATCCCGCGAAAGACGCGCCGCGCGCACCACCGCCTGCAGGTCCGCTACTGCGACATCGAATACCTCATTGACAATTATATATTCAAATTCAAGAACATGCGAGATTTCCTCGCGGGCGCTGGCCATGCGCCTTTCGATGGTCTCCGCGGCGTCCTTGCCGCGCGCCGTCAGGCGACGGCGCAACTCCTCGATCGAGGGAGGCAGCACGAAGATGCCGACCACGCCCGGGAAGAGCTTTCGCACCTGCCTCGCGCCCTGCCAGTCGATCTCGAGCAGCACGTCGTGGCCGCTCGCGAGCTCGGCCTCGATCCACCGGCGCGACGTGCCGTAGTAGTTGCCGTAGACCTCGGCATGCTCCAGGAAATCGCCCGCGGCGATCATCGTCTCGAAGTCGCCGCGGGAGACGAAGTGGTACTCGCGCCCCTCGACCTCGCCTTCGCGCGGCGTCCTCGTGGTGTGCGAGACGGACAGGTGGATGCCCTGCTCGACCGCGAGCATCGCGTTCACGAGGCTGGTCTTGCCCGCCCCCGAGGGCGCCACCACGACGAAGAGATCGCCGGCCATGTATCGAATCCCCGAAAAGGCGTGACGAACGCCGGCTACTCGATGTTCTGCACCTGCTCGCGCATCTGCTCGATCAGGACCTTCAGCTCCACCGAGATCGCCGTCATGTCGGAGGAGACCGACTTCGACCCCAGCGTGTTCGCCTCGCGGTTGAGTTCCTGGCAGAGGAAGTCCAGGCGCTTGCCGCAGGCGCCGCCCTTGTCGAGCACGCGGCGGAACTCGGCCACGTGGGCGCCGAGGCGCTCGAGCTCCTCGTCCACGTCGATGCGCGCCGCGTAGAGCACGACTTCCTGCTGGATTCGCTCGTCCGTGGGCGCCGCGCCGGCTTCCGCGAGCTTCGCCGCGAGCTTTTCGCGGAAGGCCTTCATCACCCCGGGCATCAGCGGCTGCGCCCTGGTCACGAGCGCGGCCATGGATTCCAGGCGGTCGCGAAGGACCGCGGCGAGCTTCTCGCCCTCGCGGCGCCTCGTGAGCGAGAGCTCCGCCACGGCCTGCGCGGCGATCTTCGCCACGTCCTCGCGGATCCGGTCGACGGCCACGTCGGAGCCTGCGAGCACGCCCGGCCAGTGCAGCACGTCGGACACCGATAGGGGCCTCGCCTGGGGAAACGCGGCCGCCACGCGCGCGGAAGCCTCGGCCAGCGCGGCCATCGCCCCGGCCTCGGGAACCAGGGCGCGCTCGCCGGCGGTCGCGGGCGTGAACGTGAGCCGGCAATCGACCTTGCCGCGGGTGAGCCCGGCGGCAGCGGCCTCCCGAAGCACGGGCTCGAGAGCGCGCAGGTCCTCGGCGAGGCGGCACTGGAACTCGAGATAGCGGTGGTTCACGCTCTTGAGTTCCACGGCCAGCTGCCCGCCGGGCACTTCGCGGGTGGCGGCGGCAAAGCCGGTCATGCTGGCGATCATGGCGCGCTCGTTTCGATCGGAATGGAACGGCAATCGGGCCGAAGAATCGCGCGAAATCAAAAACTCCTTTGCGTTCGCGCCTTTACAAGCCGTTTTCGATTGCCGACAATGCTGCGAATTATAGCGGAACCTCCGCATCCCATGCCTTCGCAGGTGAACCAGCCGTTGCCGGGTGGCTATGTCCTCAACGGCTACCGCATCGACAAGCCCCTATCGTCCGGCGGTTTCAGCATCGTCTATCTGGCCCAGGACGAGAGCCAGACGCCGTTCGCGATCAAGGAATACCTGCCCGCGTCCCTGGCGCTTCGCGCCGAGGGAACGGAGGTGCGGATCGAGGACGAGGCGAACCTCTCGACCTTCCGCCACGGCCTGAAGTGCTTCTTCGAGGAAGGAAGGGCGCTCGCGCTCATCTCGCACCCGAACGTCGTGCGCGTGGAGAATTTCTTCCGCGCCAACGAGACCTGCTACATGGTCATGCAGTACGTGCGCGGGCGCACGCTCCAGTTCCACATCCAGCGAAACCGCGCCGAGTTCACCGAGACCTTCATGCGGCGCATCTTCATCCACCTGATGAACGGGCTGCGCGAGGTGCACGCGAACAAGCTGCTGCACCTGGACATCAAGCCCGCCAACATCTACATCGCGATGGACGGGCGGCCGGTGCTGCTCGATTTCGGCGCGGCGCGGATCACGCTCTCCGACGAGCCGACCAAGCTCAAGCCCATGTACACCGCGGGGTTCGCCGCCCCCGAGCAGTACAAGTTCGAGCCGGGGCGGCTGGGGCCGTGGAGCGACATCTATTCCGTGGGCGCCACGCTCTACACCTGCATTGCCGGCACCCCGCCCCAGGCGGCCGACGCGCGGCTGGAGAAGGACCGCCTGATCCCGCTTCGGACACTCGCCCGCCAGGGCTATTCCGACGAGCTCTTCTCCATCGTCGACGCCTGCCTCAACCTCGACCACCTCGCGCGGCCGCAGACCGCGTTCGAGCTGCAGAAGCTGCTCATGATCGAGCCCGCGGGCGCCGGCCGGCGCGGTTTCTTCGACACCCTGAACAAGCCGATCTCGAAGTTCTTCACGAAGTAGCCCGGGCCGAGACCACATGCGCTTCACCATCTTCCAGGACAGCCGCCAGGGCGACCGCTCGGGCAACGAGGACCGCGTCGGCTACACCTACAGCAAGGACGTGCTGCTGATGGTGGTTGCCGACGGGATGGGCGGGCACATGCAGGGCGAGGTGGCGGCCGAGATCGCGGTGACCGAGATCACGCGGCTCTTCCAGCAGGAGGCGAGGAACCGGCTGCGGCGCCCGTCGGATTTCCTGGTGTCGGTGATCAATGCCGCCCACCGCGCGATCGTCTCCCACGCCGTGGCCGAGAACCTCCTCGAATCCCCGCGCACGACCTGCGTGGTCTGCATCGTCCAGGGTGGAATGGCGTACTGGGCGCACGCGGGCGACTCGCGGCTCTACGTGCTGCGCGGCGGCAAGCTCGCCGCCGCCACCCAGGACCATTCCCGCGTGCAGCAGATGATCGACTCGGGGCTGCTCTCGGCGGAGGCCGCGGCCACGCACCCCGAGCGCAACAAGATCTTCAGCTGCCTTGGCGGCGTGGTGCCGCCCGTCATCGCCGTGGGGGCCGAGTTCGCGCTGCAGACGGGCGACACGGTCCTCATCTCCACCGACGGCTTCTGGGGCCAGATTCCCGCCGCCCTCATCGCGACCCTGCTGAGGAAGCAGGACGTCGTGGGCCTGCTGCCGGGGCTGCTCACCGAGGCCCAGAAGCGCGCCGCCGGCCAGTCCGACAACCTGTCGGTCGTCGCGATGACCTGGGAGGCGCAGGACGACCCGCGCCAGGTCGACACCGAGGTCATGGACAGCGAGCACTTCACCACCTCCTCGAACACCATGGATCTCGAGCGTCCCGTCGTCATGGAGGACGTGACCGAGGAGGAGATCGAGAAGGCGATCGCCGAGATCCAGAGCGCGATCAAGAAGGTTCCCCGCTAGCAATCGACGAAGGTTTTCCATGCCCCGTTTCCAGGACCGCGCGGCGGACGCTCTCCGCCCCTTTCGCCTCACGCGCCATTTCACCCGCCACGCGGAGGGCTCCGTTCTCGTCGAGTTCGGCGAGACCCGCGTGCTCTGCACCGCGAGCGTCGAGGAGAAGGTGCCGCCCTTCCTGCGCGGCAAGGGTTCGGGCTGGGTCACCGCGGAGTACGGGATGCTGCCGCGCGCCACGCACACGCGCGGGGCCCGCGAGGCGGCCGCGGGCAAGCAGTCGGGGCGCACGCAGGAAATCCAGCGTCTCGTCGGGCGCGCGCTGCGCTCCGTGACCGACCTCGGCGCCCTGGGCGAGCGCCAGGTCACGATCGATTGCGACGTGCTGCAGGCCGACGGCGGCACGCGCTGCGCCTCGATCACCGGCGCCATGGTGGCGCTCGCCGACGCCGTGTCCTGGCTCAAGGCGAAGGGACTCGTCACCCGGGAGCCCGTCCGCGATTTCGTGGCCGCGGTCTCCGTGGGCATCGTGGGCGGCGCGCCCTGCCTCGACCTCGACTACGCGGAGGACTCCGCCTGCGACACCGACATGAACGTGGTGATGACCGGGGCCGGCGGCTTCGTCGAGGTGCAGGGGACGGCCGAAGGGGCGCCCTTCTCGCGCGACGAGATGGACCGCCTGCTGTCGCTCGCGGCAACGGGGATCGTCGAGATCGTCCGGCGCCAGAGGGCCGCGCTCGCGTGAGGCGTCTCGTCATCGCGAGCAACAACGCCGGCAAGGTGGCCGAGATCTGCGCGATCCTGGCGCCGCTGGGATACGAGGCGGTTCCCCAGGAGTCGCTCGGCGTCCCCGAGGCCGAAGAGCCGCACCACACCTTCGTGGAGAACGCGCTCGCCAAGGCGAGAAACGGCGCCCGGCACACCGGGCTCGCGGCGCTCGCCGACGATTCGGGACTGTGCGTCGACGCGCTGGGCGGCGCCCCCGGCGTGCATTCGGCGTATTTCGCCGGCCGCCATGGCACGCGGCAGGAGCGCGACCGCGCGAACAACGCGCTTCTCGTCGAGCGGCTCGCGGGGCGAGGCGATCGCGGCGCGCACTATGTCTGCGTGATCGTCCTCGTGCGCTCCGTCGACGATCCCGAGCCGGTGATCACCGAGGGTCGCTGGCACGGCGAGATTTCGCAGGCGCCCCGGGGCACGGGCGGGTTCGGCTACGACCCGCATTTCCTGCTGCCCGCGCTGGGGCGCACCGCGGCCGAATTGCCGGCCGCGCAGAAGAACCGCGTGAGCCACCGCGCCATTGCGCTCCAGCGCCTGGCCGCGCGGCTCCAGGGCGGGAATTGAGCCGGGCGTGAAGCCCGTGACCGTGCCGCCGCCGGGGCGCGTGCGCCTGGCCGCGCTTCCGCCGCTCACGCTCTACCTCCACGTGCCGTGGTGCCTGAAGAAGTGCCCCTACTGCGACTTCAATTCCCACGAGGCCCGGGGCGAGGTCCCCGAATCGCGCTACGTGGACGCCGTGGTGCGGGATCTCGAGGCGAGCGTGCCCCGCGTGTGGGGCCGGCGCGTGCACGCGATCTTCGTGGGCGGGGGCACGCCGAGCCTCTTTTCCGCCAAGGCGATCGACCGCCTGCTCACGGCCGCGCGCACGCTGCTCACGGTGGAGCCCGACGCCGAGATCACGCTCGAGGCCAACCCCGGCACGTTCGAGCAGGAGAAGTTCCGCGACTTCCGCGCCGCGGGCGTGAACCGGCTCTCGGTGGGCATCCAGAGCTTCGACGACGAGCGGCTGCGCGCCATCGGCCGCGTCCACGACGCGGGCGAGGCGAGGCGGGCCGTCGAGATCGCGCTCGCCACGTTCGACAACGTGAACCTCGACCTCATGTACGCGCTGCCGGGCCAGTCCGTGGAAGCGGCGCTCGCCGACATCCGCACGGCCATCGGCTTCGCGCCGCAGCACCTCTCGGCCTACCACCTCACGCTCGAGCCCAACACCGTGTTCCACCGCTACCCGCCGGCGCTTCCCGACGACGATTCGGCCGCGGCGATGCAGGAGGCGATCGAGGCGGCCCTCGCGCAGGCGGGCTACGGCCACTACGAGACCTCGGCGTTCGCGAAGCCCGGCAGGGGCTCGCGCCACAACCTGAACTACTGGCGCTTCGGCGACTACCTCGGCGTCGGCGCCGGCGCCCACGGCAAGCTCTCGTTCGCGGACCGCGTCACCCGCGAGACGCGCCTTCGCCAGCCGAAGGCCTACCAGGACGCAGCGCTCGCCGGCGACGCGATCCAGGAAAGCCGGGACGTTCCCGCGGCGGAACTGCCCTTCGAGTTCCTGATGAACGCGCTGCGCCTCGCCGAGGGCTTCGCGATCCCGCTCTTTGCCGAGCGCACCGGGCTCACGCTGGCGGCCGTGGAGGCCCCGCTCGCGAAGGCGCAGGCGGCCGGCCTTCTCGAGCGCGACGCCTTCGCCATTCGCCCGACGCCGCTGGGCCGGCGGTTCCTGAACGATCTGCTGGGCTTGTTCCTGCCGCAGGCGCGATCGCCCCGGAAAGTGTAAATTCAAGGGTCAGAAGGTCGCAGAGCCCCCGGAACCACAACCCCCTCCCGCGAACCCCCGTTCCCCCCGGTCGAGGAACGATCCGACACCCAAGACGGAGAAAAGCACCGTGCCGAAGCACACCACCGAATCCATCCACACCCTTGCGCTCGTGGGCCACGGCGGCTCCGGCAAGACGACCCTCGCCGAGGCCCTGCTGTGGAAGGCCGGGGCGATCGCCGCTCCCGGGTCCGTCGAGAAGGGCTCCACGGTCTGCGACTTCGATCCGATGGAGAAGGAATACGGGCATTCGCTCGCCGCGTCGCTCGTCAACTTCACCTACGAGGACATGCACATCCACCTCGTGGACACGCCCGGCATGCCCGACTTCGCCGGCCAGTCGATCGCGGCACTCGCCGCGGTGGAGACCGCGGTCGTCGTGATCAATGCGCAGAACGGCATCGAGCTGAACACCACCCGCATGATGAAGTGGGCGAAGAACCGGGGCCTGTGCCGCATGATCGTGGTGAACAAGATCGACGCGGACAACGTCGACCTTCCCGGTCTGCTGAGAAAGCTCCAGGACCACTACGGCAAGGAATGCCTGCCGATCAACCTGCCGGCCCACAACCGCGCGGACGTGGTCGACTGCTTCTTCACGCCCGACGGCGACGCCGACTTCGTCGGCGTGAAGGCCGCGCACACGGCGATCATCGAGCAGGTGGTCGAGGTGGACGAGGACCTGATGACCCTCTACCTCGAGCAGGGCGAGGATCTCAAGCCCGAGCAGCTGCACGCGCCCTTCGAGAAGGCGCTTCGCGAGGGCCACCTCGTGCCCGTGTGCTTCGTCTCGGCGAAGACCGGCGCGGGCGTCCCCCAGTTCCTGGAAATCCTCTCGCGACTCGCCCCCAACGCGACCGAGGGCAACCCGCCGCCCTTCGTGAGGAGCGACACGACGGAAGGCGAGGAATTCCATGCCGAGCCCGACCCCGCGAAGCACGTGCTCGCGCACGTCTTCAAGATCGTGGTGGATCCCTACGTGGGAAAGGTCGCCTACTTCCGCGTCCACCAGGGCACGATCACGAAGGATTCCCAGCTCTACATCGGCGACGGCAAGCGCCCGTTCAAGGTGGGCCACCTCTATTCGGTCCAGGGCAAGGACTACGTCGAGGTGGGCGAACTGGTCCCGGGCGACCTGGGCGCGGTGGCGAAGGTGGACGACATCGAGTTCAACGCCGTGCTGCACGACTCCCACGACGAGGACAACATCCGCCTGCGCTCGCTCGACTTCCCCACGCCGATGCACTCCATCGCCGTGGAGACGAAGAAGAAGGGCGACGAGCAGCGCCTCTTCGACGTCCTGCACAAGCTCGAGATCGAGGACCCGTGCCTGTGGATCGAGCGCCATCCCACCACGCACGAGACCGTGATGCGCGGCCTGGGCGAGCTGCACATGCGCGTGAAGCTGGAGAAGATGAGCACGCTCTACAAGCTGGAAGTCGACACGAAGCCGCCCAAGATCGCCTACCGCGAGACGATCACGAAGAAGGCCGAGGGCCATTGCCGGCACAAGAAGCAGACCGGCGGCGCCGGCCAGTTCGGCGAGGTCTACCTC
>Ga0073904_10002790_pt1 | contig 13183 bp, 9 predicted proteins | sample KloWWTrecipitate_FD_66668 | JGI IMG/M metagenome (GOLD analysis project Ga0073904, IMG submission 66668) | Active sludge microbial communities from Klosterneuburg, Austria, studying microevolution and ecology of nitrifiers - Klosterneuburg... | ecosystem: Engineered > WWTP > Aerobic digester >...
TCGGCGGCGAGCTTGTCGATGTAATCGGCCACCAGTGGCTTGGCAGCATCGCGCCAGCCAATACCCAACGCGTATTGCATGCCCACCAAAAACGTGCCGGCCATGGCCAGTGCCAGTAGCAGGAACAGGGCCACCAGCCGCACGCGCAGCGAGTGGGCCAGTGCGTGGCGGGCGCGGTGGTGCCAGCGGGGTCTTTGCGGAGTGTTCATGCTGCGGCTTTGCCCAATGCCAGCGCGTAGCCCGCGTTGCGCAGGGTCTTGATGCAGTCCAGCGGCTCCAGCTTTTTGCGCAGGCGGCTCACCACAATGTCCACCGCACGGGTGTAGAGCTCGACCTCGTGGCCACGCAGGTGGTTGAGGATGTCGTCGCGGCTGAACACCTTGCCGGGTTCGCGCGCCAGCAAATAGAGGAAATCAAATTCGGTGCTGGTCAGGTCCACCGCCTCGCCCTGGCGCTGCACGGTACGTGTGATGCCATTGACCACCAGACCATCAAAGACCAAGGTGTTGGCATCTGTCGCCAGGGGTTTCACGGCGGTGGGCAGGCGGCGACGCAGCACGGTTTGCACGCGGGCGACCAGCTCACGCGGCTCGAAGGGTTTGGGCACATAGTCATCTGCGCCCAGCTCCAGCCCCACCACGCGGTCCATCACCTCGCCGCGTGCGGTGAGCATGATGATGGGGATGTCGCTCTCTTTGCGGATGGCGCGGCACAGGGCAAAACCATCCATCTCGGGCAGCATCACATCCAGAATGGCAGCGTCCACGCCCCCCAGGCGTAGGCGCGCCAGCCCTTCGCTGGGTTTGAGCGCACACTCCAGCGCCATGTCGAAGCGCGCAAAGTAGGCCGCCAAGGGCGGGCCCAGTTGTGCGTCGTCGTCAATCAGCAGGATGCGGGGCATGCGGCATTGTCCCACCGGCGCCAGGCGGATTTAGCCGCGGTGGAACCAGCGGCCACGGCCTTCCATAAAGTCACGCACCTTTTGCTGCTGGGCAGGGTTCAGGCTGTCGTAAAAGTCGGCCAGAGCGGCAATAACCTCGGGGCTCTTGGTTTGCAGCACGGTGGTTTTTTCGGTCACCAGGGCCTGCGCACGGGCAGCGTCAAACTTGGCGCCGGCCACCAGGGCCTTCATCTCGGCGCGTGGGTCTTTGGTCTGCCCAATCAACGCGGTGCGCTGCGCATACAGTTTGTCGCCCAGGGTAACCAGGCGCTTCTTCTGGTCTTCGGTGAGGTCCAGTTTGCTGGCAACTTTGTCCACCATTTTGTCGCGCCTTTGCGCATATTGCTCGGCACTCATGCTGGCAGCGTAGTCATGCTGGAGGTGGCCACAGGCCGTAAGGCCACCCACCAGCAGGGTGGCGCCCAGGACGCCAATGAGGGTACGTTTGACGTGACGGTGGAAGAAGTGTGTCATGCGGACCTTTCAAATCCCGAAGGATGTGTTGAACATGAGCGCAATGGTGCCGCCAAGAGACCGATACAGGGTGTCAGGGCGGTTTCGGTTTGTATCGGTTTATTTCACACGGCTCAGAGGCGGCGAATCGGCAACTTGCGCCACACCAGGCGGTAGTAGGCCGTCTGTAGGCCCAGCATCACCAAAAAAGTAATGGGGTAGGCCGCCCAAATACCGTTCAGGCCGTAGCGCTGGCTCAGCAACCAGGCCGCTGGCACTTCAACACAGGCAATAACGAACATGCTGATAGCGGTGGGCCACAGCACCACGCCGCTGGCACGCATGAGGCCGGACAGCACCATTGACATGCCCATGATCACCACGCTCCAGAGCATGACGTGCAGTAGGGTTTGCGCCAAGTCCACCACCGCCACATCGGTAATAAACAGCCCCAGCACGCTGCGCGAAAACACATAAGCCAGCAACACCAACGCGCCGGTGAACAGCAGATTCATCCAGATCCCGGTGCGGGCAATTTGGCCCAGCAGGTGGGAGCGCCCGGCACCGATAGACTGCGCCCCAAGAATGGACGCGGCAATGGCAATGGAGATGGCCGGAAACTGCACATACGACACGATCTGGTTGACCGCACCATAGGCGGCTGTGGCCTGCGAGCCATAGCGGTTCACCAAAAAGAGCACGGCGATTTCAGCGAGCGAGACCGTCATCATCGATAGACCGGTGGGCAGGCCAATGCGCAGCACCTTGGCCAGAATCACCCGGTCCACGAGCAAGTGCTTTCTCAACAGCGCATTGGGTGCCATGGGGTGGTTCACACGCAGCGCGTGCCATGCGGTCCAGGCAATCGCGGTCGAAAACGACACGACCGACGCCCACGCACCGCTGGACACGCCCAAGCGCGGCAAGCCCAGCCAGCCCTGAATCAGTGCCGGCGTAACCACCAGCCCCACCGCGGTTGAAATGATCAAGGTCTTGAGCGGGGTCTTGGTGTCGCCCACGCCGCGCATCATGGAGGTAATGAGCAGGAAGACAAAGATGCCGGGTGCGGCGATCATGCTGATACGGGCATAGGCAACCGCATCGGGCAGGATATCGGCGGGCGTGCCCAGTAGCCGCAACAAGGCGCCGGTGAATGTGCCACCAAAGACCGCGACAACCAGCCCGAAATAGATGCCCACCATCAGCGTGGTACCGGTGATGGCCCGCACACGCTCCGGGTTTTTGGCGCCCCAGGCCTGGCCAATGAGTACCGAGGCACCAGAGCCCAGGCCGATCATGAACGCAATCAGAAAAAACAGCACCGGGAAGAATGCCGACACCGCCGCCATGGCCTTCACGCCCAGCATCTGGCCCAGGTAGATGTTGTTCACCGTGCCAGACAGCGCCTGCAAAATGTTGCTGATGATCATGGGCACCAGAAAGGCCAGATAGGCTTTCCAGAGTACGGGTGGCGCTGCCTTGGGCTGAGCCGGATTGGCGTTTTTTTCCATCATGGGACTCTCTGGTCACGCCGCAAAGGCGTGGGTTGATATTTTGAGCAAATGGGCCTGCACATCGGCGGGCCAGGGCGCCACGCGCGCCGCAAAACCCGCGTGGTCACCAGCAAACAGCGCACGGCTGGCCTCTTCAAAACCCGCCTCGTGCCCGGCCATAGTGGACATGAATTTGTAGGTTACCGCACCGCAGTGGCGCACGCGGTCTTTGGTTTCGGATGAAAGGCGCGCGGTTTCCACCAGCTTGCGCAAAGCCACAGAGGCGCCGCCGGGCTGGCGCGCCAGCCATTCCCAGTGGCGCGGCAGCAGAGTGACTTCCCGGGGTGACACCCCCAACTTGGGCCGCCCCGGTCCGCGTGGGGCCTCGGCCGGTGTGGGCGCCTCTTCCACCGAGGCGGGTGGCATGGCCAGCGTCATGGCGTGGTTTTGTGCGTTCAGCCGTGTCAGAAAATCAGCAAGGGAGCCACGCCAATCCAGTTCCACCACCTCGCTGGTGGCATCGTCAAAAATCAGCACGGGTGGCGGGCTGATGCTGCTGGCCCAGCGGTCCACCACAGGCTTGGTGGCCAAAGCCACGTCCCGCAAGGAACCACTGGCAATGCAGGTACTGCCCTCAAACGCGGTGCATGCGGTGTCTAACCATGTCATATATTTATCCGGGTTTAATTAATTCAGTAATTATATCCGGGTAAATTAAAATGAGGCTGACGTCTTTAACGAGCCAACACCGTCTCCAGCGCCTTGCCCGTGTTCGTGCTCAAACACACGACCCCCCCAGGCGTTGCCGCTGCCACCACTTGGGCACCCACCTTGCCGCCGTCCGGCACCAGGTAAATTGCCCAGTTAACTAAAATCACGGGGTTTAACAAAGAGCTATACCAAAAAGAACTGGTCCAAAAAGATTACAGGGAAGCTTCCAACATGTCAGCCAGTTCCGCCCGGGCATTGCCTGTGGGCAAACCCCACCAAACTGGTAATGCCTGGCCGATACTAACGCCATGAATATCACCATCATCGGCACCGGCTACGTCGGCCTAGTCGCCGGGGCCTGCCTGGCAGACTTGGGCAACCATGTGTTTTGCCTGGACATTGATCAGGCCAAAATCGACCTTCTCAACAGCGGAGGTGTGCCGATCTATGAGCCCGGTCTCAAAGAAGTGATTGAGCGCAACATCGACGCCGGTCGGCTGACTTTTTCTACCAACGTGGCCGCCAGTGTGGCGCATGCCAGCGTGCAATTCATCGCCGTTGGCACCCCGCCAGACGAAGACGGCAGCGCCGACTTGCAATACGTGCTGGCCGCCGCCCGCAACGTTGGCCGCCACATGACGGATAACAAGGTGGTGGTAGACAAGTCCACTGTCCCCGTTGGCACTGCCGACAAAGTATCTGCCGCCATACAGGCCGAACTCAACGCACGTTTTGCCAGTGCAAGCCCCACCTTCAGCGTCGTATCCAACCCCGAATTCTTGAAAGAAGGCGCAGCGGTAGAAGACTTCACCCGCCCGGACCGTATCGTCCTGGGCGTGGCCGCGGACGCCGCTGGCCAACAAGCCCTGGCCATATTGCGCCAGCTCTACGCCCCATTCAACCGCAACCACGAGCGCACCCGCGTGATGGACGTCAAGAGTGCCGAGTTCACCAAATACGCCGCAAACGCCATGCTGGCCACCCGCATCAGTTTCATGAACGAGTTGGCCAACCTGGCCGACCAGGTGGGGGCCGACATCGAACTGGTGCGCCAGGGCATAGGCTCAGATCCGCGCATTGGCTACAGCTTTTTGTATGCTGGCACCGGTTACGGCGGTAGTTGCTTCCCCAAAGACGTGCAGGCCCTCATTCGCACCGGGCGCGAGCATGGTCAAACCCTGCGCATGCTGGAAGCCGTTGAGGCCGTCAACCACGACCAAAAGAGCGTGCTGGTCAACAAAGTGTTTGCGCGCTTTGGGCGCGACCTGTCAGGCAAGACCTTTGCCCTGTGGGGCCTGGCCTTCAAGCCCAACACCGATGACATGCGTGACGCGCCCAGCCGGGTCGTCATTGGCGCGCTGCTGCGGGCCGGCGCGCGCATTGTGGCGCATGACCCGGTGGCCGAACACGAAGCACAGCGGGTGGTCGCACTTGACCTGGCCGATGCGCCCGCCCTGTTGGAGCGCATTGAATTTGCAGCCAAACCCATGCAAGCCGTGCAAGGTGCCGATGCGCTGATCATCGTCACCGAGTGGAAGGCCTACCGTAGCCCCAATCTGGCCGCCCTGAAGGCTGCCATGAAGACCCCAGTCATCATCGATGGCCGCAACCTTTTCGAGCCTGATTTCATGGCCGCTGCTGGCTTTCAGTACGCAGGCATTGGCCGCAACACCCACTGAACCCCAATATGCGCAACTACAACCCCACCCAACGCATTCTGGTCACCGGCGGCGCTGGCTTTTTGGGCTCACACCTGATCGACCGGCTGCTCGCCCGTGGTGATGACGTTGTCTGTGCCGACAACCTCTTCACCGGCACCAAGCGCAACGTGGAGCACTTGCTTGGCCATCCGCGCTTTGAGTTCATCCGGCACGATGTCACTTTTCCGCTGTACCTTGAGGTGGACCAAATCTACAACCTGGCTTGCCCTGCCAGCCCCATCCACTACCAGCACGACCCAGTGCAAACCACCAAGACCAGCGTGCACGGTGCCATCAACATGCTGGGCTTGGCCAAGCGCCTGCGCGCCAAGATCTTTCAGGCCAGCACCAGCGAAGTCTATGGCGACCCTACCGTCCACCCGCAGACTGAGGCCTACTGGGGCAACGTTAACCCCATCGGTATCCGAAGCTGCTACGACGAAGGTAAGCGCTGCGCCGAAACCCTTTTTTTTGACTATTACCGCCAGCACAAGCTTGACATCCGCGTGGCCCGCATCTTCAACACCTATGGCCCGCGCATGCACCCCAATGACGGTCGCGTGGTCAGCAACTTCATCATGCAAGCGCTGCAGGGCCAAGACATAACCCTGTACGGCAGCGGCCAGCAAACCCGCAGCTTTTGCTATGTAGACGACCTGATCGAAGGCTTCATCCGCTTCATGGATTTGCCCCGTGGCGCCGACGGCGCACCCGGTTTCCCTGGCCCTATCAACCTAGGTAACCCGGTGGAGTTCACCATCCGCCAACTGGCCGAATTGGTCATTGCCTTGACAGGCTCCAGCTCCAAAATGGTCTTCATGCCCCTGCCTGCTGACGACCCCCTGCAGCGCCAGCCCGACATCAGCCGTGCGCGCGCGTACCTGAACGACTGGCAGCCCCAAGTGCAATTGCAACAAGGCTTGGTTAAGACCATTGCCTACTTTGACCAACTTCTGTCCTCCAGTTGAACCATGTGCGGCTGCGGCAAGGCGCACCAGATTGCCGACGTACCGGTCGGCCATTTTCTGTTAGCTGGCATTGACTCGGCCCTGCTCACCGCCATAGCCACCGCCCATGGTGAGCGCCCCGCAGACCCTGAACCAAGCTTTTGCCGCGATTACAGCGGCACCGCAAACGACGAGGCTCTCATTGCCGAGCAACTGGCTGCAGTACTGGGTACTGGTCAGCCGCTTTACATCGCTCCAATACGCTGGCTTGCTGGAGTATGGAGGCACGCTGGGTGGTAGTTCTTGCACGGCACATGACGTTGGAACCTGTGCGCGGATGGCGCCAACACCGGCTACTGTTTCCCCTACATGCTGGTCGACGTTGTGCGTATGTCAAAAGTAGGAAAGCGCGACAAAGCGCACGATTTTCTCGACTCGCATTTGCCGCTCATTCGCTACGAACAACAACCCGGCTCCGTGGCTCGCAGTGCGCAAATATGTAATGATAAAGTGCGGTATTTTGAGCCACGACACCCTTCCCAAACCGGGTACCGAGCTGTCGACGGTGGCTCGCGCAGAGATGAACTGTTTACTGTCACGTGTCGCTCAAGTAGACTCGTGACCGAGCAAATTGCTGTAGCTCCGGCGTCTGGCAGTTTCGCCGCATTTCTGGCGAGTAAGTTCGACTTTCTAAAGAAAATTCAATTGACAAACGCCTTTTCCGGATGAGCAAATTCGAAGACTATAAAAGCTCACCGATGAGCGTTCGCATGACGTTGGGGCCACTCGCCCGCCCCGTCGATACGATGCGGTTCATGTCAATCCATGCCTTCGAGCAGGTGTTTTCGTGCCGCATCAATTCTCTGCCGCAAAACGTCTGCCTGATGGGGTGGATTGAGGATGAGCAGTGCTGGTACTGTGCGCCTGAGGCGCTAGCGCGCCAACATTCGACGCACGTGAGCCACACTTTCCACACTTTCGGCACTAAAACGCTTCTTGCTTTTTTGTCGGAGCGTGTCATGCCACAGCTAGAGATTCCATCAATTTGGTTTCCGTACTGCTTCTATGATGCTTGGCGCGAACGAACGTTGTTTTCGCCAAATTATCGATGGGTAGTGCCACCGGATATGACGGACTGGACCGAATGGCGTGGCGAGGCAGGTGAGGTGCCTATCGTGAGTCCAACGCGCCACTGGGTCATGTGTCAGGGTGCGCACCGGGACGATCCGAGCGCCTGCGTCGTTGTGGATGCCCACTATCTCACGCAAAACAATTACGTTGAGCTTTTCTCGGAAGTGGAATCGCATCGCATCGTCTGGGCCAACAAAAGACCTCGGGCTGTCCTTGCTGGAGCCGATCACGGTGAGAACGCCAATTTCTTCGTCCCGGCTGAAGACGCAACGCTAAATCCCCGGCGCCTGATCAGGAATACCGTCGCGAGTCAGAGTCTCGCCGTTGACGTCTATCTTGGAAGAAACGTGTCGCTCGCAGAACAGTTGGCCTATCGCTACATCATCGATGCAGACGGCTACGCGCGCACCTGGAGCGCTTGGGCATGGAAGATGATGAGCGGATCAACGGTACTCTCGCTTGAATCGCCGTGGACCGCCTTTTTTACTGAACAGTTTTCGCCGTGGGAGCACTTTGTGCCTATCGCCAACGACTGCTCGGATCTAGCCGAAAAGCTGGACTGGTGCCGTAACAACGATTTCGAATGTCAGGAGATTGCGAGTCGCGCGCGTGATCGTGCGATGATGGTCTATGAAGTCAGTAACGTTACGAGTAGGATGATTCGCCGTTTGCGCGAGAGCCTTGCCGAGCCTGTCCCCGCAGGTTGGCCGGCGACTCTTTAGTTTCCGCACGATCAAGACTGTTCAGCGAAGCGTATGCAGCGGCGGCTTTTTGCCCTGAATTGGCAATGGTCCCAGTTCGCCGATTTAGTTTAGGCGAGCACCGCGCGAGCTCATGACGCGTGTGACATCTTCAAAACGCACCACCGCAATACACGACGGTATGCTATTTGATTTTCCCGATGTCGACACTGTTTATGAATATAAAGACGGCCAAATGCAACCAGGGAATTTCTACACATGAATGATCAAGCTGCCAAAAAAATAAAAGTTTTACTTGAAATGCGCCCCGCCCTTGAGGGGTTTGCCGGCATTCCCCAAGAGGTTCGCCTGCTATTCCGCGGACTGCGAAAAATCGAATCGGTGGATGTCGAGGGATTGATACAGACATCCCATCGCGTGTTGGCGCGCGGGACTAAGGATGAGGGATTTTTCTGGAAAAGGCTCACTCAGGCCAAGAAGATTAATCGCTATTCACGGGTCGTCGTTTCGATGGCAGAAAAGCCATACCGAAACATGCTGGATGTGGCGCTAGATTTTATTGAGAAGCGGCTATCTTCTTCAAAACTGTTACTGTTAACTCTGACGAATGTTGGCATGGTCAAACTAACTCGTTTTGAGTCAGCTTCATTTGAAGATTTTACTTGGCGCACACTGTTTGCCAAGACACTTCCTGCTTCTGATTTCGATTTGGTTGCAAAGGCAGACCACCGGATTTGTTCCATCCCATGGACTACCATGCACATGGTCGGATTGAATTCGATGAGCTTCTATTCAGATGCTGTATATCCAACGCTGGAAACACAAGGATTTGATATATTTATTGGGCAAACGCCCTATCCAGGTCGCACAAATTCAAAAACGGCTCTCGTGATTCGATATCACGACGCCATTCCGATTTTTATGCCCCACACCATTTCAGATCAATCACTCCATCAGGCAACACATTTCTATGCTTTGATGGGTAATGTTAAATCTGGCGCATGGTTTGCCTGTGTTTCAGAAGCAACTCGTCGAGATTTGATTCGGCTCTTTCCAGAAGTCACCAATCGCGCGGTAACAATCTATAACATGGTTTCCCACCATTACTTCATCGAAAATTCATCTTTTGAGCGGGTCTCGGGTATTATTAGATCACGGTTGTATGGTTTGGACCCAGATGGTAAAGACCTCGGACTATCTCCAAAATTTTTGACCTTGCGCGAACAAGAAGCTTTCTATAAGAAACATCTGTTCGATGACAATTTTAGATATATTCTGGTGGTATCAACTATTGAGCCTAGAAAGAACCATACCCGCCTGCTTGCGGCATGGGAGATGATTAAAGCAGATATTGATCCTAATATAAAATTAGTTGTTGTTGGTACTCTAGGCTGGAACTTCAAAGAAATCATTAAAGGATTCAAAACCTGGATTGATCGCGGCCAGTTATTTATGCTGAACGCCGTTCCCGCTCCCGATCTCCGCGTCCTCTACCGGCACGCTGTAGCGACTGTATGTCCGAGCCTAGGTGAGGGGTTCGATTTTTCGGGTGTTGAATCAATGGCAAGTGGTGGTATCACAATTGCTTCTGACATTCCCGTTCATCGAGAGGTTTACGAAGACGCTGCAGAATACTTCGATCCCTACGCAACGATGAGTCTGGTAAATGCTCTCAAAAAGGCGCTGTATGAAACCAACGCCCCTTACTTGCAGGAAACAATGCGTAAAAATGGAGAGTCTATTTCGTCCCGTTACTTGCCGGAGAAAGTTCTACCAAAATGGGAGCTTTTTCTTGAAAAAGTGAAGAAGGAACATAATAGCATTTAAGAATACTCAATTTGTATTTATATATTCTTATATCAAACCATTGTCAGCATCGGTCAATAAGTGTGATTGTTTTTATAAAATGCGACTATTTGATTTGTAGTCAATTTGCATCTCTGTAGATCGATTTGTGATTTATATGTAAAGTCATTAGTTCATTCGGAAAACTTATTGGATTTAATGGGAGTCTTGGGCAACTCAGACAAACACAGGCAGATGCAAATGAGGTGTCATGCATCCGGGCTGGCTGGCGCTGTCTGTCAAGGATTGTTAGGACGCAATCCAAACTTGATAGATCTCAGCAGAATCGTAGGGAAATTGCTATTCCAGAGTGATTCTCAATTACTTATTGCTGATATTGGTAAATCATCCGAAAATTGGAATGATAAATTTTACTTTAGATCTCAGGAGTTGGTTGAAATAGCTTATCTAGGGATATTCAGTGGAACACTATATTCAAGTGGGGATTTTCAATATGTGCAGTTTAGAACGGCATGGAGTCAATTCTAGTATTTTCGATTGAGCACAAAACCGCACGGCAGAGGCAGTTGTTCTTCGGCTTGGGTTCATCAAAAATTTCTTACTTCTGATCATAAAGAAAATCTCGGGGGGTTCTCAAATTCATGGGAGTGCGCTGCCACACGTCCTAGCGTCCAAGTTCATCGATAATGGACGTTCTCCCCACCCAACGCCACCCAAGTGGCTTAGATGTCGCCCCCATGACCTCCCACTGGCTAGTCTCTCTCTTGCATTTCAGCGGGCGCAGTCAGTACCGGTTCTGGATGTTGCTTTGCGGGCTGTGTTTGGTGGCTACCCAGGCAACTGCCGGTGAGCCAGTGCTGGACATTGGTCACATGGATGCCAACCCCATTTCGTTGACCAGCCATTTCTCGGTGTTCGAAGACAGTAGCCAGCGCCTGCAACTGGAGGATGTGCAAAAGCCCGATATGGCCGCCCAGTTTAAAGCTGGCACGGCGTCTGGCGAATCCCTCAGTTTTTCCTACACTGCGTCCGCCATGTGGCTGCGTCTGCATGTGCAGAACACCAATAACGCGCCGGTTGTGCGGATGTTGGAGATCTCCAACCCATTACTTGCCCATCTGACGTTCTACCAGCCGGTCGATGACCAGGGCTACAAGGCCACGCAAACCGGCTATGCCTTGCCTTTTGCCACACGCCCGCACGCCAGCCGTTTCTTTGTGCTGCCCATTCGCTTGCCGGCCCATGCCGACCAAATGCTGTTTTTCCGGGTTGCCACGCCCAACTCCATGATCCTCCCAGTCAAACTATGGGAGCTACAGGCCTTTCATGCGCACGAACGGGCCGACTATGTGTTTCAGGCTTTGTACTTTGGTAGCGCCTTGGCAATCATTCTGTACAACTTGATGCTGTTTGTGGCACTGCGTGATATGGGCTATTTGCTCTACTTGGTGTCGGCCGTCTTTAGCGTATTGACGCTGGCGACCTTTGTGGGTGTTGGCGCCGAATACATTTGGGGGGGTGTGCCTTTTTTCACGAAGATGGGGACCAATGTATTTTTGGCCATTGCGTTGACAGCCTTCCTGCTGTTTACGCGGCGCATGCTGTTTACTGCTGAACGACTGCCCGTGCTTGATCGGTTGCTCAAGCTGTTTGTGTGGATCAATGTGGCGTTTTGTGGCTTGTTTTTTGTGTCGTTCGAGCACGTTGCACGGCTGTTTGTTATCAGCTACGCCATCACTGCGCTACTGTTGCTGGTGACGGGGACGTTCTCTGCCTACAAGCGCGAGCGCAGTGCCTACTTTTTTATGGCGGCGTTCGCGGTGGTGTTGTTGGCGTTGGGAATGCTGGCGATGCGACAGCTGGGCGTTTTGCCGACCAATGCTTGGACGACGTCTGGAGCGCAGATTGGCTCTGCGTTGGAAATGTTGCTGCTCTCTTTTGCGCTGGCCGACCGCTACAACGTGATGCGCCGTGATAAAGATTCTGCGCAGCAGCGCCTGGTTGAGAACCTGCGCACCTCTGAAGCCATTTTGGAGGATCGGGTGGTCCAACGCACCACTGAACTGGAAGTCCTTAACCAACGGCTGGAGGCCTTGAGCACTATCGATGGCTTAACGGGTATTGCGAATCGGCGCCATTTTGACAAGCTGTTTGCCGCGGAGTGGCTGCGCTGCATGCGCTTGGGTCAGCCCCTGGCGCTGGCAATGGTAGACATCGACTGGTTCAAAAAATACAACGACTGCTATGGTCACCAAGCCGGAGACGAATGTCTGCGCAAGTTCGCACGTATTTTGTCTGCCACGGTGTCCCGCAGCAGCGACATAGTGGCGCGCTACGGAGGCGAGGAGTTTGTGTTCTTTGCACCAGCCACCGATGCAGAAGGCGCATTGAATATGGCCGAACAGCTCTGTGCAGAGCTAGAGGCTGCGGCGCTGCCCCATGCCTTCTCAACTTATATGTGTGTTACGGCCAGTATCGGTGTGGCAGTTGTAGTGCCCAGTGAAGTGCAGGCTCCTGCTGCGCTCATCCAGGCAGCCGATGCTGCGTTGTACCTCGCCAAAAAGCAGGGGCGAAATCGCGCTGTGCTGGGAACTGTAACGGTATAGGGAATAGAAAATTCAACCGTATGCGCCCAAGTACACACCGGAAAATTGGCCGCGCAAAACACGCGCACCCACACCACAATGAACCGCAATTGCGATTCACAGACAGGGACCCGCCCCGGGCTCCTGTGCACTCTCACCCTCCCACAACGGTGGCCCGCGGGCTGGGGTGATGCGCATCTGGCCCCCACACATTGGGCAGATCAGGCGGGGTCGCCCCATCCACGCCGCAGAGCACAACGGCAGTGTCGATCGTCCGTCAGCACGCTGTAAAACCGTGGGCAAAGATGCCGCATTAGTGGTACTTGCGGAAAGCCTTCTCCACATAGGCCGATGGCGCATGTGGTCGCTTTGACCGTCAAACTGGCCGGTGCTGGCGAGATTTAGCCAAATCTCAAAGTGCTCGGCCAACGTGTTGTACGGCAGGGTGCGCTCGGGTGTTGGTGAGAATGCTGCGGCGACGAGTGAGGCGGGCCTGGCATAGGGTGGTGCCAGTCTGGAGCGATCTCACTGATTGCGAATCCAAAATGCCAAATTGGACGCAAAACGGCCACTCAGCCCTCGTCGACATTGCGCATGCCGCTTCTGTTTTTATAGCAACACTCCTACCGTGCCAGCACCGCCTTTAGCGCCACCCCGGTGTGCGTACCCAGCCTGACCACACCTTCGGGCGCAGCCGCCGCCACCACCTGGCCACC
>Ga0073904_10002794_pt1 | contig 13165 bp, 9 predicted proteins | sample KloWWTrecipitate_FD_66668 | JGI IMG/M metagenome (GOLD analysis project Ga0073904, IMG submission 66668) | Active sludge microbial communities from Klosterneuburg, Austria, studying microevolution and ecology of nitrifiers - Klosterneuburg... | ecosystem: Engineered > WWTP > Aerobic digester >...
AACTCGGGAGTGTAGCCCGCATAGGTCCAGCACAGCAGACCTTTGCAGCCGAACGACAGCATGCAGTATGACTGCCAGCGGAACTCCGATTCTGTCGGAGTGCGTTTGCTCGGAACCCAGGCGAATGTCTGGATGCAGCACCAGAAATCCTTGCTGTGTTCTCGGGCGGAGGCCGCGATGACATTGATCGATTCGCAGTATTCGCTGTACGTAGTCCGCTTGCCCTGGCCCCAGTTGAGCGGGTAGATGTCGGTACAGATATACGGCGCGTCGAACTTTTCGCAAAACGCATCGCAATATTTTTTGAACAGGGCGGGATCGGCATCGTAGTATTCGATCGCAGCGGCGGAGGCTCCATACTTTAACTGCGCCGCGTTGGCGTACATGGGAAGCAGGTTGATGTAGGGCAGCTTGCCGCCGGTCTCTCGGTAGTACTTGTTGCAGATCTCGGCCAGGCTGTCGTACTCGTCCGTCCCCGGCTCGTCCGTGACGTAAGTTCCCGCGAAACAGGGATGATCGAAGTACTCGGCGGTAGCTACGGAAGGATTTGTGTAAGCACCGTCACCCAGGATCAGTTCGACGCCGTGCCGGTCGCATTCCCTCAGCAGCATCTCTCCGCTTTCAGCACTGCCCAGTGGGCCATGCGCGATGATCCAGTCGAATCCGCCAGAGCGGTACGTTTCGATAAAATCCTTTCCAATGGCCTCCTGACGCGGGCTGACCCACGCTCCGATTCGAATCCGGTCGCGCGTCAGGTACTCGTTGGTATAGGGAGACTCGATGGTCGTCCCCAGTGCGTTTTGGATGGCTGTTTTCAGCGCGACGGCGGCTTCGGTGCGAGTCGCAGGCCTGGCGTGGCTCGCCAAGTCGATATCGTAGTCGGCCAACGACTGGACTGCTCGTTTCCAGTCGGAGTCTGCAAGCGGAGCATCGGGGCGGAAGGTGCGGTCCTCCGCAGTGTCGAGCAAACGCCTGGCAACGACGAACCGAATGGCCGCCTGGGTTTTCGTCGGCAGACTGGAAATGTCGTCCAGGCGAACGTCGGTATTGACCAGGCGGTACTCTCCCGGCAGTTTCGCGATCATGTGGGTAAATCCGCGTCGGTTCGTCTGGCAGACGGGAATCACGGAGTCGTCCCTCGTTCCGCCTTTCGGCCTGAATTGCACGATTGTCGTTTCGGAGGGATGATCGATGATCATCGACTGGAGCATGAAGTCGGCTCGGTCGAATCCTTCAAAGAGACTGCCACCGGGAACCAGCACCCGTTCCAGCGGCGCGATGAAGGTGGTCGGCACCGAGTAGTCAGGTGAATCGACGGCCGCATCGAGAAAACTTTTGGCCTCCTCCGCCGATGGAAAAAATCCGAGGCGCGATACCTGATAGCTGGAATTCGTATCGCTGGGATTGGTTGGGTCGAACCGGAATGAAGTGATTGTTCCTGTCCAATTCTTGTGGTCGAATTGCCGCATGTCAACAATCGCGTTTCGCCATGTCTTATCTCCGACGACAGGAAAAGCAGAGTAGCTCTTGTCTGAAAGCGCAGTCAGCGCATCGGTTGTAAAGAACAGTCCCGCCTGTGTGAGCGTTGTATCGTATTTGTACCGCACGGCGAAGAACGGTCGCTCGTCGGCGGGAAATGCGTCGTCCTCGCCCATGCTAACGATCAGGTTGAGGTCGCTGCCGGTCGGAGTCACCTTCGTCAGCCCGCCTTCATGGTGAAGCTGCCCCTGTCCGAGCGAAATCAATTTCGCGTCTGGCCCGTTGTTGAAAACCCAGGCTGGCTCGCGCGCTGACAGGGAGCTGGCAGACAGGATGATAGACAGAAAGAGGAAGGACTGTTTCATGGTAACCTTTCACGGCCTGGGATTAGTCTGTACAGGAAATTTGGAGTACCAAAGTGGTCAGGTCTCTTTGTTGACAGTGTATTCGGACCATCCTGACGCGAAATCATCGTGTGGAACACGCCACGCATCTTCAATAAATAGAGACTACGCTTCACTTGTCCCGGACGTGGACGTTCGTGATCGTGACGTCTCGGATGTATTCCGCTCCCGCCTCGATCGTTACGGCATCGCCCGGCGATCCGTGGCGGATGAGATTGGTGAGGATCGAATCGTTGAGCGAGCCGCCGATCAGGATCGTGTGCAGTGACTTGCTCGTGACGTTGGTCACGATGATTCGGGAAGTATCGCCCAGCGGTGCTACTCCGCCGCCATACGAATGGTCGCCAATCTTAACGGCGGCTTTGCATTGCAAGTTGTCGGGCGATGTATCGATCAAACCATCCACGAGAATGTCGTGCATTTTAACTCCGGAAGTATTGAGCAGCCGGACTATGTGGTGTCTGCCACGACAGTATCCTTTCACGTTTCTCACGATAATGTGCCGGATATCGTCAAGTCCTTGACCACGATCCTCGCCGGCACTGACCATGGTTGAAGCAACACTGCCTGCCGGAATGTCGGCTCGCGGAATGGCCGTCAAGGCAACCAGGTCATCGCCGGTATAGCCCGTAATGTTGTCGATCAGGATATCGTGGCAGCCCATGCGTAGATCGATCCCGTCCTGGTTCAAGATCGTTTGCCGAGTGTCGCCAATCGTCTTATAGCCGCTCGATGCGAAGTCGATGTTCCGCAGCGTGCCGTGAGCGCAGCGTTCGAGCGAGATCGCCCAGCAATGAGAATCCTGGACGGTGATGTTCCCGATGCTGAAATGCTCGACGAAGGCCAGCAGAATCCCGATGTTCCGCCAGTCACCCTGCTGGCTTTCGCCCTCGACACCTGCATCCGTGCCAAAGGTTTTTGCGCCGAGCGTCTTACCGCTGTCGCCCGTGGCTCGAGGTCGGTCGGCACCCTCGAGCACGACATGCCCGATTCCGCGGATATGGATGTTCTGCATCGGCTGAATGTCAGTGATTCCCAATCCACAGTTCGCGCTGCGTATGAAGTTGTCTCGGCAACGATCGGACAACTTGATATGGCAGTTGTCCAGTTCAAGTGTGGTTTCGTTTCGTAGTAAGATTGCCGAATCGATCAGCCATGTCGTCCGCCGCTGCCCGTCAATCAGATTGGTTCGCGGAATGACGACGCGACAACCAGCAGCGACCGCAGCCTCAATGGCCTGGTTGATGCGTTCGACGTCAGTGCCTTCAAATTCATTGGGAGTCACGACGTCGCGCACTGCGGATTCGGATGTTCCCGAAGCAGACGGTGGAGCTGCATCGATCGACCACCCGACACAACACACCATCAACACGGATAGGCTCGTCTTCCAATCAGACCATCCAGTCGTTCTGTTCATACTATGGCCTCATTACTCGTGAGTGAGAATTCGATTCGTCGCGGGCAGGCTGATCGGATTTGAGTAGTGATAAATTTTGCAGAGTTCCACTTCGTCTTCCATCACCGGCGTCGGCTGCTCAATCACGAAATCCGCAAAATGGCTTTGATTGAATACAACAAACGCGAGACTCAGACAGTTGATCAGTGGCTCCGTCTTCTGTGTCAGATCGGGGAACGCAATGGGGCCTGTGTCGGCTTGATACATCCTTTTCTCCAGACTGATGTTCATCGTCTTCACCGGGCACTCAATAACGGCTTTCAACGATGTGTCCTCGTTGACCAGTTCTATCTGCGACACCAGAGGAACTCCCTGAGCTGTCGCGTCACGTATCTGCTCCCATGTGTCCAGCATCCGCACGTTGGCACCTTCGTGAAGTAACAGCCGGGGTTCTCCCCATCCATTCGGCGATACCACCGTCTCGCGGTATCGCTCAACGTTCAGTCGAGCGTGTCGTCGAAACAGCAGCCAGTGTCCGCCACCCAGAATCGGCAGGAAATCATAGTTATCCGGGTAGAACAAGTCACTTTCACCAAACGTGTTCTCACTCTTGCAGGACGCACACTGATAAAAAACGGTGCTGTCGCCGGTCGAGGAATCCGTGACCGTGGTGCGGCTCTCAATCCAGAATCGCACGGAATTCAGTTCCGACGTGCCGCAGATAAACGAGCGACGGTAATCAAGGCACGAAAGAGGAGTCGTGGATTCATTCGTCCGAGCTGGCAGCACTGTACTCGTCGCCAGCGATGCGGTGACAAACGATGAAGCCGCACCAGCAGCTTTCAGGAACCGACGGCGTGTGTGTTCAGGTGTGGTCATTGGAAAGTCCGAATGGCAAAGAGAGTCACGGAAAACGGGAGACAACACAACGGCATTCCTCCCTGGTTACACGGCGACCTGTCAGGTGAGCGACGAGTGAAAATTACCCTGTACGACAGGCGTCCAGCGCTGAAAGCCTATCGTACGTTGACCGCGCACATAGAAAGAGTCAAGTCAGAAGAAATCAAAAGGTCAGGCCTCTTTGTTTAGAAGGTCAGACATATCAAAGAGACCCCTTTGATGCTTCCCGAAGTTCGTACAGGTCTTCGCGGACATTCTTTTCAACGCTGGTGGAAACTTTGCGGAGCCGCAGTTGGTATTGGTCGCGCACAGTTCCATCATCTTCCGGATCGATCGAGCCGCTCAAGCGAAGTTGTTACGATTGACTTCGATTTTAGGCGAGCGGAAGAAACAGGATTACCAGAGATATTGCGACGCCCAGGGAATCCGACCTGAGAGAGGGTAAGGCGGAGTCTGGAGGGTTGATCCAGGCACCGCCTCCCCGTTGTCGCGATGAGGTTGATTCCTCATATTTGGCCGGCGTGCGGCTTTCTCGCACCGGGCGACCCCCCAACAAGTTGCCTCTTCACGCGAGCGACGATGCTCGGCGTTCGCATAAATTGAATGAGGAATCATACCAACGACTTTCTCATGGTGGTGGAAGTGAAATCCAGCAGACGCACCAGCCCGAGCTTCTTGTCGAACGTTCCCTGTTTCATCCGATAGTTGTCCGTCGACTGCTTTCGTTTGAACTTCATGCAGCGGACTCGCATGCAAATCCATTTGTCGAGCTTTTGGTAAAGCTTGACGCATGTGGAAAAGTTCGTGGCGAAATAATTCGCCGTCCCTCGTATCACTCGGTTCAGTTTCTCGATCACCTCAGCATCCAGATTGTGGGATCGATGCGGCGAAGAAGAGATTCTCCAGTGAGTAAACTTTGTCGATCAGCGTGTGCCATTTTCCTCCTCTCACTCCTTCACGGAGTGTCGTCAACATGCGGTCTGTCCAGACCAGCGGCTGAGCCCACTCGGATATCTCCGGTGGCTCTCCCCTCGGTGTAGCCGAAAACGGCACTGTGACGGGATTCACGTGCGGCGACGGAGCAGCGTCACGCGGTTTGCGCGGCGATGGCTTCGTCTTCGTTTGTGATTTGCCGGGCTTGTTCATGGATTTGCATCAACGTATTTGCTCCGTTCGATCTCGATGCTGATCGACGGCTTCAGGGCTTTGTCATCCAGAGTCCCCAACTGAATCTGTCCATAAACTCACGTCCTGGCCATCCACAGTTCTCCCTGTTTTTCGCGATTGCTCTTCTGGCCATTCCGTCTCCAACCACCTCCGAGTAATGAATGCCAAGGGCCGCGCGTTTCGGCCCGCGTCACTCGGAGAGTGACGTCTGCTTTGTCAAAGCTCAGTGCCATTGGGCTCTCGCCTACAATTTTCAACTACGGAGGCAGGAGCCTCCGGCCAGTGCGTTCCAGGGCTGGAGCCCTGGAATGAGGATCGCAGATTCCTGACTCCAGCCACTCTCGCCTCGCGAGGCAACCGATGTTATCCTGCCTCGCTCTTCATTGGGGCCAATGTCCCGGAACTCACCATCACCACTTCCCGAATGTCACGCATGAACTTTCAGCAAACTACGTTGTCCACCGGACTTACACTGATCACAGAGACAAATCCGTCAGTTCACAGTGTGGCCGCCGGATTCTTTGTTCGTTGCGGATCGCGTGATGAGACACCCGAAGTTTCCGGGGTGAGTCATTTTCTGGAGCACATGGCTTTCAAAGGGGATGAGAAATTCTCGGCGGACGACATCAACCGGGTCTTCGACGAAATTGGCGCGAAATACAACGCTTCGACCAGCGAAGAGGTCACGATGTATTACGCTGCCGTTCTGCCTGAATACCTGGAACGCACGATGGAGCTGCTGGCCGCGCTGATGCAGCCATCGTTGCGACAGGAAGACTTCGAGATGGAGAAAAACGTCATCCTCGAAGAGATCAGCATGTATGACGATCAGCCCTCGTTCATTTGTTACGATCATATCATGTCCACACACTTCGTCGGACATCCGCTGGGGCAGAGTGTGCTGGGCACGAATGCCAGCATCACAGCGCTCACGGCGGAACAAATGCAGACCTATCATCGCAGTCGATATCACACTGGCAACATCACGCTCGCGGTCGCTGGCAACTGCCGCTTTGAAGATGCCGTGGCACTGGCAGAGCGGTACTGTTCCGGCATCCCGAAAGGCAGTTCGAATCGATTGCTGTCAGAAGTCAAGCCGCAACTGTCCATTCGGTCCATCGTGCGGGAAAGCAGCGTGCAGCAGCACATCATGCAAATGGGGGCCGGACCAAATTCCGACAGTCCGCTGCGGTTCGCGGCAGAACTGCTTTCAGTTGTTGTTGGTGACGATTCCGGCAGTCGATTGTTCTGGGAACTGATTGATCCGGGATACGCGGATTCAGCGGACCTGGGCTACAGCGAGTATGAGGGCGCCGGGGCTTGGATGAGTTATCTCAGTTGTTCGCCGGAGGATGTCGCGGAGAATACGGATCGCTGCAAGCGCGTGTTTGATGAAGTCACCGCAAAGGGCATCACTGCGGAGGAACTTGAACAGGCGAGGAACAAAGTCGCGTCTCGCATCGTGCTGCGTGGAGAACGCCCGATGGGACGATTGTCATCGCTTGGAGGCAACTGGATGTATCGCAACGAATACCACTCGATCGCTGCCGATTTGCAAATCATTCGCGGTCTGACGTTAAAGGATATTCGCGACGTACTGGATGCCTTTCCGATCACAATGACCACGACGGTCGGCGTCGGGCCACGTCAAGACTTGACATAGGTGTACATCGACGGCAATTCGACAACTCTTCCCTTCGGTCACTTCCTTCTCTCGACGAACTCTGCTGCGACGCTCGCAGTTCTGTTCGCCCGGGTCGGTGGTACTACGAGGTCATCTGACTTCCCAACAGCATTCATGCCAACATTGCCCTCGGAGAGGTTCGTTGGCCGCTCGAGGAGTACACCGTCAAGCGGCTTTGCACCTGAGGCTGATAGGATCTCCCACCCCGTTTTCAAGAGAACGCAGGCCTGCATTCAGTCGGTGTCAGCGGCGTCAATCTGAATCTCGATGATCTCATCTCGTTGGGAGAAAAACGCATCCAGAACCTGCGGGTCAAAGTGACTGCCTCGCCCCTCCTCCAGAATTGCCAAACATTTCTTCAGCGGAAATGCGGGCTTGTAAGACCGCCTGCTGCTGAGAGCGTCAAACACGTCCGCCACTGCTGTGATACGCCCTTCCAACGGGATGTCTTCACCCGCCAGACCAAGTGGATAACCACTTCCATCCCAGCGTTCGTGGTGGGTGAGCGCGATACGCTTTGCCAACTCAAGGATGGGAGAGCACACCGACTCCATGATGCGAGCCCCGATCTCGGTATGTTTTCGAACCATACGAGCCTCAGATTCCGACATTGAGGCGGCGATCTTTTTTCCGAATCCGCAATGCTTCTGCATCGTTTCAAATTCTTCGGCCGTTAATTTTCCGGGCTTCAGAAGCACCGAATCTGAGATGCCGATTTTTCCAACATCATGCAATTGCGCCGCTGGCTCAAGAATATCCAGTTCGGCCTGTGAGAATCCCAGCGCCGCCCCGATCAGACGGGCGTAACGACCGACTCGAAGCACATGCTTGCCGGTATCATCGTCGCGAAACTCAGCCGCGCGGGCCAAACAATGGATCAACTCAAGACGAGATGCTTCCAGTTCGGCAGTTCGTCGCTGAACAGCCTCTTCAAGGACTTCAGAGTATCGATGAAGGTGATCTTGATAAGCTTTGGCTTTGAGTACCATTCCCATTCGGGCGATTAATTCTTCTCCATGCACGGGTTTGGCCAGCAAATCTGATGCGCCCGTTTTCAATGCCTCCAGCTTGGTTTCCGGACTTGAACTGCCGGTCAGTATGATCACAGGGATCTGGTACAGGACATCGTCCGCTCGAATCGCTCTCAGGATGTCCAGGCCGTTAATGCCCGGCATATGGACATCAAGCAGCACCACATCTGGACGATGGAGTCCCATGAGCGGCAGCGTCTGTCCGGACTGGTCGGTGGAAATGATATTGGAGTATCCTCCGATCTGCAGGTATCGACTCACGACCTGGATGTTGAGCGGTTCTTCGTCAACCACCAGAATTTTTGATTCAATGATATCCCAATCATTTGGCATTGAGCGATGTGGTGACTCCGATTTGCGTGCTGGTGGCCGGGCAGTCTTTTCGATTGCTGTAAGCATTTCGCGACTCTCAAGCTCTGTGGTCTGAAATAGGAAACATCGAGATGTGGAACGACGGAACAACTGTCTGGGAATGGACGCCCGACGTTTTCTTTTACGTCAACCAGGACTGCCGAACCCCAGCCCTCGCCGTTGCGCCATTCTTCCGGACTGGAAACTCTTACCTCGGAAACTGCAAGGGAAGCCACTTTGTTGCATTTTATGAACGTTTGTTGCTTATCACGGCAAATGGTGCGGGTTGCGCCGATGAAAACGCCCCTGCTGAACTCAAATTTTTCACAATCCGCTGGACATGCAGGAAAACCCATCAGGAATTCTCCGTACTGGCGCAGTTGACTTTCCTGTTCGGAAAACGGGGACGCTATGTAGACGACATTGGTTTTCGACGAAGCACGGCGATTGCCTCTTACTTCAACTGCCCCAGCGGTCGGACAGGAATGTCCAACCTACTGGCGAATTCAATTCTGCCGCCCGCCAAAGTGCAATTGTGGACGATTCTGGTTACAATCTCTGGACGCGGATTTTCCATGTTCCTGGCAGGCTCACCCTGACTGTGATTGCAATCAAGCCTTCCACATCACGCGTTACTCTCTCACGAATTGTGACCCATTTCACCACAAGGATTTTACGCAATGTCAGCATCTCGCCAGCCAACACGCCGCAATTTTTTCCAGAGCATCGCCGCCGCCGGGGCCGCAACGATTCTTTGCCCCTCGACGAATCGAGCCTTTGGTTACACATCACCAAATGATCGCCCGGTCTTTGCAACCATTGGTTTACGAAACCAGGGCTGGGCCATCACCAGCAAGTCCTTCAAGTTTGCTGATTTTGCCGCACTCGCTGACGTCGATGCCAACGTGCTCGGGACCAACGTGGAGAATGTGGAAAAAGCGCAGAAGAAGAAACCTGACTCTTACAGCGACTACCGCAAAGTCCTCGACCGCAAAGACATCGACGCGGTCATGATCGCCACACCCGATCACTGGCACACGAAGATCGCGGTCGAAGCGATGCTCGCCGGAAAAGACGTCTACTGCGAAAAGCCGCTCACGCTGACGATCGCCGAAGGCAAACTGATTGAAAAGATGGTGAAGCAGACCGGACGAGTCTTCCAGGTTGGCACGATGCAGCGCACGGAATCCGACCAGCGGTTTCTGCAAGCCGTCGCCCTGGTGAAAAACGGCCGCATCGGCAAGGTCCAAAGAGTCACGTGCGGAATTAACGGCATGGAAGCATCGCCCGTCATTCCAGTCGCTCCGATACCCGACGGACTCGACTATGAATTCTGGCTCGGCCCGGCATCGAAAGTGGATTACCGAGCGCTCCCTGAAATGCGCCAGGGTTACGGCGGTGGCGTTCCGTTGTTCAGCAACTGCCATTACTCCTTCCGCAACTGGCATGAATACTCAGGCGGCAAACTCACCGACTGGGGCGCTCACCACGTCGATATCGCCTGCTGGGCACTCGGTGCGACTGACACTGGCCCGAGCAAAATCACGCCGCTCGAATTCAAACTGCCGGTCGAATACAAGGACGGTCAGCCAGTCGTTCACGATCAGTACAACGCCGCCACCAGCTTCAAGATCAAAGTCGATATGCCGAACGATGTCGAAATGATCATCACCAGCGAAGGCGACAACGGCATTCTGTTCGAAGGCACCGAAGGCCGGTTCTTCGTCAATCGAGGCAAGATCGTCGGCGCACCTGTCGATGCACTCAAGGACAACCCACTGCCGGAAGGTGCCATCGAAGCGGTCTACGGCGGCCCGGTCAGTGCGAACCACACCGCCAACTTCACGGAAGCGATGAAGTCCCGCAAGCAGCCAATTTCCGACGTCTGGTCCCACAACCGCATGTTAGAAATCTGCCACCTCAGCAACATCGCCATGCGCCTCAACCGCCCCCTCAATTGGGACGCCGCCAAACGCGAAATCACTGGCGACGATCTGGCGAATTCCTTCCTTGCGCGAGAAAACCGCAAGGGGTATGAGATTAATATGTAGGTTGATTTGCATTCACGCAAGGCCGGTGAGAACTGGCCTTGCGCTGGACGTGCGCTGGACGTGCTTAATTGGCTGACAAGAGCCGACCCTGCGGTTGCCTGGGCAGCGGCAGTCATGAATATGGAGCTGTCTATAGCAAAACAATTCTGGAAAATGGAGTTTCTGCATGATCAGCATAGTAGGGAAAGTACGCGATGCGTTGAAGGGTTACGGCACCATCAAGTCCCCGCGATCTCGGCTGCCGAAATGATTTCTGTCTTGTCCCGCAAGTGGGCGTTTTCTGTTGGTCATGGCCCAACAAGCCCCATTGACCGCAGTTCGGTGGTGAGTCGAATCAGGGGCAGGCCCATGATCGCGGTAAAGTCGTCCGTCACGATTTCTTCAAACAACCCGATGCCAGCGCGTTCGATCATATAGCTTCCCGCGCAATCCAGGGGCTCGTCGCGAGCGATATAGTGGCGAAGTTCAGCGGTTGACAGTGTTCGCATTTTCAAACGAGTTTCGTTCGTGAATTCCAGCGTGCTGTCAGACGTGATCAAACACACAGCAGTCAACAGTCGATGCCACTTACCTGACATCCGTTCTAACTGAGTAACGGCATTTTCTGCGGTCTCCGGTTTGCCGAGAATTGCTCCATCCAGATCGACGAGCTGATCTGATCCGATGACGAGCGTCTGCGGAAATTGCCGGTGGACGCAGCTTGCCTTCTCAAATGCCAGGCGGCGTACAAGCGCATCCGGCGCGGACATGGTCGCCTGAATGGCTCTTTCATCAATATTAGGGACAACGCATTCAAACGACGTGAGGATCCGGCCAAGCAGTTCCCGGCGATAGCGCGAACCACTGGCAAGAATTGTTGAAATGACAGACATGACGGATCCCGATGCGGAGATACGGAAACTTTGCGGACAGAACGACGTGCGACACGGGATTTTACTCAATCCACGACGGCGTGCGAGGATGACTTAAAGTGTCCAAAGGAACCAGAATTCCGAACCCGTCTGCTGCGAAGGATTTAAGCGGACCAGCCTTCGTGTCGAAAACAAGCCTTGGGGGCGTCGGATTCTTCCGCGCATGGACTATCGTGAATTGCGGTTTTGAGGCGTGGGAGTCATCCCAATGGCGATTGTAAAATTCCACACCGGTCTCCGGCGACTATTGCTGATCGTCGCTCTGCTGGGACTGGTGCGTGAAGGTACGGCGGACGGTCAGATCAGACTGTCGCCAGGTCAGGTTCCGATCATCGACAACGAACTCAATTCATCTGTCGATGAACCGCAAGTCACAATCGAGGAACACTCCTCAAACGCTGTGATGCGCCCGGTACCGCCCGAAATCCTGCAGTCAACGGACCCGCTGGTCAGGCTTGTCTACGACACACGTGAGGCTCAGCGGCGTCGCCTGTTGTCCACCGAGGACCACACGCCATGGCAAATCATGCATGGCATGCTGGCTCTGCGTCAGGACTTTCTGATTCGACATGAAGGCAAGCCAGTCAACTGCCTCGAATGGATCCAAAGCGGTCCGTTGTTTGAACGCGAAAGCTGGTTTGAGAAGACTCAGGTCCAGGTATTCACTGGTCGGGGCGGTAATCAGGCCTACCAAATGATGATGGTCGGACGCGGCCATCCGTACAACAAAGCCTATGCGTTTGAAGGGCATATCAACCAGTTCGTGGCGATTCTGTCGATGAGTGGCATTCCGCTCGAAACCCAGTTTCAAACACCGCAGGGGCCGGTCTCCATGCGTGACATGCTCAACTACGCCAAACTGACTGTGAACGATAGAGAAGAAGTGACGTGGACACTGTGGGCACTCAGTCGTTATCTGCCTTCGGATGCCGAATGGCTCAATTCGAGGGGCGAAAAGTGGAGTATCGAACGGCTGGTGAAAACTGAGGTTGGTAAATCATTGAACGGTGCCCCATGCGGCGGAACGCACGGCCTGTTTGCGCTCGCGCACGCTAGAAACGTCTACCTCCGCAGTGGCAAGCCGCTGGTCGGAGTCTGGCTGGAAGCTGAACAGAAGATCCGCCGCTATATTCAGACAGCACGAATGCAGCAGAATTCCGACGGCACACTGTCGTCCAATTACTTTCGCGGACGTGAATTCAAACCGGCTTTCGACAAACGCATGGCCAGCAGCGGCCATTTGCTCGAATTCCTGATGATGGCGATGCCATCGCGGGAATTGAATGATCCCTGGATCCGTCGTGCGATTGAAGCGACGTCCAACGATCTGATGGCGAATCGCAAGTCTTTCGTCAGCTGTTCGCCTCTGTACCATGCCACCAGCGCGTTAAGCATCTATCTGGACCGCGTTGCAAAACCCGTCGCAAATATGGCTCAGGGCGCGCCGAAGACGCAAACTATTTCCAGCAGCAAGGAACTCAAGACAGTCGATGCCGCCGCTGGGCATCCAGATGCTGTGAAGTCTCCAGTGCTTGAATCATCCGGAGTTGATTCGAACGGCGCGCCGAAACAGTTTACCGGGCCAACGTTAAAGACTCCCGAAGCGCCGGAAAAGACAACTCCGGAATCTACGGTGAAGACGTCAGAGCCGATGAAACTGCCGGTTACGCCAACGGAACCTGTGCCTGCAGAACCCGTACCGTCAGTACCTGCATCGTCAGTACCTGCATCGTCAGTACCTGCATCGTCAGTACCTGCATCGTCAGTACCTGCATCGTCAGTACCTGCATC
>Ga0073904_10002796_pt1 | contig 13161 bp, 14 predicted proteins | sample KloWWTrecipitate_FD_66668 | JGI IMG/M metagenome (GOLD analysis project Ga0073904, IMG submission 66668) | Active sludge microbial communities from Klosterneuburg, Austria, studying microevolution and ecology of nitrifiers - Klosterneuburg... | ecosystem: Engineered > WWTP > Aerobic digester >...
ATTTGCGCGACATTCAGACAAAGGGAAAAAAGGAGAAGAAAAATGGCAAGGTCAAAAGGTGAGGCCAAACAGGTCGGAGAATTCGAGTTCGTCATCTCACGCGTGTTTGACGCGCCGCGCGATCTGGTGTGGAAAGCCTGGACCGAGCCTGAGCGCCTGCTCAAATGGTGGGGGCCGAGGGACTTTGAAATTCTCTCTGCCGATGTTGATCTCCGTATCGGCGGAATTTTCCTCTATCATCTGAGATCGCCGGATGGATTGGAAATCTGGGGCAAATTCGTCTATCGCGAAATTTCACCGCCGGAGAAACTGGTATACATCAATTCATTTTCCGATCCCCACGGCGGCACGACGCGGGCGCCCTTCTTTGACGGCAAATGGCCGCTCGAAATCCTGAGCACGGTCACACTGGCCGCAGAAGGCAAGAAAACCAGGGTTACAGTCAACTGGCTTCCCTATTCCGCAACTGAGATTGAGCGCAAGACCTTCGAAGACGGTGCAAGCTCGATGCAACAGGGATGGGGCGGAACCCTGGACAATCTCACCGACTACCTGGCGGCCAAGTAGGGTGTGCCCGCTTATTCCGTCACAAGGCAGCGGCGTTCCTTGCCGCTGTGGGAATTGTAGGTGCCAGTGTCCGGGTTGAAGGATTTGTATTTTGCCGCGCAGTATTCATTCCAGGCTTCGGAACCCTCCTCCAAAGTGAGCTTCGGTTTGACGACGGCGGCAACCGAAGTGGAAGTCTCCTGTTCACTCAGGGGTGCGGCGGCCTGCTGTTGCAGTTTCTTCTTGGGCGCTGCGGCAGGGGCTGCTGCGGTGTATTGATTCATGCAGTCGTTGAAGGCGTTGCGATAGGATGTTTGCCAGAGATCAACATCGGTGGTGCGGGTGTCGGCGAAGTCCTTGGCGAACATTTCACAATAATTCTGGCTGCTGGCCGAAGCTGGTGCGGACACACTGACGAGCGTGACAATGGCTAAAGCCGTGCTGGAAAATCTACGCATACTTACTATCCCTACCTGGTCCCCCGACAGAACTATCAAGCTCAATTATGGCAGGCGCGGGGCAGGAATTTCAGGCCTTCCTGAGATTTTCCAGGCAATTTCCGGCCGCGGCGACAGCGGTTGAAAAACATGCCTGGAGCAGATAGCCGCCAGTGGGGGCTTCCCAGTCGAGCATTTCGCCGACAGCGTAACAATTGGGAAATTTCAGGAACCGGAAGTTTTGGTCCAGTTCCGTACGCGCCACGCCGCCGGCCGAGGAAATGGCGCGGGCGATTCCGGCGGGGCGCAGGATGTTCAAGGCGACATCCTTGAGGCCCTCAGCCGTGATTGGCGTTTTGGTTTCATGGAGCAGTGAAATTGCCACGGGCGAGAGGCCCACGGTTTTGCGCAGATAGGTCGAGAGGCTTTCCTTGCCGCGCGGCTTTGCCAGTCTGTCGGTGAGCGCCGCTATCGTCATATCGGGGCGAAGATCAATCTGCAGGGACTGGCCTGGAGCTTCGCGCATGAAGCGCGAGAGCGCATAGATGGCGCCGCCCTCGATGCCTTCCTGCGAAATCATCAATTCGCCACGCACCTTGTTGTTGGCATAGGTGAGTCCGACATTCTTGACCGGGGTTCCGGCGAAACGGCTTCGAAACAGGGGCGTCCAGTTCACGAGGAAGCGGCTGTTGGCGGGCTTGAAGCCATTCACCCGAATGCCCGCTGCGCGAAGCAGCGGCACCCAGGCGGCATCGCTGCCCAGATGGGGCCAGCTCGCGCCGCCCATGGCGAGGATGGTGGGTGTGCCGTCAAAGCCTTGCCAGCGTTCACGGGTTTTCAAGGTGACGCCGAGGCTTTGCAAACGCCGGAGCCAGGCGCGAAGCAGCGGCGAAGCCTTCATCTGCTTTGGAAACACCCTTCCCGAAGAGCCCACGAAGGTCTCGATGCCAAGCCCATGGCACCAGTCGACCACCGCCTGCGGCGGGAAGGCGCGGATGGCGGGTTCGAGAAATTCCTTGGCTTCGCCATAGCGGGTGAGGAAGGTTTCCAAGTCTTCAGAATGGGTGAGGTTTAACCCACCCCTGCCCGCCAACAGAAATTTTCGCGCAGGGGCGGGCATATGATCAAGGATAGTAACTTCGATCCCACCTTTGGCCAGAATCTCCGCCGCCATCAGGCCCGACGGGCCTGCGCCAATAACCGAAACCTTATGCTGCTTCACGGCGGAGCGGCTGGCACATGCAGTGAACGCCGCCGCCGGCCTGGGTGAACATGGTCATGTCGGGATCGTAGACCTTGAAGCCATTGGCACGCATTTTGGCGTTGAGATCGGTGGCCGTCAGGGTTGAGAGCACCCGGTCATTGCCGAGCGGCACGACGTTGCAGCCCAGGGCCATGGTTTCCTTGAAGGAGGCCGGGATGATTTCGATCTTCTTGGATTTCAACCACTGGATGACGTCATCCTCCGTCGTTTCGAGGCATACGGCGGCGCAGTTTTCATTCAGCATGCAGACCATGAGATCGATGTGAACATAGAACTGGTCGATGGGGGCGAACTTGATTTCCCAGCCTTCCTTGATGAACCATTCGGCGGCCTGGCGGGCGGCCACTTCTTCCGAGCGGTGATCGGTATAGCCTACCAATGCCACCCCTGCCCGGATTGTATTGAAATCGCCGCCTTCGAAATTGCCGGCCGAGATCATGTCGTAGATCGGAATGTCATTTTCGAGATAGAAGCGAAGTGCGGCCGCATATTCGCCGCGGCGGCGCGGGTTGGCCAACTGGCAGATCACGGCGCCGTATGGCGACATGAAGGAACTGTCCCGGGCATAGACCTGATAGGGATTGTTCATGTCGGTGGGCAGGAAATGGGTGGTGACCCCGGCATCATGGTAGGCATCGACCATTTCGCGGTGCTGGCGCATGGCTACCTGCTTGTCGAACTTGTAGCCTTTGCGGATCGTATCGCGCACGAGGGAGGACCAATGGGCGTTCTCCAGGCCCATCCAGCGGAAGCTTTCTGCGGGGCCAAGCAGCACATCCTTCAGCGGGCCGGTTTCCGATTTCAGATACCACTTGGTCATCACGGGGGTCTTGCCGCCCTCAAGGCGGGCGCGGAGGGGGATTTGCTTTTCGGCGGCCATGGACGGTTCCTTGTTGCTGGGCGTGAAAAGCTTATATCTCAAGGAAGCCAAGAAACCAGCGAAACAATTCCGTGTAACCCTAGGCGGCTTTCCACTTGATCGAGCAACCCATGGAGGCGGTTTGCTCGCGGGGGCCTTGCCCGGTCTCGGCGACCAACTTCATGGCTTCGAAGAGCTCGCGCTTTGCATTGGGCACAAGGGTGGTTTTCGATTCATCGAGTCGGCCGCGGTATTGCAATTCCAGCTTGCCATTGAAACCGAAAAAATCCGGGGTGCAGACCGCATCATAGGCACGGGCCACTTCCTGGGCTGCATCGTGGAGATACGGGAACGCGAAGGCGTGTTTTTCGGCAAAGATCTTCATGTTGTCAAAATTGTCAGAGGGATGGCTCACCGGATCATTGGAGCAGATCGCAACAGTGGAAACGCCTAGGCGCCGAAGCTCGGCAGCCTCGCTCACCAGGCGGCCAATGACGGCTTTCACATAGGGGCAATGGTTGCAGATGAAGGCTACGAGCGTGCCCTTGGGGCCGCGAAGGCTTTCCAGCGTGTGGCGCTTGCCGTCAACGCCAGGCAGGCTGAAGGCAGGTGCTTTCCAACCGAAATCACAAAGAGGCGGAAAGGCTGCCATGGGTGCTGCTCAGTACGGGAGATCGAAGTATTCTGCTGCGGTCATGGCGTAGATATCGACATCCTCGTAGCGCCCGTCGCCCACCGCGTAGCCCGCCACGCGCTTTTCGTGGGCCATGCCGATGCGGCTTGCGAGTTTGGCCGAGGCGGTGTTTGCCCGCATGACCTTGCACCAGACGCTCTTCGCCTTGAGGCGTTCGAAGCTGAGCCCAAGGAGGGCAGCGCCGATTTCGGTGCCAAAGCCGCAGCTCCACATGGCGGGATGAACCCCCCATCCCAGTTCGACGGTGCGATCAGGCTGCATAATAAGGAAGCCATCGCCAATCGCCTCGCCGGAGGAACGCTCCTCGGCGGCGAGATGGAAGACATTGCGGCGGTCGTCGCCCTGCCTGGCAACCGAGCGCAGGACAAAGGCAGCCACCTCCGCGTCGCTGCGCAGGCGCATGGCCGTATAGCGCTGGTAGCGGGGCTGCATCATGAATGCGGAAAAAGCCCTGACGTCATACGACTCGATCTCGCGCACAATGAGATTTGGCGTGTCGGCGAACGGAAGTATGGTCAGCGACTTCATGGCCAAACACTATAAGCAAAATTCCTGCCTGTGAAGCCTTCAATTTGCCTGACTTTGTTTCGATTGGAACCAGTGTCCAGGAGGGGCCCGTGGTGTCGCAGCTTGCTCTTGGCGATTGAATTGCGGGCAGTTTCCAGACTAGAATTGATCAAAATCAATGCGCGAACAGGGAGATGCCAACAGCCTCCCGAACATCAAAACAATTTACAGAACACGATTGGAGAGAACCATGGATAAAAAGACTGATGAGAGCGTTGGCCAGTGCCCCGTCGTGCACAGGACTGCCGCCCGGGCCAACCGGGACTGGTGGCCAAACCAGCTAAGCCTTCAGGTTCTGCACCAGCATTCCAGCCTTTCCAATCCCATGGGCGACGCTTTCAACTATGCGGATGAATTCAAGAAACTCGACATTGAGGCGCTCAAGAAGGATCTTACCGCACTGATGACGGACAGCCAGGAGTGGTGGCCGGCGGACTTTGGCCACTACGGGCCGCTGTTCGTCCGGATGGCGTGGCATAGCGCGGGCACTTACCGCATCGGCGATGGCCGCGGCGGTGCCGGAGCGGGGCAGCAACGTTTCGCGCCGCTCAACAGCTGGCCGGACAACGTGAACCTGGACAAGGCGCGGCGGCTGCTGTGGCCGATCAAGCAGAAATACGGCAACAAGATTTCGTGGGCCGACCTGATGATCCTCACGGGCAACGTTGCCCTTGAGTCGATGGGGTTCAAGACCTTCGGTTTCGGCGGCGGACGGGCCGATGTATGGGAGCCCGAACAGGATATCTACTGGGGACCGGAAGGCAAATGGCTGGCCGACGAACGCTACAGCGGTGACCGGGAACTTTCCAACCCCCTCGCTGCCGTGCAGATGGGCCTCATTTACGTCAACCCGGAAGGGCCGAACGGCAATCCGGATCCCCTCGCCTCGGCCAGGGATATTCGCGACACCTTCGCGCGCATGGCAATGAACGACGAAGAAACCGTGGCGCTGATTGCCGGCGGCCATACTTTCGGCAAAACGCACGGGGCTGGCCCCGCAACGAATGTCGGCCCCGAACCCGAGGCCGCGGGCATTGAAGAGCAAGGCCTCGGCTGGAAGAGCAGCTTTGGCAGCGGCAAGGGCGGCGACACGATCAGCAGCGGCCTGGAAGTCACCTGGACCACGACGCCAACCAAGTGGAGCAACAACTTCTTCTGGAACCTGTTCGGCTATGATTGGGAACTGATGAAGAGCCCCGCCGGGGCGCACCAGTGGAAACCGAAGCACAATGCGGGTGCGGGTTCAGTGCCGGATGCGCACGACAAGACTAAGCGCCATGCGCCAACCATGCTGACTTCTGATCTGGCGCTTCGCTTCGATCCGATCTACGAAAAAATTTCCCGGCGCTTCCACGAGAATCCGGACCAGTTCGCCGATGCGTTCGCCAGAGCCTGGTACAAGCTTACCCACCGCGACATGGGCCCGCTCGTGCGCTATCTCGGCCCGCTGGTTCCGAAGGAGGAACTGCCGTGGCAAGACCCTATCCCCGCTGTAAATCATCCGCTGATCGGGGACGCCGACATTGCTGCGCTCAAGGGCAAGATCCTTGCGTCCGGTCTTACCGTGTCGCAACTGGTCACAACCGCCTGGGCCGCCGCCTCGTCATTCCGCGGCACTGACAAGCGCGGTGGCGCCAATGGCGGGCGCATTCGACTCGCGCCCCAAAAGGATTGGGACGTTAACCAGCCGGCGCAACTGGCCAAAGTGCTTCAGAAACTTGAGGCAATCCAAAAGGAGTTCCAGTCCGGCGGCAAGAAAGTCTCGCTGGCAGACCTGATCGTTCTTGGCGGTGCTGCAGCAATTGAGAAAGCCGCCAAAGACGGCGGACACGACATCAAGGTGCCGTTCACGCCGGGGCGCATGGATGCGTCGCAAGAGCAAACCGACGTGGAGTCCTTTGAGCCGCTAGAACCAACCGCTGACGGTTTCCGCAACTATCTGCGGGGCAAGCAGCGGCTGTCGCCGGAGGAGCAGTTGGTGGACCGGGCGCAATTGCTGTCGCTGACGGCACCTGAAATGACGGTGCTGGTAGGCGGCCTGCGGGTGCTGAATGCCGGACAGCCGGCGCATGGCGTGTTCACCAAAAAGCCCGAGACTCTCACGAATGACTTTTTCGTCAACCTGCTTGACATGAGCACGGTCTGGAAAGCGATTTCGGACTCCAAGGAGGTGTTCGAAGGCCGTGACCGGAAAACGAACGAAGTCAAGTGGACCGGTACCCGGGTTGATCTGATCTTCGGTTCACATTCGCAGCTCCGCGCTCTGGCGGAAGTCTATGCGCAGGCGGACTCGAAAGCGAAGTTCGCGAAGGACTTTGTGGCAGCGTGGAATAAAGTGATGAATGCGGACCGCTTCGACCTGGCCTGACCTCTTCGGAGAGCCCCGGCGGGGGCGTTTGCCCACCGCCTCAATGAAAGGTGGCATCCTCAGCTTCGAGGGAGTAAGGTTAAGGAGAACGATTCGGGAAATGACGGTAACCTCCCAAGCGTAACAAACTCAAAGGGCGGCTCTTAGATCCGCCCTTTTTTACCGTTTAACCCTTTGACTTAAGTCATTTGACTTTAATTGGAAAAGCCCTATTTTCCGCCTCAATCAGCGCGCCCCCGGATGTGGCGAAACGGCCCCGGGCGCTCACCCTTTATCAAATCGCCAGAACGGTCTTTCAACCCTAGATGAATTTCTCTGAACTCGGACTAAGTCCAAAAGTACTCGAAGCTATTTCAGCTGCCGGATATACCACCCCTACGACCATCCAAGCGGAAGCAATTCCCCATGCCTTGCAGCGCAAGGACGTGCTGGGACTGGCGCAGACCGGCTCGGGCAAAACGGCGGCCTTTGTGCTGCCGATGTTGACCCTGCTGGAAAAAGGCCGGGCCCGGGCCCGCATGCCACGCACCCTCATTCTGGAACCCACCCGCGAACTGGCGGCGCAGGTCCATGAAGCCTTCGAGACGCTAGGCAAGCAGCACAAGCTGACCGTTGCCCTTCTCATCGGCGGCGTTGCCTTTGAGCCACAGGCAGCCAAGATCAACCGCGGCGCCGATGTGGTGATCGCCACGCCGGGACGCCTGCTCGACCACATGGAGCGTGGCGGGTTGCTGCTTACCGGCATCGAGATGCTGGTGATCGACGAAGCCGACCGGATGCTCGACATGGGCTTCATTCCCGACATCGAGAAGATCTGCAAGCTATTGCCCTTCACCCGGCAGACAATGTTCTTCTCGGCCACCATGCCGCCGGAAATCCACCGGCTCACAACGCAGTTCCTGCACAATCCGGTACGCATCGAAGCGAGCGCTCCGAGTTCGACGGCCGCATCCATAGAACAATATCTGGTGAAGGTGCCTCATGATGCAGCGCCCAAGCGCGATGCATTGCGTGCACTGCTGCGGACGCAGACCAAAGTGAAGAACGGCATTGTCTTCGCCAACCGCAAGACGACCGTGGCGCTTTTGGAAAAATCCCTGCGCAAGCACGGCTTCAGCGCGGGCGCTTTGCATGGCGACATGGACCAGTCGGCGCGGCTCAAGATGCTGGCCGCCTTCCGCAACAATGAAGTGACCTATCTCATCGCCTCGGACGTGGCGGCGCGCGGCCTTGATATTCCGGAAGTGAGCCACGTGTTCAATTTTGACGTGCCCATCCACGCCGAAGACTATGTGCACCGGGTTGGCCGCACGGGCCGTGCGGGGCGCGAAGGCCATGCCTTCACCATGGTAACCCGCGAGGAAGCGAAATACCTGCGCGCCATCGAGACCCTGATCAACAAGGAAATTCCTTATTTTGATATCGGGACAGTGGAAGACAGCGGCGACGCTCCAGAGAAAGAGCAGCGTTCGGCGCGCGGCGGCAGAAAACCTGGCCGTCACCGGGAAAAGCCTGCGGACAGAGCGCCGGCTGCCAAAATGCCCGCCGCTGCAAAGCCAGTTGCTGCCAGACCAGCTGTTGAACAGCCCATCGCTGAAAAGCCCGCACCGCAGGCCAAGCCGCCACGCCAGCCAGAGCAGCGCCGGGCAAGGCCCGAGCGGGAACTTGAAGACGCGCCAGAATCCGGCGGTTTCCACAAGGGCAACATGCCGGCGTTTTTGCTGCGGAAATAGATAACTAAGCCAACATATTCCGTCACCCCGGCGAAAGCCGGATTCTCCTTGAAGTCATAGGGATTCCGGCTTGCGCCGGAATGACGAGTTTTTTGGATGGTGGATTATTTTTTTGGCTTTTTCCTTGCCGCGTTCAGCGCCGCGCCGTAGGCGGTGCGGCACCAGATTGCCATTTCATCGACGTCGTCCATGCAGCGCTCGGGGCTGCGAAAATACGACATGTCGATCTTCTGGTCTTTCCTGGAATAGACAAAGGGCGGCAGGTTCTCCGCTATAAATGCTGGTCTACTGGCTTCATCGACTTTGAGATAGAGCACTTCATCAGCCACCAGGGCGACCATTAGGCCATCGTGATAGACGCCGGCGCCGCCGAACATGGGGCGGATAGTGACGGGACCAAAGCCCGCCATTTGCTCGATGAGGAATTCCTTGAAGCTGGCGCTGACGCTCAAGCGGTTGCTTCAGCCTGTTTCAACTGGACGCTTTCGCCGCAACCGCAGGCTGAGGTCTGGTTTGGATTGTTGAAGGTGAAGCCGGATTTGAGGGCCGACGTCTGAAAATCCATTTCGGTGCCTAACAGGAACAGGATGGCCTTTGGATCGATCAGGACCTTCACGCCCTTTTCCTCAATCACTTCATCGAAAGGCTTCTGCTCGGTGGCCCAATCCATGGTGTATTCCATACCGGCGCAGCCGCCGTTTTTGACGCCGACGCGCAGTCCAACGACGGGCGTGTCCGACCTGGCAATGATCGCCTTTACCCGTGCCGCGGCGGCATCGGTCAGGGTCATCACCTTGGGGCGGGGTCTTGGAGTTGCCTGGGCCATGTTCCTATCCTACCACATATTCATCGCAACGCGCGCTTCATCGGACATCCGGCTATGATCCCACGGGGGATCAAACACCAGGTTCGCCTTGGCGCTGGCTACACCGGGCACGGTCGAAACGGCGTTTTCAACCCAGCCCGGCATGTCGCCTGCCACGGGGCAGCCCGGGGCGGTCAGGGTCATGTCGATGGCGACGTTGCGGTCATCGTCGATATCCACCTTATAGATGAGGCCCAGCTCATAGATATCAACGGGAATTTCCGGGTCGTAGACGGTCTTGAGGGCTGACACGATATCATCGGTCATACGGGCCAATTCATCGGCCGGGATGGCGGAGGGGTTTGGGGCGTTGTCGGTCGCAAGGTCTGTCACAGGAATATCCTTTGTGCAGAGATAAGGGCTTCGGCCAATTTATCAACTTCGTCGCGGGTGTTGTACATGGCAAATGAGGCCCGGCAGGTGGCAGTGACGCCGAAACGCTGCAGCAGTGGCTGGGTGCAATGGGTACCGGCGCGGACCGCCACCCCTGCCCGGTCAATGACGGTTGCCACGTCATGGGCGTGGGCTCCGTTCATATTGAAGGAGAGGATGGCGCCCTTGTCTTTGGCGCGGCCAAAAATACGGAGAGAATTGATTTCCGAGAGGCGCTGGGTGGCATAGTCCCGGAGGTCCGCTTCATGGGCGGCGATGTTTTCGAGGCCGATGCTTTTCATGTAATCCAGTGCGGCGCCGAGGCCGATGGCCTGGACGATGGCCGGCGTTCCAGCCTCGAAACGGTGCGGCGGATTATTGTAGGAAATTCCCTCCATGGTGACTTCATTGATCATCTCGCCGCCGCCCTGGTAGGGCGGCATGCGGTCCAGGTGTTTGGCCTTGCCATAGAGGACGCCGATGCCAGTGGGGCCATAGGTCTTGTGGCCGGTGAAGACGTAAAAATCCGCATCAAGGGCCTGGACGTCGACGGGCATGTGAACCGCGGCCTGGCTGCCATCGACAAGCACAGGAATGCCGCGGGCATGGGCGAGCCTGATGACTTCCTTGATGGGAACGACGGTGCCGAGCGCATTCGACATCTGGGTGATAGCAACGATCTTCGTGCGCGGGCCCAGGAGCCTCTCGAATTCATCGAGGAGGAAATTGCCATCTTCATCGATGGGAGCCCATTTTATCACTGCGCCACGGCGCTCCCGGTGGAAATGCCAGGGCACGATGTTGGAGTGGTGCTCGAGGATGGAAAGGACGATCTCATCGCCTTCGTTGATCTCCAGGCCGCCAAAGCTCTGGGCCACGAGATTGATGGCTTCGGTGGCGTTGCGGGTGAAAATCAACTGATCCTTGGACGGCGCGTTGAGGAAGCGGCGCACGCTTTCGCGGGCGTCCTCGAAGCTCTGGGTTGCCGCATTGGAGAGGAAATGCAAGCCGCGATGGACGTTGGCATATTCCTCGGTGTAGCTCTTCATGATGGCGTCAAGCACGGGTTTTGGCTTCTGGGCCGAGGCGGCGTTGTCGAGATAGACCAAGGGCTTGCCATACACCTCGCGAGCGAGGATGGGAAAATCGCGGCGAATTTTTTCAACGTCAAGCACGGCCGCTCCGATGCTGGCTCAGCCACTTGTTGGAAAATTTGACCAGTGCTTCCTTGATGCCCTCGTGAGCGATCAGGTCGAAGGCTTCGCCGACGAAGGCGGCGATAAGGAGCGACTTGGCTTCGGCGGGCGGAATGCCGCGTGACATCAGGTAAAAAAGATGATCATGGTTGAGGTCACCCGAGGTAGCGCCATGGCCGCAGACCACATCATCGGCGAAGATTTCAAGCTCGGGCTTGGCATCGAATTCGGCGGTTTCCGAGAGCAGGAGCGCATGGCTGGATTGCTTGCCGTCGGTTTTCTGCGCGCCCCTCTGCACGATGACCTTGCCCTGGAAAATTCCGCGGGCGTTGTCGTCCATCACGCATTTGAAAAGTTCGCGGCTGGTGCAGTGGGGCACCTGGTGGTCGATGACCAGGCGTGTGTCGGCGTGCTGCCTGCCGCCCAACATGAAGGCGCCGGAAACCTTGGCTTCGGACCCCTGCCCTTTGAACTCCACGGTGCCGTTCTGGCGATTTGTTTTGGCGCCAGAGGTCAGGGTGAAGTCGTTGAACACCGAGTTCTTGCCGAGGGTTGTATGGACGTGGCTGAGGTGGATGGCATCGGCGGCTTCAAGCTCGACCTTGATGCGGTCAAGCCTTGCGCCTTCGCCGACGCGAATTTGGGTGACGGAATTGCTGAGGTAAGAGCCTTCGCCGAGATGGGTTTCGATGAGGGTGGCGGCGGCGCCCTGTTCGATTTCAACCACATTGCGGGTGGCGATTGTACGCGCAGCGGCGTTCGTCGTAATGAAGAGAAGTTCAATCGGTGTGTCAACCGTGCCGGAAATTTTCAGGCATGCACCATCAGTTGCAAAGGCAGCATTCATGGTGATCACGGGTTCATCCACGTTTATAGTGGATGTTACAGTGTCATTCTTGAGTTGCGAGAGTTCAGCGGCATAGCGGCCATTGACGAAAACCATGCGCGCGCCGCCGACCTTGGCAAAGGGCGACGACCTTAGCAGGCGTTCAACATCCTTGGCAGCAGCAACGACGGTTTGGCGTGGCGGATAGGGCTTATCCACGAGCTGGCGCAGATCGGTCCAGCGCCAGTCCTCCATCTTGCGATGGGGCAGCGACAGGCCATAGTTCATTTCGGCCGCAGTTTTTTGGACAACCACGTTCACGCCGCCTCGCTTTCAAATTGGGCGTAGCCCTTGGCCTCGAGTTCAAGGGCCAGAGACTTGCCGCCGGACTTTACGATGCGGCCCCTGGACAGGACATGCACATGGTCCGGCACAATGTAATCAAGCAGGCGTTGGTAGTGGGTGATGACGATCATGGCGCGGTCTGGCGAGCGAAGGCCGTTGACGCCGTCAGCGACGACTCGGAGGGCGTCGATGTCGAGGCCTGAATCCGTTTCATCGAGCACGCAGAGAGATGGCTCGAGCACCGCCATCTGAAGGATTTCTGCACGTTTCTTTTCACCGCCGGAGAAGCCGACATTGACCGGGCGTTTGAGCATGTCCGGGCCGATGTTGAGTTTCGACGCGCGCTCCTTCACCAGGCGCATGAAGTCAGGGGTGGAGAGTTCCTTTTCGCCTCGGGCCTTTTTCTGGCTATTGAGCGCCACTTTCAGGAACTGCATGGTGGCCACGCCGGGAATTTCGATGGGGTACTGGAAAGCGAGGAATACGCCTTTCGCGGCGCGTTCCGATGGCGTCATGGCAAGCAGGTCCTCACCCTTGTAGATGACGGAGCCTTCGGTGACCTCATAGCCTTCGCGGCCCGATAGCACATAGGACAGCGTGGACTTGCCAGAGCCGTTCGGCCCCATGATGGCATGGACTTCGCCGGCTTTAACCGACAGCGTAAGGCCGTTGAGGATGACGCGGTCCTCATCGGCGAGCTTGACGTGGAGGTTTTTGATTTCGAGCATTTTATCCTACTGAACCTTCCAGAGATATACCTATGAGCTTTTGTGTTTCCGCCATGAATTCCATGGGCAATTGCTGCAGCACGTCTCGCACAAAGCCGTTGACGATGAGGGCCACGGCCTCTTCCTGGCTGAGGCCGCGCGACATGCAGTAGAACATCTGGTCATCGGAGATTTTCGATGTGGTGGCTTCGTGCTCGAACTGGGCGCTCAAGGTTTTGGCCTCGATGTAGGGCACGGTGTGGGCACCGCACTTGTCGCCGATGAGCAGTGAGTCACATTGGGTGAAGTTGCGGGCGTTAGTCGCCTTGCGGTGGGCCGAGACGAGGCCGCGATAGGTGTTGTCGGAGCGTCCCGCGGCAAT
>Ga0073904_10002797_pt1 | contig 13156 bp, 13 predicted proteins | sample KloWWTrecipitate_FD_66668 | JGI IMG/M metagenome (GOLD analysis project Ga0073904, IMG submission 66668) | Active sludge microbial communities from Klosterneuburg, Austria, studying microevolution and ecology of nitrifiers - Klosterneuburg... | ecosystem: Engineered > WWTP > Aerobic digester >...
TCTGTTGGTTCTCGGTTCGATTCCGAGCGGGCTCACCATCTTCTTCTACAACGCTTGGGGAGTTAACCACTTGACAGAATCAACAGGCACGTGATAGACGATGGATTCTGAGCCTTGACCGGCCCATCCCGTCCGTTTGCGCGGGCGTGAGATGGGGTCGCCCTCCCCGAGCCACCGGGCTTCAGACTGCCACTGGCGGTCGACGAACTCGGGAGGTGTCTATGTGTCTGCGCGCGGGAATGGTCAAATCGACCAACTTGCTTGCCTTATTTCTATTCCTGTGCGGACTGTTTTTGTCTTCAGCCCGCCCGCTCGCGCAATATCCGCTCTATCCTCGAATACAACTTCCCGTCCCCTATGCTCAGCGTGCGCCCGCGGACAGAGCTGCCGCGTTTGCCAAAGGGCTCCCGACGCCAAGCGTCTCAGCAGTCTCACCGGCGTTGCAGGCGTTTAGCCCGCCGGGGACCGTCTCTGTCGTGAACGGTGTTTTCGCGCTCAACGGGTCGAGGAGGTTTCTCCTGTTCGTCTCATACTTCGGTGGACTCAGAGATGCCGTCCTCCATCCGGACTGGTTGATCGGCAACCTGGACGCTGCGAAGCAACTCGGATTCGATGGAATTCGGGTCTTTCCCAATTGGTGGTGGAACCTCGATGGCACCTGTAACCCTGTCGACGCATACCCACTAGTAAAGGGCGATGGCTCGTTCAACTTCGATCCACTCGTGGGCGTGCCAGCTATTCCTCCTTCGTGGCTCTATCAGCCGCCGGGAGGGTACTCGAATTCGGTGGCCGGTCGGTTGCAGTTTCTTCTCGATGTGGCGTGGGAGAAGGGACTGGTCGTCGAGTTGGCACTCGCCGGCGAGACATCCGCGACCGCCGGGCAACGGTTGTGGGACGGCAACAACCCAGTGCCGTCAACGCAGAAGTATCGGAATGCCCTCAAGAACCTCGCCGCAGGGCTCAGTACCCTGCAGTTCTTCGGCGACTCGTCGGTGTCCCCACCAAGTCCGCCCCAGACCGGATACCGCCACGTCATCTTCGATGTGTGGAACGAGGCGAACATCGGGATTCCTGCCTATCCATGGTGCAAACCGGTTCTGCCGGGCCGAACTCCAAGCAACGCCGGTCTTCCCCTCGATACGAATCAGCCGTCGATAGCCAACTTCGCATCGGCCGTGAAGGAGGGGGATCCGCTCCGCCTAGTGACTGGGTCTCTCGCCGGCGACATCCTTTCGCCGAACGCTGCCACCTATTGGGCCAACTCGAACATCAGCTATGCGGGCCATCACGATCCGAGAAGCGTCCTAGCCGGCTTCCAGTGGTGGCAAGCGACCCGTTACACATCAATGGGTACCCGCCCGCCGGCTACCTTGGGTGGCGGCGGCTTCCCATCACCGGAGTCGGAGGGATCGATGCGTTCCCGGTCTCTTTCAGCGAGCCCGAACGACACCGCTTCGTCCCTGAGAGCTCATGCTCTCAGAACGCCTACTTTCCCACGCAGCAGTGCCAGGACAACTACCCCACGTCCAGCTTTATCTACGCGGCAACCCAGGCGAAGGCCAACGGATTGGCATCCTGGACCTGGCATACAGAGAAGCTATTTCGTCTCGCTAGCAATTACTCGCCAGGGCTCTCGCAAGTAGAGGATCTGTTTCTGCAGCAGATCGGTCCCGCCCTGGCCGGTACCGCTTGGCCCAGGTAGGGTTCCGGAGGCGACCATGATGGCGACAGGCTTGGTGAGAGGGTTGGCAATGCTGGGCCTGTGCGCCAGCCTTGCCATCCCCGCGGCGGCGCAGGACTTCGTCAACGAGGGCGGGCCCATCGCAGGTTCGCCCGTCCTGATCCGTGTCGGAGACACGTCATCAACCGTGGTCAAGCAGCCCGCCTGGGTCTACGGAACACGGGTGTTCGGATCCCGCTACACCCTGTTCGCCGGATTCGACCAGGCCAGTCAGACTGAACGCCTGTACTTCTTTGACCTTCGAACGGGGGCCGAGGGGCTCGTGCCAGGCGTCGTGCTGGAGGGGACGGCGGCTCAGAACTACTTCGCCGCCAGTCCTCGCATCGTGGCCGACGATCTCCACAATCGGGTATTCATCTGGCACGGCCGTCGCGTCAGCGTGCTGGATGGCGCGACTCTACAATTGACGGACCTGCTAACGGCCGACTCGCATCGGACACTCCCAGGCGGGCTGGTGGTTGATGTCGAGCGGCTCATCGCCTTCGCCCCCGAATCGAACGTGCTGTTCCTGATCCGGAACCAGCCGGGGAGCAACGACCTCTTCGAAACGGCCGTGATCGACGCGGCGACAGGCGCGGTCGTCCGTACCATCGCCGCCGCCGGCGACCGCATCTCGGTGAACCGGACCGGCACCCGGGTGCTGCTGTCGTCGTACCGGTTCGATCTGCAGTTATTGGACGTCGGCTCAGGCGCGGTGCTTCAGGTCCCGTACCCGCCCGATATCGAGTCGTGGCCGTTTTCGGAGGATCTGCCAGGGCCGCCAGCGCTGGACGAGGCCCACGGTCGCATCATTGTCCCTGTGCAGCGCGGGTTTCACGCGCTGGACCTCCAACTGTCGGTGGTCGCCTCGATTGCGGTTCCCAACTTCACCACCGGCGTGTTGGTGAGCCGGGCGACGGGCCGCACGTTCTTGCGCTGGACGGGGCCGCGGCGTTCTGGGTACCCGTTGCCCGGACCGTGTTTCCAGGCCGTGTTGCGAGCCGATGACAGCCTCGCTCGCATCGAGGACCTGTCGTCCGTCGGTGCCACGGCACTTCAGGGCTGTGGCCCCAATACCCTGCTCAGCGTCCCGGCGAAACCCGTGGCACTCCGGGCCACCGTCGCCGGGCGGCGAGTCACGTTCGGCTGGGCACATCCTGGCGACGTATCGAGCTTCGAGCTGGAGGCTGGCTTCGCGCCAGGCCGTACTGACCTCCGTATCGCTATTGGGTCGAACGCGAGCGCGGAGTTCGACGGCGTGCCCGCTGGCACCTACTACATACGAGTACGGGGCGTGAACGAATTAGGTCCCGGCATCGTGTCGGACACGCTCACCGTCGTCGTGCAATGACGGCTGCACGCTTGCGGATCAAGCAGCGGATCGACGTAGGGCAGGAAAGCGGCGCACGCAGCGGCGGCGTGTGCGCGTCGCGGCGACTCTTCGATGCCGTACAACGGCTCGGCCTTGGTGACCACCGACATGCGTACGTCGCCGACCGCGACCGACCGCAGCCGCTTCGATTCGAGACGAGCGGCTGCGAGCGCTTTATGATGTACGAGCAGGTGTCCGTGTCGAGCGTGACGCGCGGCATCAGCCCTCGCGTTCCTGCACGGGCAGATCCTCGACGTTCGTCATCATGAACGCGTCCGACGCGACGACGGGCGCCGACGCCAGGTATGACCGCCAATCGCGCGGGCGCGGCGAGAGAGAGAATGACGTCGTCGGCGACCTTGCTGTCACGCGTGGTCTTAGAACGGGTTGCGCGCAGTGCTTTGGCCAAGACCTCGGACAACCGCGAAGTGCCGACGGATCCCGGGCGGTTCCCTCGCGCCTCTTATCGCCACCGGCGACCCGCATCTGGGTGTGTGTGGGGAGCACCCCACGCGCCTGCACGGCATCGCACGCTGGGCTGAAGCGTGCCGGGGTTCTCGGAGAAGACAAGCTCTCGGGCTACAGCGGAGGCCATGAACCTCGTGAGGTGGCCGTTGCCAAGACGCTCCTGCCGGAGGCGCATTAGCCTCGACGCCGCGAGTGACCGTGACGCAACCGTGACGTGGCCCGATCGATTTCGCGAGATCTACAGTGGTTTACGGGGATCGACGCTGGTGACGCGAACTCCGCTAAGTGCTTAAATCTGCAATGGTTATCGCAATGGAGAGCACACCGTCGCGCACGGCCAGGTGGATTTCCAAGCGTGCTCCTTCAACCACTCGGACATCTCTCCATTTTGGAATCAACAGTGTACCGGAGGGCGTGGAGCCCTGCAAAAGCAAACTGAAGCTGTGACGTGACTGTGACGTAAGGTCGTCGGACGGATCCGTCCCGAGTCTTGTAGTAAAGCGTTCTGGCGCAACGCTCCTGCGGAACGACGGCTGACTCTACCTCCTTACGCGGCCTGACACCACTGCTCCTTCACGAGACACGCGGCAAGCTCGTGGTGTCCGTCGATCTTGCGGAACACGATCTGCCCCACGGCGACGAGGCCGAAGAGCACGGTGAGGGCCGAGGCCTCGGTGCTGAACGACGCTTGGGTCTTCGTGCGGCGTCGGAATTCGCGGTTGAGATTCTCCAAGGCGTTCGTGGTACGGAGCGACTTCCACATGGCCTTGGGGAAGCGGTAGAACGTGAGCAGGTCGAGGCCGGCTTCCTCCAGCGACCGCGCCACCGGCGCGCACAGTGACGTCCATTTCTTCAGGCACGCGTCGTAGGCTGCCCGCGCGGCGAGGCCATCGGCGGCGGAGATGATGCGGTGATAGTCGCGTCGCAGCTCCGGCCGCGCATGAACGGGACACGCGTCCTCCAGGTTCCGCCCCTTGTGCGTCGTGCAGCGCTGCACCTGCACCGTCGGCCACGCCTCGAGCGCCTTCTTGAGCCCCGCGTGGCCGTCGGTGATCACGAGCAGCGGCGCGGGCAGGCCGCGGCCCTGGAGGTCAGCCAGTAAGCCGCCCCAGGACGCGGTCGCTTCCGCCACCGCCAGCTGTAACGCCACCAGCTGTTTCTGCCCGCTCTCCGTCACACCGAGGGCCGCCAGCACCGGCACGCTGATCACGCGGCCCGCCAGGCGAACCTTCAGATGCAGCGCGTCGAGGAACAGCACGGCGTAGCGCTCGTCGCTCAACGGCCGCTGCTGCCACGTCGTGAAGTGCTCCTTCACGCGAGCGACGACGCGAGACACGGCGCTCTTCGAGAAGTGCGCCTCCCCGAACAGCGGTTTCAGGACGGTGCGAATGCGCCGGCTGTTGACACCGCCGAAATAGCAGCCCAACAAGGCGTCATCGACCTCGCGGGTGCGCCGCGCATAGCGGGGCACCACGGTGCTCTGACACTCCTGCACGCCGCCGGTGGGGGTCCGCAGGCGCGCGCGGGGAACGGTGATCGCGCGGGTGCCCTCCGTCAGCGTGCGCTCGGTCGTCCCGTGCCGATAGCCGCGCCGCATCGGCGTGCGGACATGGTCGTCGGCGCCCAACGCCGCCACCAACTCCTCGTCGAGGACGGTTTCGATGGCGCGACGGACCCCGTCACGGAGCCTGGCTTGGAGATCCTGACGGAACTGAAGAACGGCTGTGAGGGCTGTGCTACTGTCCTGCATGGCGTAATCCTCCACACCGCTTGGCGGCGGTGCACTGCTGGTTTGGAACTCAGCAGGAGGTTACGCCATTTTCAATTTCCACAAGAACCGGGACGGATCCCGTCGGACACCTCCACAACCGTCTCGATTGCGGCTGCGTGTGCCACTTTCCCATTGCCGCTACCCGCATTGCCGTGTCCCGCTTCGCCGCGTCGAGCGGCGTCCAGCGCCTGACGCTTCGCGTCGATCCGGACGTGCGAGTAGTGCTCCAGCATACGCCGCGACAGGTGGCCGCTGATCGATTCGAGCACGTGATCGGCGACACCCACCTCGGCCAACTCCATGATGATGGTGTGGCGCAAGTCGTAGAACCGGAGCCCGTACAGGCCGGCGGCATCACGCAGCGCCCGCCAGGCCGTGTCCCACTTCAACAACATCGGCTTGGTCGCGTCGTAGCAGCCCCACTGGCCGGCCGGCCATCCCTCGCCGATGGACTTCCAGCCGAGACTCCCGAGTGTCGAGAGAGCGACGTCCGTTGCCCAAGGGCGCTACCGCGTGATGGGTCGGCACGCTTGATGATAGACGCGGACGATCGGCAACTCGTCGGGATGCCGCTGATAGTAGATCCGGAACGGCGGCACGCCCCAACTCCGCACGACCGCACCCGAGCGAAGCCACGAGAGTGGCCCATCAAACTCTCGGTCTGCGAGGCGGTCGATGCAGCGGGCGATCTCCGCGTCGAGGTTCGCGGCGGCGGTTGGATTCCGTTGGTTGAGATAGCTGACGGCCTCGACGATGTCGGCGACCGCTTCCTCGGTGTTGGTGACCTTCAACGCCCGAGAGCTGCGTCGACGATCTCGCGAGCGCGCTTCGCGTCGACGACTCGACCTTGGCGGTACGACTCAAGCGCAGCCTCGATGCCGGCTTCTTCGTCAGGCGTCAGGGCGGGCGCCTCATCGTCAACGGGTTCGACCACGTAGCGGCCGGCAGGAAGCTCGCGCAGCTCGGTCGGAACGTCCTTGCCGTTCCAGGTGACGACCTTGGCGGTTCGGCTCATGCCAGCCATTGTAGCTCCGGAACTGTGACGTGATCGCCGGTAGTGTCTCGACCGCACTGGAGAGCATGTGAACGGCCTGCTGGACGAACTGCCCGAGGACGAAGCCGAGATGTACTTCTGGCGACTCTGGGATGTGCTCCGCCTCTATGTGAAACGCCGGAAGCCGCGGGTTGAGCGAATGCAGAGCGACTCCCGCAAACTCGCCCGTCAGATGTTTGTCTCGTCGCGGCCCGTCGCATGGATGCGCAACGTGGCCTTACGATCTTATTCTTTCGAAATGCTTGCGAAGAATATCGCCAAGGCGTTCGATGAGCCAATCTGACTGCACTCCTACCCGTCGTCATCAGCAGTGGCCGGCCCAGCCCGCCGGTACCCGCACTGTCGAACCGGTCGGGAACCGTTGGCCCCGTGGGCCGCGGCTTCGCGAAGCCTACGTGCTATACTCCCGCCCTGATGATGACCCGGATGCGAAAGCGCACCGCTCGAAAGCGGGCTTGCTCCGCGTCGGGAATTGCCGAACTCCGGTTCGCGCCCTAGCGTGGGCGCCGTCACCGAGGGCCTCCAAAGGGCCACCAGCACCCGCCGCGGCAGACGCCCTGGCGGGTTTTTTGTTTTGAGCGGGCGCCGGCCTGTCGGTGCCCGTACGAGGAGGCCGTGTGAGAGCGATTGAGGTTGGGGTGCTCGGTGCCACGGGCGTAGTGGGGCAGCAGTTCGTCTTGCGACTGGCGGCGCACCCCTGGTTCCGCCTCACCTGGCTGGCCGCCAGCGAGCGGTCCGAAGGCAAGGTCTACAAGAGCGTCGCGCCGTGGCGCCTGGCCACCCCGGTGCCCGACGATGCCGCCGGCCGCGTGGTCGAGCCGTGCGTGCCGGGCCGCGGGCCGAAGGTGGTGTTTTCGGGCCTCGATGCCTCGGTAGCGGGTGACATCGAGAGCGCGTTCGCCGCCGCCGGGCACATCGTCGTCAGCAACGCGCGCAACTTCCGCATGGACCCGCTGGTGCCGCTGCTGATTCCCGAGGTGAATGCGGATCACCTGACCCTCGTGGCCGAACAGCGCGCCGGCAAGGGCTGGCCGGGCGCCATCGTCACCAATCCCAATTGTTCCACCATCGTGCTGGCCCTGGCGCTGGCTCCGCTCTGCCCGTTCGACGTCCGCGCCGTCGTGGTATCGACCATGCAGGCCGTGTCGGGCGCCGGGTATCCAGGCGTGCCGTCGCTCGACATCCTCGGCAACGTCGTGCCGTTCATCGGCGGTGAAGAGGAGAAGATGGAGAGCGAGACGCGGAAGATCCTGGGCCGGGACGGTGGCCGCGCGGTGCACCCGATGATCATCAGCGCCCATACCAATCGCGTACCGGTCATCGACGGCCACACCATGACGGTGTCGGTGGACCTGGGCGCCAGGCCGACGCCCGACGAGGTCGTTGCGGCGTTGCGCGACTTCAAGGGCAGGCCGCAGGAGCTGAATCTCCCGAGCGCGCCACAGCCTGCCATCGTGGTGATGGACCAGCCGAACCGGCCGCAGCCCCGTCTCGACGCGGACCTGGGAGCGGGCATGGCCGTCGCCGTGGGCCGCGTGCGGCCGTGCCCGGTGCTGCAGACACGGCTGGTCGCGCTGGGCCACAACACGGTTCGCGGCGCCGCCGGCGCGGCCATCCTGAACGCGGAGTTGATGCACGCCGAAGGGATGCTGGATTAGAAGGCGAAGGCCGGTGGTCGGATCCCGGATCGAGGTTCTGTAATGGTCGTCATGAAATTCGGAGGCACGTCGGTGGCCGATCGCGCTGCGATCGAGCGCCTGATGGCCATCGTGCGCGCCGAACGGCAGGCCGAAGCCCAGCGCGAGAGCGGCGACGCCCGCGGGCCCATCGTCGTGGTGTCGGCGCTCTCGGGTGTCACCGACAGGCTGCTCGGCGTGGCCGCGCAGGCGGGCGCCGGCGACGCGGAAGGCGCCCGCAGCAGCCTGCGCGAGCTGCACGAGCGCCACGTGACGGTGTCGGAGGTCATCGTGGACGACGATCTGCGGGCCTCCACGCGCGAAGCCATGGCTCGAGATGTCGGCGAGCTGGAACGCATCGTCCTGGCCCTGTCCGTCCTTCGTGAAGTGTCGCCCCGCTGGATGGACACCGTCGCCGCTGCCGGCGAGGTGCTCAGCAGCCGACTCGTGGCCGCAGCCCTCACTTCGCACGGCCTGCCCGCCGCCTGGGTGGACGCGCGGCTGGCCGTGGTCACCGACGGCGAGCATCAGGCCGCCGCCCCGCAGTTCACCGAGACGACGGCCGCGCTCGTCGCGCAGGTGGATCCCGTGCTGGCCTCGGGACGTATTCCGGTTCTGGGAGGATTTGTCGGCGCGACGCGGGACGGCGTCACCACCACGCTCGGCCGCGGGGGCTCGGACTACTCCGCGGCCATCGTCGGCGCCTGTCTGGGCGTGGCCGAAATCCAGGTCTGGACCGACGTGGACGGCATGCTCACGTCCGATCCGCGCATCGTCAAGGACCCGCCCGTGGTGCCACACCTCTCGTTTGGCGAAGCGTCCGAGCTGGCCTACTTCGGTGCCAAGGTGCTGCACCCGGCCACCATCCAGCCGGCGGTCGCGCGCAACATTCCGGTTCGCATCCTCAACTCGCGCTGCGCCACCGCCCGCGGCACGCTGATCACGGCCGAGCGCCCCGACGGTGGGCGTCTGCTCACGGCCGTGGCCTCGAAGAAAGGCGTTACGGTGGTCAACATCACCTCGACGCGGATGCTGATGGCCCACGGCTTTCTCAGCCGCCTGTTCGCCGTGTTCGAGCGCTTCAAGACCGCGGTAGACGTGGTCACCACATCCGAAGTGAGCGTCTCGGTCACCGTGGACGATGCGCGGCGGCTGCCGGCCATCGTGGACGAGCTGTCGGGGTTCGCCGACGTGTCGTGCGAGGATCGCATGGCGATCGTCTGCGCGGTCGGCGAGGGCCTGCAGCGCGACACCGGCCTGGCCGCGCACGTGCTGGCGGCGGTGGGCGACGTGCCGCTCCACCTGGTGTCGCAGGCGGCCTCCCGGCGCAACATCACGTTCGTCATTCGGGAGACCGACGTGGCCACGGCCCTCAGCCGTCTGCACGAAGCGTTCTTCGCGCCGGGCCAGGGCCTCCGCGCGGTGGCGGGCGCCGTCAGGTGACGCCCATGCGGCTGCTCATCGTCGGCCACGGGCGGATGGGCGCGCTGGTCGAGTCGCTCGCACCCGCGCATGGGTTCGAGGTCGCCGGCATCGTGCGCCGTGCCGGCGGGGCCGGGGCCATCGCCGATGCCCGGTTCGGAGAAGCAGACGTGGCCATCGATTTCACCCTGGCCGAGGCCGTGCCCGTCAACCTGGCGGCCTTGGCGGCGCGCGGGATCAACGCCGTTATCGGCACAACCGGCTGGCAGGCGTACGAATCGTCCCTGAGGGCCCTGGTGGCCGAGAGGAATACCGGCGTGGTGGCGGCATCGAATTTCTCTCTGGGCATGGCGCTCTTCGAGTTGGTGGTGGAGGAGGCGGCCCGCCGTTTCGCGCCGCAGGCCGACTTCGGCGCGTGGATCCACGAGGCGCATCACGATCGGAAGAAGGATGCGCCGTCGGGAACGGCGCTCAGCCTCGAGGCCGGCATGGTGCGCGAGGGGTTTCCCCGTACCATCGACATCTCGTCCACCCGGGCGGGCTTCATTCCCGGCACGCATACGGTTGGCTTCGACGGCCCGTCGGAGACGGTCGAGCTGACGCACAGGGTTCGCGATCGCGCCGTCTTCGCGCGCGGTGCGCTGGTGGCAGCCCGATGGCTGATTGGGAGGCGCGGGTGGTACTCGATGAGGGATGTGTTGGAGTAGGTACGGTGGGTGCGAACAGGTGCGGGAGGATGCCATGAGAACTCCGTGGACCGGGGTCGGCACGGCGCTGGTAACGCCCTTCACACAAGGCGGGGTCGTGGACGAGGCCGGCGTCAGGCGGCTGGCGCGACGGCAGATCGACGCAGGCGTCCACTTTCTCGTGCCCTGCGGCACGACGGGCGAGACGCCCACGCTGTCGGACATCGAGCGGCGGCGGGTGGTGGAGTTGGTCGTGGAAGTGGCGGCCGGGAAGGTGCCCGTCATGGCTGGCGCCGGCGGCTACAGCACCACGGAGGTGGTGCACGCGGCGCGCGCGATGCAGCAGGCGGGTGCCACCGGACTGCTCTCGGTGACCCCGTACTACAACAAGCCCACGCCCGAGGGCCTCTTCCAGCACTTCTCGGCCGTCGCCGACGCGACGCCGCTGCCCATCGTGCTCTACAATGTGCCAGGCCGCACGGGCTGCAACATGGACGCGGCCACCGTGGCACGGCTGGCGACTCTCCCCACGATCGTTGGCGTGAAGGAGGCCTCCGGCAACATCCAGCAGATGGCCGAGATCCTCCGCGCGACGCCGGACGACTTCCTCGTGCTGTCGGGCGACGATGCCATCACGCTGCCGCTGATGGCGATTGGCGGCCGCGGCATCATCTCGGTGGCGTCGAACGAGATTCCCGCCGAGATGGTGCAGATGGTGGAAGCCGCCGAACGCGGCAACTTCGAGTCGGCGCGGGCACTGCACCGGCGGTGGCTGCCGCTCCTGCTGGTGAACTTCATCGAGTCGAACCCCGGACCGGTGAAGTTCGCCATGGCGGCCATGGGCCTCTGCGAAGAGGTGTACCGGCTGCCGATGGTGCCGCCGCGGCCGGCGTCGAAGGAGAAGGTGCTGGCCGTGCTGACCGAGCTGGGCATAGTCGAGACGGCAGTGGGCTGACGTGGGCGCGACGGCATGAAAGAACGGATCGAACGGTTGTTTGCGGCGGGAGCCGGGGCCGACAAGGCCGAGGCTCGCGCCGTGTTCGCGGAGCTGCGGCAGGCGCTGGGCGCGGGCACGGTGCGCGCGGCCGAGCCCGACGCGGGAGCGCCCACGGGCTGGCGCGTCAACGCGTGGGTGAAGCAGGGCATCCTGCTCGGCTTCCGCTTCGGCGACCTCGTGGACATGAGCGAGGGCCTGCCGTTCTACGACAAGGACACTATGCCCGTGAAGCGGCCCGGCACCGGGGCGGGCATTCGCATCGTCCCCGGCGGCTCGAGCGTGCGCGACGGCGCGTTCGTGGCGGCAGGTGTCATCTGCATGCCGCCGATGTACATCAACATCGGCGCGTGGGTCGGGGAGGGGACGCTCGTGGATTCGCACGCGCTCGTCGGGTCGTGCGCGCAGGTTGGCGCACGCGTGCACGTGAGCGCCGCGGCCCAGATTGGCGGCGTCATCGAGCCGGTCGGTGCGCTGCCGGTCATCATCGAAGACGAGGTGCTGGTGGGCGGCAACACCGGCATCTACGAGGGCGCGGTGATCAAGCGGCGTGCGGTGATCGGGGCGGGCACGGTGCTCACCGGGTCGACGCCCGTCTACGACCTGCCGCACGGCCGGATCATCCGTCCCGAATCGGGTCAGCCCATCGTCGTGCCCGAAGGGGCGGTCGTGGTGCCGGGCGCACGGCAAGTGACGGTGGGCGTTGGACGCGACTGGGGTGTGTCGCTGGCGACGCCCGTCATCGTGAAGTACCGCGACGATCGGACCGATACGCGCACGGAGCTCGAAGCGTGGATCCGGTAGATCCGGTTGCGCTGGCGCGCGAGCTGATCGACATCGATTCCACCACGGGCCGCGAAGGCGCGGCGGCGCGGACGCTGGCGGCCTATCTGCGCGCGAGAGGCCTTGCCGTACTCGAACAGCCGCTGGTGGCCGCGGAATCCGACGTCGAGCGGGGCGGACCGCTCGAGGCGTCGGCCGACCGTATCAACGTCATTGCCGCCGCGGGCGAACCCGCGGTCGTCTTTTCCACCCACATCGACTGCGTGCCGCCGTTCTTCCCCAGCCGCCTCGAAGGAGGCCGGCTGTTCGGGCGCGGAGCCTGCGACGCCAAGGGGATTCTGGCTGCCCAGGTGGGGGCCGTGGAGCGCCTGCGCGCGCGCGGCGAGACGCGTGTGGGCCTGGTGGTGGTGGCGGGGGAGGAGCGCGGCAGCGACGGGGCCCGCGCCGCCAACCGCATGGCGTCGCGCTCGCGTTACCTGATCAACGGCGAGCCCACCGACAACCGGCTGGGTTCGGCCACGCGCGGCGTGTTCCGCGTGAGGCTCGTGACCAGGGGCATCGCCGTCCATTCCGGCTATCCCGATCTGGGCCGCTCGGCCATCGAACTGCTCGTGGACGTGCTCGTCTGCCTGCGAGAGGCGAGGTGGCCGGAAGATCCCGTGCTGGGCCGCACGCACTACACGGTGGCGTTCATTGCCGGGGGTGTGGCGCCCAACGTCGTGCCGCCGAACGCCGAGGCCGAACTGACGTTCCGCAGCGTGGGCGCGCACGACGAGATCCGGAGGGTGCTGGCGGCCGCGGTCGGCGATCGTGCGTCCCTGCACGAGATGGTGGAGGTGCCGCCCGTCCGCCTCACGACGCCGGAGGGGTTCGAGACAGCCGTCTTCGCCTACACGACCGACATCCCGCTCCTGACCAACTGGGGCACGCCGCTGCTAGTCGGACCCGGCTCGATCCACGTGGCGCATACGGACCACGAGCACGTGCGCGTGGACGAGCTGCACGAGGCCGTGGACCTGTACGAGCGGCTGGCGCTACTGTTGCTGGACCGCAGCCAGGCGATAGGCTGACAGTCCGTGGTGGAAGTGGTGACGTAGCACCGAGGGCGGCGATGCGCCCGGATCGCAAGGCGCGACGACTGAGAATATCGGGCCATATTCGAAGGAGGAGCAACGAAGCGAGGCGGGATGCGGCGCCGGCCGAATGCCGG
>Ga0073904_10002799_pt1 | contig 13153 bp, 9 predicted proteins | sample KloWWTrecipitate_FD_66668 | JGI IMG/M metagenome (GOLD analysis project Ga0073904, IMG submission 66668) | Active sludge microbial communities from Klosterneuburg, Austria, studying microevolution and ecology of nitrifiers - Klosterneuburg... | ecosystem: Engineered > WWTP > Aerobic digester >...
CGCCGGTCCTGGCGACGGCGCGCTGCAAGAACGCCTCGGCGAGCGGGCGGATGTCGTCGCGACGCTCGCGGAGCGGCGGCACCGTGAGCGTGAGGCCGTTCAGCCGGTAGAGGAGATCGGCGCGAAAACCGCCCTCGCGCACGCGCGCCTGGAGATCGCGGTTGGTGGCGGCGACCACCCGCACGTCGACCGGGAGCTCGCGCGTCGAGCCCACCCGCACGACCAGGTTGCTCTCGAGGACGCGCAGGAGCGCGGCCTGTCCGTGGAGCGGGAGCTCGCCGATCTCGTCGAGCAGGAGGGTCCCCCCCGAAGCCACCTCGAAGGCCCCGCGGCGCCGCTCTCCCGCGCCCGTGAACGCGCCCTTCTCGTGGCCGAACAGCGTGCTCTCGACGAGCCCTTCGGGGATCGCGGCGCAGCTCACCGTGAGCATGGGGCCCGCGGCTCGTGGGCCGCCTTCATGAAGCGCGCGCGCCGCGACCTCTTTGCCCGCGCCCGTCTCGCCCTGCAGAAGCACGGGGATCGCGGACGCGGCCGCCCGCGCGAGCTCCGCGAACACGGCGCGAATGGCGGCGCTGGCGAGAATGGGCCGCCCGAGCTCCTCCGCGGGGGGCGGCCGGGTGCCGACGAGCGACGCGGCGCGCGCGTGGACCTCGACGACGACCGCGCCGAGCCGCACCTCGTCGCCGGGCGCGAGCACCACCTTGGTGACGCGCCGGCCGCGGAACCAGGTGCCGTTGCTCGCGCCGAGGTCCTCGCATTCGACGTCCGTCCCCGCGCCGCGCGTGAAGCGCGCGTGTTTTCGCGAGAGCGTCGCGTCTTGGAGCGTGCCGGCGGGAGCGTCGCCGCGACCGACCACCACCGCGCGGCCGGTCTCGAGCTCGATCGCTTGGGCTCCACCGGGGTGATAAACGAGCAGCGAGAGGCGTGAAGCGCCTGGGCTCCCGGGCGCGGCGCGCGCGCGGTCCTCCTCGTCGAGTCGCTCGGTGTCTGCGTCCACGGCGCCGCGAGCATACGGGCCGCGCGGATCTTTGCCCACCCGTCGCGGCCCCTTAGTACCTTCGGGGCATGGCGACCGCGCCCCGCTTCCAGATCGGGCAGCGCCTCGGGGCGGGAGGCATGGGAGTCGTCTACGAAGCGCTCGACCGCGAGCAGGGCAAGCGCGTGGCGCTGAAGCGGCTCGCGCGCGTCGGACCTGTCGAAATTCAACAATTAAAACGTGAGTTTAGATCGCTCGCTGACGTCGTCCATCCGAACCTCGTGCGGCTCCATGAGCTGCTCACCGCGGACGACGGCGAGCCGTTCTTCACGATGGATCTCGTGCTTGGCGTCGACTTCCTCGCGTACGTCCGCCGGGGACCCCACGGCGAAGAAGCGACGGTCAGCCTGTCGCAGGCGCTACGGTCCGCCACCGAGACGCCCTCGCGCGCCGAGGACCGCCCGGAAGGCGCCGTCGATGTGCCGCGGCTGCGTCACGCACTCGGCCAGCTCGCGCTCGGCCTGTCGGCGCTCCACCGCGCCGGGAAGGTGCACCGCGACCTCAAGCCCTCCAACGTGATGGTGCACGACGACGGCCGCCTCGTGATCCTCGACTTCGGCCTCGTCCGCAGCCGGCGGCGCGACGTGGAGAGCGAGCCGCTCATCGGCACGGCCGCGTACATGGCGCCCGAGCAGGTCACGGGCGCCCGCCCGTCGCCCGCCTCCGACTGGTACAGCTTCGGGGTCATGCTCTACGAGGCGCTGACGGGGCACTGCCCGCACGACGGCCCGCTCGGAGAGCTGCTCCGTCGCAAGCTCCTCGAGGATCCCCCACACCCGCTCGCCGTCGCGGCCGGCGCGCCCGCGGACCTCGCCGACCTCGCCGCGCAGCTGCTCGCGCGGCGGCCCGAGCTGCGCCCGACCGAGGCCCATGTACTGACGGCGCTCGGGGTCGACGCGCCCGCCTCGCGGCTCGGCGAGCCCCTCGACGCGTTCGTGGGTCGCGACGCCGAACGACGCGCGCTCACCGACGCGGTCCGGGACGTCCGCGAGGGCCGTTCGGTCACCGTCCACTTGGCGGGCCAGTCAGGCATGGGCAAGACGGCGCTGGTCGAACGTGTGCTCGACGACCTCGAGGCCGACGGCGACGTCCTCGTGCTGCGCGGCCGATGCTTCGAGCGCGAGACCGTCCCGTACAAAACCGTCGACGGGCTCGTCGACGCGCTGGCCCAGCACCTCACATCGCTCGATCGTGACGAGCGCGCCTCGCTGCTCCCGCCCGACGCAGCCTCGCTGGCGCGCGTGTTCCCGGCGCTGCTCCGCGTCCCCTCCATCGCCGAGGCGGCGCTCGAGGCGCCCGTCGTGCAAGACGACCAGGAGCTGCGACGGCGCGGCTTCTTGGCGTTGAAGCGGCTGCTCGCGGCGCTCGGGCGCAAGCACACGCTCGTGCTCGCGGTCGACGATCTCCAGTGGGGCGATCTCGACGGCGCGCGAGTCCTCGTCGAGCTACAGCGCCCTCCGGCCGCGCCGCGCCTGCTGCTCCTCGGGAGCTACCGCAGCGAGGAGGCGGCGAAGAGCGCCTGCGTGACGGCGCTGCTCACCGAGGCGCGTGAGCACGGGGTTTGGCGCGACACGAGGCACGTCCCGCTAGGCGCGCTCACTCAGATCGAGGCCTTCGAGCTCGCGCTGACGGCGCTCTCCGCCGCGGGGCGCCCGCTCGCCGAGCTCGACGGCCTCGCCTCGTCGATCGCAGGCGAGTCCGACGGGAGCCCCTTCTACGTGTGGGAGCTCGCGCACGCGGCGCTCCGCGGGGGACGCGACGAGGTGACCCTCACGCGGCTCCTCGAGGAGCGCATCCGCGGCCTCGACGAGGGCGCGCGGCGGCTGCTCGAGGTGGTCGCGATCGCCGGCGGCCCCGTCGCACAGCACCTCGTCGCGCACGCGGCGGAGAGCGCCGAGCCGCGCGACGCGCTGGCGACGCTGCGCTCCCAGCGGCTCGTCCGGGCGCGCGGCCTCTCGGACGCGGACACGGTCGAGACCTACCACGACCGCGTGCGCGAGACCGTGCTCGCCGCCCTGGATCCGAGCCGCAGGCGCGAGCTGCACCGGCGCGTCGCGACCGCGCTCGAGGGGCGCGGAGAGGGCGATCCCGAGCAGCTCGCCGAGCACTGGGGGCGCGCGGGCGAGCGCGACCGCGCGGCGGATCTGGCCGCAATCGCGGGCGAGCGCGCGGCGCACGCGCTGGCGTTCGAGCGCGCCGCGCGACTCTACGCCCTCGCGCTGCGGCGGAGCCGACTCACCCCCGCGCGCCGCTGTGAGCTCGAGCGGCGTCGCGGCGAGGCGCTCGCCAACGCGGGGCGCGGCGCAGAGGCGGCCGCCGCGTTCCTGCGCGCCGCCGAGCGCGACCCGCGCGACCCCCACGACCCGCGCGACCGCACGCCGGCCCTCGAGCTCCGCCGCCGCGCGGCCGAGCAGCTCCTGAGCTCGGGGCACATCGACGAGGGACTTCAGGTCCTCGGCGGGGTGCTCTCGCCGCTCGGCGTGTGGCTCCCGCGCTCACCGCGGCTCGCGCTCGCGTCGCTGCTCGTTGGACGCGCCGAGCTCGCGCTGCGCGGTACGCGCTTCCGCGAGCGGTCCGAGGCGGAGGTCTCTCCCGAACAGCGCCTCCGCATCGACGCGTGCTGGGCCCTCACCGTGGGGCTCAACGGCGTCGACATGATCCGCGGCGCCGACTTCGCGACTCGCACGCTCCTGTTATCGTTAAGACATGGAGACGCTTACCGAATCGGCCGCGCGCTCGCCTTCGAGACGACCACCAACGCGTTCGTCGGAGCGAGCCGACGCGCGAAGGCGGAGGCCTTGGCCGCCGAGCTGCGCGACCTCGCCGACCGCCTCGGGAGCCCCCACCTGCGCGGCTTCGCGCTGCTCGTGACGGGCATGTGCGACGCGTTCGCCGCCGGCCGCTGGACCAGCGCGCTCCGGTGGTACGCCCAGGCCGAGCGCGTGTTCCGCGAGGAGTGCAGCGGCGTGCCATGGGAAGTCGCGACGACCGACATGGTGACCGCCTGGTCTCTCTTCTACACGGGCCGCGTGCGCGAGCTCGCCGCGAGGCTCCCCGCGACGCTGAGCGCCGCCGAGCAGCGCCGCGATCTCTACGCGCAAGCGAACCTCACGACCTCGACCACGTGGGTGATGCTCGCGGCCGACGACGTGGCCGGCGCGCGCGCATACCCGGTCGCCGTGATGGCGCGCTGGTCGCGCGACGCGTTCCACCTGCAGCACTACGTGGCGCTCTTGGCGGAGACCCACGTCGACCGCTACGACGGACGCGGCGTCGACGCGTACGACCGCCTCGCGCGCTCGTTCGCTGCGCTCGAGGGCTCGCAGCTGCTCCGCGCCCAGGCCAACCGCATCGTGGCCCACTACGAGCGTGGTCTCTCGGCCGTCGCGGCCGCCGACGACGCGCCGTCCCGCGCGACGCGGCTCGCCGAGGTGGCGCGGGCCGACGCCGACAAACTCGACGCGGAGGGGGTCGCGTGGGCCGCTCCGTTCGCGCTGCTCATCCGCGCGGGCGCGCGCGCCGTGCTGGGCGACCTGGAGGGCGCCGCGGCGCTCTTGGTGCGCGCGGAGTGCGCGTTCGACGCGTGCGACATGCGGCTCTACGCCGCCAGCGCGCGGCGACAGCGCGGGCGGCTCACGGGGGGAGCCCAGGGCCTCGAGCTGGTCCGCACGGCGGACGCGCGCATGGCCGACGAGGACATCGAAGAGCCCGGGCGGTGGGCAGCGATGCTCGCCCCCGGCTTCCGCCGCGCGACCGGCGACTAACCCGGACTATTCAGGCGCTCCCGCGCGGCGTCGGCGCCGCCCGAGCGCCGCGAGCGCGAGCGCGAGCACGCCCGTCCCCGCCGCCTCAGGCGAGGTGGCGCCGGCGCGGATTTGGCACCCGCCCGTCTCGTCTTCGAGGCGCTCGAGGTCGCTCGCTCCCGCGCCGCTCGGACCGCCGGAGGCGCTCGCGGGCCCGGCATCGCCCCGCGGCCCCGCATCGCCGCCAGTCCCCACCCCGCCGCCGTCGGCGCCGGTGTCACCGGCTCGAGTCACCCGAATGGCATCGAACACCAGCTGGCGCTTCAGGCCTACGGCCTCTCCGGTGTTGTCGTCGAGCCGCAGAGACTGCGCCGCCCCTCGCGTGAACGCGAAGGTTCCGAGCGATTGCCAGCCATCTTGGGCCGTCTGGTCGATGACCTTCTGCGACGTCCGCGCGCCGTGTCTCACTGTGTACGTCGCCCGCTGCGCCGCTGCGTACGCCTTGGCGGTATAGACCTCGACGAGGTAGTCGCCGGCGTCGGCAGAGTTCAGATCCCAGGTCGCATAGTTGTCTGGGTTGGCGTCGCTCGTCGCGAGCGTGAACATCAACGAGCCGCCGTGGCCCGCAGCGGCCGACTGCCAAGTACGCAGGCGACCCTGCGGTCTTGAAGCACAGCGGCTCGCTCTCGCTCAGCGTGCGCCCTTGGGGCGGAATCGGATCAGGTTCTCGGCCCCGTCCATTGGCTCGGGCACCGCCGCGTTGCCGCCGTAGGAGCCGCCCGTGCCGCTGCCTCCGACCAGGCTGTCGCGGTGCAGGACCCAGTGCAGGTGCGGTGTCGAGAACGAAGCGCACGAGAGCGCTCCCTGGCACGACTGCCCAAGAGCGTCGAGCTTCTGCCCGGCGCTCACGGTCGCGCCTTCCGTGACCGTGACCGAGTCGAGGTGAGCGTAGAGGCTGTGGTATTTGTGCCCGTCGCCGAGGTCGTGCTCCAAGATGACGCGTTGGCCGTAGTTGGCCCACCCGGACGTCGCCCACCCCGCCTTGACCACCTTGCCCGCCAGCGGGGCGACGACCGGGAGGCCCTTTCCGGCGTCCGGCTGACCGTCGTAGACGAGGTCGAGCGCGTAGTGATCGTTGGCTTTGCCGCTGGCGTTGGTGTCGGCGTGCAGCGACGAGCCGCCGCTCGGGCTGTAACCCGAGAGCAGCTTGATCTTGGACCCCGCGGGGAATGGCAACGAGAGCTTCGACCCCGTCGGGTAGCGGACCGCGCCGCTGATCGGCGAGGTGAGCGCGGCCGCGCGCGGGGCCCAGGAGAGCAGCGCGAGCGTCGCCATGCCCAGCAGCGCTCCCCGCGCGGTGAGACCCGCTTCGAGGCAAGGGCGACGTGTGGGAGGGCTTGCATGCTGCCCAAACAGCAACCGCCATGCCAGCGCGGGGCGCGCGGGTTTGCGGGAGAAGAGGGCGGTGCAGGGGAGGCTCGTCGACGATCCGTGGGGTGGCGGCGACCCGCCAGGGCGCGGTGCGACCGGCGTGAGTCGCTCGCCCTTCGCCTCGTGCCCGGCCCCAGGGGACTCGATGCCTCAGCGCCCCGAGAGGGTGACGCGGCCGAAGGTCGAGACCCCGCTCGCACACGCGCTCGCGTTCCCCTGGAACCCGGTCGAATCGAGGCGGAGAGAGAAGACCTTCGTCGTGGGGTGCCAGGTGACCACCATGTTGCGGAGCGAGTCGGAGATGGGGCGGGCGACGTCGAGGAGCTTGGACATTTCGTCGATCTCCTGGGCCGACTCGCCTGCGGCCCGCGCGATCTCTACGCCCACTCGCCACATGGGCGTCGCCACCGTGATGGTCGCCCGCTGGAAGCGGAGCGTGCCGTCCGCCTGAGGCGCGGGGGCGCCGAGCGACATGCCGATGCCCGCGATCGTGGTGGCGCCCGTGGCGAGGTCGAGCTCGAGCGGTACGGCGGCCCCCCGCATGAAGTTGCCGAAGTAGCGGCAACAGCCGCGCATGGTCATCGCCCCAACGGGACAGCTCGCCGAACCCAACGTGGCGCTCCCGTCCCAAATCCGCTCGCCTCCCACGACGATGTTCCCCCGGAGGACGCCGTCGGCACCTTGGACGAGCGTCGAACCCCCGGCATCCGGGGCCGCGTCGGCGGCATCCGGGGCCGCGTCGGAGGCATCGGGAGCCGCGTCGGTCGGCGCATCGGGAGCCGCGTCGGTCGGCGCATCGGGAGCCGCGTCCGACGTGTCCGACGCGTCCGTCGGTGGCCTCGAAGCGTCGAGGCCGGCCGAGCCCGACGTCGTCGGGGCCGGCGGTGGCACCGGGACCGTGGTGGTCCTGGAGGGCGCCCCCGCCTCGGCCTCTCCCGGGGCAGGCGCGGTCTCACCGGAGCATGCCCCTGCGACCGTGGCGAGCCCCACCACCCACACGGCCAACATCCCACGCGCGGTCATGTCTGCAGGCTTCATCTCGCTCCTCACTCCACTCGCCCCCTCGCGAATGACAAGTGACCATCGTACGAGCGGCCGACGGCGATCGCTACTCGCGTTCGCGAGCGGCCGAGCGGGCCGATTTCTGCCGCGTGGAGCGCGCGCGAACGGCGCGCGGGCTCACGCGGTCCACTCCCCGTCGCGAGCCATTCGGAGTGAGAGGCACGTCAGCCCGCCGTCGGCCGCGTGAAGAGCCGTCGCGCGGATCGCGCGGATCTCCAGGCCGAGGGCCGCCAGGCTGTCGGCCGTCCGCGGGGCGTCCGCGGAGACCACGACGACGTCCCCGAAGGCGAGCACGTTGGCGCCCTCGGGCTCGAGCGCCGGGACACAGGTGAGGCCGGCGGCGCGAAGGACATCGAGCGCGTCGGGCGCGAGCACGCCCGGCGCGTAGACGAGCGTGGTCGCGCTGGCGAGCGTGCACGCCGACTTGAGGTGCAGGCCGCCACTAGACCCACGGCTCGGGAGCGCCTCTCTCGCGCGTGATGTGATCAGCGACCCGAGAGGGAGACCCGGCGGTGCTCCGGCCCCCCAAAACGCGTGGGGCTCACACTGTCCAGGCACCCTCGCGAGGAATCCGGAGCGAGAGACACGTCAGCCCGCCGTCGGCCGCGTGAAGCGCCGAGGCGCGGATCAGGCGGATCTCCAGGCCAAGACCTGCCAGGCTCGCGGCCGCCTTCGGGACATCCGCGGAGACCACGCCGACACCTCCCAACGCGATCACGGTGGCTCCCTCAGGCTCGAGCGCTGCAGCGCAGAGCATGTCGCGCGCGGCAACGAGAGCCTCGCCCCCGTCGCCGGGTAGCGGACCGCGCCGCTGTTCGGCGAGGTGAGCGCCCCGGCACGCGGGGCCACGAGGGCCGCGCGAGCGTCGCCAATCCCAGCCCCGAGGCCCGAGCCGGTGGGCGCGAAGGGGTGCATGCCCCCCCCCATCAGCGACCGGCATGCCTCGTCAGGGGAGCGCGGTTCGCAGCAAGAAATGGGAGCGGCAGGGGAGGCTCGTCGACGATCCGTGGGGTGGCGGCGGCCCGCCTCGCCCGCGCCTCGCGGCGGGGGCGTTCGTACCTCGCGCTCCCCCCCTTGAGCTCCTTCCGTGTCACGCAGGCGGCGTTCGGTCGCGTTGACGCGCAGCTGGAGGCTACTTGCTGAACCGAAGCACGGTGCCCCGAGGCTTCGCGCCGGGCGATCCGAGCATCATGTAGTTGCCTCCCACCGCGAAGGCCCCACCCCGGCCGTCGCCCCACACGGCGTGCAGGTCCACGCGCGCCAGACTCTCGGCCCCCGCGGCGCTGTCGTCGAGGAAGGTCGCCTGCCCGTCGAAGCGGAAGCGCTGGTGACGCTCTCCGACCATGTGCACCGCGTCGGCGTCGACGTACACGCCGCTCATGATCCCGCTCATGTCCTCCGGGACCCGAACGGGTGACCAGCCCGCGCCATCGCGACGCAGCAGGGTGGGCGGCGGGCCCCCGATCGCGTATACGCCCCGCGCTCCACCGTGGACGGTGAACAGCGAGATCCCGGGCAGGGGCTCGCGCGTCCATGTGACTCCGTCGTAGTGGAGAGCGCCGCCCTGCCCGACGACGAACACGTCGTTGGCGCTCCGCCCCCACACCTTGAAGAACGTGGCATTCGCCGGCGAGGGCACCGTGACGAGCTTCCAGGCGACACCGTCATAGTGGAGGAGCACGTCGTTGGGCCCGCTCCCGGACGCGGTGCCGCCTACGGCCCAAACGTCGGTCGCGGTCGCGGCCCAGACCCCGTAGAGCGTGGCGGTCGTGCCGGTAGGGACCGTGGTGAACCGCTGGCCATCCCAGTGGAGCGCCAGCCCGTTCTCGCCGACGGCCCAGAAGTCACGACTGGACACTCCGTGCAGCCACCAAATCGACTCGGTCCTCCCGGTGGGGACCTCGGTCAAGGTCGCGCCGTCCCAGCGCATCAGGAGCGCCCCGCCGCCGGCGCCGAAGCTCCCCCCTCCCACGAGGACGTCGTCCGGGGACGTGCCCCACACGCAGACCGGGATGCGGTCGAGCGCGTCGCGGAGCAGGGTCCAGCGCGGCGCGGGGGCCGCGTCGGCCTCGGCCGGCGCGACGGGGCTCGCGCCCGGGCAGCCGCACAAACCAGCCCCGAGCGCGGCGATCGCCAAGACGCTTCGACTCCGCATTCCGTTCGTTCGCATCGTTCTCCTCGAGAGCCTTCAGAGGGTGAGGAGGAACGCGACGAGGTCGTCGAGCTCCTCCGCTGACAGAGTGGACGTGGCGCCGTGGGTGTCGGGCATACCGTCGGTCTCGTTGAAGCCTCGCTCGCCCGGGCGCAGCCCCGGATGTCCCGGCGTCGCGAGGGCCTCTCGGAGGCTCGGCGCGCGCCCGTCGTGAAAGAAGCCCTGCGCCCTGTCCCAGATGCCTCGAAGCTGCGGGACCCCGAAGCGTACGCCCCCTTGGTCCTGTTGCGCCTCGGGGAAGGTCTGGAGAAATCCAGGTGTCACGCGATCGACCTCCTCGCCGGTGCTCTTCCGCCGCGGGCTCACTACCGCGGGAAACCGGAGCGGCACCCCCGAGGGGTTGAATTCGCGTGTCACGGTAGTGAGCGGCAGGGGATGGCACGTGTTGCACCCGACCGCTGGCGCTCGGTAGACGCGCTCGCCCCTCCGCGCCGACGCGCCGTCGATCGCGGCGTTGGGGTTCGGGAGGAGGCGAGGGCGCTGGAGCAAGAAGACGCCGAGCGCGCGCGTCACTCCGTTGAAGTCGAGGGGTATCGCCTCGCGCCGGTCTGCGCCATCGTCCGCCGACACGGTCGCGAAGAGCGCGTCGCCGAAGGTGTGGTCGCGACCAAACAGCTCCTTGGACGCGGCGAGAAAGTGTGCATTTCGCTTCAGGTGCTGGCTACCGTAGGCGCGGCCCTTGCACTCCAAAGGAGGGTTGTTGGCGCAGTCGAGCACGTGCGCACACCCCGCGAGCCCCGGCTCGGACGCGCAGCGCTCCGGCGACGGATACTTCGACCACACGAGCGGGTCAATCTGCTCGCAGCAGAAGTTCTCCTTGCGAGCGAACTCATTGATGACCGGAAAGAAGTTGGTCTCGCTCATCGCGGCTTCCATGAACCAAGGGCGCGTGTCGAAGGCGCCGCGATAGGCCATCACCATTCGATTGCCCCAGACCGGATCGGCCTGCAGCGGCATGGCGATCGCCTTCGCGATGTTGCCGCCCTCGCGGTGGCAGTGCGCGCAGGTTTGGTCGCCGTCCACGGTGAGCTTCGCGGTCACGAAGTTGATGCCCTCGCCGAGCTCGGCGTCGGTGGCGGGGAACGGCCCGCCAGACAGATCGCCCACGGGTATTCGGCGCTCAGCCCCCGGCCCCGCGCGAAGGTCGAGCACGGTGACGTGCTCTCCGAGTCGCTCGGTGACGTACGCCCTGGCGCCGTCGGGAGACAGGACGATCTGCTGCGGGTTCATCCCGGTCTGGTGGAGCTTGCCGGCCCGGTCGAGCGCGGAGAGGGCGCCATCGGGCGCGATCCGGAAGCTCTGCACCTCGTTGGAGCCGGAGTAGACCACCCGCAGCGTGTCCCCCGAGGCGGCCATGCGCTCGGGCAGCGCCCCGGCGACGATCCATGTGTCGCGAGGAGGGAGGAACGCGAGGCGCGACGCCGGCCACGTGTCGGGCGCGGGGAGCGCGGCGCCCCGCTCCGGGTGCGCTGGATCGACGTCGCGGAAGTCCGCGCAGCAGATGGTGTCCGACGTGAAGTTCTTCACCAAGGTCCCGGTCGCGTCGAACACGGCGATCTCGTTCTGGAGATCTTGGAACATGACGTTAGCGGTCCCGTCGCCAGGCTTGCCGTCGCCGTCGGTGTCGAAGCCCTCGTCCGGAGGATGCTGCGATCCGCGACCGGTGTGCGTGACGAACACCCACCGCCCGAGCGCGACGACCCCGCCTGGAGGCGAGCCAAGCCCGACCCGACGCACCTCCACGTCGCGACGAAGATCGATCACCGAGAGAGAGAGGCCGGTCAGGCTGGCGACGTAGAGCGTGTCGCCGTCTGGAGACACCGCGAGGTCGCGGGGGTTGTCGCCTACCGGAATGCCCACTCTCGCGTCGTCCGGCGCGCCCGAGTAGCTCGTAGACACGACCCGAAGAGATGTGTCGATGGCGACGTCCCAGCGGAGCACGCTGTCCTTCCAGCGGTTCGCCAGGTAGGCGCGGCGCCCATCCGGAGTGAAGATCACGCCGGTGGTGTAGTAGGGTATCGGCACCTCGGAGACCACGCGGTCGGCGCGCACGTCGACGACGGAGGCGAAGCGCGAGTAGCGATGAGTGACCACGGCGTAGCTGCCGCCGGGGTGCATCGCGATCGCCGACGGGCTCGCCCCAACGCGGATGCGCGTCGTGACGCGCGCGCTCGCGGTGTCGACCACCGAGATCTCGGAGCCCGGCTCGTCCTCGGTCCCCTCGAGCGCGACGTAGAGCTTGCGCCCGTCTGGGGTGATGGCGAGCGCGCCCGGGTGATCGCGGTGCGGCTGCGGCGCCCACAGCGGCTCCCCGGGGCCAAACGGGTTCGGGCCTGGCTCGAGCGTGCGACGCCCCTCCAGCGTAGGGGAGGAGCACGCGTCCGCCGCGGTAGCGGAGGCGGCGAGCGCGGCGGCGAGGGCTAGGTTCAGGGTCCAGCGTCGGGGCATTCGGTCCCTCCGTCGGCGGCCTGACAGCCGCCGCGCTCGAGCGCGAGCTTCATCGACTGCTGGGCCGAGCACGCTCCAGAGCCCCCCGCGGCGGGTGTGCTCGCGCGGAGGACCACGGCGGCGTTTCGACCCAACAGCTCTGGCAGCGGAGTGTCGTTGAAGAAGAGCTGGAGCGGCTCGGCGTAGAGCGCCCCGTCCGGGCCCGCGACCAGATCTATCCTCCCCACGTCCTGCGTGGACGGGCGGTGACCGTCGACCGTAACCTGCAAGCGAAACGAGGCGGCCTTCGCCTGGGTTCCGCCCAGCCTGGCCACTCCGTCGATGAAGCGAAAGCCCTGAAATCCAAGGGTAATCTTGCCGGGATCCCCGTCGCGGAAGGGTGTGAAGCCCGCGCCCTCTCTGCGGCCCCACGACAGCTCGAGCGGCCGTACGCACGCGTCGGCGTCCGGAGCGTCGGCGTCAGGGGCGAGGCCGCCACCTCCCGTACATGCGCACGCGAGGAGGAGCGCTGCGACGAGAGTCCCCGTTGGGCGGCCAGGCGAAGTAGGTGATTTTTCCATGATCTCAGAGCTCCCCGGCGATCCCGAAGGACCCGATGATCGAGTGACGGAGCGCAAGCGGCGCGAAGGCGAAGAAGCGCTGCGTATAGAGCTCGAGCTTCGCCGTGAAGCGGAGGTCGCGCAGCGCCCCGAGCGTGCGCACGAGGTACGAGCCACGGAGCCCGGCGAGCCCGGTGAGCGAGCGGACGAGCATCTTGTCGGCGGTCCGGTAGCGCGGCAGATCGCCGTCCGACACGTAGTGAGGCTCATAGAACGCCGCGGCGCTCTGGCCGTACACCCGCGCCGACAGACCTGTGAGGAGGCGCTGTCCGAAGGCCATGTGTTGAAGCTCCACCTCCTCGGTGTGACTCGCGATTCCCCAGCTGTCCGCGTAGAAGCGCAGCGAGGTCGTCGCGAACCACCGCGGCGTGATCGCGTGGCGGAGGGCGCCGCCGAGCGCGTGGCGCACCCGCTCCGAGGGGACCGACTCGGTCACACCGAAAGGCACGCTCGCCGCGGCGGGCGAGCCCGGCGCGTACATGCGCACGAAGCGGTACGGGCTCGACTGAAGACCGCTCGACACCTGCGTCTCGTACGCGAGCTGCCCCACCGTGCGAGCTCCGAAGACCCACCCGATCCCCGCGTCGATGCCCCCCGTGTGGAGCGGGCGCCACGTGTCGCG